>Ga0302310_10001925_pt1 | contig 17097 bp, 12 predicted proteins | sample III_Palsa_N1_2_FD_200451 | JGI IMG/M metagenome (GOLD analysis project Ga0302310, IMG submission 200451) | Peat permafrost microbial communities from Stordalen Mire near Abisko, Sweden - III_Palsa_N1_2 | ecosystem: Environmental > Terrestrial > Soil > Palsa > Peat permafrost | place: Sweden...
GTGCTTACCCCCCGACGATCAGGCCATCTTTTCTTTCAACTCGGTCGCGACGTTCGCCGGGACTTCGTCGTAATGCGAGAACTGCATCGTGTACTGCGCGCGCCCCTGGGTGAACGAACGCAGTGTGTTGACGTAGCCGAACATGTTGGCCAGCGGCACGATCGCTTCGACGACCTGGGCATTGCCCCGGCTGTCCGTGCCCTGGATCTGCCCGCGACGCGAGTTCAGATCGCCGATGACATCGCCCATGAAATCTTCAGGGGTAACGACTTCGACTTTCATGATCGGTTCGAGCAGCTTGATGCCCGACTTCTGCGCGGCTTCACGCATCCCGCCACGACCGGCGATTTCAAAGGCCAGCGCCGATGAGTCGACGTCGTGATACGCGCCGTCCATCAGGTGGATGTTGAAATCGATGATCGGGAACCCGATCAGGCTGCCGGTCGATGCGATTTCGCGCATGCCCTTTTCCACCGACGGAATGTATTCGCGCGGAATGTTTCCGCCCTTCACTTCGTCGAAGAATTGGATGCCCGAACCGCGTTCGCCCGGAACGACCTTGAACTTGATGCGACCGAACTGACCCGAACCACCCGACTGCTTCTTGTGGGTGTAATCGACATCGACTTCGCGGCCGAGCGATTCGCGGTACGCCACTTGCGGGGCGCCGACGTTGGCTTCGACCTTGAATTCGCGGCGCATGCGGTCGACGATGATTTCGAGGTGGAGCTCGCCCATCCCCTTGATGATCGTCTGGCCCGATTCGTGATCGGTCGACACGCGGAACGAAGGATCCTCGGCAGACAGGCGATGAAGCGCGATGCCCATCTTTTCCTGGTCGGCCTTGGTCTTTGGTTCCACCGACAGTTCGATGACCGGATCCGGGAATTCCATGCGTTCCAGGATGATCGGCTGACGTTCGGAACACAGCGTATCGCCGGTCGTCGTTTCCTTCAGGCCTGCCAGAGCCACGATGTCACCCGCATAGGCCGCGTCGATATCTTCGCGGTTGTTCGAGTGCATCAGCAGCATGCGGCCGACCTTCTCCTTCTTGTCCTTCACCGAGTTCAGGTACGTGCCCTTGGTCAGGGTACCCGAATAGACGCGAAGGAAGGTCAGGCTGCCCACGAACGGATCGTTCATGATCTTGAACGCCAGGCCCGAGAACGGCGCTTCGTCCGAAGTCGCACGCGTATCCGGTTCGTTGGTGTCGGGGTTGACCCCCTGCACGTCGGCGATGTCGAGTGGCGAAGGCATGTAGTCGACCACGGCGTCGAGCAAAGGCTGCACGCCCTTGTTCTTGAACGCCGAGCCGCACACCACGGGCACGAATGCCTGTGCCAGCGTACCCTTGCGGATCATCGCCTTCAGCGTGTCGATATCGGGGATGGTGCCTTCGAGATAGGCTTCCATCACGTCATCGTCCTGGTCGACGACCAGTTCGATCAGCGCCGTGCGATACTCTTCGGCTTCGTCGACCATGTCGGCAGGAATTTCGGAGTATTCGAAATTCGCACCCAGGCTTTCGTCGGCCCAGATGATCGCACGGTTGTGGACGAGATCGACCAGGCCCTTGAAGTCTGCTTCTGCGCCGATGGGCAGATACAGGACAGCAGGCTTGGCGCCGAGGCGGTCGATGATCGACTGCACGCAGAACTTGAAGCTGGCACCGGTACGGTCGAGCTTGTTGACGAAGCACATGCGCGGAACGCCGTACTTGTCGGCCTGACGCCACACGGTTTCGGACTGCGGCTCAACGCCGGCCACGCCGTCGAAACAGGCGACCGCGCCATCGAGTACGCGCAGCGAGCGTTCGACTTCGATGGTGAAATCGACGTGCCCGGGGGTGTCGATGATGTTGATGCGATAGTCACCCCAGAAGCAGGTCGTCGCGGCCGACGTGATCGTGATGCCGCGTTCCTGTTCCTGCTCCATCCAATCCATCGTCGCGGCGCCGTCATGGACTTCGCCGATCTTGTAGGATTTGCCGGTGTAATACAGGATGCGTTCGGTGGTCGTCGTCTTGCCGGCGTCGATATGCGCCATGATGCCGATATTGCGGTAGCGCTCGAGCGGCGTGGTGCGAGGCATGGTGGGGTTCCTTGAAAGTCCAGGAGCGAGGTCGATAGGTTGGCCTGGCAGGCCTTGCCCATTGGTTCAGTACTGTGACCGCAGTGTTACGCGATGATATGGTGCGTGGCCCGGGCGCAGACAAGCTGCGCCCGGGCCACACAGAATGCTTACCAGCGGTAGTGGCTGAACGCGCGGTTGGCGTCGGCCATACGATGCGTGTCTTCGCGCTTTTTCACCGCGTTGCCGCGGTTGTTGGCGGCGTCGAGCAGCTCTGCCGAAAGGCGCGCCGACATCGTCGTTTCCGAACGGTTGCGGGCGGCCGTGATCAGCCAGCGGATCGCCAGAGCCTGGGCGCGTTCAGGACGCACTTCCACAGGCACCTGGTACGTGGCACCACCGACGCGGCGCGAACGCACTTCGATCTGTGGCTTCACGTTGTTCAGCGCATCGTGAAACAACTGCAGCGGATCGGCTTTCGCACGAGCCAGCATGGTATCGAGTGCACCGTAAACGATGCCTTCGGCGTTCGACTTCTTGCCGTCGTACATGAGGTTGTTCATGAACTTCGACAGGGTCTGATCACCGAACTTCGGATCGGGCAGGATGACCCGCTTTTCCGGACGACGACGACGTGACATAGGGTATTCCTTCTGACTGGGCAGCCGCTGGGCTTGCCCGCAATTTCCGTTCGATCAGCTATGCGTTACCGCACTGCTTACTTCGGACGCTTGGCGCCGTACTTCGAACGGCTCTGCTTGCGATCCTTGACGCCCTGGGTATCGAGCACGCCGCGCAGGACATGGTAACGCACGCCGGGAAGATCGCGGACGCGGCCCCCACGGATCAGCACGACCGAATGTTCCTGCAGGTTGTGGCCTTCGCCGGGGATGTACGAAATGACTTCGCGGCTGTTGGTCAGGCGGATCTTGGCGACCTTGCGCAAAGCCGAGTTCGGCTTTTTCGGGGTCGTCGTGTAAACGCGGGTGCAGACGCCACGCTTTTGCGGGTTCTGTTCCATCGCAGGGACCTTGCTCTTGGCCTTCTGCGGAACGCGGCCCTTGCGGACCAGCTGGTTGATCGTTGGCATTGTGAAAACTTCACCTTGGGTTCTGGTCGTCACGCCGCAATGGTGAAGCAATCGCGGGGATCGCGCAGAAACCGCGTTGCCCCCACCCTTTGAGAGGCGGGACGCGTCAATCTGCGCGAGCCGAAAACACTCCACCCTCGCGCCATGGCACCGGGTTACTTTGACGCTTTGTACCTGCCCCGCTTGTCGTGGGACGAAGTACGCACCGCCAATGTTCAGCTCGAATATCTGGTCCAGGCAGAATCGACACGCGATCCAGCCTCAGATCCGAAGTGCGGGCCATTACGCGCGAGTGGGGGTTTGGTCAAGCGCTCTCGGCCGAGGTCATGGCCGGGCTGGCGGGATGACGACTTTCCCGATCATTTTGGAACCGCTGTCGTCACGCTTGACCTCGATATCGACGCTTTCCTCTTTTTGCGTGGGCCGGCCGTAATTCCTGAACACGTGGGCGGTAACCAGTGTGGCCCCGTTGGGATCGAGGCGGTCGGGCGCGAACACATTGACTTGCTCAGTATAGGTGCCCGCGGGCGCCGCACGCAGCATGTATTCTTCGGGCCCATAGCCCTGCGTCATATCCTGCGACAGACGACCGCCGATTGCGGTCATCCGGTTGTTGTATATGGCGCGCTCCTTGTCGGGCTCATCGACCCACAGATCCATGTCCGACGCATCGGTCGTCCAGTCGATAACCACGCGGATATCGGCATCGAGCAGCTTGATGAGGCGCGGGTCCATATCGACATGACCGCCTGCCTGCTTCAGCCGTTGCAGCAGCGCGTTGGCTTCATCGAGCGCGATCAGTTCGATGCCGTTCCAGGTCGCGTCGTGCGGAGTCACCGCGACGCCGTACAGGATGTCGACCGCCCTCGCCAGATCAGCCCTGGCTTTGCCGGGCACAATCGCCGCGCGGCGCGCCAGCGCGAGCGCGAGCAGACGGCGCGGTTGCGGGCGGTCCGGATCGAGCACCGCCTGGCGTTCACGCAATTCGATCGCGCGATCCAGTTCGCCATAACGCTCCAGCCGATCGGCGACGATGCCCAGCGTTACGTCGTTCGCGGTCGGCAGTTCCAGCGCGGAGAGCACCATTTCGACGGCCTGCGCGCGCTGCCCATGTTTGCGCAGCCATTCGGCCGTATCGAGATAGAAAATCGGCAGCCCGCCATGGCGCTGTTCCGCTTCCAGGAAACGCGCATCGAAATCCTCGGGCTTGCCGTCGTACAATTCGAGATAGGGACGATCGGGTTGCCAGGGATCGATCTGGATCGAGCGTGTGGGCTGCGACGTATCGTTATCAACGGCATCCACGCCTTCCTCGGCTTTCGCAATCGGGGCAGCGCCGCGATTGCTGGTACGCCGCTGCCCGGTCACAACGACTTCCCTCATTTCATCCCGATTGGACGGCGGGGGTGGTGGAGGAGGAGGCGCGGGGACTGAAAAGGCGGGAGGCGGCACGACCATCGCTGGTGCCGGCGCGCGTAGCGCCCGTTCGTTGGACTCGGTCCGGTCGAAATGGCCCGATGTCACGACCCGGCGCGGCTTCGCAGCCGGGTCGAACCGTTTGGACCACCAGGCGACCATGTCCTGCCAGCCGCCGATCACCGCATCCAGCGATTGCTGTTTACGCTCCGCATCGGCGACCCGGTTGGCCTTGTACTGGCGCAAATACGTATCGCGCGCCTCTGACGGGTAATTGGCCGGCGGCTCGATATGCGCCGCAAAATAATCGGCCGGCGTTTCCAGCACCAGGAACGAAAGGCTGGGGTTGGCGATGCCGAATTTGCGGCTTAGCGCAATATACTGTTCACGCTGATCGGTCGCACCCAGCGCCGACAGCCGGTCCGCTGCGATAAGGGCCCCTGCCCCGTCAAATGGCATTTCGGCGCCGTCGGGTTTCAAAACCACATCGCGCGCCCCGTCGGCATCGTTCAGGTGGACCGTAACCGGCCCGCCCTCCGGTGCCTTGACGAGTACGAGCCAGCGCCCCGCTGGCGCATCGATCGGCACGAATGGCAATGCCTTGCCATCCTGGTCTGTCACGCCGACGACCCCCGCGTTGCGACTGGTCAAGGCATCGACCACGAGATCGCGAGATTTGGCACCGATCGTATAAGCCGCGCCGCCACTGCCGAGCGCGAGATGCCGCAGCCAGCCCTTGTCCGCGCCTGCCGCAGACGTGACCGCATCGAGCCGGCACCGCGGCGCAAATGACACCGCGCGGTCGATCGTCGGACCGCCGTTTGCAAACAGCAGGCAGCGATCGGCGACGCCGTCGCCGGCGAGCGATGCGTAGCTCGATGCGCCGCGATATTGCAGTTGCCGCAGCCACGCCGCCGCTTCGTCGGCATTGGCGACGACTTTGCGCGTTGCGCCGCTGCTGTTGAACGCGACGAGTTCGATCGCGGCCGGATGCAGCCGCAGGATCATCTGTCGGGCCAGATCGATTTCTGCGGCCAGGTCGTTGCTTTCCCGCCCGTGCGAACGATCCCAATAGATGCGCAACCGGCCCGGCGCTTTGGTCAGACCCGCCGGCCGGTCGGCCAGCGCACCGCCGAGTTGCAGATCGCGCTCACCGTTGCGGTGCTCGCTGACCAGTACATCGGGCATGGCGGAACGACCGATCATCAGCCCATCCGCAAATGCAACCGCACCGCCGGAGAGTTTCGCGGCAAAGCCGTCGGCGGTGGGCTCAAATTTCAATTGCTTTCCTGCAGTCGCCAGCGGCGCCCGATCCAGCCCGGTGGCGTGGACCGCAATCGACCAGCCACCAAGCGGCGCGCCGATGGCAAAGGGCAGATGCAGGCCCGCCGCGTCGATCGGGGTGACGAAGCGCAGCCGGATCCGGCGCCCCTGGTGCGGCCAGATCGGATTGACATGCGTTTCGAAAACATTGTCCGCCGTGACTTCGGCCAGGCCGGGATCGATCCCGCGCCGCACGCGGGCATCATAGACGGCTTTGGCATGCGGCCGGTCGACGAGCACGCCGTCAACCATCTGGTTGCCGATATCCAGCGCGTAACCCGTCACGATCGCGCCCGCCGGCAGGACCAGCCGGAAATCGCCTTCCAATGTGTCGTCGGTGGCATTGGCAAATGTGGCATCGACCGTTGTTTCCGCGACGGCACCACGGATTTCCACGGCCACATCGAAGCGTTGCAACAACAGATCCCGCGTGTGCGCCGCATCGTGCACACCATTGGAAGACGCATGAAGCTGCGGGTTGAATTGCCCATCGGGCTCGGCCCGAACGGCGCTTCCCCACAGCACGACGAACACGGCCAACGCCATGAGCCTTTTCATGCGATTCCCCCCAATTTTGCCAAAATCCGCAGCACACCGCTTTCCAGCTTTCGGCCGCCATTTCATCGCTTTGACACTTGATTACTGGAGACTACCGCCGATAAAAGCGCAATGCAATGGTTATGTTACACCGTAACATTAACGCCAATTTGGCGCCTTCTCTGCTTTTGCGCGGATATCCTGCAAGACCCGATCGACATTCGCACCGATCGCCAGCCGCGCAATCGGTTCCCAATACAGAACCGGATCGATGCGTAGAATATGCGTTGTGGTCACGCTCAGGTGCGTGTGGCCGCCCGGCAGCGGGTCAAGCGCAAAACGCGTGACACCCGTATCGAAATAGCCGTTGATGTGCGGGGCATGCACATGGCGATACGGGTTCATTTCGGCCATCGCTGGGGGCTGACGCACGACGACAAAGGCCAGCCTGCGCTGATCGACCCATTCCGTTACCCGTTCCTGCGCAATGCCGGTTGAAAAATAGCCCAGTCGCGCGGCGCCGACGCCGGTGCCGAGCAATTGTCCCCTGATGGGATAGGCGAGGCCCGCTGCTCCGGCCAATCCGGGGCCGCTTGCGATCGGAGTGCTGCTGGTCAATGCCTGCCACACGGCCGCAGGGGCCACGTCGATGTCAATGGAGGCATGGCTCTCGATCGGCAGCGCAGGCGGCATCGCCGCCTCGATCATGAACAAGGCGGGCAACAACGCGATGCTCATTAGCGGTTGGCCACGGGAATGACCGACCCGCGCCATCCACCGCCCGAATGATCCGCCAATCAGTGCGGCAAAAGCGCCGAGCGGTGCGGCCAGCAGGATGCACACCAGACCTTCGAGCGCGAACATGACCAACGCGGTCGTGCCAAGCGCCGCTGCGGCCAATACCACAGCCGCCGTACGGCCCCGTTCCATCAGGCTGCGTCGGTTTGCAAGATACCCGGTGGTCATGCCGACCAGAAAGGGTGTCATGACGAACAACCCCCAGCCGTAGACACCCAAAGTCACCGCCGAAATCAGCACTGCCAGCACGATCAGGCCTATTCCCGCCGCAACGCCCTGAATGACATGGGCGTATTCCATCCCTTCGAGGGAGTCGCCGGTTTCGTCACCCGACATTCGCGGCATGACCGCCAGAATCGCGATCGCCGCGAGTTGTGCGCCTGGTACGATCGTCAACGGTGCCAGGGCGTATCCGCCATGGGACCATCGCGCCCGGCGAAACGAAAGCATGGCGATCGCCCAGGCGAGGATCAGGCTTAGCACAAATGCCAAAGCGGCCACCGATGCGGGCAGCCCGGGCATAGAGGCAAAACGACGCAGAGGTAAAAGCCAGAATTCCGCGTCGTAAGTCAGATCATGGTGCGTCACACGGAATGCCAGGATCACGGCGATGTGCTGCGTCAGGACGAGCGCGGGCGCCGCAGCCCCATAAGCGACCGGACCAATCGCGGGCGCAAGTGAGAGAGAATACCGCATCCGATCAGGCTCCGCCCAAAGAGCGCAGAGACCTCGGCTCTGACGGATCGGGCACCGCGACATTCGTCAGCGCGTGTTCGCGCCCCAGATGTTCGGGCAGCACTACGTTCCACGCAAGGCCAAGCCGTTGCAGCACCACAATGAACGCATAGCCCCAGTCGCTTTGGCCGGGATAGATCCCGATTCTGGCCGATCCGGGGAAGGCATGATGGTTGTTATGCCAGGCCTCGCCCATTGTCGGGATTGCGGCCCAGGGAACGTCATGCGCCTGGACCCCGGCTTCGATCACCAGCCATGTTTGCGGCCCGGTACGATGGGCGAGATGTCCGACGAACCAATGCCCCGTCACCGATGCACAGACCCGGACGCACACCCCCCAGACGACCCAGCCCCAACCTCCGCAGCCGAACAACAGCAACGCAATCGGCAGTTGCTGGACCATCCAGGTCGCTTCCAGAAAGCGGTAGAAACGATCGCGCCCGGTCTTGCGCAAATCGAACTGCGGCGGGGCATCGAGTTCCAGCCGGCAATGAAGCTGCCACCAGGCATCGACCAGCATTGGCTGGCGGTGCGCGAGATAGTCGTGGCAATCGGGCTGGCGTTGCGCCCAGTCGCGCAGATCATGCGATCGGATCATCCAGAATGGGCCACTCATCCCGACACACGTGCCCAACCAGACCAGCGTGCGTTCCAGCCACAGCGGACAATCGAAACTGCGGTGGATCAATCGGCGATGAAAGCCGACGCTGTGGCCCAGCAAAAGCGTGGTGCCTGTCAATCCCACGAAGACGAGCAAGGCGCCCAAACTGAAGAGTCGCGGGGCCAGGATGACCGTCGCCGCGAGCATGCTACCGTTCCAGAGCGAGTGGACAGGATCCCACCGCACCACCCCCTCTGTCGCACTGCATTCCGGGGTTTCGACCAGGGTATTGACCTCGCAGCGATCGCGTTCGGCAGCCATGATAATCTCCTAGGTAATTAACTTACAGCTTAAATATAGGCATGACCCCTTGTCAAGTAGTTAGCTCATCGCTTAAATGAGCCTCATGCAAAAAGTCTTCGAAGCTCTGGCGTCCACCCCTCGCCGCAAGATCCTGGCGTATCTTGCGCACGCCGAACTCAACGCCGGCGAAATCGCGTCACGCTTTGCCATGTCCAAACCCGCCGTGTCGCAACACCTCTCGGTTCTGGAAAATGCGGGCCTGGTGCGGAGCGAAAAGCGCGGACAATATGTTTATTACCATTTGGTGCCCGACAATCTTGCCAACGCCCTCAACGGCTATGTGCAGGAAGTCTGTCCCGTATCGCGGCCACTCAAGGCCGAAAGCGCCGACATCGCGCGCAACCGGAACGCCGCCGAAAATTAGGCGCTGTGTGGCGCGCCCGGGCGCGCCTGCCAATCGAACGAAGCCGTTCATTTAATTCTATCGATCCGCTTGAAATTTCTGCTTGGCGGTGCGGAATATGATGGTAATGTTACACCATAACACGGAGGTTTCACAAGCAAGCACCAAGGGAGAGAGATGATGTACCAGAGCCCAACACGTCGCAATTTTCGCACCGGCCTGCTCGTCGGGGCGCTGCATGTCGGGATTGCGGCGGCGCTATTGACCACATTTGCCGGCGGCGTGATCAACCAGGTTATTCATCACCCTTTGCAGGCGCAAAGCTGGGCTTACGTCCCGCCCCCTCCCCCGCAACCCAGCCCTGTCACGCACGCCAGGGCACAGACGCATGACACCGTCGTCGCGACGCAGTCCCCGATCCCCGGCCTGACTCATCCGAGCGAACTGGAGCTCACGCCGATGACACCGCTGCCGTCCTTTGGCGGCAATGGCGAAGGGTATTTGCCTGATATCCCGCCCGTCACCCATGCCACCCCGACGTTCGCGCCGATCGCCGCGCGGCCGCTTGGCGATCGGGGGGCGTGGATTACCACCGATGATTATCCTTCGCGCGCCTTGCGCGAAGGGTGGAGCGGGGTGAGCCGGCTGCATCTGCTGATCGGCAGCGATGGCCGGGTTGCGGGGTGCAGCGTGACTGCGTCGAGCGGGCATCCCGAGCTGGACAGCGTGGCCTGCGCCAAAGTTACCGAGCGGGCGCGGTTCAGCCCGGCGCACGATGGCAGCGGCGCGGTTGGCGCCGGGACGTATGATGGCGCCATTCGCTGGCGGATCAATGAAGCGCCGGGGGACTAGGTTTTCTTGCCCCCCGGTATGCGGTGCGTACCGGGGGATTGCGTCCCGTTTTCGCCTCGTTGCATCATGAGGCACCGCCCCTCCACCTCTGCTTCGCGTGGTCCCCCTCCCCGTTTCGGGGAGGTTTTTTTGTGCGTGGCGCATGGCCGCCTTTTTAAGCGGGGTTTATCCGGCAGGCGATCATCTCAATAGCCTGCGATGGACGCCTGGCGGCCGGTAGATCTTAATCGTTATATACATATTACAAATGAAGTTTCCGGTGCGTAAGACCGAAATAAACAATGCCGGGCGTTTTGCGCTTTTGGCAGGGTGCCGCGCTGTTTCTTTAACGATGATGGGGAAAACCATGAGGGCTACGCATAAAACGAGACTTTTGTTGCTCGCGACTTGTGGTATTTCGGTATTCGCCGCTTCGCAGCCGAGCTTTGCTGCGTCGGGCGATCAGGCGCCGGCGGCCACTGCCCCCGCCGCTGCGGATGCAACGCCATCGTCGGACCAGGTGCAGGACATCACGGTCACCGCGCGCAAATCGAACGAGAAACTCAATGAAGTGCCGCTGGCGATCACGGCCATATCCTCAAAGGATATCCAGGCGCGCGATGTCACCGACCTGACGCAGATCGCCGCGTTTACCCCGGGCCTGTCGTTTCAGACCCAGTCGGTCGGCCGCAACGATCGCGGCTTCAAGCAATACGCCATCCGCGGCATGATCCCCAACAGCGCGCTCGCGACACGCCAGACCGTCACCGTGTTCGTCGACGGCGCCCCGGTCGATGGCGGCAATATCTCCGGCGTGACCGATATCGAACATGTCGAAGTGATCAAGGGTCCGCAGAGCGCGTTCTTTGGCCGCGCGACATTTGCCGGCGCGATCAACATCCAGACCAAGGCGCCGTCCTACGATTATCACGCGTCGGGCGACATCAGCTATTCCAGCTTCAACACGATCGATGCCAGCGCCAGCCTCGAAGGCGCGCTTATCCGCGACGTGCTGGCCGTGCGCCTGTCCGGCCGGGTCTATCATACCGACGGCGATTACACCGACAGCAACTATCCCAACGTGCGCCTGGGCGAACAGGACACCCGCTCGATCAGCCTGAGCGTGCTGTTCCAGCCGACGCCCACGTTGAAAATCCGCGGTTTCGCGACCGCCTGGACCGACAACGACGGCCCGCCGGCCAATGCGTTCTATGGCAAGGCACAGCAGAACTGCACCACCGCGGTCACCACGTATTATTGCGGCGCGGTCGGCACGCCGCCGTCATCGAGCCGGACCTGGGACGAAAATTTCAACACCACCGCGAATGCCGCGCTGCAAAACGGCTCGACGCTCTATGGCCCCAATTTCATCGATCACCTCGGCCTGCACCGCCGCGCGCAGCAATACCGCGTAACCGCCGAACAGGAACTCGGCGACTGGATGTTGAGCGCGGTCGGATCGGCCAGCTCGAACAAATGGGCGTTCATGCAGACCACGGTCGGCATCGACACCCGCGGATCGCCCAATCCCAATACCGCAACGCAAGGCATCACGCCGTACGATTACCTGCTGATCCTGGGCAATACCGAGGATCGCGATCGCTATGGCGAATTGCGGCTGGCCACGCCCAAGGGCAAACCGCTGACCGCCACGCTGGGCGTCAACTACGCCTGGGCGCGCACCGACAACCTGACCGCGCTCGACGGCTATACCGGCTATGTGCTGGCGACGCCGCACACGATCAATTCCAGCAACACGTACGGCATCTTCGGTTCGGCGCGCTGGGAATTCATGGACAAGTTCTCGATCTCGGGTGAAGGCCGCTATCAGATCGACAAGATCTTCCAGCAGTCGCTGGCCGGCAGCGACCCGTCGTACCAGTCGACGTTCCACGCATTTACGCCGCGCGTGATCGTGCAATACGAGCCCAAGCCCAACAGTTCGATCTATGCGTCGTATTCGGTCGGCAACCGTCCGGGCGAATTCAACACGATCTACCAGAGCGAGCCGGCCTATGTGCAGGCCGCGATCCGCGCGCAGGCGAATGTCGCGCTCGCGGTGAAGGAAGAATACGTGCGCATGGCCGAAGTCGGGTTCAAGGGGAACCTGTTCGACAATCGCGTGCGCGTGCTGCTCGCGGGCTATGTCGGCTGGTGGGACAACCGCCATGTTCCCAACAATATCAATTACCTCGACCCGACGACCGGTCTGAACAACACGGTGCAGATCACCTCGGCCAATGGCACGGTCGATCTTCACGGGGTCGAATTCGAAACCGAATTCAAGGCGACGCCAAATGTCGACCTGGGCGGTACGTTCGATTGGGCCGCCACCAAGATCAAGCAGTCGTTTTCGGCAGATGCGCTGGCGCTGACCGGCAATTCCAACCAGGTGGGCAATACGCTGCCGTACTATCCCGCGCTCACCGCTTCGGGATCGGCCACGTATCATCACGCGCTGTTCGGTGATTTCAGCGGGTATGGCCGCGCCGATGTGCAGTACACCGGCAAGATGTATGACAGCGAAGCCAATCTCGCCTGGACCAAGCCGGTGGCCGAAGTCAATCTGCGCGCCGGCGTCCAGAATTCGCTGTACCAGGTGGAACTGTTCACCACCAACCTGACCAACAACAAGGTCGCCGACAGCATCGCGCGCACCACGCAAACGCTGTTCAACGCGCAAGGCACCGCCACCGGCACTGCCAATTCGATCACGGCGTCGTTGCCCGTACCGCGCGCGTTCGGCATCCGCTTGAGCGCAAAATACTGATAGACACTGATCTTATCGTGGCGGGGAGCTGTTCCGGAAACAGCCCCCCGACACGGCCCACAACAGGAAATACACAATGCCTACCGATACGCTTGCTCCCCCGGTCCTGCAGAAATGGGTCAATCCCGGCGCGATCGCGCATATTCGCCAGGGGACGATGCTGCTGAACCGCGAGCGCGCCGAGCGCGTAATGGACAAATACGGGCTGTCCGCGCTGGTCGCGGCGCTGCCGTCGAATATCTATTACCTGTCCAGCCATCTCGGCATTTCGTCGATGATGGGGCGCCATTACCAGAGCTTTGCCGTGCTGCCGCGCAATCGCGAAGCGCCGGCATCGCTCGTGATCAACGGCTCGATGGTCTATCACCTCGATTACCTGCCGACGTGGATGGAAAACATCGAGACGTTTTCCTACCCGATCGGCCGCGATTCGGCAGGCGCGTTGATCGCCGAGTCGCTGCCCAGCCCCTGGGCCCAGGTCGTGCGCGAAGAAACCATGACCGACCGCGACCGCCTGCTGATGGCGCTCTATGCCGAATTCGAAGGCACGAATGCGCCGAACGCGATGGGCGCGCTCGACCAGGCGCTCGCCCGCGCCGGCCTGCGCGACCTGCCGATCGGCTATGACGATATCCGCGTGCCCGCCGCGCTCGGTTCGGACTATGCGTCGCGCGCGGTCGATGCCGTCAACATCTTCCGCGAAATCCGCATGGTGAAAAGCGAGCCCGAAATCGCGATCCTGCGCGAAGCCGCGATCCGCAACGAAGCCGCGCTCGATGCCGCGATCGCGACGATGCATGTCGGCCAGCCGCTGCAGGATGTCGACATCGGCCACCAGCGCAAATGGGGCGAACTCGGCGGCAAGTCGCTGTGGCTGATCGTCAACCAGCGCGGGCTCAATTCGGGCGTGATCGAAAAGGACGAAGTCACCAAGATCGACAGCGTCGGCGAATATTTCGGCTACAAGGGCGATGTCGGCCGCACGATCGTGGTCGGCACCCCGACCGACGAAAGCGCGCGCCGTGCCGAAGCGAACAGCGCCGCGCTCAAAGTGGTCTATGGCGAAATCCGCCCCGGCATGACCTTTGCGCAATCGAACGCGATCGTGCTCGATGTCCTGCGCCAGCACGGCTTTGCGCGTGGCGGCGGCGGGGTCCATCCGGTCGGGCTGGAACACACCGACCTGCCCTGCCCGGTCGGCCACGAAACCGATTTCTCGTCGTACGAAGACGCGATGATCTACGAAGAGGGCACCGTGTTCACGATGGACATGCCCTATCACGAAGTCGGCTTTGGCACGTCGCATGTCGAAGACATGATGGTCGTGCGCAAGGACCACCTCGAAGGCCTGTCGTCGATGGACACGTCGCTGCGCGTGATCCCGGCGTAAAACCGGGAATGACCCCGTTGCCACGGATCGGCCGCGCGCATTGCTGCGCGGCGCATGCGGCGTCACAGCCGCCGCGATACTGGGCAACGGGCCCGCCCGGGCGACGCCCGGGCCAGGCCAATCCTTCCTGACCGCGCCCGACGGTCGCCGATTCCCGGTGTGGGAATGGCGATCGTCGCACGCCCACGCCGGCACGATCCTGTTTTCACACGGCGCGCAATCCTCGCCACTGCATTATCCGGATATGATCGGCGCCTGGGTCGCGGCGGGCTGGAATGTCATCGCGCCGCTGCACGTCGATTCGACCGAGCACCCCGATCATGCGCGCCATACCGGCGCCCACTGGTGGAAAGTGCGGATCGAGGACGTGCGCGCCGTCGCGCGCCAGATCGGCGGCGCGTATGTCGCGGCGGGCCACAGCTTCGGCGGCCTGAACGCGCTCACGCTGGGCGGCGCGGCGGCAACCTTGCCCGCCGGGGTAACCGGGCCATTGCGCGATCCCGCGGCGCGCGCCGTCCTCGCCTTTTCGCCGCCGCGGCCGGTGGCGGGGATGATCACGGCGCCGGGTTATGCCGAACTCGCCGTGCCCGCGCTGATCCAGACCGGCACGATCGACCTGACCATCCCGGGCGCGCCGGCCGATTCCTGGAAGGGTCATCTGACCGCGTTCGACGTGGCAGCCCCCGGCGGCCATCGCTACGCTCTGGTGCTGGACGGCGCCGACCATTATTTCGGCGGCCTGATCTGCGACCCCACCCGCCCCGGCCCGCCGCAAACCGCGCAATTGGCAAATGCGACGGCGCTGTCGCTCGCGTTTCTGGCCGAATGGGGGACAGGTCATGCCAGGGGCACCGCGCCGGATCAGCGTGTCGGCGTGCATCACGGCTATGCGCTGTCCGTCAAATGACCAGGCGACCACCCACCCGGGCGCACGAAAGACCAAGTACCGGTGGACTAGCCTTCCCAACGCGCTTGTCGCGTGCCCCGGCCGCCGGTATGCGGCCGTAAAACGCCATCTGGGGGTCGGTTTGGTACAGGCCATTCGAAAAGTCCATTCTCGCATACGCATAGTAATGGCACAGGTCCTGTATCTCGCACTGGCTGGCTGGGCGATCTATCTGACCGTTGGTATTGAAAACCACGCCATTCTGTCCGGCAGTCAAAACCTGGGCATCCTGGTCAATTCCGATAACCTCCTGCCCGCGCAGATGGCGTGGGACGTGCATCACAACTGGCATGCGTGGACTCATTTCCAGTGGCCGCGCGTGCCAAGCCTGGTCCCCGACATGGTCTATTTCTGGGGCGCCGAAGTGTTCGGCCTGTCGTGGCGGCAGGCATTCCTGGGCTATGACTGGGTCATCGTTACCGCATTTATCGGTGCGATCGGGCTTGCAGCATTTTTCATGCAGGCAAAGCCGGGCCGATCGTTCGGCGCGAGCCTGTTGCTGGCCTCGCTGATCCAGTGCCTGACGGTCACCGCCTGTTATTTCGGCCAGGCCGCGTTCGGCATCATGTCGTGGAAGGACCTGCTGAGCAGCCTGGCCCCGGCAACCCACGGCGACGGCATGCTGTTCAGCCTGCTGGCGACCGCCGCCGCGGCCCAGGCGAGCGAAGGAGGCCGAACCGCAAAACGCCTCGCACTGGTCTTCTGCTTTCTGGGGACGTTTTGCGATCTGTTGTTTGTGTTCGAATTTCTGGTCCCGTTCATCGCCGTCGAGCGCTGGCCGTATGTCAAATTCGCGTGCATCGCGTTTGTGAAGGCCGTGCGGGATTCCAGCCCGCAACCGGGGAAATCGCGCTGGCTGCAACGCGCGATCCTGCGCCGGTTCGTCATTGCCGCCCTCGACCACGGCACATTGATCAGAGACCTGCTCATTGCCAGCGTCCTCGGGTGGGCCGCGACGCACCTGTTGTTCCGGCAAGATGTCGCGATTGTCGACGTCAAGGCTCTGTTCACGACAATTCCCCTGATTTACAAGGATTTGTTTCGGTCTCCGTGGACCGCCGTAACGATCCTGGCGACAGCCCTGCTCGTGCCGTATGTCGCGGTCACGTTTGCGCGCGAACGAACCGGCCTGGCCGGTGCGACAATTGGTCCTCGCCCGATGACCAGGCGGCAACTGATCCTTGGCACGGCCGCAGGTGCCTCGGTAATCAGCCTGCTCATGCTGATCCCGCTCTATGTCGAAACCTACAATTGGCGCTACGCCATCGCTGCCGAAATCTGGCCTGCAACCGTGCTGATCGCGGTGATCGCCCCGCGGGCGCGGCCGGCCGTGTGCATCGCGCTGGGTGCCCTGACGCTGGTTTTGGTTCAGACAGCGTTCGCAACCGAATTGCGACGGAGTCCCGATTTGCTGCAGTGGCATTCGGATGTCGATCGCTGCGCGATATCGGCGGGCCAGCACCACCATCTGGAGGCAGGCCTGGCCACATACTGGAATTCGCGCCAGACCGAGGCCTCTTCGGACTGGAAACAGCAGGTCACGATGATCGACGATCTGGGCCGCCCGCGAACCTGGGGCAATGATACGTGGTATTTCTCCCACGACATGGCCCGGACCAATTCACCTGCCCGGTTCAATTTTATTATCATCGATAAAGCCATGAAGCTTCCGGAAATCGTCAAGCGCTATGGCGTTCCGGCGTCGATCCATGGGTGTCCGGACAAGGCGGTGTGGATCTACGATCACAACCTTGTCCTTGCAAAGACGCCCTAAGAGTCTGACTCGAAACTCTGAAAGCTTTATAGATCATAGCCTTGCGAGTTTTCGGGTAAGCAGTTGGACGGATGCGAGGAAAAGCCAAGCGGTGGCGCTTTCGATAGTTC
>Ga0302310_10001931_pt1 | contig 17066 bp, 26 predicted proteins | sample III_Palsa_N1_2_FD_200451 | JGI IMG/M metagenome (GOLD analysis project Ga0302310, IMG submission 200451) | Peat permafrost microbial communities from Stordalen Mire near Abisko, Sweden - III_Palsa_N1_2 | ecosystem: Environmental > Terrestrial > Soil > Palsa > Peat permafrost | place: Sweden...
AAAACAAGAGCTTCGGACTGACGACACTGCGTAACCGGCACGTCACGTTCGCGCACGATGGGCGCGCTGTCCTCAGTTTTCGCGGCAAGAGTGGCGTTCAGCACGAACTGCATATCGACGACAAACGTATCACCCGGATTGTTCAGCAGTGTCAGGAGCTTCCGGGCCAGCATCTGTTCCAGTACGTCGCGGACGACGGCAGCCGCTGTCCGGTTGCTTCCGGCCAGGTGAACGATTACCTGCGCGAATCGATGGGCGAAGATTTCACCGCCAAGGACTTCCGGACCTGGGGCGCGACTGTCCATGCCCTGATGCTCCTCAGCCGTATTCCCAGGGATGTTGCGGCGAGCGAGACCGCCCTGAAGAGAACGATCGCCGGCGTCGTAAAACAGGTTGCCCTGGAGTTGCGCAACACGCCTGCGGTGTGCCGCAAGTCGTATATCAATCCGGTCGTGTTCGAGGGATGGCGTTCGGGGCGGCTCCACGTAGCCTGCGGCGGAAGTCAGGCCATTTCGATGCGCAAGGCTGAAGCCCTAGTGCTCAACTTCCTCGGCTGATTCCGCATACGTTTTATCGGCCCCGTGAGACTTCGCGAGCGCCCAGATACCCAGCCCGACGCACAGCACACTGGCGAGAAGGAATAGGAACGCGTTGCGCTTCTCGCGGCGAACGAGGTGTTCACCATCAAGCGGAGCGATCAGGAAGGGTTCGCCGTGGGTGGTCTGACCGACGACGCCGACACGCTCAATGGGTGAATGCAGGACGGCGGCCTCGGCCTGTGCGTGGGCCGCGGCGCGTGCCGAATCCCATTCGGCCGGACCAATCTGGCCATCGTGATTCCGGTCAAACCGGCGCAGGAGCCCCGGTTGGTCGCGTTTCCATTGCAGCAGGATTTCCTGCGTCTTCTGGTCAACCGCGCCAAATTCAGAGTGAGAACGCAGTTCACCCAGAACGGAAAGCGCGGTCCCGGGTGCAATGAGCCGCTCGTGGAAGCGATAGTCGTCCTGTCCCGCCAGGCCGAGTATCGACTGCGACGCCGGTGACGGTTCCGAATGTCGGGACATTCCCGACCATCGCTCATTGGACGTGGCCGTCACCTCGGCACCGACCGGGCCTATCAGACACTCGCCCTCTGAGTCATCCAGCACGAAGGGGGTAACGCTCGTTGCCTTTTCGATCGTGCGATACGTTGCTTCGCCTTTGGCGTTGACTTCCCGGGACTCCACCTGGTAGTCCCACCACACGCACGCCCGGCGCGTCAGTGGTGATCGCAATGTCTCATCGGGTGGCGATCTGGCAATGCCGGCAAGGCGTACGTAGCCTTGGGCCGCTGACCGGATCCGCACAAGCGGGGTATCGGCGATGAACCGATCGCGCCGTAACCGGGAGAAGCAGCCGGCGAGGGCGATCAGAGCCAGGAGCCCACACAGCACAGCGAAGATCAAATACGCTTCGCCGGCGTGAGCAGCCATCGCTAGCTTCCGAAGGCGGGTTTCAGGTCGATGTCGCTGGTCTGGCTGGCACTGAACTGGAGCATTGACGCTGGCGCAAAGGAAAAGGGCCTTGCGACCAGCGCATCGGGAAATGTTTCGAGCCGCACGTTCAGGGCATTGACCGCATCGTTGTAGATTTCCCTGCGGTCCGCGACTGCGGTTTCCAGTGAACTGATGCGCGTCTGCAGGTTCTTGAACAGATCGTTCGCCTTGAGATCCGGATATCGCTCCGCGACCGCGTACAGGCTCGAGAGCCCGCTCCGCAGGGCCCCTTCCGCAATACTCACCGAGGCGACATTGCCGGCGCTGCGCGCACCTTCGACTCCCGCACGAGCGCGCGCCACGCTGTCCAGGGTTGCACGTTCGTGTTGCATGTAGCCTTTGCAGACCGCGATCAGCTTCGGCAATTCGTCGTGGCGCTGCACCAATAAGACATCGATATTGGACCAGGCAAGTTTGACGCCATTACGGACGCGCACGAGGCCGTTGTAGATCGTGACGGCATAGCCGATGAAGACCATGAATACAAAGGCACAAATTATCATTAATGTCACGGCGCACTCTCCGTCCGGACCGGCACCTTTGGGGGCGCTATTCAAACAGCGCAAGTGTCGCAGCTTCGCCTTGCACAGCCCATAGTGCACCCCGAAAACTGTGCGCTCTCTAACATTCCGCGGCCTGTTTTTGCCTTCAGCTGCGCCCGGCCATATCGGCGCCGCGCCGATCAGGGGCTCGTGGGTACCGGCTCCGGTTCGTAAATCTGGGTAACGCCCGTAAAGAGCGGCTTGCCGGTGGCATCCCTGATCACGATCAGATAAGCGATGTCCGGGAAATGACGCGCCCTGGCCCCTCTAACCCTGACGTGATCGCCCGGCTTCAATGAGTTGCGCTTCCAGCCTCTGCGCATGAGAGTCATCGGACTGGGCATCTCAAAGTTCCAGTTGGCGACTTTGCCCTGCGCATCCGTCACATCGACGTACAGCCTTGCGTGGGGACTGCGCCAATCAAGATTGGTGACACTGCCTTCCACTTCCACGACCGACTTGAAATCGAATTCCGACTGGGAGTGATGAGCCCACGCCGCCGGCGCCACTGCGGAGGTCATTCCCGCGACGACCAGCCACTGAAAGAAATGCTTAGGCATGATTGATGTCACTCCGGACATGGGCCTGATCACGGTCGCCTGCTGCGCCGCCGCAGCTCACTTGTAGAGCTTCACGTCCTGCTCGTTGTCCAGGCAGATCTCTTCGAGCATTTGGGTGTCCACCTGCAGGGCCATCTCGATCGTTACCGACCAGGGCCTCGTGTATGCCTTTGGATCGTTCACTGAAATCTCCACCTGCATCAGTCCCAGGCTGACCCGTTTCAGCCGCTCAGTGACGTGCGCCGCCTCAGTAATGGGACTTCCCTGGATATCGAGCCACATGTCGTCGCGAATGCCGTTCGTCTCGATGACCAGGGTGTCCCGTTCCCAGTGCGCCGTCGAGTACCCATTCCAGGTGGGATTCGGATCGACGGGTAGCGGGCGACCATCCAGATATACCTCCCGGTAAGCCGCATTGAACTCATGCAGCATCACCATCTCCTGGGGTGTTTGAATGATTTTGGTGTGCTGCGGCAGCGTCCACGCGCGCGGGTAGTTCGGTGGCTTACAATAGGTGTGGGGATCAGCTCTGCCGCCGTTGGCGCGTCTTTTCACCATTTGCTGCCTGGACCACTCTGTGTAAGGCAGGCCGCCCTGCATTTTGATGCCCAGATTGATCTGCTCGCGCGCCATGCGCTCTTCCTGAACGCAATCCTTTTCCTTGCAGTAATCCTTGGCGGGCACGTTCGCAAACCATATTCCGGAGAAGTCCGGCTTGCCGTCGCGAGTGCGCGGTGCCGGCGCTTTCATATTCGGCGCGCCGCTGGCCGTTCGCGGTATTCCTGGCGTGGGATACCCGAGCCACTGGGACAGACCAATAGCCGGACTCAGACACATAGCCAGGAGCCCGAGCGAGCGCCAAACGAGGCCCAGGCGAAAGCCGCTGAGCGAATGTCGGCATTGATTCGCTGATCGCATGATTCTTGTTGTTTCCCCTGCGATTCAGCATACACCATCCAATTGTGCGCACGCCAAAGATGCGCTGATAATCAACAGCTTGGGAGCGTCATGCCGCGCTACAATGCCTGTTCCGGGTCGATTGCGCAGGTGAAGGACATTGCATATGCAACCGAAGCAACTGCTTCTTATTGGCGCATCGCGGGGACTTGGCTTCGCTTTGGCCGAGGAGTACCTGCGGCGCGACTGGCACGTAGTCGCAACTGAACGCGGGGCGCGTAAATCGAAGCTCCACGAACTTGCTTCAAGGATTGACCACCGCCTGGAAATCGAAAATGTCGACATCGACTCCCCGGAGCAGGTTGCCGCATTACGCAACCGGCTGGTGAGCCGCAGATTCGACATGCTGTTCGTCAACGCCGGCGTAAAGAACGATGATCGAGAGACCATCGCGGATGTTTCGACGGAGGAATTCACGCGCGTGATGATTACCAACGCGCTAAGCCCGATGCGCGTGGTCGAAGCCCTTCAGGACCTCATACCGCCCAGCGGCACCATCGGGGTCATGTCGTCCGGCCAGGGCAGTGTCGCCAACAACCTGAACGGCAAATACGAAGTCTATCGTGGCAGCAAGGCCGCCCTCAACATGTTCATGCGTAGCGTCGCGTCGCGCCAGCCCGGCAACGGACGCACGCTGCTCCTGATGGCGCCGGGCTGGGTGCGAACGGATATGGGCGGTCCGGAGGCGCGGCTAAGTATCGAGGAGAGCATCCCGCACCTTGCCGACACGATCGACGCGCAGGCGGGCAAAGCGGGGCTGCAGTACCTGGATTATCTTGGGCGCCAGGTTCCCTGGTAGTCCAGGAAGCACCATCGTGATCGGCCTGCTCATGCGCCCCCAGCACGTCGGTGTCAACACGATCGGGATTTTGTACCGCAGCATCGCTCGACGCCGCGTAATCGAACTGCTTACGTTTAATGAAGATAAGCAAGTGATTCGAGGCGGTGGGTTATATGGGGGGCCCGCCTGAGCGCCCCTGACGTGTTGGGATAATCTCAGCCGCGAACGTTGAGGGTATAGCCGCCATCGATCGTGAGCTTCGCGCCATTGATGTAGGCCGCGCGGTCGGACGCGATGAACGCAACGGCGTCGGCCACCTCGCGCATGCTGCCCCAGCGGCCGGCAACGATACCCCAGTCGCGACAGGTCTCATCAAGGAACTGCTGCTTCGACAAGCCGCGTTGCCGACCCGCGCCCTCTGCCCAGCTCTCGCGCCATTCGGTGGCGATGAGCCCCGGAATGATCGCATTCACGGTGATACGCGCTGTCGCGAGGTCCGCGGCAAGATATGAAGTGGCGTGATTCATCGCTGCGTTGTTCAGGCCGTGCGTCAGTGCGGAAGTGAGCACGCTGGAGCCGGCGATGCCGCTGATGTTGATGATGCGCCCCGTGCCGTCCGTGGGCATGTGGGGGATCATCGACTGCGTCACGCGCAGCATGCCGAGCATCTTGGTGTCGATGTCGTCACGCCAATCCGAATCCGGCCATTGGATCTGACGCTCGGGCCGCTTGATCGGACCACCGGCGTTGTTGACCAGGATATGCAGCGGGCCGAGTTCAGCGTAAGCGCGCTCGACCGCGGTCGCCACGGCGGCGGCATCACGGATATCCGTCGGTAGCACTAGCACGGGGACGCCGGTAGCCGCGCGTATCTGACTGGCCGCGGCTTGCAGAGCTGTCTGTGTGCGCGCGAGTAATGCGACTCGCACGCCTTCCTCAGCGAGGCCGAGCGCAATCGCCCTGCCAATGCCTTTGCTGGCGCCCGTGATGAGCGCGGCTCGTCCTCTCAGTCCCAGATCCATTCGCGGTGCCTCTTGGCTGTTTCGCGCTCAACGCCGGAGCGCCGCGCTAGTGTGAACCAGGCCTCTGCCGCCGGCTACAATCCAGCACAGAGGTTCGGTATCTCCGCAAAGTAGGCGCTGTGGGAACGATCGAGTCCGGGGCGTAGAGTGATGGCGTTGGAATGATCAGGAGCGCGGCGGCGCGACAAGTATCGACGTGGAGGGTCTATGAACGGTGACATTTCCTTCCTGGAGTTCGGCTCGATCGAAGCCGACACCGGGAAATCACAGATCTTCTTCGGGAAGGTATGCGGGTGGCATTTCCATCCGATGCCCCAAGGCGGGGGCTGGTTCCAGGGTCCCAGGATCCGTGTCGGCCTACATGGCAACGACCCTGGACCCGCGATATATGTCTTTTTTGAGGTCGGCAACCTGGAAGAAGCGATTGCAATCGTTCGAGCTGCCGGTGGAGAAGCCGATCCACCGGAGACGGAGGAGCCGGGATTCGGCAGATTCTCCAACGGCCGCGACCCGCAGGGAATTCGATTTGGACTGCATCAGAAACCAGAGCTGACGGCATCCGCCGGATAGAAATGCGCGTGCCGCTCGGGGCCGTCGGCGGCTCAACGAATGCGCTTTTTCGAACGGGAGTCTTCGTTTGTCTTCAGCACGCGGGCTTTGACGATACGTCCGATCAAGGCGTAAGGGACTGGCTTTTCGAATGGGAATTGCAGGTTACCTTTCGGCCCCGCGTAAGCTTTAACGTCTCGCATGAGATCATCGTCGCCTCGGACCGGAGGATATAGACCGATATGATGCTTGAATGCCGCGAAATAGACCAGAATACCGTTCAGCTTGAATGCGGGAATTTGATAACTGATGGTTTCCTCGGCATCCGGTGCGGCCGCTTTGATCGTGAGACGTATCTTCTGAAGAATGGGCTGAACGTCAGGCGCACAAGCCGCGATGTAATCGTCCACTGATCCGGGGATTCTTCGCGTTGGCATAGCAGATTGAGGGGCGTGTGAATCGCCAAGTGCGGGTCAAGCATACGATAAACGCGGGGGGCAATCACCCGCTCAATTACACGTAAGTCGATTGCCGTCCAAATTGCGGCCGTCTGGAGGTCCATGTGCGCGCCAACAATGTGGACCGGAAAATGCAATACCGCCGATGCGGGCAATTTCCTCTGCAGGGCGCCCTGTCGGGTTTGACAGCCAGGTCAACCAGACGAGGCCGGCCAGCACCATCAAAGCACCGATAACTCGCGGCAGGAAGGTTGCCTTGAAAATGAGGTAACCGATCAGAAGGCAATAGAATCCGGCCAAAACTATGGCGACATTCATGCCTCCGGGTTGCCATCGAAGAGCCTCGAACGAGAGGCCGCGACTTACAGGCCTGAAGAGGTTGTAGAGCAACAGCGTCATGACCAGCATACCCACGACCGCGATGAGGCCTCCTGCGACATTCAGCCGGCCGTGGGCAAAGAGTTCGGTGAATGCCGCCGTCAGGAAGCTGAGCAGATAGAGGGCCCCCGCCATCCGCGCCTTTGTTGGCGAAGTCATGCGTCGACGGCCTGTTCCTTCCATCGCGGAATATCCACTCCTTTCACGAGGAGCCACAGCATCAGCGAGGCTTCCGCGAGAAAGCCAAGAATCGTGAGGTACGTGGAGAGCCCTCCGGAAAGCGGCGACAGAAAGCCCAGCCATCCGATACCTGCCGAGGCCATCAGCACACCTAGAATCCGTGGCAGGAACGTTGACCTGAAGATCAGGTAACCGATCAGGAGACAATAGGGCGAGAAAAATGCCAGGCTGCTGATTTTATAGGGAGCGAGGTTTAGCAGATTAAGCGCATCGTTGACGCATCCCGCCAAGCCAAGAATTGCCGTGAGCAGAGCAAGGCTGTTGGGCGCTCGTCGCTTAGCGCCGAATTCTTGCGGCCCACAGCGCTGCATCCGTCGTATCGCCCCGCGCCGCATAGAGGTCGCGTAGGTCCACGATGGCAGCCTGGGTCAAATAGAAACTTTCTCCACGGCTGGCCTCGAGGCCCCCGGCGGCGGCGAGCAGCACCGGTTCGGCCTCCTCGAAACGATGCATGAGCCCAAGACAGGTTCCGATGTCTGCGTTGTTTGCCAGCGTCGGCCACGCACGGGCTCCGAGCCGCTTTTCCTTCTCCACCGCGCTTCGACGCAGCGCTGCAAGCCCGTCGGACGTCTGGCCTGCGTGGCAGGCGGCATTTCCGTAGACTTGCCACGCATCTGCCGTCAGCCAGTGCTCAGGTCCGAGCGTTGACTCCAGTGCGTTTGCAGCTGGCAGCGCTGTCTCGGCCGCTTGCTGGTAGCGATCTTGAAGATAAAGATCATTGGCCAAAGAGGTGACTGTCATCAGCGTCTCAGTATGCTGCGGCCCCAGGACCTCGGTGCGTTTGGCGAGCACCCTACGGATGAGAGGCTCCGCTTCGGCGGCCCGATGCGCGGCAGCAATGCTATTCGCCAGATTCAACTCCGTCGTGAGCAGATACGGTGCATCCGGGGACATCGTTCTCTTAGCGAGTTCAACGGCTGCTTCGCCGCTGGCCAAAGCCGCAACAAGGTGACCCCGCCTCCTGTTCAGGTTCATGAGGTTATTGAGCACGTGCACGGTGCGCTCATTCCAGCGGCGACCGGTAAATTCATGGGTGCAAGCCAGTTCGCGACGGTAGGTCGCATCCGCATCGTCATCACGCAACAGCGCGTTTTGGATTTCGCCGAGAATGTCGAGAGTATCGGCAAAAGCACCATCCACCTTGCATTCGTCGTGCAAAAGCGCGAGCGTCTCGCGCGTCGGCGCCTCTGCCTCCTGGTCATGTCCCGTCATCGTCAGCAGTAGGCTTCGTAGATTGAGCGCATCGATCAAATCCTGAGGATCGCCGCGGTTTCTGCGCACCAGCGCCAACTGGCGATCATTCAGGGTCATGGCTTCCTGATAACGTCCAAGGGACTTCTCGGTACGGGAAACGACCCCCAGGACCGAGGCGGCAACGAGTGGGTCGGTTGAGATCGCCTCATCCGTCTCGTTCATGACCTTGCCGAGAATGTCCCCGACCAACGCATCCCGCCGTCCTAAACTGGGGTTCGCCGACGTAAGCAAGTGCTCAAGAAATTGGCCGCGTTGCGCCGCCATCTCGCGGGCCTGGGTGGCGCGGTGGGCCTGGAGCATCGAGAAACCGCCAAGAAATCCTATCGCGACCAACAGCAGACTGGTGAGCGCCGCTCTGAGGCGATGACGCCACAGGAACTTTCCGCAAAGATAGAGCGCGGTCTGGGGTCGCGCCAGGATGGCGCGGCCCTCGAGATAGCGCACAAGGTCCTGCATCAGCGCATCGACCGATGCATAGCGATCCACGGGCCGGGGTCTCAGGCACCGCGTGACGATCGTATCGATGTCACCCCGCAGCAACCGCTGCAGGCGCGGGCCGGTGGTAGCGCGGGACCGCGCCGCTGCGTCCGCGATCTTGGCCGAGGAAAGATGCTGAGGCTGCAGTTCCCTGAAGGCGCGCTCGATGGCGAGGGCCGTCGAGCGCCGCCCGCCTTCGATTTCTCCGGTCAGGAGACAGAACAGTGTGGCGCCCAGCGAATAGATGTCGCAGGCGGTCGTGACAGGTTCATTGCGCAACTGCTCGGGGCTCGCGTAGGTGGGGGTCGCGAGAATGGTCGTGGTCACCGATTCGTCCAGTTGGATCAATTTGCTGGTGCCGAAGTCGAGCAGCTTCACCGCCCCTTCCGAATTGACCAGGATATTGGAAGGCTTCAGATCCAGATGCACTACGAGGTTACGGTGGGCGTGAGCGACTGCCTCGCAGACCTGCAGAAAGAGTCGTACCCGGGCTTCCACGCTGAGCGCTTCGCGATCGCAGTACACGTCGAGGTGCACGCCTTCCACGAAATCCATCACCAGGTAAGGTTGCCCGCTCTCGCTGAGGCCGGCGTCCAGCAAACGGGTGATGTTCACATGGTCGAGCATTGCGAGAATGTGTCGCTCGCGATGAAAGCGCTCAACGAAGTGCCGGCCCGCGGCATGGGGCGAGAGAACCTTTATCGCAACCCGCTGCGGCGCGCCGCCCAACAGGCGTTCCGCGAGGTACACCGTGCCGATACCGCCCGACCCAATGACGCGCAACACGTGATAGGGACCAAACCTCAGCGGGAGGTCCGGGGATTCTGAGTCGGAAGACTCCCCCGGCCCGGTGATTGAGTAGCGATCCTGATTGGCACCGTGCACCATTCGCAGCACCCTGGTGCGCAACTCGGAATCCGTGCAGGCGGAGTCGAGAACCCGCTCCCGTTCTGGCTCGGGGGTGCGATCGATTAGTTCGAATAGTGATTGCAGTTCCCGCCAGGCATCCGGGCCGTCGCTCATCCACCCTCCTTTTTTGGCTGGCCATAACCAGCCGGATTTTGCAGCTGATCGTATCGCCAGCGCGGCAGGAACGGGTGATGGAAATCGAACCCACGCCATGCGCACCCTTATCAGCTTATAAGTCAATGGTTTACGGCGGTCAGCAATAAGTCAAACGCGAGCCGTCCAGCACCCCAGTCCGCACGAGCCATGAGCGCCAATCCGGCCCACTAGCCGACGAGGCGCTCAGGGGATTTCGCCCACACAAACTCAGCCGGCTTTCTGAGAGGTGAAATCAGAACAAAGTCGATACCGAATGCCACAGCCCGACGGCTGAATGTGGCTAGGGGCAGACCGTCGAGCTCGTCCTCATCTTGCAGTCTCACGAGCACGATAGTACGTGGCATCGCCCAGCATGCAATCCTCCTTACGACAAAGGTGCCATGGCAGGCAGGGTCGCCCACGGGGACGTAATTACATGGCCCTTGCGGCGAGCAGCAGCCAACAGCAGGACTCCGGCGGCCATGCACGTGACGAGCGCAACTACCGAAGCTTCGGCACCGAAGTCGCCTCCGGTCAACCAGACAGGGCCCGCCATTTTCGCCTGCAGCAGGCCATGTGTCGCCCCGCCGGAAACAGCAGTTGAAAAGATCCCTCCCTGTGTGAAGTTCCAGCCAAAGTGCATCCCGATGCACAGCCACAGACGCCGGGTCAGCATGTAGGCCGCTGCCAACATGACGCCCCCTACCAGCATGATGGCGCACGCGTCCAGCAGCGTCGCCCCTGGATTGAGTAAATGGAGGAGCCCAAACACGGCCGCAGAAATCGCCAGGGCAATCCAGCTACCGAGCCATTGTTCCAGTATCCGAAAGACAATGCCGCGCATTACGATCACTATCGCCGGCTGCCAGCGGTCGACTCCTCGGATTGTCTCGTACTCGAGATCGCGAGAAAAGCCGGTCACTTGCCGGTTGCTACGTTTGACCGCAACTTCGCCAACTTGCATGACGTCCGACGACTAGCGTAGTTGCGAGACCGGCCTTGATGGACTCCCGTGACCCTGTGCTGTCGTTCACAAACGTCGGCTATGGGGCCGTGAGTCGACGCACGCGCTGAGCTCACATCGCATTCGTCGCGCCACCATCCGCCGCCGCGACGAGCATTAGCCGATGCGGGCTACCGGTGAAACGGGAAAAGAGCCCGCAGGCGGTCGTCGCGCAAGTAAAGCCCGCCCCATGCGATAAGTCCCGTATAGACCGCGAAAAGGATTGAACTGAACAGTGGGTCTTCAATCCGAATCTTGCTCGCCACCGCACCGCCATAAAAACCCGTCAGGAGAATGGCGCCCAGGACAGCCGTCCGCGGAAGGGCGTATAGGATGGTGCAAAGCAGAGCAATGAGGCCAATGGGGCGAATCGCGGCCAGTGGATAGCCGATTTTCGTCGTTGCATCGATCACGTGAGTTTCGAGAGCCACGCGCGCAACCTCGGCCTCGCCAAAGTGCGCGATATCATGTGGATGTATACCGGACGCGACATCTATCGCATGTTGGTGCTTGAGCGAGCCTGGTCGTCCGACGAATACGAAAAGTGGCTTGCACGAAGCTTGATCCACGAACTCACCGGATCGCCACCTGACCAGAGTTCACGGGGCAAATGAGGCCGGGACGGCGGACTGGAGCGGGTGATGGGAATCGAATATATCGCTAGGGCACGGTAAGCCTCTAATAACAATGGCTTTGAAAGCAAATAGAATCGCCGCGTGCGATTTTTGTGTGAAAACCCGCGTCATAGCAGCCAACGCCAGCGAACCGCAGCCAATGTGCCGTTGGCCGCTCAGGTCGAAGCAAGGATCGCCATCCGGAATCGACGGCATTGCGCACCTCGACCGTGGTGGCATTGCCGGACGGAATGACCTTTCACGAGTTGTCTGCGTGGCGCAGCGCCCCCACCACCAGTGCCAAAGCTGGCGAGCAGGGCGTACCTCAAAGTCCAGACCTTGAGGTTCGACCGGGCAATGGGACCATTGGCGCGCGCGGAACGCCCCCTAGCCAACCCGACGCAATGGGTACTCTTTGGTGCGCGAGTTCGGCATCCCATTGTCGAGAAGAGTTAGATCACTGGCTTCAGGCTGCAGGAGCTGATGATCAGAGATGTCGCGCGTGAAAACTCCTGTCTGTGTTTGCCACTCCCAGGTGCTGTTGCCACGTTCGTCCCACACTGCGCGTCCAGACCGTTTTTCAGGGTCGTCGAGCAGCTCGCTGGCATCGATCACATCGATTGAATCAGAAGCCATTTCCGAACTTCCTTGAATACGCTGCCCGGTGGCGGGACGCCCGCGGGTCACGGTTTTCTGCCTCAAGTAAACTATGGCGCTATTGCGAAACCGGTCACATAGGTAGCAGATGGTGGCCTCCCCAGCGGCAAGTGCCTGCCGGCCCTGAGCCCATTTGCGGCCGATTGTTTCCGATCCGTCCGCTTTCTGGCACTTCTCGCTTCCTCACTATTTAATGTAGCAAAAAGCATGCCCGACCGGAGCAACGAGTGAGCGTCTCGCGCGGTATGACGATGACCAACCCCATCAAAGTTGACGTAGGAAATCTGGACGAGATGGACCAGCGTTTCGTGAACGCATGGCCGCGACTCGAACGCGGGGAGCAGGCTTACCGCAGGTCGCGAGCGCCTATGCCCAGGCTGCCATTCCAGGGCTTCCAGTGACTGGGATTGGCTGGTGCGAGAGCGGGCGTTGGCGCGAGTCGCGGACTCGATTCGCGACTAAGTGAATCAGCGAGTTACGAGCCAGGAACAGCGCTGCGCGCGATTTTGGTGTGAAAGGCGCTGCCATGAGAGCCAACGGCAGCCATAGCAGTGACGTTCGTACTGTGCCAGCAATCCCAGAGCGGTATGTCAATCGTGACTCTTGGCGGTGCATCCGCTAAAGTAATACCCATATCACACAGGTAACACATTAATGGCTAGCAACCTTACCACCAAGGGGCAAGTCACCGTTCCCAAGAAGATTCGCGACTATCTCGGCCTAAAAACCGGAGCGCCCGTAACCTTTCAAAGACTGGACAACGGTGAAATCGCCATCCGCGCCGCCAAGGTCATTGCGAAGCCACGCGCCAGCAAGTTCGCCAAGTTGCGGGGACGAGCTACCGTGCGCATGAAAACCGAGGACATTCTCGCTCTGACCCGGGCCGACTAGTGATTCTGGTCGATACGAATGTGCTGCTTGATGTTTTTGAGGACGACGCGGAGTGGTCCGACTGGTCCCAAGATCGATTGGATTCGGCCAGCATCACCGACACACTAGCGATCAACCCCGTAATCTACTCCGAGCTCTCCATCGGCTTCGCCCGTATCGAAGAACTGGAGGCGGTCATCAAGGAAGCGTCTCTTGCCGTTGAGGACATACCTCGGGAAGCGCTGTTCCTCGCAGGCAAGGCGTTTCTTCGCTATCGGCGCAGCCGTGGAACCAAACGCAACGTATTGCCAGATTTCTACATCGGCGCGCACGCTGCTGTCATGCAATGGCCCATACTGACGCGCGACGTGGCTCGCTACCGCACCTATTTCCCGACAGTGTCCCTGATCGCACCATGACGACTGTGCTTGCACTTTGATGAGCGCTCCTTCGTAATCCTAGAATCAGTGCCGGTGCCCTTATCTGGCACCATGGCTGCGTGTGTAACCAGGGCCAACGCCCCCGCGAACGACCGCCAGGTCATTGCGGCGCACGACAAGTGGAACTCATTGGCTGCCCTTGGCCAACGATGGCCGGGAATGGAGCGGGTGATGGGAATCGAAAATACCGCTGGTGCGCATCAGCCTTTTGAAATCATGACGTTGCGAGCGCGAAGAGCGCTGCGTGCGATTATTGTGTGAAAAACACCGTCATACCAGCCAACGCCAGCCAATGCGACGATTGGGGACGAGCGAGAGAACGGTCATCGGCGCGGTTTATCGCTGGCGGCGGATTTGCTGCACCCTTGCAGTCTGTATGTAATACATATACTATACGTATATGGGTTCGAAGTTCGATCCCGACAAGAACGCGGCCAATATCGTCAAGCACGGCCTGTCGCTGGTTGAGGGCGAAGGTGTACTGAACGATCCGCTAGGTCTGACAGTGGAGGATGCTTCCTCTGCTGGAGAGTCTCGCTGGATCACAGTCGGAATGAACGCCGGTGGCGAGATATTAGTGGTTGTTTGGACCGAGCGCGACGATGGCGAGCGCCTAATCTCGGTGCGACGAGCTACTGCAAAGGAGCGAAAAGATTATGAAGGCTGAGTACGATTTCTCCAAAGGGCGGCGCGGGCAAGCGGTGCCAACGAAGGGAAAGACGCGCATCACCATCTACATCGACGATCAGATCGTCGCTGCATTCAAAGCGGAGTCGGTGCGGACCGGTATCGGATATCAGACGCTTATCAACGAGGCGCTCGGGCAGCACGTAGGCACCGCCGAAAAGCCGATCACAGCCGAGCAGGTTCGGAAGATTGTTCGCGACGAGTTGGCGCACGCTCGCTGACTGTACCGACTAAAGCCGCTTGGACTTCTATGAGCTCGGACACTGGAAGAAGCTGGCCGCTCCATGACGCGCTAAATGCCGCGCAAGCCGTTGTCAATCACGAGTTAGGAATGATCGAAGGCTGCATCGAGTTATGCGCGGTACGCGCATGATATTGTTCCCAACTGGGCCATTGATCACGACTTCGTCGTCTTCGGAGCTATCGCAAGCAGCACCGATCATCTCCCATTTGGACAAGTACGCGCGCGCTGGAGCGCCACGGCATTAGACGAGGCGGATGCCGAGATTGCCGATCTTCTACCCCGTGACCAACGAGGCCTACGCCGCGCAGATTGCTCGCGACTGGAATGTCAAGGCCAGCGGCGCGGGATTTGTCACAAGATTCAACGTTGATGGGTACTACCTAAGCCGCTATCGCGTTGAGAAAGTTGGAGGGGCGATTCACACTGAGTATTGGATTCCAGCCGAGGATCTTGCAGAGTTCAATCGCAACATTCACGGCATCATCGAGGTCATCGCAGAGTTCGAATAGCCGTCGCCGAGCGGACGTTGCCTAAAGGTAGCTGAGGATCAACGCAAGTCAGAGGAAGTGTACTGCGTGTGAACCCACAGCCAATGCAAGCCAACGTCGGCTAAGTTACTGCGTGCCTCGTGGCCGGCGCTGCATTGGCTGGCTTTGGCCAGGATTGGCTGTAAGTGGAGCGGGTGATGGGAATCGAACCCACGTTAGCAGCTTGGGAAGCTGCAGTTCTACCATTGAACTACACCCGCGGGGGGGGGGCGCCCATTCTACGAGACACGCGGGACGATGCGCAAACGGCGTGGAAGCCTGGTCAGAAGTGGTATTCGACCGTCGCGGAGAGCCGCACGAAGTGACGGCGCTGATTCCGAGACCCAGGTGCTGCCCGAGGGCATACCGGGGACCGATGCCCACCGTGTAACCGCCGCCATCATCCGTGCGGCTGAGCGCCTGGAAGCCACTGACCGAGACATCCGTTTTCGTGATCCAGACATAGGGGCCACCGCGCAGATCCACGGCAAGCCGGGGCGCGACCTCCCAGCGATAACGCGCCGCCACTGACACGATGTCGCCGGCACCGCGCACGATGTGCGCAGCATCGGCGAGCAGCTGGTTCAGATTGGCCGGAACGACACCCTCGAGGACGGCACGGGTTCGTCCCAGGTAGCTGTACCCCAGTTCGACGCTGAAATTCTTCGGCAGCTCATAACCCACGTACAGCGTGCTGCTGATGCTGGAGCGCAACGCCTGTTTGAGGCTGCCTCTATAATGCCGCCATGAAACCCGAACTGACGCTGCTGCTGGAAATCCGGGCCACGCTCGATGCGCCCATCCTCATCGGTGACGCCCCGGAGGGCAAACGCCGCGTGGTGCCCATAACCGGCGGGACGTTCGTGGGTCCGAAGCTGCGCGGCACTCTTTTAGCCGGGGGTGCCGACTGGCAATACCTGCGTCCGGACGGCGTGATGGTGGTGGAGGCGCAGTACCTGTTGCGAACGGAAGATGGCGTCACCATCCAGGTCAACAATCACGGCATGCGTCATGGTCCGGAGGATGTGATGCGCCGCCTCGCGGCGGGTGCAGCGGTCGATGCGGCCGACTATTATTTCCGCGCCACGCCGCGCCTGTCCGCCCCTGCCGGACCGTACGACTGGTTGAACCGCCGCATCTTCCTGTGCACCGGCGCCCGCTATCCGGACGCCGTTGCACTGTGGTTCTACGAAGTGGGCTAGTCAGCCCAGCACTACTTCGCCAGCTGGAACAGCGTCGAGGGCACCCAGCCTTCGTTGCCGAGTTCGTCGGTCACCTTCCACCAGATGCCGTCCTTGTCGCCGCTGGGATAGAGCGTCATGCCGGGATCCAGGTCGCGTACCACTTTGGCCTTGATGTTGGAGCTCTCATACATCTTGCCGGGCTTGGCCATGGTCACGGACTGCGAGACGTTGTCCGCCTTGGCATTCAGGCTCATGGTGCGCACCTGATTGACCAGTTTGTTGAACGCATCCAGGTAGGCCATCGTAATGACCTTGCCGATCTCGGTATTCGCGTAGCTGCTGGCGCCGGCCGCCGCGAAGGCGCCGAAGAACGCACCGCCGCCCGCACCCCAGCCCAGGTCAGTCTGTTTGTAGTGGCCCTGCTCCAGGGCAACCTGCTCCGTGGAGCGCACATCGGTCAGCGTCAGCACGACATCTGCCGTCTTGCTCTTGATGCTGATGCCACCGACAACCGCGCCGGCCATGCCGTGCAGGAAGCCACCGAGGGCACCGCCCACATTCGTGCCACCGGAATTGCCGTTCTTGGTGACGAGGTCAGGCACCAGCACGTAGTCGGCGGCCTTCATCTGCCCCTTGCCGATGTTGGATCCGCCACGCAGGTCGCCACTTGCCGCCATCGCACGCTCTTTTTCGGCGGCGGCGAGGCCCTTGCCGCGATCCAGCAGCGTGAAGCAGTTGGACTGCGACACGAACACCTTGATCAATGCTTCGGGTGAGTCGAGCTGGTACTGGGTCCACCAGTTGTTCTCAGGCACGGTGACGGCGAGCGTGCCGATCTTCTTGTCGCAGGTTGGAATCTGCGGGGGTGGTGCGTCGGCAGCCTGCGCGAGAGCGATCGGGCCGGCACCGCAGATCACGAGCGAAGTAAGACTTCCAACGATCAATCGCTGAGTACGCACAAGGCCTCCCCGATCTTTATGATTTGTGGGAGGAAGTGTACCCAACAAAAAGGGCGGGTGATCCTTAAAAGATCATCCGCCCTT
>Ga0302310_10001944_pt1 | contig 16979 bp, 15 predicted proteins | sample III_Palsa_N1_2_FD_200451 | JGI IMG/M metagenome (GOLD analysis project Ga0302310, IMG submission 200451) | Peat permafrost microbial communities from Stordalen Mire near Abisko, Sweden - III_Palsa_N1_2 | ecosystem: Environmental > Terrestrial > Soil > Palsa > Peat permafrost | place: Sweden...
GACTGTAACCGCGATCCGGACGTGGCGTCTTCGATTCCGACGGTGGGTGAACTGCTCCCCATCCCGGGCAACATGGCGCTGAGCTCGGATGCGGTTGCGGCGCGGCGCGCGGAGATTTTCCAGCCGTATCATGACCGCGTGCGTGCCTTGCTGGATGCGCGGCGCGCGCAGGGAAAATTCACCATTCTCGTGGCCCAGCACAGCATGACGAATATCTTCAAGGGCATGCGCCGCGAGATGCACGCGGCCGTTTTGTACAACCGGGATCGCCGCTTCGCGGGCATGGTATTGGATGAGTTACGGCGGGAAACGTCGCTGGTGATTGGCGATAACCAACCGTACTTCGTCAGCGACGAGACGGACTACGCCATTCCGCGCCATGCCGAGGCGCGGAACCTGCCGCATGTGGAAATTGAAATCCGCCAAGACTTGATTGGGGATGAGGGCGGACAAGACGAATGGGCTTGGCGCATTTCCAAGGTACTGCAAGCGGCCGAAAAAACTTTCTTGGGACAAAAAACATGACACATCCGACGAGTCGCGATATTCCCATCGAATTGGCGCAGGCGGCGCTGCTCATCGTCGATGTGCAAAAATATAATTGCACGTGGGAAGGCGGCGAGTACGCGCACTTGAGCGACGCGGAGAAGGAGGAGCGCTACAGCTATTTTTTCCGCACGCTGCGCGACAGCGGGTTGCCGAATATGGTGCGCCTGCGGGATGCGTGCCGGCGCGCGGGCATCGAGGTGACTTACACCGTGGTGGAGAGCATGACGGCCGATGGGCGTGATCGCTCGCTTGATTACAAGATCACGGGGTTCCATGTGCCGAAGGGGTCGCCGGATGCGGCCATGGTCGATGAGTTGGCGCCGACGGACGATGAGATTGTTTTTCCGAAGACCTCGTCGTCGGTGTTCATCTCGACCAATATCGACTATGTGCTGCGCAATCTGGGCACGAAATACCTCATCATCGCGGGCTGCCTGACGGATCAATGCGTGGACTCGGCGGTGCGGGATGCCTGCGATTTGGGGTACCTCGTGACCGTGCCAACGGATGCCTGCGTGACGCAGTCCGCGGAGCGGCAGGACTGGTCGCTGAGAAATAATCGCGGTTATTGCCGACAGATCACGACGGCGGCATTGTTGGAGGAGATCGCGCAGCTGTCCGGAACACGATGAGCGGTGCCGCCGGGAGGGGTTCCGCGACAGCGACGCGCTCGACATCAAAGCTGTCCAGACGGCTGAGTCTGCCTGAAGCGGTGGGCATGTCGCTGTCCATTATTTGTCCCACAGTGACGGCGGCATTCAATGTGACCTTGGTGGTGCAGGCAACCGGAGCGGTCGCACCGCTGACGTTCCTCGTGGGCACCGCGGCCATGGTGTTGGTGGCACTGTCATTCATCGCGTTCACGCATCGCGTGTCGCACGCAGGCTCGGCGTACGCGTACATCTCACATACTTTCGGGAACCGCGCCGGCTTCATTGCGGGATGGAGTTTGTTGTTGACGTACCTGGGGTTCTCCACGGCCCAGGCAGCGCTGGTGGGTAGCTTCAGCGCAGCGGCGCTGAAGGGCTTGGGCCTGGACATTGGCGCCGGATGGATTGCGGTGGGTGGCGGCACCCTGTTGGTGGCGTGGTGGCTGGCGTTTCGCGACATGCGCTTGGCGGGCCGGTTGATGTTGGCGCTGGAGGCGCTGGCGGTCGCGGGCATCCTCGTGCTGTGCGTGATGATATTGGAACAAGTGCGCCCTGGTTTGACCGAGACGGCGGCGACCTTTCAACCATCGGCGAATTTTGGCGGCTGGGCGGGCTTGGGCTTCGGCATGGTGTTCTGCGTGCTGTCGTTCGGCGGCTTCGAGGGCGCGGCGACGTTAGGCGAGGAAACGCAGAATCCTCGGCGGAACATTCCCATTGCGTTGCTCTTTACGGTGATTGCCTCGGGGATCTTTTTTACCTTCGTGGCTTACTGCGAAGTGATTGGATTCCGGGAAATGGGCATTCAGGCACTGGCAAAGTCGGAGGCGCCGCTCAACGACCTCGCGCTGCGCTACGCGTCGCCGCGCTTGGCGCTGGCCTTGGATGTGGCGGCGGCGATTAGCTGTTTCTCAGGGATGCTAGGTCCGTTGGCTGCTGCCGGGCGGGTGTTGTTCGCGCTGGGCCGCGGTGGGCTGGCGTCGTCCATGAGTGGGGTGCACTCCGTGCATGGCACGCCGGCGCCGGCGCTATCCGTATCGGCCATTCTGGTCGTCGTGCCCTTTCTGATTTGCGCGCCTTTCGCGGGGGCGGGCAATTACTACAGCTATGCCAGCACCTTGGGCGCACTGGCGCTGATGCTGGTATATATCAGCGTGGGTGCCGCGGAGACCGTGGAGGCGTGGCGCGAACGCCGAGTGCTGTGGACTTGTATTTCGGTCTCTGGGCCGGCGTTACTGCTGTGGGTGTTGTTCCGCAATTTATATCCCGTGCCGGATTTCCCGAATAACCTCTGGCCCTATGTCGCGCTGGCGTGGGTGGCGGCGTCCTGGGCTCTCTTGAAAATGCGGCCGGCGTTGGCGACGGCGCCGCTGCCCGACTATCTTTGAGCGGGAAGTGGTGGACCGCAAACGCATTCTCGATCTGAACGCCTTCGACATGCGCGCAGCCCGTGATCTGGGGGACGATCTCGAGGCGCGCGTGCGGCGGCGGGCGCGCGCCTTCGGCGCGGCATCGGTGCTGTTCTATGAAAAGCCGTTGGAATTCGTGCGCGGCGAGGGATGTCGTCTGTACGACGCGGGTGGGGTCGCGTATCTCGATGCCTATAATAATGTGCCGTCCGTGGGGCATGCGCACCCACGGGTGGTGGAGGCGACGTCGCGGCAGGTGAGCCGGCTCAATATCCATAACCGGTACCTGCATGAGGGCGTGGTGGAGTATGCGGAGCGGATACTGGCGACGTTCCCGGCTGCTCTCGGGAATATTACGTTCACCTGCACGGGAAGCGAAAGCAACGATTTGGCGCTGCGCATGGCGGCGTGTACCACGGGCGCGCGCGGCGTCATCGTCACCGAGGCGGCGTACCACGGGAATACCGAACTGGTCACCGGGGTCAGTCCTACCATGCTGAAACAGGGGGGTGTGCCGCCGGCCGTGCGGGTCATTGCGGCGCCGGATTGGCGGGGCAGAAGCGACGGCGCGGCGCGCGCGGAGCAGCTGTCGCAGGAATTTGCCGCGCGCGTGCAGGCGGCCATCGAAGATCTGCGACGCTCTGGCGTGGGGTTTTCTGCGCTGCTCGTGGATAGTATTTTCTCGAGCGACGGGGTGTTCGCCGAGCCCGCGGGCTTCCTGGGGGGAGCGGTGGATGCCGTGCATCGCGCGGGCGGTTTGTTCATTGCCGACGAGGTGCAATCTGGCTTCGGGCGCTTGGGTGAGTCGCTGTGGGGCTTTGACCGTCATGGCGTGCAACCCGACGTGGTGACACTGGGCAAGCCCATGGGCAACGGCTATCCCGTGGGTGGGGTGGTGACGCGGCCGGATATCTTGGCGACCTTCTGTGCGAACTACGGATACTTCAATACCTTTGGCGGCTCGCCGGTGGCCGCGGCGGCGGGCCTTGCCGTGCTCGAGGTCATCGAAGAAGAAGGCTTGATCGAGAATGCGCGACGGGTGGGTGAGCACTTGCGGCGGCGTCTCGGCGATCTCTCGGACCGGCATGCGCACCTCGGCGAAGTACGGGGCGCGGGGCTGTATGTGGGCGTCGACGTGATCGCGGACGACGGCGACGGCGAGGGACGCGGGCGTGCGGGGTCGCCCGCACCGGCGCTGGCGCAGACGCTGATCAATGGATTGCGCGAGCGGCGGGTGTTGATCGGCGCCGCGGGCAAATTCGGTCACGTGCTCAAGATCCGTCCGCCGCTGTGCTTCGCGATGGCGGACGCGGATAGCTTGGTGGACGCCTTGGACGATGTGTTGCAACACGTGGGTCCGCGCTAGTCGTGGGCGGGGAATACACGCCTGAGGTGCTGGCTGATCTCCATGCTCGCGTGAGGCGCGACCTCTCGCGCTGGGGATTGTCGCCGCTTGCGCAGGTGTCGTTGCTCAACGTATCGGAGAACGCGACCTTCGCTCTCTGCGAGCCGGAGGGTCGAGAGTTGGTGTTGCGGGTCCACCGCGTGGGGTATTCGTCGGCCGAGGAGATTCGCTCGGAGCTGGCATGGATGAGCGCTTTGCGCGCGCAAGGCATTGTGGACGGGGCGGCGCCGGTGAGCGGTGTCGACGGGGCCTTCGTGCAGGTACTCGAACCCCTGGAAGGCGAGCGGCGGCTGCAGGGTGCGTGGCCGCGGCGCTTCGCGGTGGTCTTCGAGCGGTTGCCGGGGCGGGAACCGGAGGCGCGCGACGCGGAGCATTGGTTCGAAAGACTGGGGGAGATCACCGCCCGCATGCACGTGCACTCCAGATCCTGGGTGCTGCCGGAAGGATTCAGCCGCAAGCGCTGGGACTTCGACGCCATGGTGGGTGAGCGCGGGTATTGGGGGCCGTGGCGAGCGGCCATCGGCCTGGAGGACGACGGAATTATCGTGCTGGAGCGGGCGCTCGAGAGGCTGAGGGAGCTCCTCGGCCATATCGGCGAGTCGGCGGACGTGTTCGGTCTGGTGCACGCGGATTTGCGGCTGGCCAATTTGTTGGTGGACGGGCACCATCTGCGCGTCATCGACTTCGACGACTGCGGCTTCAGCTGGTATTTATACGACTTCGCGACGGCGGTGAGTTTCATAGAACATGAGCCTGTGGTGCCGACCCTCCTGCGGTCGTGGCTGGCGGGATATCGCAGGACACTGGGGTTGAGCGACGAGGCGGCGGCGGACATCCCGGGCTTCGTCATTCTGCGGCGTATTTTGTTGACGGCATGGCTCGCGTCCCATGCCGAAGTGCCGTTCGCGCGTGAATTTGGCGCGGACTACACGCGCGGCACCGTGCAACTGGCACGGCGGTGGCTGGACGGTGATTTCTTGAAATCGGCTTTTTATTAAGGAGAGTGGCAGCATGTTTACATCCCTGAAGGGGCGCAGTGTCATCGTGACCGGCGCCAGCAAGGGCATCGGCCGGGGCATTGCACAGCGCTTTGGTTTGGCCGGGTGCAATGTGGTCGTGGCGGCGCGCGGTAGGCAAGAGGCCGAAGCGGTTGTCGCCGAGATCGTCGCCGCCGGCGGGACTGCGAAGGCGATTATCGCGGATGTCACACGGCAGGCGGACATGCTCGCCATGGCGGAGTTCACGATGGACACCTTTGGTGCCATCGATATTCTCTGCGCGAATGCCGGGATCTTTCCGGCGAGTCCCTTGGGTACCATGACCGAAGCCGATTTCGATCTGGTGATGGGAACCAATCTCAAGGGAATGTTCCTCACGGTATCGGCCTGCTTGCCCGCGATGAAACACAAGAAAAACGGGCGCATCATTCTGACGTCCTCCATCACCGGTCCGGTGACGGGATTTACGGGTTGGTCGCACTACGGCGCCAGCAAGGCCGGCCAGCTGGGTTTCATGCGAACCGCCGCCCTCGAGCTGGCGCCTTACGGCATCACGGTGAACGCGGTGCTGCCGGGAAATATTGCCACGGAAGGACTCGCAGGCATGGGTCAGGAGTACATACGCAGCATGGAAGCGGCCATTCCGTTGCGACGCTTAGGCTCGGTCACGGACATTGCCAATGCGGCGCTGTTCTTCGCCACAGAGGAGGCGGCCTATATCACGGGGCAAAGCCTCGTTATCGACGGTGGCCAGATCCTGCCGGAGTCATTGGCGGGTCTGGCGCCGGAGGCTGCATGAGCATGAGGATGAGCATGAGCAGCCGGGTAATTCCCAGGATCGCCCTCGGCGCATTGAGTTTGTGCGGAGGCATCGGCCTCGCATCGTCCGCCGCGCAAGCCGCGAGCGCGCCGGCCGCCGCCGCACAACCTGCCCTCACCTTGCAGCAAATCATGGCCGATCCGGATTGGATCGGCCCGCGGGTCACCAATCCGTATTGGTCCGCGGACGGTCGGTCCGCCTACTACTCGGTGAAGCGCAAGGGCTCGCCCATTGTCGACCTGCATCGGGTGGACGTCGCCAAAGGTTCGGATCGTGTGGTCGATGCGCCCGCCATGGCGGACGCTGACGGGCCGCCGATTTATGATAAGCAGGGCCAACACGCGGCATTCATACGCAACGGCGACGTGTTCCTACGGGCTCTCGGCAATGGCCGATTGACCCAGGTCACGCGCACCCCGCAGCGTAAGTCGAGTCCGCAGTTTTCCGGCGATGGTCGATGCTTGAGTTTTCGCATCGACGGGGATTGGTTCGTATACGACCTGCAATCCGCGGTGACTGCGCCCGCCGCCCTATTGAAAATGGAAAAGGACCCGGATGCGCCGCCGAAGCCCGATGATTTGCGGGACATGCAGCTGCGGACTTTCTCCACGCTCAAGAAATTGCACGACGACAAGGAGACCCTGAGGCACAACGCGGTCGACATGCAGAAGAGCGATCCCAGCCGGGCAGCATTGCCGTTTTATTTGGGCGAGGACGTCACGGTCCTCGATACGTCGCTATCACCGGACGGCCGCTGGCTGCTGATCGTGACCGAACCCAAATCCGCGGAAAACGGGTTCGAGGGCAAGCTCACGCGCTATGTCACCGAATCCGGCCACGAAGAGTTCGACAAGGAGCGGCTGCGCGTGGGTCGCAATCCGCCCGCGGCGCAATCGCTGCTGCTGCTGAATCTCACCGATCACAGCTCCCATGCATTGGCGGTGGATTCGCTGCCGGGGATTCATGACGATTTGCTGAAGGCCATCCGCGACGAGAACGGCACTACGGTGCGCGTCGAGGACCTGTACAAAGGTCCGCAGGAAGATCCGCCGGCCGCCGCAGGCGCCAAGGACACGGCCGCGAAAGCCGCCGCCGCGAAGGCCGCCGCTCCCGCCGAGCTCCCTCTGCGCGCGGTCACCGTCAGGTCCAGGGATCCGGACGACACCTTCGGCGGCGTGAGTTGGAGCGACGATGGCCACAGCCTCGTCATCCAGCTGCGCGCGCTCGATAACAAGGATCGCTGGCTCGCCACCGTGGACTTCTCGGCGTACAAGTTGGTGCCCCAGCATCGCCTGACCGATATGGCGTGGATCAACTGGACCTTCAATGATTTCGGCTGGCTCCATGACAACAAGACTCTCTGGTATGTGTCCGAGGAGTCGGGCTTTGCGCATCTGTATACCAAGCCCGTGAATGGGGCCGCGCGTGCACTGACGTCCGGCCACTTCGAAGTGTCAGCTCCCGAACTCTCCGCGGACGGCAAATGGTTCTACGTGCTGAGCAATGCGCAGGCGCCGTACGCCTTCGACGTGTACCGCGTATCTGCCTCCGGCGGCGCGCTGCAACGCGTGACTCATTTGGAAGGGGTCGAAGGGTTTACATTGCAGCATCGGGGAGATCAGGTGCTGGCCGACCATTCCTCGAGCTACCTGCCTGATCAGATTGCCGTGGTGAAGGCGGACGGTTCAGGGCCATCGCGCGAGCTGACCGATACCCGTACACCGGAATACAAGGCCATGACGTGGATCAAACCGGAAATCGTCGAGGTGCCGTCTACGCACTTCAATGGGACCATACTGGCGAAGGTGTATCGGGCGCCGGATGCGGGCAACGCGTCGGGCGCGCGTCGTCCCGGGGTCATATTCGTGCACGGTGCCGGCTATACGCAGAACGTGCACCTGCGCTTCCCGTATTATTTCCGCGAACAGATGTTTCACAATTTGTTGGTGCAGCAAGGCTATGCGGTCATCGACATGGATTACCGCGCCTCGTCGGGGTACGGTCGGGAGTGGCGTACCGCCATTTATCGTCAGATGGGTCATCCGGAGCTGGAGGATCTTTTGGACGGGAAAAAATGGCTGGTCGATCATGCCGGCGTCGATCCGAAACGCGTGGGCATCTACGGCGGTTCCTATGGCGGCTTCATGACCTTGATGGCGCTCTTCCGCGCGCCCGGCGAGTTTACGGCGGGCGCTGCGCTGAGGCCTGTTACCGACTGGATGCAATACGACGACAACTACACGGCGGATATCTTGAACGATCCGCAAATCGATCCGCTTGCGTACAAGCGCTCCTCGCCTATTGAATTCGCGGCGGGACTCAAGGATACGCTGCTCATATGCCACGGAGTGGTGGATGACAACGTATTGTTCGAGGATTCCATGCGTCTTTATGAGAGGCTCATCGAATTGCACAAGGATAACTTTACGTTGGCTCCCTTCCCGCTGGACTCGCATGGTTTCACCAACGCGGATTCGTGGCTGGATGAATATAAGCGCATTCATCATTTGTTCGATTCGACTCTGATGCCCGGAACGTGACGCTGGATACCGTATGCCCTTCGTGAACGCCGCTAATATCGCCAAGGACTACGATGTCATCGTCGTGGGTTCGGGCGCCGCCGGCGGCCAGACGGCCTATACGTTGTGTATGGAGGGCGCGAAGGTGTTGATGCTGGAGGCGGGGCGGAATTATTCGCCCGACACCGAAACCCCCATGTTTCAGACGCCGGACATGGCGCCTCTGCGCGGCGCGGGCACGCCGCAAAAGCCCTTCGGCTTCTATGACGCGACCATCGATGGCGGTTGGAACGTGCCGGGCGAACCCTACACTCAGACCACGGACGAGCCGGGCGGTCGCTTCGATTGGTGGCGCGCGCGCATGCTGGGCGGCCGCACCAATCACTGGGGGCGCCTGTCGTTTCGCAATGGCCCCTACGATTTCAAGCCGCATGCCCGCGATGGGCTGGGCTTCGACTGGCCCATCGGCTACGAGGATGTGGCACCGTACTACGATAAGGTCGAGAGACTCATCGGTGTGTACGGCAGCAACGAGGGTCTCGAGAACACCCCCGATTCACCGGCGGGCTGCCTGCTACCGCCGCCGGCGCCGTTGGTCAGCGATCTTCTGATTCGGCAGCGCGCGAAGACGCTGGGCGTTCCCGTCGTGGCGGCGCATAGGGCCGTGCTCACGCAACAATTGGACTTCAAGCGCTCGCCGGCGCTCCTGCACCCGGGTAACGACAAGGCGCAAGAGATTCTGGCCCGTCACATGCGGCAGCGTGCGGCGTGTTTATGGGCGACGCCTTGTGGGCGCGGCTGTTCCGTCCGGGCCAATTACCAGTCGACCACCGTGCATTTGCCGCCCGCTCTGGACACCGGCAATCTGGACATCGTCACCGACGCCATGGTGAGCGAGGTGCTCATGGGCAAGAACGGCTCGGCGCAAGGGGTGAGGTTCATCGACAAGATGAGTGGTGCGGAGCGTGTCGCGTTGGGCAGAGTGGTGGTATTGGCCGCCAGCGCCTGTGAGACGGCACGCATCCTACTCAACTCGAAGAGCGCCGGCTTCGCACAGGGGCTGGCAAATTCCAGCGGCAAGGTGGGCCGCTACCTCATGGATACGGTGGGCAGCACTCTCCAGGCTCAAATTCCCCTGCTCGAGAATCTACCGCCCATGAATGAGGATGCCGCCGGCGGCGATCAAATGTATTCGCCCTGGTGGTTGTATCGCGAGCAGCGCGAGGGGAAATTGGACTTCGCGCGGGGGTACCACATCGAGATGGGGGGCGGTCGTCACATGCCCGGCGCGGGTACCCTCGACGGTCTGGAGTGGCTCACGGGCGGGAGCTATGGCAAAAAATTTAAGGAGGATGCGCGTCGGTACTACGGTTCCTTCGTCTACTTGGAGGGACGGGGGGAAATGATTCCCAACGACCAATCCTACTGCGCGATCGATTCGAGTGTGAAGGATCGCTGGGGCATTCCCGTGCTGCGCTTTCATTGGCAGTGGTCACAGCACGAGTTGCGCCAGGCCGTGCACATGCAGAAAACCTTTGCGGACATTGTCGGCGCCATGGGCGGCCGGATGAAAGGCGGCGGCCCGATTACCGACGGTGCCCAAGCCATCGCCCCTGGCGGCCACATCATTCACGAAGTCGGCGGGACCCTCATGGGTGCCGATCGCGCCACGTCGGTGACCAACGCCTGGTGCCAGACATGGGACGTCAAAAACCTCTTCGTCACCGACGGCGGCGTGTTTCCGTCGAATGCGGACAAGAATCCTACCTTGACCATCATGGCGCTGGCCTGGCGCGCGGCGGATCGCATTTTGGATTTGATGCGCAGGAAGGAGCTCTGATGGATAGACGCGACACACTCAAATGGATCTTGGCGGCATCGGCGGGTCCGTTGCTGCAGCGACAGGCCTTGGGAGGCGGTCAAACGGCAAACGCGCCCGCCTTGCGGGGCAGCGCGGGACCGGGCGAGGGGTACGGCAGTGATCCGGATTTGCTCAAGCGCTACAAGGCCGGAGAGGTGTGGCCTCTGGTGTTGACGCCGGCGCAACGGCGTACCGTGACGGCCTTGTGTGATCTCATCATCCCGGCCGATGATCATTCACCCAGCGCCTCGGCGGTGGGGGTGGTGGATTTTATCGACGAGTGGGTGAGTGCACCCTATCCGCGCCAGCAGCACGATCGTACCCTCATCGAGGAAGGGTTGGCGTGGTTGGATATCGAGTCGACGCGACGCTTTACCACGGAGTTTGCGGCGGCCAAACTGGCAGACCAGGCCGCGGTGTGCGATGACATTTGCGATCCGGCCAAGGCGAAGGAACCCCTTGCCACGGCAGCAACGTTCTTTGCTCGCGTTCGCGATTTGACCGCGGGCGGATTCTATACGACGCCGGCGGGATTTCGAGACATTGGGTACGTCGGCAATGTGCCGCTGCTCAAGTTCGAGGGACCGCCGCAGGATCTGTTGCGCAAGCTGAACTTAAGCGCTTAAGTTGGCATGGCGCCGGCAATCGACAAGGGGGATCTGTGAAGAGAAGGCACGTTTTGATGTTGGGTACGGCGATGGTGGCCGGGGCTGCTGGATTGGGTGGCATGGCATGGGCGAGCGGTGCGACGTCGGGTGACGCGGCACCGGCTGCGGGCGCGTGGCGCGACTTATTCGACGGTGTGCATGCCGATGCGTGGCGCGGCTGGGTGTCGGGGGTGCTGCCAAAAGGATGGCGCGTGGTGGACGGCACGCTCGCGAAGGATGGGCCGGTCGAGGAGCTGCTGACCCGGGAGACCTTCGGCAATTTCGAACTCGAGCTCGAATGGAAAATCGGCAAGGAGGGCAATAGCGGGGTGTTCTATCGAGCGACGCGGGAGTATGACCATATTTACTGGAGCGGCCCTGAGTACCAGTTGCTGGACGATGCGAATGCGCCGGACGGGAAGAGTCAGTTGACGGCGACCGGTTCCGACTATGGGTTGTACCCGGCGCCGGCGGGCATTGTGAAGCCCTTCGGCGAGTGGAACTCTACGCGCATCATCGTGAGCGGCAACCATGTGGAGCATTGGCTCAATGGGAAGAAGGTCGTGGTCTACGATTTGGGCAGCGCGGATTGGAAGGCGAAGGTGGCGGCCAGCAAGTTCGCGGCGTATCCCAACTATGGGTTGGCGAAGCGGGGTTTCATCGGCATCCAGGGGGATCATCCAGGATCGGTTGCGCTTCGGCACATTCGGGTCCGGGAATTGGCGCCGTGAGAGACAGTACGCGAGCCGGGAGAGCCAAGCCGCTAAGATTTTATCTCTAGCGGCAATGACACCTGAACTTCAAGACCCCCGCCGTCGCGATTTCGCATGCTCAACGTCCCATGGAGCTGTTCGGTAAGCTGCTTTGCGATGGCCAAGCCCAACCCCGTGCCGCCTGTTTCGCGATTACGCGAGCTTTCGATGCGATAGAAGGGCCGCAGCACATCATTCATTTGATCCTCAGGGATACCAGGGCCCGCATCTCGCACCACAATGGCAACGCACTCTTCACTTTCGGAGAGAAATAGTAGCTCCGGATCTTTGCCGAATTTGAGTGCGTTATCCAGCAGATTGCTGATAATTCGGCGCAGCGTTCGCGGTCGTGTGAGCAGGGGCCTCTCGCAATGACCGCTCAAGCGCACGGATTTTCCAGCGTCGCTGTAGTCACAAACGACGCTATCGAGCAACGCGTTCATGTCGGTCACGCACGGAGCTTCGGTGAGGCCTTGGCCGTCGCGCGCGTAGGCGATGCCTTCCTGTACGAGTAATTGCATGGCGTCCAGGTCACCCATGAATTTTTCCCGCAACGGTACATCGTCCATCAAGTCTGCGCGCAGGCGCATGCGCGTAATAGGGGTCTGTAAATCGTGAGAGATCGCGGCGAGCAGCTGCATGCGTTCACTCAAATAGTGACTGATGCGACGCTGCATGGAGTTGAAGGCAAGGGCGGCGCGCGCAACCTCGAGTGGACCTTCCTCTGCCAGGGGTTCGCCCTGGCCATCTTGCCCGAGCGCGTCGGCGGCTCGAGCGAGTTGCGCCAATGGGCGGGTTGCTTGGCGCACCGCGAACCAGCAGAGTACGCCGAGCGCTGCGAATTGCGCGGCGAGGAGCGGCGGCAACCATGCAGGCAGCGGTGCGGGCGAATAGGAAAAGTCAACGCTCAGCGGCGCACCGTCGTGAAGATGCAGTTGAATCAGCACGTGGTGTGCGGCAATGATCTTCGCCGACGCGGTGCTCGCATAGCCTGGTCCGAGGGCGCCAATAATTGCCCCAATAACTGGGTGTACCGTCCCCCGCGAATCGATGGGCGCGCCGTCGGGAATCGACTCTAGTCCGTAGCGGTAGTTTCGACGATCCAGCTTGGCCAGCCACGACGAGCGCTCTTGAGCGGGCAAACGATCGATGATCGCCACCGAACTTGCCACATCCTTCGAGGCGGAGTGCAGCATCATGTCCATGGATGCTTGCGTGCGCTCCGAGAATACCAACCAGAATGAAAGGAGGTGCGCCAGCAAGAGGCCGGCGAAAAGAATCAGGGTGAGTCGGGTAAACAATGTGCGCGGTCGATGCCGCCATTTATTGAGCATGGCCTTCCTTCGAAAGCATTTGAATTGCTTCAGCGAGCACATAACCCTCATTGCGAACCGTCTTGATGTAGCGCGGTTCGCGAGCGCCGTCACGCAGGCGCTGGCGCAAGCGGCTTACGAGAAGATCAATGGAACGATCGAATGGGTCGGCGTCACGCCCCTGGGTGAGATTCAACAGCTGATCCCGAGTCAGGACACGTTGCGGGTGATCTAGAAAGACGCGCAGCAGGCGATATTCCGCGCCGCTCAATGAGACGAGGGTTCCGTCCCGGTCGAGCAGGTGGCGGCCTGTGACGCTCAACACCCAATCGCCAAATTTGATGGTCGGCGCCGCTTCGGTGACACGCATATTGGGCGGAAGCATGCGTGTCCGTCGCAATACCGCTCGGATGCGCGCCACAAGCTCGCGCGCTGCAAACGGCTTCGTGATGTAGTCGTCCGCCCCCATCTCCAGGCCTATGACCCGATCAGCCTCCTCATTGCGAGCCGTCAGCATCAAGATGGGAGTCGCTTTCGCCTTGCTCAGCACCCGTAGATCGCGACACAGGGTTAATCCGTCTTCGCCCTGCAGCATCAAGTCGAGAACGATAAGGTCAATGGCATTCGATTCGACGGCCGCGTTCATGCGTCTACCGTTGGCGACCGCCGTCACCTTGAAGCCGTGCTTCTGCAAGTAGGCCTCCAGCAACTCGCGGATGTCCTTGTCATCGTCAACGATGAGGATGTGATCGGGTTGTTGCATGGCTTCCCAAGATCATCGCCTCTTGGCGAACGAATTGCGGACTGATTTGTATCTCATTGTATCACCCGACCCTTTGCACACAGAAATATAAGCGGCGCCGGCACCTGCGACACAAAGCAGATACAGAGACGTAGTCAAATCTTGCCCATGCAGGACGTTTTCCACTAGGAGTTCCAATGAGAAATAGAACAATGAAGTCGTTGTTTTCCATTGCCGCAGCTTTTGTCATTTTCGGATGCGCCACGACTTCGGCACACAATGCCGTTCCGCCGAATATTGCCAATGCGGTGGCGGATCAGAATCGCCCGGATGAGGATCGGCAAAGGGACGCTGATCGCAAACCTGCAGAAGTTCTGACATTTGTCGGCGTCAAAAGCGGCGAGAAGGTTGCAGACTTCATTCCCGGTACGGGCTATTTCTCCCGCATACTGTCGGGCGCGGTTGGGCCGCAGGGTCATGTCTACGGCTTCTTTCCCGCGGAGCTCGCCAAGTTCATCAAGCGGCCGCTGCCTCCGGACGGATCGATGCCGTATCCAGAATTCAAGAACGTTTCCGTCATCGCCGTGCCGGTCAACGACTTCGCGGCGCCGGAGCCTCTGGACCTGGTCTGGATTTCGTTGAATTATCATGACCTGCATGATTCGTTCTTCGCCCCGGCCGACGTTGCCAAAATCAACAAGGCTGTCTTCGCGACATTGAAGCCAGGTGGACGCTACGTCGTCATCGATCACTCCGCGGCAGCCGGCTCCGGTTTGCGCGACACCGACACAGTGCATCGGATCGATGAGGCCTCGGTCAAGTCGGAAGTTGAAGCCGCGGGCTTCAAGCTCGAGCGGGAGAGCGACTTACTTCACAATGCTGGGGACCCGCGAACCGCCTACGTGAAAGATCCGGCTATCCGCGGCAAGACGGATCAGTTCATCCTCGTATTCGGAAAACCTAAGCGGTAAATGTGTGCGCATAGGGCCTCGGTTAATCCGGGTGTTTAGCCGAGTAGCGACATATCACAACAGGTGAACAGAAAATGATTAGGACTATTGTCTTGTCCACGTGTCTCGCAGCATCCTCACTGTCGCTTAGCGCACGTGCTCAGGATGAGCGCGCGTATACTGAGGGCCCGGTCACCGAGGTGGCCTACATACACGTTGATTACGGGCATTTCGACGAGTACGTCGATTGGCTCAATTCGACATGGAAGCCGACCATGGAAGCCATGAAGAAAGCTGGGTTAATCATCGATTACAAGGTCTTCAGGCTGACTCCAAAATCACCGGATCAGCCCAATATGTATCTCTGGATCACGTATAAAAATATGGCGGCTTTAGATAAAGGCGTCGAGCAAGAAGCTGTGGCCAAGAAAGTCATCTGTAGCACCGAGTGTCAGAACAAGGCCAGGGTGGCCCGGAGCGACTACAGAAAGGTTTTGGGCACTGAATATATTCGTGAACTTATTTTAAAATGATGTTGCCAGGGGATTGGCCGCTCTCCGTTACTAAGAGCACGAAAAGTTATTCACTTGCGAAACCCGATGACGGAGAATGACATGCGCATGGGTTCGGCTTCGCATTCCTTGCTGATGTTCATGGCTGGCGGTACGGCCTCCCTGATACTGGCTGCGGGATCTGCGTGCGCTGCGCCGCGCGCGCAGGCCGATCTGGTGGAATTCGAGAAGATGACCTGGGTGGAAGTGAAGTCCGCGCTCGCGGCGGGCAAGACGACGGCGCTCATCTACACCGGCGGTGTCGAGCAACGAGGCCCCCAGAACGCGAACGGCGGCCATAACCTCATAGCCCATGCGGCAGTCGAGGCAATCGCGAGAGAACTCGGCAATGCTATCTTCTTGCCCGTGTTGCCCTACACGCCGAACGATGCAGAACCGATTCCCGGGCCTCCACGGTTACCTTTTTGACACTTCGGATGATGTATCTTGACAAGGACAACACCTGGGTGCGCAGAGATATGGTCTCCTCTGCAATGGGAGATCCCGTCGGCGGAACGTCCATCGGCTTTATAGGGCTTGGGCTCATGGGGGAGCCCATGGCGCGTAATCTCTTGAGGGCTGGAACTTCGCTCGTGGTATGGAACCGCACTCGCTCCAAATGCGAATTGCTCGGGAATGCCGGGGCGGTAGTGGCTGAGAACGCGGCAGAAGTCTTTGCTCGCTGCGAGATCGTTATCCTAATGCTCCTCGACGGCACCGTGCTCGATGGCGTGCTCGAGAGGCATTCCTCTGCCTTCATCGAGCGGATCCCAGGCCACACGCTAATCAACATGGGAACGATGACGCCCGCCTATTCGAAGGCACTTGCAGGAGAGGTGCGCGGCGCGGGCGGCCGCTATGTCGAGGTGCCGGTCTCTGGGTCGCGCAAACCTGCGGAGGCAGGCCAATTGGTCGCGATGCTCGCGGGTGAGCCCGATGATCTAGCTCGAGTGCGCCCGCTCCTTCTCCCCATGTGCCGAGAAGTCATTGCCTGCGGAGTCGTGCCGAGCGCGCTTCATATGAAGCTTGCGGTGAACCTCTTCATGATCAACCTGGTCACAGGTCTTGCCGAAGCCATGCACTTCGCTGAAGCTCATGGTCTTGATCTCGGTCGGTTCGTCCAAGTGCTTGATTCAAGTCCGATGGCGAGCGATGTGTCGCGCATCAAGGCGGCAAAGCTCCTAGCTCGGGATTTCAAGGCACAGGCGGCAATCGGCAACGTCCTCTACAATAACCAGCTGATCATGGAGGCCGCACGCACGGCCGGTATCGCCTCACCGCTTCTCGATGTCTGTCATGCGCTTTATGCCGAGACCGAAGCGTTGGGCCTTGGTGGCGCCGACATGGTGGCGGTACTCCGCGCCATCGAGGAGCGCTCGAACGGCGCGGTGTGATGGGCACATCCAGGGAGATCATCCGGGATCGGTTGCGCTCCGGCACATTCGGGTCCGCCTCCAATCGCGTTATTGGCCTACACCCGCGAACGGCGCATCCCTACATCAGCGACAGCGCGCGTCCTCTTATCCTGCCCGCAGCTGCTCCTACGTGAGCCGGCTGTGAGTTGGTTACTTAATCGGGAGCAAAATAATGAACATCAAGATGCTTTTCTTGGCCGCCGTCGCCACTGGCCTTGCCATTAGCGCCTCGGCCCAGGTTGGTCAAACCGTCCAGGAAGGCGCTAAATCGGTCGGGGAATCCGCGCAGGAAGGCGGCGACAAGGTGAAAGGAGCGATGTCTTCCCAGCCTGATAAAACGATCGACAAGGGCAAGGCGCAGGTCCACAAGGCCAAGGCGAAGTACCACCGTCACAAGGCGA
>Ga0302310_10001949_pt1 | contig 16951 bp, 15 predicted proteins | sample III_Palsa_N1_2_FD_200451 | JGI IMG/M metagenome (GOLD analysis project Ga0302310, IMG submission 200451) | Peat permafrost microbial communities from Stordalen Mire near Abisko, Sweden - III_Palsa_N1_2 | ecosystem: Environmental > Terrestrial > Soil > Palsa > Peat permafrost | place: Sweden...
GCGTCTTCGGCGACGCCAAGATGACCACTGCCATGCTCGACCGGCTCACCCATCACTGCGACATCGTCGAGACTGGCAACGACAGCTGGCGGCTCAGGAACCGCAACTGATCCGCCGCCACGGCAAATTTATCCACAGATCCAAACTCCCCCCACACCCCCCTCTCGACGCAGCTGAACCGCCAGTGGCTCACCCAGCGGCGACGCGCTGCGCAGGCTGATGGCTACGCGCCTCGCCGCTGATCCACGGACTGGAACAGGGGGTCCCCATTGGGCGCCGATAGGGGGTCCCGATTGCATGCCGTTTGACAGGCACGCCCATCAAACACTAGACAGCACCCGACTGACGGTATCCAAAGTCGGACCCCCGTATGCTTTGATATTCAGTCGCTGGTGAGCACGTCGCTCAGGCCTTTTGCGGCGACGGCGCCGGCTGGGCCGCCAAGCACGAGCCCCAGACCGGACATAAGTGCACCGAAGCCCTCTTGGGCTCCCTTTTCCGCGGCCTTATCAACGAATTTCTTTGCGAGGTCGGTGCCCTTCTGTTCGATGGCCGCTCGAAGGGTCTTGTCGTCAACGAGCTTCTTGTCCTTGAGCAGCCCGATCACCCGCTTGGCCTGAGAGTCGGACAAGAGGCTTCCTAAGATCGCGCCGAAGCGGCCGGGATCCACACGGAGGATGTTGCCGCTCAAGGAAATGTCGGCGAATACGCCCTTCTCTTCCATCTTCGCGGTCAGCGCCGCCTTCACGATCGGGGAAGTCACTCCAAAACTCAGCTTGTCGCCATCCTTGCCGTACTTGGCGGTCGTGATGGCGAGCATGATCTCATGGTCGGTGTCCTCTTCGGAGATGTTGCGCAGCTGGTACTGGAAGAGGAGCGTCTGCGCTTTGGTCGGTGTGATGTTGAGCGCCCGCGCCATTCGGTAGGCCGCCCTATTGATCTCGATGACCTTGAGGTCCACCAGCAGCGAGAATACCTGGAGATCGATTTCGGTCTTCGGGAGCGACCCGAAGGCCGTCGCCGCATAGGCCTCGATGAATTTTCGGCCGAACGCCGCAGCCAGCTTGTCGTCGGCGAAGGCGTCGCGGACGCCCTTCAGGTTGTAGGCCACCATCTGCTCTACCCCGCGTTATGCGGCACATAACTTAGACGATCCTCGGTGGCGTGCCGAGATCGGCTAGCGGAGCGGGGTCAGCCGCGGTTCGCGCCTAATGAGAGTTATCAGCGTGGCCCTGGCGGGTGCGCCTGCCGCGCAGCGCCTTGATGACCGCGGCCGCGGCGATCAGCGTCGCCGACAGAGCCCCGCCGGTCGCGGTGATGATTTCTGCAGGAGTCATCGTGGGCCCCTTTCATGGTTGGACGCGCGTGATCGCGAGGGCGATCGACTTTGCAGATTGTAGCATGGTCATTGCATAATGCAATTGGCAAATTGGTAACGATGTGCGGCGAGGAGCGGATCAAAATGGGCGAGCCGCGATAGTTGCGAGATCACAGGTGCCTCCCCAATCCTGCGCGGAGCCCTTAAGGTCCCGCCATGACCCAGGCATTTGCGGCGAGCTGGAACGGGTTTTTCACGGTCAGCGCCGGAGCGGCGGCGACGCTGGTGGGGCTGCTTTTCGTGTCGCTGTCGGTGAACATCCGCGAGATCCTGAAGTACCGGCACCTGCCGACCCGGGCGGCGGCGACGCTGGGCTCACTCATGCTGATCCTCGTGACTAGCCTGGCGTTCCTGATGCCGCAGCCGCGCTGGGCGATGGCGCTGGAGGTGCTCGTCGCCGGCTTGATGGCCTGGGCCCAGCATGTGCGATCGGCCGTGCGGGCGCGGGCGGCGCGGGATGTGTATGGACGTCCCCCGCACGAGAACTGGCTGGAGCTGGGCATGGGCCAGGCGATGTCGGTCCCCTTCCTCGTCGGCGCCGGCCTCATGCTGGCGGGCTCCGACGCAGCGCTGCCGACGCTGGCGACCGGCGTGATCCTGACCTTCGCCCTCTCAGTGCTCAACGCCTGGGTGCTACTGGTGGAGATTCTGCGCTAGGCGATCTCTCAAACGGGTAGTTGCCGCGCGAGGTGGCGAGGCTTCGCGCATGGGGCCAATAGTCTGATTCAATCCATAGGGTCGCCTGTCACTGCTTGGGTGACGCGCGTTCGCGCTTAAGCGGCGGTATCATCAACCTCCTTCGCATTTGGAAAACCCATAACGCCGAACCGGGTTGTCGGCTCGCGCCGTTCAGCCCGCTTCGTCGGCGAGCGCGGCGCCGATGCGCGCGGCGGCCTGGCGAACCCATTCGCCGTATTGGCCGATCTTCTCGTCGGGAAAGCGAAAGGCCGGACAGGATATGGAGAGGGCGGCGATCGGCTCGCCGGTCTCGAGCCGGATGGCCGCCGCCACGGCGCGCACGTCCGGATCGAGCTCGCCGTCTCCCAGAGAATACCCCCTTGAACGGACCGTCTCGAGGTCCCGCTCCAGGGCGGCCGGGTCGGTCAGGGTGCGCGGGGTGAAGGCCTGCAACGGCCGGGCGAGATAGGCCACCCGCTCGGCGCCGGTCAGATAGGCCAGAACCGCCTTGCCGTTCGAAGCGGCGTGCAGCGGCGTGCTGGCGCCGAGCTGGCGGACCGTGCGCAGCGTCTGCGGCGAGTCCAGCCGCTCGATCAGCACCACCCGATCCCCTTCGCGCAGCATGAGGTGGATGGTCTCCCGCGTCAGGGTCCGCAGGTCCTCCATGACCGGCATGGCGTGCTCGCGCAGGCGCAGCGCGGGCTGAAACCGACGGGCCAGACCGAGCACCTTGGAGGACAGGGTCCAGCGCCGACGCCCTTGGACATCGACCGGCCTTATCCAGCCAGCCTGGTGCAAGGTGACGAGGTCGCGCTGGATGGTCGATTTCGGCTCGCCGATCGCCCGCGCCAGCTCGCTCACGCCCGCCTCCCCGGCGGCCCCGACCTGCTCCAGCACCCTGAGCGCGGTTTTCACGCTGTCCATGCGCGCCTTGACCTCGATCCTGCCTCTTGGCATTGTGCCGTAATAGAAAACATATCGTTCCGCAATACGGAACAAAGGACGGGAAATGACCGGATCTCTCCATGGCCTGAAGGTGATCGACTGCACGCATGTGCTGGCCGGCGCCTGGTGCTCGCTGATCCTCGCGGATCTGGGCGCCGACGTGGTCAAGATCGAGCCGCTCCTGGGCGAGGCGACGCGCGGGCGGCCCGACAGCGCCTTCCGGCCGTTCGATTTCGTCAACCGCAACAAGCGGGCGATCGCGGTCGACATCACTTCGGAGGCTGGGGCCGAGGTGGTGCGCGCCCTGGCGCGCTGCGCCGACATATTCGTGGAGAACTATCGCCCCGGCGTGATGGACAAGGCGGGGCTCGGCTATGAGGCGCTTCGCGAGGTCAACGCCGGCCTGATCTACGCCTCGGTCTCCGGCTTCGGTCATACCGGTCCCTACCGGGACCGCGGCGGCCTCGATCTGATCGCCCAGGCGATGAGCGGGATCATGAGCTTCACCGGCGAACCGGGGGCCGTGCGGCCGGTTTCGGCCGGCGTTCCGCTGGCCGACGTGACCGCGGGCGTCTACGCCGCCGTCGGCGTGCTCGCCGCCCTCAACCATCGCCATGTGACGGGAGAGGGACAGCATGTGGAGGCCACGCTGCTGGAATCGGCCATGGCCCATACCGTTTGGGAGGCGGGGACGGCCCTCACCACGGGCCGGGTCGCCCAGCCGAACGGCTCGCGACATCGGCTGGCCGCGCCCTATGAAGCGCTGAAGACCCGCGACGGCTTCCTGGCGATCGGCGTCAACAACCAGAAGCTGTGGAGCCGGCTGTGCGCCGCGCTCGATTCGCCCGGGCTCGAGGCCGACCCTTTGTTCGCGGAGCCCCTCCTGCGCCTAAAAAATCGCGACGCCCTGCAGGCGCGGCTGGAGGCGATCCTGGCCGAAGATGGAACCCAGGCGTGGGTGGCGAAGATAACATCCAAGGGCGTGCCGTGCGGTCCGGTTAACGATATCGTCGAGGCCCTGGCCGACCCGCACCTTGTCGCGCGCGGCTATCTGGCCGAGGTCGGCGACCGGCGCTTTCCGCGAACGCCTCTCGGGCTTTCGGCGACGCCGGTCCGGGTCTTGCGCGGCGCGCCACGGGTCGGGGAACACACACGGGAGGTCCTGGCGGAGGCCGGCCTGACGGCCGCCGCGATCGACCGTCTGATGCGCAATGGAACAATCCTGGCGGCTGAGGAGCGGGCGTGAGCGGTCAGATCCATGTCAGCCGGCCCCGCGAGGCCGTCGTTCTCATCGAAATTGATAACCCGCCCAGCAACGCCCTGGCCGAGGCCCTGAGGCGGCAGTTGGAAGCCACGCTCGATGACGTCGAGGTCGACCATTCCGTCCGCGCCGTCGTCCTTACCGGACGCGGCAAGGGCTTCTGCTCGGGCGACGACCTGCGCGAAGCCGCCGCGCGAGGCGATGGCGACCCGTCGAGTCTCGGCCAATTCGGCCGGATGCTGGACAAGGTCGAGAGCCTGCGGGTTCCGGTCATCGGCGCGATCAACGGCCACGCCGTGGGCGGCGGGCTGGAGCTGGCGCTGTGCTGCGACATCCGCCTCGCGGCGGCGGAGGCGCGATTTCTGGCGGCCGGAGTCAATGTCGGCCTGATGGCCTCGGTCTACCGCCTGCCGAGACTGGTGGGGACCGCGGCGGCGTCGACGATGATCCTGACCGGATCGGCCATGGACGCCCCCCGGGCCCTCGGCATCGGACTTGTGGCGGAGCTCCACCCCAGGGCGCAGCTGCTGAACGCGGCCCTCGATCTCGCGCAGCGGATAGCGACGCGGGCGCCGCTGTCCGTCGAAGCCAGCAAGCGGATGATCCGCCAGGCCTTCGACCTGACGCCCGAGGCCGCGCGCGAAGCCGCGGGGCGTGAAGTCAGGGTGCTGGCCCGCAGCAACGATCACCGGGAAGGCGTGGCGGCCTTCGTCGCCAAGCGCGAACCGGTGTTCACGCGCTCCTAGTGGGGTGGGGTAAGGGCGGGGCGCTAGTGTCCGCTGTCGACCCTAAGCGGACCTGCGGAACGTCCGCCTTCGGGGCGCTCGCCGATCGCGCGCCTAAGCGGCGTTAGCGGAAGGCGTTAGACTTTCGCGGAGCGTTTGGCGCCCTTGACCCTCGTTCGACCACCCGAGCCCAGGCCCATGGCCTTGGCGAGGGTGGAGCGCGCCTTAGAGTACGACGGCGCAACCATGGGGTAGTCCTTGGGCAAGCCCCACTTGGCGCGGTAGGCGTGGGGATCGAGGTTGTGGACCGTCTGGATGTGCCGTTTGAGGGACCTGAATTGCCTGCCGTCTTCCAGGCAGACGAGGTGATCTGGCTGGATCGATCGGCGGATCGATACGGCCGGCGACTTGGCCAATTCCGCGTCTGGCTCGCCTCGCCCGGTAGCGGCCAGAAGCGCCTTGTGCACGGTGGAGATGAGGGCCGGGAGATCCGCCGCCGCCACCGCGTTCTTCGCCACATAGGCCGCGACAATTCCCGCCGCCTGTCCGACGGCGCCTTGGTCGTCCATGGTCGATCTCCGCCGGCAGTGTGGAAACAGCGAAGCTTATACCTGCGCGAGCCGCCTGCAAGGTTGGCGCCGAGGCGGGCCGCATGAAGGAAGTCGCGGCTTAACAGGTGATGGTGGCAAGTGGGTTCCCACAAGCCACGAGTTGGGCAAAAAAAAGCCGCGCGTACGGCGCGGCAAGTTACAAAGGGAGGAAACGCCCCAGGAAGGGCGGAGACGTCAGCGACGCCTCACACCATCAACCTACAGCTCGATCAACGTCGATCAAGCGGACATGCTCCCGTTTGGCGAAGCCTCCGCAATCTGCCTTCCAAATGCCCATCAAATGAGCGGCTGCGCCCGAGCGTGCCTTCAGCGTTGCCTAAGCGGAAGGCCGCCCCTGACACGCATCCATCTCCGCATCCTGACGGGAAGGCCTTGGCGGGATGCTTTACAATTCATATCCAACCGATTGATTATCTAGTTGCGACTCGTGCGGGGCGACGCGCATCACTCAGCCAATGGTGTCCTGCACGGCGAACGGCAGAGGAAGCGATTTGATCTATCAATTTGTTGATCGCGGCCATGTGGGCCTTGAGCCTTCGTGGCGCGAATTGACGCCGGATGCCTCGCAATGCCGGCGCTAGATCCGAGGAGCCCAAGGCCCCAGGCACGCCGGCGCGTCCCGAAAAGGGTCGGTCGCCCCCCTGCAAGCGATGGCGAACTTACCCGCCGACGAATCCTGGACGCTGCTCAGGTTTGCTTTTCGACGCACGGCTACCGCGAGACGTCCAACCGCCTCGTGGCGGATGCGGCGCACATCACCCCAGGAACGATCTATCACTACTTCGCGAACAAGCAGGATCTCTTCCTCAATGTGCACGAGGAGATTCAAAGGTCGATCATCGACGCCCTGGAAGCGGTGATCACGCCCGAGCTGACCTTTTCCGAATCTATCGACAAGATGTTGCGAGTGTTTTTGGAGATATACATAGAGCACCCGAACTGGACCAAGTTCACGTCGGTGGTGCGCACGGAGGCTCGTCGAAATCCCGAGATATCAGCTGCGCAGAACGACAAAGCATGGCGAGACATATTTCGCAGGCTTGCGGAGAAGGGTGTCGCCAGCGGCGAAATCGATTCATCGAGCCGCCGCGCGATGCAGGCAGTTTTGTCAGCAGTGGTCTTCGGCCTCACACAGCACGGAATTGAAGCGTCGGCCACCGATCACGTGGAGTGCGTCCGAGGATTTGGGCTGCTCTTAAGGGGGATGCTGGTGAAGCCTCAATTGGCTGGCGCCGTCTAGCATCGCAGTGATGAGCGGATGAGTGCCGAAAGCGGCCCGCGCTTTCGTGCCCACGATTGGCGCATAAGCCTGTCCCTGCCGGCTCCAGCACGAATATCCGCGGAGACGCGCCACGGGGGCATCCGTACGTCATTCCGGTAGCACCGTAATCAACGTTCATGGCGCCCCACGGCGAACCGCTAAGGCGCACGCCAGGCGCCCAATCGCCGTCTCGGATTGCCGCGCCTGACTAGACAAGATCGCCGAACACGCGGGACGCGATCTCCACCAACTTAGTACGAACTGATTGATTGGTTGATTCTTTAGCGCGCATCGGGCCTACTGAGTTTGCCGGAGCCGTCGGGCCGGAGGGATTTGCGCGATGAAGTTCGGACTCTTCTTCGAGATCTCCGTTCCCCGCCCTCTGACGCGGGCAAACGAGCAATTGTCCGTTCACAACACGCTCGAACAGGCTCGGCTCGCCGACGAGCTTGGGTTCGATAGGGTTTGGGTCGTCGAGCATCACTTCCTCGAGGAGTATTCACACTCTTCAGCGCCTGACCTGGTGCTGAGCGCGATCGCCATGCAGACCAGCCGCATCCGCATCGGCCACGGGGCCGTGGTGTGCGTTCCTCAGATCAACCATCCGGTGCGGATCGCCGAACGGGCGGCCATGCTGGACATTCTATCCAAGGGGCGGCTGGAACTTGGCACCGCGCGGTCATCCACCTGGACGGAAGTCGGCGGCTTTCTCGGCGTCTCCCCTGAGATCACGAAGCTGAGTTGGGACGAATACGTCCACGCCATTCCAAAGATGTGGGAGGACGCGCCGTTTTCCTGGGACGGCGTCACCTTTTCTACGCCAGAGCGCAACGTCATCCCGAAGCCTTATCAGGACCCTCACCCGCCCATGTGGGTGGCGGTGACTACACCGGGAACGGAGATGGATGCCGCGGAGCGCGGCTTGGGTTGCCTGGGCGTGTCGGCCAATTCCTTCAAGGCCCAGGAAGCGACGGTGAAGCGCTACCGCGAGGCGATCGGACACTGCAAACCGGTCGGCAAACGGATCAACAGCGAAGTCGCGGCTATGAACTTTCTCTACTGCCACGAGGACGGCAAACGGGCGGTGGCGGTCGGGCTCAATATGGTCCGCCAGTTCAACTACCTAAACACCCACCAGCTATGGAATCGCGAGGTCTTCCCCACCACCGCCTACAAGACGCTCAGCAACCTCGCGCCTGGCAAGACGTCGAAGGCGCCCGACGATCCGAATGCGGAACGACCTGTCGCCGAGGGCGTCACCATCGGAGACCCGCAGGACGTCATCCGGGCGATAAAAGTATGGGAGTCCACGGGCGTGGACAGCATCAACTTCCTTATCAACTGCGTGGAGACCATCGACCAGCAGGACGTGCTGGAGAGCCTTCGCCTATTTGCTCGCGAGGTCATGCCGGCGTTCCGCAAGGGCGCGCGCATGGAAGCCGCATAGGGATGCTGTTCGGAACCGCAGATCTCCAGGCTCTTGGTCGCGGCGCACCCGAAGTCGAGCTTCAGCCCGAATTCGCCGTCGACCTTGGCGACGTCGATTGGCTTCAATTCACCTACGAACTACCCGGAGACCGCCAGGACCTGTTCCCGAGTTGTTTGCGCCCGACAATGCCGCCCATCGTGACGGTTCAGTTGTGGCGTTGCGAGGGGGGTGAGCTCGGTCGTTTCGGCATGGCGCAGTTGCGCCTGTCGTGTCGCGCCGGCATGCGAATCCGTGCGTTCCTGGTGCAAAGCGTCATTGACGGGGACGTGGCCGTGCGGGTCCTTGGCGGCCGCTTTGGGTACCATCCAACGCCAGGTGAGGTCATCGTACATCGCAGAGCGGACCGCATCGAAGGCCAGGTGGCATCGGGCGGGCGCCAGGTGTTTGACGCCTCGCTGGTCCGGCCGGAGACGCTCGCGTCCGACGCCTTGCAGCACATTGACAACATGAACCTCGCGAGGGTCGGCGACGGCCTACGGCTTCTGCAGGTTGAGCCGGACATCACCACCCTCGGCGTGCAGCGTGGCGAGCAGCGCCTTGAGGTCTTCGACGCCGATTTCTGGGGTCTGCCCGGCCGAAAGCTGCGCTATCCAGTCATCGCCGCCGCTGCGCATACCAAGATCGTCATACCGCCCGTCCGGTACGTACAAGATCCTGGGCGAAGAAAATAACAAAACCTCCGCCGCCCCTTAGCTGGCAGGCGCGAGACTCATCAACGGAGAGGATTTGGCGCCATGAAGTACAGATTTTTTCACCGCGCCCGGACCCGTGCGCCGGTTCCGGTCTGCTGGGACGTCTTCACCGACCATGTACGCATAGGCGAATTCACGAACACCCAGTGTACTATCCTCAAGCAGGGCTCTCCGGACAAAAACGGCTTGGGCTGCGTGCGCAGGATGGAGGTGTTTGGCTGGAACGTCGACGAAATCGTCAATTACTGGCGGCCCAACGAGCTCTTTGGATATCATATCATCGATAGTGAACAGGTGGATTTCCACCAGGGCATCGTCCGCTTCTTCCCCACTGAGGACGGCTGCGAGTGGGTCTACGACATGCAAAACATTCCAGGCGAAAAGGCGCTCGCGACCGCCGAAGCCGCAGGTCTGAGCTATCGCAACATGCTTGATGGGCTGGATGGGTTTCGCGGCTACATGGCCGACCTTGAGGCCGAATGCGAACGCCGCGCTGGAAAGATCGAAGTCCCCTCCGCGCCCCTCTCCACAAAGACACGCGGCTTCTAGCGTCAGCCGATCCAGGAGGGTCGTGGGCGGCGTTGAGGTGCGGGGCCCGCTCGCGAGAGCTCGATTTCGAGCCAGCCTATCGGTTGGCGATTTCGGGTGGACCGACTGGCTCCGCCGAAGCCTTCTCAGCGGCTCCATCCAAAGCCATGCCCTCCAGGCGGCCGCTTTCCCGCCACTGCCTGATGATGTCGAAAAATCGGATCGTGCCGCCGCCGTAGAGGCTGCCGTAGAAGGCGCTCGTCGATAGCTGCCCCTCATTGTTGAAATATCCTGGGGTGCATTGGCTATAGAATCGCTCGCTGTCCCTGCGCTTGGAATTCATCTCGGCCTGCCAGGCCCGTTCCCCCTCGGGGGTCGTCTCTATCGTCTGGGCGTGTTTGGTCCGGGCTTCTCCAACGAGATAGGCGATATGAAGCGCCGCCTCCTCGAGAAGGGTCGGGATGTTCTGTGGTAGCGGCCCCTCCGTCCTTGAATTGAAATAGCAGTTCGGAAAGCCGGCGGTCGTGAAGCCGAACATGGTCACAAACCCGTCCCGCCACTTTTCGCTGAGCTTAAGGCCGTTCCTGCCGATCAGGTCGAGGCCGCCTGGTTTGCCGACAGACGAGCCGACCTCAAAGCCCGTGGCCAAGATCAGGCAGTCGAGCGCGTAGACCCGGCCTCCGACGACAACGCCGGCCTCGGTCAGGCGCTCGACGCCGCCCTCGCTCGCATCGACGAGGTGGACGTTCGGCCGGTTGAAGGTTTCCAGATATTCGTCGTGGAAGCACGGACGCTTGCAAAGCGGTCGGTAGAACGGCTTTAGAAGCTCTGCAGTCTTGGGGTCCTTGACGATCGCGGCGACGCGACGCCGGATCTGCTCCATCTTTTCATAGTCCGCATTGGCGGTGACGCGCGCGAGTTCCTCGGGTGTAAGCCTGAGACCCGCCGCGCGTAACGCCCGGACGGCCTTTTGATTTGACGCGATCAGGTCGATCCACCCGTCGCCTGGGAAGTCCAGCGGGACTTCATGGCCCTCGATAGCGGCCACGAAATATTCCGATCGCTGTCGCTGCCAACCGGACGGCAGGCTCGCCGCCCAGTCCGGATCGGTAGGAAGATTGCCGCGCGCTCCCACCGCCGAAGGGGTTCGCTGGAAAACGAACAGCTCCTTCGCGGACGCCCCGATCGGAGGCACGCATTGGATCGCTGTGGCCCCGGTGCCGATGACGCCGACCCGTTTGTCGGCGAGGCCGGTCAGACCGCCGGCGTTGTCCCCGCCCGTGTAGCCGTAGTCCCACCGGCTGGTGTGAAAAATGCGCCCCTCGAATGTATCGACGCCCGGAAGATTTGGCAGCTTGGGCCGAGTCAGGCCGCCAGTCGCCAGGATCAGATGTCGCGCCCTGAGGTTGTCCCCGCGAGTGGTGTTGACCCGCCAGCGCGTGATCTGCTCGTCCCAGACCGCGGCGGTCGCCTCAGTTTGGAAGAGCGCATTGCGATAGAGTTCGAACTCGCGCCCAATTCGCCTCGAGTGTTCGAAAATCTCCTGGCTGTAGGCGTAATTGCGGGTCGGGATGTATCCGACCTCCTCGAGCAGCGGCAGGTAGATGTAGGCCTCTGTGTCGCATTGGGCGTTCGGATAGCGGTTCCAGTACCAGGTTCCGCCAAAGTCGCCGCCAGCGTCCATCAACCGCAGATCTTCTATCCCAGCCTTCCTGAGGTAGGCGCCCGCCAGGAGGCCTGCGAACCCGCCGCCGACTATGAGCACCTCCAGGTCCTCATCGATTGGCTCACGCACGATCCACGGCGTGTAAGGATCCTTCTCCGCATTGCCGAGCTTCTCCTCGATCCGAACGTATTGAGCCAACCCGTCGGGGCGAAGGCGCCGATCGCGTTCAAAATCGTATCGGGCCTTGAGGGCGACCGGATCGAAACCCAGAACTGCGGGCTCTTCGGACAAGAGTTGGGCTGGACTGAGGGGCATCGCTGTTTCCCAAATGCTCGGTCACAAACCGGAGCGTGACGTCTTCCCGCCAGCACTTCCTTACGGCTGCGCGGCGGAGGGGCGGATTCGATCGAGGAACAGCCGGCTCTCTTGTTCGAAAGCGAATTGGATCGTTCTTGTCCCAAACCTTGCCGAACCCCACGACATAATTAACCGGTCCATTGATTATTTGCAAGGTCCGCAGGTTCGGGCGACTTGCTCCGACGCCCGTACGCCGGGCGTGACAGCCTAACGCGCCCTTTATCCTTCTGACCGGCCGCGAGGCGCGCGCCCCCAGAAGCGCAACCTCGCGGCCGGGAGCCGCTGCGTCCTCAACAGCGCTCGGAGATCGCGAAGGGGTCTTTCTCAACAGCCTCCGCCAAGCGGCGTTAGGCCTTCTTCCGAGACCAATAGAGGCGCCTACCGAAAGCGATAATCCACCTCGACCATGAAGCTGTCGGGCTCGCCATAATTCACGCTGACGCCACCGGCGTTAACTTCTGCGGCCGTAAAATACTTGGTGTTCGTCACGTTTCTGCCGACCACCGACAAAGTCCATTTCTTAGACGGGGTGGTCCATGCCGCGCGCAAATTCAGCAACCCGTAGCCGGGCTGACTGATCGTGCCCGCAAAATCAAAATTTATCTGGGACTGATAGCTGTAATTCGCATTCAAATCCAACGTCCCGCCCCAAAGGTCGTTCGTATAGTCGAGCCCGATCGACCCGCTAAACGTTGGCGTCCGCTGCATCGGCTTTCCGTCAACATTGGACGTCCCATTGACGGTCCCAACGACGCTGCCAGGGCCAGCGCCCGGACTAAACACCGCATTGGCTGGCATAGGCGAGCAGGAAGTGAGGCTTACGCAGAAGATCTGCAATGCGGCGTTGGAAAAATCCGTATAGCGCGCGTGCGTATAGGCGCCTCCCACATCCAATCTAAAGTGTTCTGCGAAGCGGACTTCAAGGTCGGCGTCGGCGCCATAAATCTCCGCCGCATTGGCGTTTTCAAGGAAGGATACGTCACCTTCGTATGTCGCGACCTGCAAATTCTTATAGTCATAATGGAATATGGAGGTTGAAAATCGCCAGTTACTTCCTTGGATCTTATATCCGCCCTCGATATCGGTAATATGCTCCGGCTTCAGAGGCGCCGGCTGGCCCGGAAGTGAGCTCAAGTTATAGACGCCCGCCTTGTTGCCGGTGCTCACCGATACATAGATGTTGGACTGTGGCGTTATGGAGTACCGAATCACTCCGCGTGGCGTGAAAGAGTAGAAATCGTGCTCGTCGGCAATTCGTGGAGTCGCTTCGCTGACAAGGGAGTCGTAGCCAACGTACTCCACCTGTGCGAGGTCGATTGAATATCGACCGCCGGCGGTGAAGTGCCAGTTCCCCCAGTTATAGGTCGCGTCCGCGAATACCGCGCCCGTGTAGCTCCTGGCGGTATAGCTATTGAGCGCCTGGTAGGGAATGTTCTCGAACGTGAAATCGGTGCCGAACGGGCCGTAGGCGGAGATGTTGAACGGGCTAAAGGTGTTGGAGTCGTAATAGTAATAGAGGCCGGCGACCCAGTCCAAATTTCCATGAGCCGAGCCGTTTAGATCGAATTCCTGGCTATAGGTCCTCTCGGTGATCGGCGCGTTGTCACCGGTTATGGCGACGTATCCCGATGGCGGGGTGCCGGGGAGGGGATAGGTGCCGTTCGGGGGGAACGGTCCGGTAATTTGATTCTGGTCGTCGGTGACACCGTCCCAGCGCACGGAGGTGTAGGAGGTCAGCTTGGCGAACCCCAGCTCAAACTCACTTTTCAGTTCGACGCCGCCGCCGGTGACGATGTTGGAGAGGGGTCCGCCGAGGGACACTCTTCTCTGTTGCTCGCTGAGGACGGGAACGCCGAAGAAGACGTCATCCGAGTAGCCCTTGTAGTTGCTGACGATATAAGGGGTCGGATCATTGATGTGATAGCCGTCCAGGATCAGCGTGAATTTCGCGGTGCTACTGGGTTCATAGAGAATTTTTAGCTGTACGCTCTCATCGGTGCTCGGATTGGCGTTCGCCTTCGTGACCGTGTTGTAAATCCAGCCATCCGAATGGCTGGCCGAAACCGAGAGGCTGACCGCCAGCTTATCCGTAATAGCGTCTGACCCGTAGAAATTGCCTTCCACGGTGTTGTAGCTCCCGTACCCGACGTTGAAGTCGAATACTGGCTCAAATGACGGTTCCTTCGTCGTTACAACAATGGCGCCGCCCGTGGCGTTGCGCCCGAATAGGGTGCCTTGCGGCCCCTTTAGGACCTGAACAGAATCAATATTGTTCAGCTCAAAATTGTTAGCTAGCGGGTTTGGTCTATAGACGCCGTCCACATAGGTCGCGATGTTGGAGGTGACTCCAGCGCCAGCCAGGGCGGTGCCCACCCCTCTTATCGTAGGCTGGAAGAACGCCCCCGCGGCGTCGACGCGCAAAGCCGGTACGACCTCGGTCAGGCTCCTCACATCGCGGATGCCCGCCTTCTCGAGGCCACTGCTGGAGATGGCGACGACCGAGATGGGCACATTGACCACGGATTCGGACCGTTTCTGAGCCGTCACCACGATCTCCTGAACCACGTTGGAGCCAGACGCCGTGGCGCCCGGCGCCGCCGGCGCCGATTGGGCGCGCGCCGCAAGCGGCGCCGCAGCCAAACTCGTCGCCGTCAACAAGATCAGCTTGAGCTTCGTGGACATTTCCCCCGCCTTTGTTCCATCGGTTTTTTGACCGCGGCGCGTTGGTCGCGATAAACCATCCTACGGATTAATTAATAGCATGGCAAGCCTAGCTCAGCTGGCTCCGCGGGCCGACCGGTCGGTGTCGCGGCAGCGCGCGCCGGCGGGGTCTGGAGGGGCGGCGCGAGGTGCGGCATGCAAGGCCTGCAACGTGCGCGCCAAGTGCGCCGTCGGTAGCGCGGGGTCGCTGGCTACGGTCTCGGGACCCGAGCGGCCATCACCTCGCCAGTCCGACGCGACTTCGAGGACCACCTCACGACACAGGCTCTTCAAGCGTGGCTAGAATGGCGTCTTTGATGCGATCGCGGCTGGGCATGAAGGCGGTTTCCAGCGGCTTGGAATATGGAACGGGGGAGTCGTTCGACGCCACGCGTCGCACAGGCGCCTTGAGCTTGCCGAACAGGGATTCATTGATCTGCGAGGAGATCTCCGCGCCCGGACCGAAGCTGAGCACCGCCTCATGGACGATCACCGCCCGGCCCGTTTTCCGCACCGAGGCTATGATTGTGGCCACGTCCAGGGGCGAAATGGTTCGCAAGTCCACGACCTCCACACTGACGCCTTCAGCCTCCAAGGCCTCGGCGACCGCGATGGCGTCGCCGACCTGGCGACCGTAGGTGATCACGCTGACCTGGCTGCCCGGGCGGACCACGTTCGCCTGACCCAAGGGAATGCGATATCCGGGCGGCGGAGGGGGGCCTGGAACTCGGTACAGGCCCAAGGGCTCGATGAAGAGGCACGGGTCCGGGTCGAAGATGCAAGTGGTCAACAGGCCGTAGGCCTCGGCCGGCGTAGACGGGACGACGACCTTCAGTCCGGCCGTATGCGCAAACCAGGCCTCAAGCATGTCGGAATGCTGGCCGCCAATGCCGAAGCCAGCCCCGGTGAGCGTGCGAATGGTCAGCGGGACATGGGTCTGGCCGCCCGACATGTAGCGCAGTTTGGCGGCATGGTTGACGATCATGTCCATGGCCACGGCCGTGAAGTTCATCAGCATGATTTCGGCGACGGGCTTGAGCCCCGCCAAGGACGCGCCGATGGCCGCGCCGACAATCGCCTGCTCCGATATGGGGGTAGAGCGCACTCGCACGTCGCCAAAGGCGGTCGAGAGCCCCTTTGTCACCCCGAACACGCCGCCGCCTTCGCGATCGGCCAGGTCTTCGCCGAGGCAGACGACCGACGGATCAGCTCCCATGGCGTCATGCAGGGCTTGATTGAGCGCCGCCACCATGGAGATCGGTTTGGGGTCCTCGCTCATGCCGCCTGCTCCGCAAAAACGTCGGTTCCAAGTTCGGCGAGATCTGGGAACGGGCTTTCCAGCGAAAATGCCTGGGCTTCGTCGATGGCGGCCTCGGCCTCCGCCTCGAGGGCGGCGAGCTCGGCCTCTTGCGCGTAGCCTTCCTGGATCAGCCAGCTCCGATAGGCCGGACAAGGATCCTGGGCCATCCGCTGGGCCTTCTCCTCCTTGTCGATATAGAAATCATTGTCCCCAAAGACGTGCCCGAAGAAGCGGAAGGTCATGGCCTCGATCAGGGTGGGCCCCTCTCCCGCTCGCGCACGATCGACCGCGGTCTTGGCCGCCGCGTACATGGCCAGGGGGTTATTTCCGTCGACTGTGACGCCGGGCATGGAATAGCTGACGGCTCTGTCGGCGACGTTTTTGACCGTGGTCCCGTGTTCGAACTTGGTGTGCTCCGAATAGCCGTTGTTGGAACAGAGAAAGACCACCGGCAGCTTCCACAACGAGGCCAGATTCAGCGATTCATGGAAGGCGCCGATGTTGCTGGCGCCATCGCCAAACATGGCCACGGTCACCCGGCCATCGCCCAGCACTTGCGACGCGAAACCCAGGCCGTTCGCAATCGGCATGCTGCTGCCCACGATCCCGGTCGTCACCATGACGCCGGACGCCGGGTGGGTGATGTGCATCGGCCCACCCTTGCCTTTACAGGTCCCAGTCGCCCTGCCGATCAATTCCGCCCAGAGGTGCTTGAGCGGCACGCCGCGGGCGATCGAGTCATGCAGGCCACGATAGATCGTGCAGACGTAGTCGTCTGGATTCAGCGCCGCCGACATCGCCGACGGGATCACCTCCTGACCACGCCAGGAGTAGTACGGCATGGCCAATGTGCCGGCCTTCAGGAGGCTGCGGAAGCGCTCATCGTTCTGTTTCAGAAGCGCCATGCTCCTGAACATCGTCATCAGGATCTCGGGGCTAGGGCGCGCTTCGTTATACAAGGGGTAAATCTCCCGGCCTCCGGACCTGCCGCCCGCTTTGGCTGAGAGGAGCCTAGATAAATTCTCCCACCAGTCAATTAGTTTAGGCGGACAGGTTCAATTGGGTGGATCATCGTGGCTCTAGGCTTGCAGTCGAGGTCTCGCAGCTCGCGCTTGAACGCCTTGTCCGAGGCTCCCGCGACGGCTTAGGCGTCGATCGGCCACGCTTTGAGTAGGGCCGCCTTGACCACCTTGCCCACCGCATTGGTCGGCAGGGGCTCACTGCGGATCCACCAGCGGGTGGGGACTTGGAAGTAGGCGAGGCGCCGGCCGACGAACTCCGCCAGCTCGGCTGGGCTGGTCGTGGATCCGGGGCGCAGCATGACCGCTGCGCCCACCTCTTCCCCCAGGTCTGCGTGCGG
>Ga0302310_10001951_pt1 | contig 16948 bp, 10 predicted proteins | sample III_Palsa_N1_2_FD_200451 | JGI IMG/M metagenome (GOLD analysis project Ga0302310, IMG submission 200451) | Peat permafrost microbial communities from Stordalen Mire near Abisko, Sweden - III_Palsa_N1_2 | ecosystem: Environmental > Terrestrial > Soil > Palsa > Peat permafrost | place: Sweden...
GCACGCGAACAATCTTCTTTTGCGTTGGATCGAAGACCCAAAAACCGGGGCCGGTGCCGGGGTTGGGATACGAGCCTGGTTGCTGAAGCTCGGGCAGATAGACCAGGTGCGAAGACGAATCTACCACCAACTGTCCGTAATTGGCGTAATGGTCAAGCGGATAAGAGGTAGGTTGATTGGAAGTCGAATAGTTCCCAAAAAGCGCGGTATCCAGAACGAAAAGCTTGTCCTGGAACGCACCTTGAAAGGAGTCAACCACGTAGAGGTTGGTTTCCGCAGAGTCCAGCGCCATGGTGTTGGAGTAGTTGGGGGCACCTCCAACTTCGCCGGGTATGGCGATCAGTTCAACCGCCGAAGAAGGATTGCAGTTGCCGCCAGAATCGGGAGTCTCGTAGAGGATCCCCGTGTCCCCATCCATCATCGGACTTTGGATGTAGAGGAGGTTGGCGGTTGGGTCGTAGAGGATGCTCTGCACATGGATGCCGCCAGCCGCGAATTGGCTTGTGTCGAGAGCGGGGCAACCCTTCTCGTATGGGATCATTGAGCCGTCGAGGTAGGTCACTGACTCGTCTTTATTCAACAGGTACGTTATGAATGAAGATGGACCGGATGTGGTTGTCGCAACAGCCGGAACACTCGAGTCTGGACCAGACCCGCTGGGAGCGGTCTGCGCTTTTCCCACCAAGGCGGTCAGGCCCAGGACAACTCCGATGGAGGCTACGCGACGGAACTTCGTGAGATGACTGTGGTGTTGCTCGACTGGGCGATCCTGCACTGGAACGGAGGGCTTCATTCTCGTACTCCTGAATAGCGGCGGCATGGCGGCGATTTGGTCACTGAAGCCAGCCCACGCGGCAACGAAAAGCCCCAGCCGGAAAGTATCCTGCGGTGGAACGGCGATTTAACATTTTCGGCCCGGGGGCTGGGGTGCGATTCCAGCATGGGCTTTGACGATCATCGGGCGAGTTCCCTTTACCTCGACGCAGACTAGAGCCATGATTGGAGCCTTCTCAGCCTTGGGGTGGAGTGCAGCTCTCAGATTCCTGTTCTGATACCACGCCGGGCAGACTCATTTCCCTGAGTTTTTTGTTTGGAATTTATTAGCCTGCAAAGCCCGCGCTTTGATATACATAAAGCACTCACAGAGTACTGTTCAGCCAGACATTATCGATTTATTCCGAGCTTGAGTGACGGTTTTGACGCCCACTCAAGCGCCTTCAGACTTCTACCAGTCCGCTCCTTGGAGATTCCATGCGAGCCTTTGGCCCGTTTCAGTTGGATTCCCGAACCGGAGAGTTGACACGCAAAGGACTTCGCGTGCGACTCCAGCCCCAACAGGCCCGGTTGCTGACGCTTCTCACCAGCCAGCCCGGCAGACTTTACTCTCGTGAAGAGATTTACGACGAGTTATGGGCAAACCAGTCGTATGGCAACTTTGAGCAGTCCCTGAACTTCGCCGTCAGCCAGTTGCGTGCCGCGCTCAGCGATTCCGCCGAATCCAGCCTGTACATCGAAACCGTTCCTAAGCTCGGATATCGGTTTGTCGGCGCGATTCAAGAGAACCCAGGGAACGGTTCGATCGCATCAGGTCTCCCCGACGCCAAAATTCCCGCTTCACCCCAAAACACGAATCACGATAATGGAACCGGAATTCCAAACCAGCCGCTGGCAAGTCTGCCGGTCGCTGGTGTTGCCGGAGCTCATCGCCTGTCCTCTTCGCGTTTGCGTTGGATGATAGCCGGACTGGCGACAACGATTCTTGCCATTGCCGTCACAGCGTGGTGGTACCTGCCGATGCAGCCGCCGCGTGCGAATGCGTTCGCCCAGATCACGACCGCGGATGCGATTGACTACCTGGTAAAACCCGTCATGGATGGTGCGCGGATCTTTTATATCGAAAGATCGGGAGGTCACTGGATCACCCGGCAAGCTTCATTGGAAGGCGGCGATCCGCAGACAGTTCCCGGATTGCCGGAGAACACGCGCATCATGGATCTGTCGCCGAATCGCGCGACTTATCTTCTTGGCCGTTTCACGTCGCGCAGTTCCACTTCGACATTGTGGCTGATGCCAGTGCAGGGAGGACCGCCGGTGCGGCTCGGTGACATCAGTTCGGGTGAAGCGGTCTGGCACCCCGACGGCAACCACATTGTATTCGCCAGGGGGAATGAGCTATGGAGCGTGGGAACCGATGCTTCAAATCCGATGCGGCTGGTCTCTTTGCCTGGCGCACCCAATTGGCTGGCTTGGTCCCCGGATGGCCAGCGGATGCGGCTCACCATCGGGGATGATAACGGTGGAACATCGCTGTGGGAGATGCGCCAGGACGGATCGAACCTGCATCGGATGTTCCTGAACGCCTCTCCTGACGATCACCAGTGTTGTGGCGAATGGACACCGGATGGCCGGTATTTCATTTTTACGTCGAATCATCAAGGCTCAGGCAACCTGTGGGCCCTGCGCGAACCGGGCTTTTCTCTGCGGCGAGCGCCACCCGGACCGTTTCAAATTGTTGCTGGCTGGCCGGGAAATGTGATGGGCTCGTGCATATCCACAGACGGCAAGAGCGTTCTCTTCTATGCCGGCAGAAATCGCTCGCAAATCCAGCGCTTCGACACGAAAACGAATCGTCTTACGGCTCTCTCTCCTGAAGGATTCAGCGAGCCGGAATACTCAGCGGATGGCCGCTGGCTTGTCTACGTCGACGTCAACAACGACGCGGTGTGGAAAGTGAATACAGAATCTTCTGAGAAAGTGCAACTCAACCTTGCAGGGTTTTTGCCTACATTTCCGCGCTGGTCACCGGATGGAAAAGTACTGGCAGTGACTGCGAGCGACCGCGGCGCGGCAGCTACCGCCTATCTCATCCCGGCAATGGGCGGAGCTCCTCAACGGCTCTTACCCGGCCCGCTTCAGGTTTCTGATCCTGATTGGGCGTCGGATGGGAAGACACTGGCAGTCGTTCACGCTGTTCCCGGCCAGCTGAACGAATCGGCGCTTTTCCTGGTCGACCTTGCCACAAGAACAGAGAAAATGGTGCCCGGATCGAATGGGCACTTCTTTCCTCACTGGTCTCCCGATGGCCATTATCTGGCTGCGTATGCGGATAACGAGAAGGTCGTCGACGTCTTCAGCTTTGCCACGAACACCTGGCAGACCATCGCACGCGGAACAGCCATTGGCTTTCCTGTGTGGTCCCACGATGGCAGATATATCTACTACCAGAGAATCCTCGACGAAGGAGAACCAGTGTATCGATTCAACGTGCGCACCGGGCTCACGGACCACGTTGCGAGTTTCGATGCGGAGCTATCTGGCGGCATATGGCGTTGCGCTCTGATGGGCCTCGCGCCAGACGACGCGTTGTTGATCGATACCACCCGCGGCTACAGCGACCTCTACCGTGCTGAACTGACACTTCCGCGGTGAATTCGACCGCAATTGGAGCGCTCGGGGGGACTCATGAATATTCCTGATCAAATTGGAGTTTCCCCGCCCGAGGCCAAGCACTGGAATCTGCTGGCAGATCTTGACGAGGGGCATTTAGCTTGCGCCTCAGCGTGAGCGGCTTCCCGAGCCTTGTTTTGGATTCTGAAAGGACCTGAAGCGGGACGTATGAATTACGGATGCTTCCCCACATGACCGCCGTTTTTCTTCTGGGCGCGGGAGTGCCGCTGATCGAGCAACTGTTTCCGCCAATGTTGCCGGTTCAACAGTTGCAGCAGACACCACTCCTCATTATCTTCGTGGTGATGTGCTCCCTCGCGGCGGCTTACCTGGCGCTCTGGCGAGTTGCACCTGCTTCGTGAAGAGTGTCCATGCCCTGGTTGCGGGCTCAAGCCGATGTGGCTGGCAGGACGTTTTGATTCACGCGGAAGAAGTTGCCGGGGTCGTACTTTCTCTTGATTTCGGCCAGGCGCGGGTAGTTGTCGCGATAAGACGCCTGCACGCGCTCCTGGCCTTCATCCATCATGAAGTTGACGTACGCGCCACCCGCGGAATAGGGGTGCATCGCCTCCCAATAGTCCTTGCACCAGCTTGTAATCAGTTCGGCATTGGCAGGATCGGGGTCTACTCCCACGATCACTTCGGCGAACATCGCTTCTCGGAAACTGTAAGCGGTATCGTTCCTGCCGACGCGCTGCGCCGCGCCGTCGACAGGATAGAGGTGCATGGTCGACAACATGGTCGGGATCTTCGACCCGTGTTCGACGGCCCGGGCGATAGCCTGGTCGCTCAGTTCGGTGAAGTTGTCAGCCCGCCAGTACCACTGCAGACCCGGAACGAAGAGCCCGTCGAAGATGCTCTGCACCAACGGAAACGGCGCTGGCCCGACGGCGTGAAGCAACGGGTTACCCACCGCCTGCATCGGCTTCAGCGCCGCTTCCGCCCTCTCAGCCGAGCCCGTGCAGCACCAGACCACGCCGCAGACGGTCCGCAGATGAAGATGTTCCGGAAACATCGGCGAAGGCGGGATGACAAGAAAGGCAAAGAACCCGTCTACGTCTTCCGGAGCGCTCCTGATGAAGCTGGAGTACGCCTTTAGTGCTGTGGCAGCCTCCTCCAGCGGCCAAAAGGTGGGGCCAAACTGTACCGTCTTCACCGGGTGAAGTTTGAATTCGAAAGAGGTTACCACGCCGAAGTTTCCGCCACCGCCGCGCACGGCCCAAAACAGCTCGGGGTTCTCCGTGTCGTTTGCGGTGACGAAGCTACCGTCGGCCAGCACCATGTCCACCGAGAGGATATTGTCGATCGTCAACCCGTACTGGCGCGTGAGGTACCCGATGCCTCCACCGAGCGCGAGGCCGGCGACTCCGGTCGTGCTGATGAAGCCGCACGGCACAGCCAGACCGAAGGGATGCGTCGCGTGATCAACATCGCCCCAGACGCAACCGGCTTCGACACGGACTTTCTTTGCCGCGGGGTCGACGCGGATGCCCTTCATGCGCGAGAGGTCGATTACCAGGCCGCCATCGCAGGTCCCGAGGCCGGCGCCGTTGTGGCCACCTCCACGAATCGCCGTCAGCAGGCCGTTTTCCCTGCCATGATCCACCGCTGCCATCACGTCCGCCACATCCACGCATTGCGCAATCAGGCGTGGGCGTTTATTGATCATCCCGTTGAACACCTTGCGTGCAGCTTCATAGCTGGGGTCGCCGGATTGGATCAACTCTCCACGGAAAGCACTTTTCAACTGATCGATGGATTGTCCAGTCATAGAATCCCTCCAATCAGCCTTTCGATTCCCTGGTGCAACATGAAATGCGGCTGGGGCGTCAATTTACAGGGACGCTACCATCCCAATGCGGGGTTGTAAAGCCCTAATTCAGGCTGATCGGATCGGCCAAGTTGAACGGCCTCGATCCGGAGCTCAACCTTCGCGCTGTCTTGTCCCAGATCCCGGACCATTCCATCAGCCGCATCGAGGAACTCCTGTCCTGGAGCCTCGTTCCGATCCTCAAGACCGAGTCATTCCTGGCCGCTTAGACTCACTCATCAGGTGCCAAAAAAACGTAGTCGACACTTCAAGGACCAATCCTGACCCAGGTCAAGAGGGGCGATCAGGACGCTCACGCAAGCTCCATGGCGATCTATCCTGTGTCAAGCCTGCTAAAGATTTATCAGCAAAGTTAGTCTGGTGCTGACTCTGATCCCGACGGAGGCATGCATCAGCCGCCAACGCTTACGGCAATCAAGATCTAGCACTCATCGCTGCGTTATCCGGCCACGCTGTGCATGGCATTGCTGCCACCAGCGCCGCCAGGCTATGCGAAGAATCATCCACGCAGAAGGCGTGCGGGACCGTTGATCAACCAGCGACTGACGGGTAGGCGCTAAACCGCCCGGAACCGTGGGTTGTGCCCCAAAAGTGCTCGAAGAAAGTGTTTGCAAATTCTCGTCAATTTACGAAACGGCTTCTCGGCACATGGAGAGGTCTCATATCTCGGTTTCCTGCTACCCGTTCGGCGCCACCATCACATGATCGGCAGCGCGCCGATTGCGATAGAGTGGTGTTGCAACTGAGAAGACTCTAGCAAAGTGGTAAACAATGGCATAACCTTTGCGAAGTCTGAGGGCAACCACATGTCGGACCAACAACTCTCGGAGGAAAGAATCTTACTGATCGAGCAGTTCTATTCGCTGCAGGCCCGCTCGACATCAGTTCGCTTCCTCCAGGCGAAAATCGCTGAAGCTATAGCGAAGCACGTACCTCACTTCAACTGGACCGGTTTCTACATGCTTGATCCCAACGATCCGACAATGTTGGTGCTCGGTCCGTTTGTGGGCGATCCAACTCCGCACGCGCGCATCCCTGTGACTCAAGGCATCTGCGGAGCGGCTGTCTCGACGGGCGAGACCGTCATCGTGGATAATGTCGGCTCTGATCCCCGGTACCTATCCTGCTCAATCGAAACTAAGTCTGAGATTGTCGTGCCGATCTATGCAAGCGGAAAGGTGGTCGGAGAGATCGATATCGATAGTCATGATCCCGAAGCCTTCAATGAGAACGATCGCGTGTTCCTTGAGGCGGTAGCTCGAATCGTCGGACGATACATTGAAGAACATCCGGCCGAGGCACTCGTGCCCCAATCCAGCCCGGCTCCGGAACCGTAAACCAAACGGGCCACGCACCGTCTCATGTTGAGCACGATTCGGTCGCCAGTGCGATATCTAGGGAATGCGGGAGTGGGCAAAGGAATAGGGAAGTACGCAGTTTTGTCGAGTCCCTTGTGCCGGGTCGTTCGCTTCCGGCGGGAATGATTTCTGACAACTGTGCAATGGAACACTGCTACCGACTGTGGTCGACGCTTGTTATCTCACCCGCCGCGGCCAAGAGATTTCGAAGGCGATGTAGCAGGCGTTGGCCTCCGGCCTGACCGCGACCCTGCAGGCCATGCGTCCACCTGCCAGTACCCAGTGGCTTCAATCCTTACCAACCCACGTGGTCTGCAGGCTGGGAGGCTTCGTCAAGGTCTGCATCACCACGCAATACTGTTCTGTCTTTTCCCGCAGGCCCTTGAGCTGTTCCGGTGTGGCGTCAGGAGCGACAACATCAAAATGCACTCGAATGGTCTCAAAACCAACAGGCACCTCTTTCGAAATACCCAGCGTGCCGCGGAGGTCCAGGTCTCCCTCGACCGTCACCCCGATTCGCTCCGTGGGTACCCCCATCGCCGCGGCCACCATCTGGCAGGTGATCTGCGCGCAAGCCGCCAAAGCCCCCAGCAGCAGGTCGCCGGAACAAGCCCCGGCTCCGGCGCCTCCGACTCCCTTGTGAGCCTCAGCCTGGTAGATGGCGCGTCCAAGGTCGACCGAGCAGGACATCGGAACATCCGTCTGGCTGCCTTTCGCCTCGATGGTGAAGCGCGAGGTGTTGGGATCGTTTCGGTATTGCTCTTTCAGCGGTTTTTGCAGCGATCGAAGATCCATCGCGCGCTCGCCTTCTCCTGGCCATTCTTCACGCTTCCGGGCAGCATCGGCCGGGCTGTCTTGAAGCCGCCCAGTTCGCATGGTAGCATTTGGAGAACATACGGCGGAGGCCAATGCCCAAGTTCGTCATCGAGCGCGAAGTCCCTGGAGCCGGCAATCTTTCCGAAGCGGAACTAAGCGAGCTCGCCCGCAAGTCAGTCAACGTTCTCAAGGCCATGGGTCCGGAGATCCAGTGGCTCCACAGCTACGTGACCGGCGACAAGGTCTATTGCGTCTACCTGGCCCCGGATGAGCCGACCATCCAGGAACATGCCAGGCGCGTGGGCATTCCCGCGAATCGCGTCTCCGCAGTCCGCCGGCTCATCGACCCGACAATGGCGGCGTAGGGCTGCAGGCGGGTTATGCTGCTCAAACCGGCATGGGCACGATTTCCGTCATGCCGACCGTGCCGCTGTTCCGTCCTCGCAGGCTGCTTCAGAGTCCGGCATCAACACCTCTTCAATGGCGCTTTGACAAGGCAGGTTCCAGCCTTCCAGCCAAGCCGACACGCCCTCCGCGTTGGACAATTTCTGCCGGGCAGCGTTCAGGCTCTCTTCCAGTTTCGCTTGTTCCGCGGCCGTAAGCGGCACACCGATTGCCTGGCGCAGCGCGGCCGCCGCGCCCGCGAGCCGCAGCGACCGCTCGGCATGGCATTGAGCCGCGGCCGTAATCGCAAAACACTCCAGCAGACGGGCGATTCCCCGCTTGTGATTCAGTGCCTGGAAAAGTCCCAGGCTTTCCCGGTAGAGAGTGTGAGCCCTGGGATAGTCCTGCTGTTCTCTCGCCAAGTTGCCCAGATCAGCCAGACTCCCGGCAATACCCCAGCGTTCACCGATCTCCCGAAAGATTGCCAGGCTCCGTTCGTAGAGTGTTTGCGCAGCTTCGGAATCGCCCTGGTCGTACGCAACATCCCCCTGGTAGTTCAGCGACCACGCGACGCCTGCCAGGTCTCCGAGACTGCGGAAGATTCCAAGACATTCCTTGTGGAGCAACCTCGAGCGTTCAAAATTTCCCTGCATCTTAAGCACATTCGCCAGGTTGCTGAGAGCCCGGGCGACGGCCTTCAAATCGCCCAGTTCCCTCCAAAGTTCCAGACTTGATTCGAACATGATTTGAGCAAGGGGAACATCTCCCCGGTTCTGGGCAAACGATGCCTGCGCGTTGAGAGAGACGGCAATGGCCATCTTGTCGCCCAACTCGTGCGCAATGTCCTGGCTTTCATGGATGAGCGCCTCCGCGGCGTCGTAATCTCCCTGCACGGCGGCGAGCACACCTGCTGAAAAAAGGGCGCGCATGCGCAGCTTCGTAGGCGCTGCCGAGCCGGGTAGATTCAGCAACCTCCCCAGCCGTTCTCTCCCTTCGGCAAGCAGTTCTCGAACTTCCCAAAATCGAAACAGGGCGGTGCCGAGACGCAGTCCCCACTCCGCATCTCCGGTTTGAGTCAGCCACTCCAGGGCCGCGCGGAAGTTGTCGTGTTCGAGCCCGATGCGCTCCAAAGATTCCGCAGCCTCCACGCCGCCCTTCTCTGTGGCCTCCTCCTCTGCCAGCACCAGGCAGTAGGCCGCATGGGCGCGCCGGGTAAAAGCCTCCTCGTTGTTGGCCGCAAGTTTCTCCAGCGCATATTCGCGAATCGTCTGCAGCATCCTGAATCTCGATTCACCGCTCTCCTGATCGATCTGGCGCACCAGGCTCTTATCCACCAGAGATGCCGTGCCGTCCAGCAGGTCCAGATCGAGATCGCTCTGGGTGTCGCATACCGCTTCGACGCCTTCCAGGTTGCATCCGCCCACGAAAACAGACATCCGGCGGAAGAGCTTCTGCTCCGCCGGGCTGAGCAGATCGTAGCTCCAGTCCATGGCGGCGCGCAGCGTCTGCTGGCGCTGCGGCAGGTCGCGCGAGCCGCCTGTCAGGAGTTGTAACCGGCTCGAAAGCCGCGCAAGCATCGCGGAGGGCGAAAGCACTTTGACCCGCGCCGCTGCAAGTTCAATGGCCAGGGGCAAGCCGTCCAGGCGGGCACATATCTCGGTAACGGCGGCGGCGTTTCCCTGATTCATCTGGAAATCCGGCCTGACTGCCGCGGCACGCTGCACAAACAACGCCACCGCTGGGTATCGCAGCAGCGCATCGATCGGAAGGGAGCTCTGCGCGTCCGGCATCGCCAGGGGCAAAACCGGAGATTCATGTTCGCCGTACAGGTGCAGCGCTGCGCGGCTGGTCACCATGATCTGGAGGCTGGGACCGAAGGCCAGCAGTTCGGCGACCACCGGCGCCCCCTGCATCAAGTGCTCGAAATTGTCCAGCAGGAGCAGCATGGGGGCGCGCAGGGAATCCTTGAGGGCGTCTTTCAGGGCTTGCAGCGGCGAATGGCCGCCTCCCTCGCGAATTCCCAGCGACTGCGCAATCGCTGAAGCGATCAGGGCCGGATCGCTGATCGACGAGAGCGCGACAAAATGAATGCCGCCGGAAAAGCGCTCGACCAGTCCGTTCGCCACTTCGAGCGCAAGGCGCGTCTTGCCGATGCCGCCGGGACCGGTGATTGTGACCAGACGGACATTGCCGCGCAGCAGCAGTTCCCGGGCTGCGGCGACTTCCTTTTCCCGGCCCACAAAGCCCGTCCGCTGCACGGGAAGATTGGAGGGAATGGTCTCCGCCGCGTTGACCGGTTTCTCCCCCAGGCGGTCGCGGATGGCGGCAAGTTCCAGCGCCAGATCGCGGGTCGAGGCATAGCGCTTCCCGGGCTCCTTTGCCAGACATCTCTCGATGGCCCAGCACAACGGCGCCGGGACATCGGGGTTTAGCGCTGCAATCGGCGCGGCTGGTTCGCGCAGAATGGCCGTCATCGTCTCCGCCGTGGTCTTCCTATAGAACGCGTGCTTCCCGGTCATCATCTCGTAGAGCACAAGGCCGAATGAGAATTGGTCCGATCGAAAATCCAGCGATTGGCCGCCGACCTGTTCCGGAGACATGTAGCCCGTTGTTCCCATTACCAGCCCCGCCGCAGTGAGCGTCGTCGCGCCCGCCCCGTCCTGCTCTCCGCCAGGCGACACGAGCTTCGCCAGGCCAAAATCGAGGATCTTGACGAACTCATCGCGCGAGATCATCAGGTTCTCGGGCTTCAGATCCCTGTGGACGATGCGGGCTTCATGTGCTTTGGTCAATCCATCCGCAATCTGGGCCGCGATTTCAATGGCTCTTCGCATAGACAGCGATCCGGAGCCAAGCAGGTCGCGCAGCGACTTCCCCTCCACCAATTCCATCGCGATGTAGTGATCGGAACCGTCCTGGCCTAGTTCATAGATGGTGACGATATTGGGGTGGTTGAGGGCAGACGCCGAGCACGCCTCATGCTTGAAGCGCCGCAGTCGATCTGTGTCCCCGGAGAATCCTGCCGGCAGAATCTTGATCGCCACCTCGCGCTTGAGCCGCGTGTCGAGGGCGCGATAAACCTCGCCCATGCCGCCGACACCGAGAACGGACTTGATCTCGTAATGACCCAGTCGGGCATTGGCGGGCAAGGGCATGGGGCGGGGCAGTCCTTTCTGGCGGGGAATCGCGCTGAGGGCCGGGAACCGGATGCTGCGCAGCGATGGAAGCTGGCAATCCCAAATCTACCAGACGCTGGGTCCAACCGACACTCCCGCCGTTGATCCGTCCAAAGGCCCCCTGAGAGTTCTTAGCCGCTCTCCAGGTATCGCGCGAAGATTCAGGCTTGCGGTTGCGTTGTGTCCATATCTCGGTTCACAAGCCCAGGGCATTGTTTCAGTAGAAGAGCAGGGCGTGTGGAATACAAAGTTACCGGCGACTCCCTGTCTCTCCACCTCGCTGCCGACGGACTCGTAGCCTGCGTAAACGGTGTTGTGGTTGGATGGTCGCCAATCCGGAAGTTGCCCCCATTTTCGAGTTCTGTCCGGTTGGCCGGTGATACAACCGGAACTACGCCGAGGCATTGGAAAACATTCGAGAAGCCGACTCACAGGCAATAAATGCTGTTCTTTTTCATCCTCTCTGGCCAAAGCCAGTTGTAGGCTTCAGAGGCCCAACCCTGGAATGCGGGCTACTGCGATCGGAATTGACTGCGCAACGCGTTGACGACTTACATGAGAAAAAATGAGCATTCGGTCATGCCCAACCTTGTCGACAAGCTACTGCTGCGTAATCGTAATACCGATACTCAATGTTTGCGCGGTTCCCGAGCCCGGAGTCGCCGTAACGGTCACCGTAGAGCTGCCAACCGGTGTGACCGGGCCGCCGCCACCGCAGCCGGCCAGCCCGATAACCGCGCCGATGATCAGCACAAACAGGCACAATCCAAACCATCTTTGATTCTTTGCGAACATCTTTCTTCTTCGCCGTAATGCAATCAGACCCAGCACGCTGCCCGGCCACCAGAAGGCGACTGCAGACAGGATTGCATCCGCCCGCGGCGTTGTTGGGCCCGATTCCCTCCGCGCCTGTTGAGCGTTCACGTCGGTCTCAAACGTCAGCACCACGTCCACGGATTGGTTGTTCCCCGTCAATGTCACGGAGCTGACGGACGCACCATTCTGCGTAAACACGCAGAGCATGTTGGCGGAAAGACCGGAGCAGCCCAGCGCCAACGTCCCGGTATAGTCGCCCGATGGCGTGAAGGTGAGCGTGGTCTTTCCTGTTTGGCCTTGAATGATCGTCAACGAACTGGGATTTGCCGCGATTTTGAGCGACGGGGAGGCCACCGCGAGGGGGAAGATCACGGATTTCGTGTTGCCGGCCGAATCCTTAACCGTCACTGTGACGGTTGAGACTCCCGCTACGGTGGGTTTGCCGGAGAGTTCACCTCCGGTTGACATGGTCAGCCCCGCAGGCAGCCCTGCGGCGGTCCACGAGTAACCGCCGCTCCCTCCGCTGGCGCTGAATGTTACAGAGTAGCTCACGTTGAGATCAGCGTTAGGCAAGGAGCTGGGGCTGGTGATGGCCAGGGGTTGAAAAACGGTGAGGGGTGAGGACGAAAAAACGCTATTACCAAGCGAATCGGTGACCGTCACTGCGACCAGGAAATCTCCCTCTGCGGTAGGAGTGCCGGAGATCGCGCCTGTGCCAGCATTGATTCCCAGGCCCGGAGGCAGCCCTGAGGCGCTCCACGTATAGGGCTTCAAGCCGCCGCTGGCGGTGAACAGCGCAATCGGGGTATACGGCACGCCGACAAAGCCGTAGGGCGCGGAAGCGGCAGTGGTGATGTTCAAGTTAGTGGTGACGACGACAGCATCATTGACCGCGATCGTCTCGTTGATAACCGGCATCCCCGGCGGCGGACCCAGCGGGGCCGCGCTACTTCCCGCGCTGTCGAGGGAGATGGTCTGCGTATAATGCGAGCTCAACTCTGCGCTGGGAGGGCTGCTCAAGGCGGCATTGTCAGTGAATACGATTGTGCCGGTGGCTGCTGCACCCGATATTGGAGTGTAGAGAATGGTGAGGGTACACGCGCTGCCACTGGGAAGCGTAGTCGGCAGGGAGGTAGCGCCGTTCGAGCATGCGGTTTGGCTTATCGTGAATGAGCTTGACGAGATTTGAGGCGCACCGCTGAACACAAAAGGAGCGTCCCCTACGTTCGAGACGGTAAGGGTTTGCGTTTCTCCGCTGGTCCCGTCAAATCCCAGGCCGCTCGTGGAATACCACGCGGCCGGCCCCACAGCAGGGGCAACGCCGAGCGTATTGATCGGATTGGCACTCACCCCGTCACTCACGGTAATCGTCTCAGAGTCGACGATATCGATGAAGGATTCGGTGTCGATCACCGCGATGGTCTCGTTATCCTTGACCGTGGCGAGTTGTCCCGCAGTGCCATCAATGGTAAGCGTGTAGTTTTTCGTCGCCATGTCACCCAGCGAGTCGGTCACCTGCACAGTGAAATTCACCTGGCCCGTGACAGGGGACCCGATAATTACGCCTTCCGGCGTTAGGATCATTCCAAAATCTCCAAGGGTCGCTGATCCCGAGGTGATGGTCCACGAGTACCCGGTCCCGCTCCCGCCGGTGGCTGTGAGCGTTTGCGAGTAAGGCGTTCCCGCCGTCGCTGCGGGCAGGGTGGCCGGCGAAATCGTGAGCGGCGCACCTACCGGGTTGATGGTGAGCGAGTAGGGCAGATTTGCGTGGTCGCCCAGGGAATCGGTGACCTGGATGGTGACCGGCGCCGCGGTCTCGGTGGCATTGGGTGTGCCCGAAATAAGGCCCGCGGGCGACAGCGAGAGTCCCACGGCGGAGAGAGCCGTTCCCGAGGCTACAGAAAACGAATACGGGCCGCCAGAGCCGCCGCTGGCGGTGAGCGTCTGCGAATAGGGCACTCCCTGCGTGCCAGTGGGCAAGGTTGTGGGTGTGACCGAGAAGTCCGGATAAATGGTGAGCGTATAGTTTTGCGTTGCCGAGTTGCCCGCCGAGTCGGTGACCTGCACCGTGAAGGGGGCCGCGATTTCACTGGCGTTGGGCGAGCCCGAAATTATGCCGGCCTGCGTCAAACTCAGGCCTACAGCGGAAAGCGCTGTTCCTGAGGTCACGCTCCACGTGTATCCGGCGCCGCTGCCGCCGGTAGCGGTGAAGCTTTCAAAATAGCTCGCTCCCTGAAAGCCATAAGGAAGTGTCGACGGCGAAATGGTGATCGGCGAGGAGGACTCGGAGAATGCGACTTTGGCTGCATAAAAAAAGGCCGGAGCTGAAGAATTGCTGGGCAAACTTGGCTCGTATGAGCCGGCTGTCGTGGAAAGCTGCGTCGATGACGTCGATCCGACGATGTACGCATTTCCAGTAGAATCCAGCGCGCCGAATGCGCCGCAGCACTCCTGGTTTGCTCCGATAGGTGTTGAGAAGATCAGCCCCGTGCCATCTGCAGTCAGTTTTGAGATGAAATCAAAGGGGCAGCCGCCGTTCGTTGTGCAGACCGGCAGCGTAAACGCACCCGCCGTGGATTCGAATCCATAGGACGTATTGGAAAGGCCGAAAATCACGGCGCTATCGTCCGCGCCGACCGCGACCGACTCTACGTTGCCGTTAAAGTAGCTTGAATAAACCAGCCCTGTCGCATCGGGGGTCAACTTGGTAATAAAGCCCACTCCGGGGCTGCTTTGAACCACGGGCGAGGTCACGGGAAAATCGGTAAACGACGTTTCGCCACCCACAAAGGCTGAGTTCGAGGAATCCAGGGCGATACTCAGGCCGGTACTTTCTTTATTCTTCTGTGTACCGCCGAGGAAGGTGGAGTAGACGAGACCGGTTCCCGTTTGGTTCAACTTGGTGACATAGGCTTCGCCGCAGGGAGTGTTGCAGGTTGTGCTGTATGCTCCGGTCGTGGTGGGAAAATTGCTGGAAAATGTATTGCCTGTCACGTATGCAAAGCCCAGGCTGTCCACGGCAATTGCGCCGCCCGCGCCGCCTGCGCCCCCTGCTTTTGTTACTACGTTCTCTCCGGTGTTGCCGCCCAGGAAGGTGGAATAGACCAGCGACGAACCATCGGGAGAAAACTTCGTGACGAATCCGGTCCCAAGATCCACACTGGCGCCGAACACAGTCTGAAATGCGCCGGTCGTCGTTGGAAAGTCCGTGGCCGAGGTAGCCCCGATGACATACGCGCTGAACGACGAATCCACCGCAATTCCGGACACGCCATCCTCGTACCCTCTCGTCCCTCCATCCAGAAAGGTGGAGTAAACCAGCGTGGATCCGTCCGGGCTCAACTTGGATACGAACGGCACCGGGTATTCAGAAGGCCGGCCGGGCATAAAGCTGCCCGGCGTGGTGGGAGTGTCGTCATAGGAGCCCGAGGTGCCTCCGAAATAGGCTGCGCCTGTGCTATCGACGGCTATGGCAAAGATCTGATCGGAGCCACCGCCTTCGTATTCCCCGCCGAAGTAAGTCGAGTACACCAGACCGGAGCCGTCGGGATTGAGCTTGCTGATGAACCCATACCACCCTATGGTCGCCGGGGCAGGACCAGGATCGTAGGACCCTGTAGTGGTGGGAAAAGGCAGTGTGCTGGGCCAAACCGTTCCCGTCACCACAGCGCAGCCCGCCGAACAATCAACGGGTTCGCCTTGGGGTGTAGTACTTAGGCTCGCGTTGTCGACGGCAACCGCATCGGCAATCGTCCCCTCCCCTTGGGTGGTCCCCCCCGAGTCAAGGTACGTGGAGTAGGCGAGCGTGGGGTCAATCACCAGCGGCTGGGTGTGATCGTATGGGCCCAGGGCAAACCGAATTCGGTTGAGAGCGCCGAGCACAAAATTCCCCGCGATTTCGCGACGGCCTTCGGGCAGTTGCTGGTAGACGTGCGGCTTACTCATAACCAACTCATGCGTTGCGTCCATGCCAAGCACCAAATCGCCGGCGCGATTCAAACGCATTTTGGGCGCTCCATCCACCTCCAGCGCAATGCTGCGCGGATCCGCTCCCGCCGCGATGTCAAAGTCGAATTCAAGCTTCCGGTTGTCGCCATGAAAAACCGCGTCCACGCCGGCGTAAATGCCGCGATACTCGACCCCGGAGTAGTTGGGCACATTGGTGTGCCACTGCTTGGGGTCATTGCCAATAAAGTAGTTCGACTTCGCCGGCAGTTCGTCGCTTCCGGCAATAGCGGGGGCCGCGTTGCCGCCCACAAACTTCATCCGCACAGCTTGGCCCACTCTCTTCGGCTGAGGAGCTTTTGCAATGTGCGCGGGGTCGCCGGCGCGGAGTTGTTCGCGGGTCAAAGGGGGCTGCTCGAGTGAGAGAACCGCCTCTTGATCGGTGAGAAACAGCGAGTAACCGGGTGCATGAGCCAGGAATTTCACGCGCGGATCGCTCTGGCCGGCGTTAGCCTCGAACGACATCGGCAGCGCGGCGTACATCTGTACTGCGCGGCTGCGCAAGTCCGGCGGTAACCCTGGGTTGGGAGATGCAGGATTGGGATGCGAGGGAACCTGCAGCCTGGAAGGGAGTTTGAGATTCGTCAAATGCAGTGCTGAAAGTGGCCGTCGAACGAGCGGGAGCGATTGATGTGCTGCTTGGAGGTTTGAGCTGGAGGCCGCAGCGGAAGGGCCGATGACAGGGGATTTTGGAGAACCGCGCCAGAGGTGCACCGTCAGTGCAGCCAGCACGATTGCGCAGCAGAGAGCTGCTCCTGCCATCCTCCCGAATGCGCCGTTCCGGCTTCGGCTGCGGGAGCCCGCGGTTTTGGACAGATAGCCGCCGCCCCCAAGCCGCCAGGCTGGAGCCTTTGCTCGTCTTTTTGTCTCCCTGTTCAAAGCCGGCCTCCGTGGAGATCGATCCGTGACGGATTTGAGGATTCTGAGGCCGTGAACTAACCGCCGGAGCCAAAGCTGATCGTCACCGAGACATTGATCAACTGGCCGCTCGCGATGGTGAGGGGCGCCCCTGGGAAGTTGGTACTGCTGGTGAAGGAAAGGAAACTGTTATAGCTGCCGACGGGTCCGGCAATGACGGTCGCAACAGCTCCGATGCTCCCAGCCTGGGTAGCCAC
>Ga0302310_10001954_pt1 | contig 16932 bp, 17 predicted proteins | sample III_Palsa_N1_2_FD_200451 | JGI IMG/M metagenome (GOLD analysis project Ga0302310, IMG submission 200451) | Peat permafrost microbial communities from Stordalen Mire near Abisko, Sweden - III_Palsa_N1_2 | ecosystem: Environmental > Terrestrial > Soil > Palsa > Peat permafrost | place: Sweden...
CCGACATTGTCGTCAGTCCGCAATTGGGCGATTTCTCCTCCTATGACTTTGAGGACACGCTGCAAATCGTGAACGCCGGCGAGCGTGCGGCCGACGCCGTGGCGGACCGGTTGGGCAACCTGGTGGCCCCGGATGCCGACTACGCGCGCTATCTGGCGGATCGAAACGCCGCGCGGTCCGGTCTGCCGATCGTGGCCTTCCTCAAGGTCGAAGCGGACGCCGTACGCTACCAGCGCCAGATCGAGGACATGTTCGGGCCCTTCGTGGGCAGCACCGTGGATCCGGCCGCGCTCAAGCAACAGACCGATATGCTGTACGGCCGCGGCGATCTCGAGCTGCTGGATTATCGGCTGGTCAAGGATGGATCCGGGCAGACGGGGCTGGATTTCAATGCCCAGCGCAACTCGTGGGGACCCAACTACCTGCGCTTCGGTGTCTCCATGCAGGACGACTTCCAGGGCAACACGATCTTCAATGCCGCCGGGCGCCTGGATATCACCGAATTGAACTCGCTTGGTGCGGAGCTGCGTCTGGACGCGCAGGTCGGTACCGATCCCTTCCTGGCTACGGAACTGTACCTGCCGCTGTCGAACACTGCCCGCTATTTCGTGGCGCCGCACGCGCAGGTCGAAGCGCACAACGTGGCACAGGTCGAGGATGGCAGGCAGGTTGGCTATTTTCGCGTCAACAGCATTGATGAAGGCCTGGATGTCGGTCGCGAGCTCAGCACCTGGGGCGAAATGCGATTCGGTGTGCTCGAAAGTCGCGGCGCGTCGCATGTGAGCCAGGGCGATTTCAGCGTGCCGGCCTCCAACTTCAATATCGTTCAATACTTCAGCCGCTTCGGCTACGACACACTCGACAGCCCGAACTTCCCGCACTCGGGCCAGGCGCTGACGGCGCAGCTGACACTGGAAAACAATGGTGGCGGCGAGGAGGGCACCAATCAGTTCACGCTGGACTGGCGCGGAGCACACACCTGGGGCAAGAGCACCGTGGTGGCCTGGTTCTCGGGCGGCAGCACGATCGGGGGCAGCGAGACGAACGTGCGCACATTCTTTCCGCTCGGCGGGTTCCTGAACCTGTCCGGTTTGCGGGCCGAAACGCTTGCCGGGCCGCAGTACGCCATCGGGCGGCTGATCTATCTGCGCAAAGTTGGAAACGGCGGTGAGGGCATTCTCGATGTCCCGGCCTACGTGGGCGTGTCGCTCGAAGACGGTAACGTCTGGAGCAGTCGCAGCCAGATCAGCTTTTCCGATACCCACCGGGACGCATCGGTCTTCTTTGGAGCGGACACGTATATCGGTCCTGCGTACTTCGCGATCGGATACGACAGCGGCGGTTCACTGGTGTTCTATATTTTTCTCGGCCGCAGCTTTTAGCCTAACGCACCGCCGCCATGCGTCGTGCGAGTTCCTCGTCGCTGACATCCTCGATGTGAGTGGCCACCCACCAGGTATTGCCGCACGGGTCTTTGACCCCGCCGTGCCGGTCACCGTAGAACTGATCCTTGGGCTCGCCGACAGAGATGCCGCCGGCAGCCAGTGCGCGGCGGTACAGGTCATCGCAATCCGGAACGTACATATAGAGAGCGGCAGGGATGGGTTTGGTGTCGCCCTGGGCGCTGCCCATCATCAGGATGGAATCACCGACCTTGACCTCAGCGTGTGCCACCTTGCCATCGGGGCGCTTGTGGGCATAACGGATCGTCGCACCGAATGCCGCGGTCAAAAAGTCGATGAGCTTGCCCGCATCCTCGACGACGAGGTAGGGCGTGACGGTGTGAAATCCCTCGGGGACGGGTTTCGTCATGAGTCAGAGCCCGCGGCTGGCGGCCAGATTCTCCACCTTCTCAAACACCAGCGCCGGCTTGTCCCCCGCGCGGGAATATTCGTGCTTGCGGCTCATATCCGTAAGCGCGGCATCTCTTTCGGCCACGGTCGCAAACCAATGAACGCGCTGCCATTCCGCTCCCATGAGCTTGCGGAACGGGTCCCCGGCGGGAAGGCTGATGCGGACTCCGTAGGGCTTCGGGCCCTGGCTCAGGGGTCGGCGCAAATTGTGGGGGGCGGCAATTCCGTCCATAGTGACAGCAGAGTGGCTTGAGATTGCAGTTGACGCCACAATTGTAGCCTGACCGCCGCGAGCAGCACGAGGAATCGTCCATGCAAGTCCCCGAGACCCATTTTGTGAATGGCCATCGCATTCAGCCGCCTTTTCCGGACGGCCTGCAGCGCGCCCTGTTTGCGCTTGGGTGTTTCTGGGGCGCGGAAAAGACCTTCTGGCAGCTTCCAGGCGTCTACTCTACGGCGGTCGGTTACGCCGGCGGACACGCTCCAAATCCCAGCTACAAACAGGTTTGTACGGGCTCGACCGGCCATGCCGAAGCGGTGCTGGTGGTGTTCGATCCCAAGAAGATCACCTACGAAGATCTGCTGCGAACATTCTGGGAGTCGCATGACCCCACGCAAGGCATGCGTCAGGGGAATGACATCGGCACCCAGTACCGCTCGGCGATCTACTACTTCAGCGATGAACAGCGTCAGGCCGCGGAAGACTCCCGGCGAATTTTCCAAAAGGCGCTGACCGCAGCGCATCACGGCACCATTACCACCGAGATTCGCGAGGCGCCGCCGTTTTTCTACGCTGAGGACTATCACCAGCAGTACCTGGAGAAGAATCCCGGTGGGTACTGTCCGAATCATTCGTGCGGGGTCAGCTTCAAATCCGCGGAGTTACCGGTGGGGGAGAAGGCGTGATAGTGGGTTAACCGAGGGTTCTGTCGTGGAACCAAGAGGGTTAGCAGCTGACGACGTCGAAGATCCTCGTATTTCTGCGGGAAAACGTCTGCGGATTTTGACGTCAACGTCTACCGGAATTCTACCGATGTTCCCGGTCCAGAAAAGTCCGCGGCGAAGGACTCACGTTGAGCTGATCGGTGCAACGATGACGTTGTACACATCGTTCTTCGACACCGTCTAGAACACCGTAGTACTTCGAATTCCACGAGATCGCATAGACACCCGCCGACTCGTCGTAATGATCAACTATTTCGGTTGAAGGAGAGGAGAGAGGGGAGTTCAGCTACCCGGGCGCCACCAATGTTTAGTCGATAGGCCGAGCTCTGAACTAAATTCGTGTGAGCTGTGAACTCCCCAACTCCCCTTACTCCCCTCATGCTTGGTTGCCGACAGAACCAGGACTCAAGCGATTACTCTTCTCGATAATCTCAGGGTAAGCCGGAAAGGCTCGTAGAAACAGTCGCTTGGCGTCGTTAGAATTGTGCTCGGTAGAAATTCGGTAGAGGTTCGCTAAAGTATCTGAAGGCTCCATGTGGAGCTGCCGATGTAGTTCGGAACGTTTCAGATCGGCCAGACCGGTCCTCCAGATGGGCGAATTGCTCGCCTGAAAGCCGACGTTCTGGAAGCCAGCAGCGGGCTTATTGCCAAGCCGGAGGGCATCCGGGAATATGCGCTCTCGACCGGCAAGGAAGCGCGTAATGACCGAGAGCGATGCGACGGCAAACGCACAGATGCCGGGGTCAGCTGCACCCGAATCGATGATAGATCCTATTGCCGCCGTCGATGTGTTTGTCAGTTACGCGTCGCAGGACGCTGCGGTAGCCAATGCTGTCGTCGCGGCCCTGGAGAGCCAGGGGCTTAAGTGCTGGATCGCTCCACGCGACGTGATGCCCGGGGCTCTGTACGCCGACGAAATCATTCGCGCGATTAACGGCACCCGAGTCCTCCTGCTCGTGCTCTCGAAGAGCGCGATTGCATCGCCACACATCGGCAAGGAGGTGGAGCGCGCGTCCTCCAAGCGACGACCCATCGTGACGTTTCGGACCGACGCTGCTCAGCTGACGACAGCCCTGGAGTACTTTCTCAGTGAGTCGCAGTGGATCGACTTGGGGAACGATGGTACGGAGGCAGCCTTTGCTAAACTGGTGATTGCGGTGCGCCATAAGCTGGCGCCGGCACGTGCCATCCAACCGGGTCCCTCGCCCGACTTGGCTCCCTCAGTTCGCCCAGCAGCGATGCTACGAAAGTCTTGGCTACTCGTAGCCGCACTGGCTGTGGTGGGAGTGGCGCTCGCCTGGTTCTGGATCGACCGGCTACGGTCTGCGCCGGGTATCGCTTCGTCAGGCCAGAGTGCGGCGAGCCGGGCGCCTGGCACTCCGATGCCCGCGGCGCCCGCCGCATTCGCTCCGCCCCCGCATTCGGTCGCAGTGTTGCCTTTTACTAACCTCAGCGGCGACTCTAAGCAGGACTATTTTTCAGATGGCGTCTCTGAGGAATTAATCAACGCCTTAACGCATATCGATGCGCTGGAAGTCATCGCGCGCACGTCATCGTTCTCGTTCAAAGGGCAGAACTTGGACATCGCGACTATCGCGCGAAGGCTCAATGTCGGGACCATCCTCGAAGGCAGCATCCGCCGCTCAGGCAATACGGTGCGTATCACCACGCAGTTGATCAATGGTGTGAGCGGCTTTCATATGTGGTCGCAAGACTACGACCGCGATCTTAAGAACATCCTTGCGCTGCAGACCGAGATCGCCACCGCGGTCGCCGAGCAACTGCGAGTCAGGCTGTTAGGCAACGAAGCCGCCAAGATTGGGGTCGGGGGAACTCAGAATCCCAATGCGTATGATGCCTTTCTGCGCGGAATGCAGCTCGCGGACGCGGCGGGCGGCGATGAGGCAGAGCATCGAGCCTCTCTCGCGGCATTCGATCGAGCCATTGCCCTCGATCCGAACTATGCGGCCGCATACGGGCGACGAGCAGTTGCGCTCATGGACATTAGATCGGCCAGTGATGACTCGACTATCCGCGAGGATCTTCGAAGTCAGGCTAAAGCGGCCGCGGAGCGCGCGGTCTTGCTCGCGCCGGAGAGGGCAGACGCGCACACAGCCCTTTGGTGGGTCCGGGCAGTGGGGTACTTCGATTTCAGGGACGCGGCGGTGGAAATCGAGCGTGCGCTGCTCTTGGCCCCCGGTAGCGTGAAGACGCAACAAGCCCTGGCCATACATTCGGACTGGCTGGGCCATCATGACCTGGCAATCGAGGCGGGACGACACGCGGTAAGGCTGGACCCACAGAACTACGAAGCACGAATGATTCTCGTCAGCGTGCTGAATCACGCTCGACGCTTCGATGAGGCGCTGGTTGCCGCGCAGGAGGCCAAAGCAATAAACCCCGAAGCAAAAAATGTCCGATCATTGTTCGCCGCAAGCTACCTCGGACTGGGACAATTGGATTTGGCGCGACGAACCTGCGAGCAGCCCCCTCTGCACTGGTGCCTGGCGCTCGTTTACCACGCCATCGGTAATCCGAAAGCGGCCGATACCGAGCTCGAACAACTAAAAGCCATGAGCGGTGATTCCGATGCGTTTAGGTATGCCGAGATCTACGCTCAGTGGGGTGACACGGCGAAGGCGCTGCAATGGCTCAGTACTGCTGAAAAGCTGAGCGATCCGCTCCTTCCAGACCTGAAAACCGCTTGGCTGCTCGATCCTATTCGGAATGAGCAGCAGTTCAAAGCGCTTGAGGCGCGGATGAATTTTCCGCCCTAGGTCAACTAGCAGTCCGCCAAAATCCCGACATTCGCCACCGTCGCAAAGGGGTCGGTCAAACTCTGTCATTGCCCCGATTGGACTGAGGTTTGGTCTACCGGTGGATCGACGGCAACGTCTACTGAAAGTCTACCGGTCGACTGACCACGAAGAGATAACCGAGTGCTTTCCGTGCAGGAAATCGCTTCAGCGCCGACTATCACCAGCAGTACCTGGAGAAGAATCCCGGTGGGTACTGTCCGAATCATTCGTGCGGGGTCAGCTTCAAATCCGCGCAGTTACCGGTGGGGGAGAAGGCGTAGAGGCTGGTCTGACCCTGTTTCCTGCGTAGAGACAGAGGCTTACGGGCGGACGGAATCGAGATCCCACGTATTTCTGCGGAAAAACGCTGCGTGTTTTCGGCGCTGAGGTCTACCGGAATTCTACCGGTGTTCTGGTCCAAGGGAAGTCCTCGGGGAAGAAACAACGTGAGCGTCCGGAGTTGAGCCGCCTCTGCTTGGTGGTGCCTCGGCCGGGGAGTAGCATTGCCGCGATCCTACAAATCAGACGAGCAGGTAAGCTAACGATGAGCGAATGGGACAATCTGCCGCTTACAGACGAAGACGTGAATAGGAAGGTCGATGCGCTTTATCATGAGGTTTATGTTGTTTTGGATAAGCATTCCAGACAGAAGCACGAGCACAGACCAGAAGACATTGTCAGAATGAAAGCTATGAAAACTGCTGTGAGAAATCTCAAGCCTCCAGTTAAAGACAAGTCGTATTTGTCACAGCTTGCTGTTTGTGAGGAAACGCTCGATTCGTTGATGATGGAAGGTGGTTAAAGGAGTTCGTTACGCTCCGGTGTGGAAGTTCGCCGGTGTTTTGAACCTAGAATAGTCCTCGGCGAAGGAATCGAACTGCTCGGGTTAAATGCCCAAGCCGGTTGGACCCAATCCAACATCGCCGCACTGTGACGGCCATCAGTAAATCCCGCCTCAATTGGAGGTAAAAGCGTAAGCCAGACATGGACTTGCGTAGGGTGATTTCATGGCAACCGAATTGATCGCCGCTGACGCTGCCAGAGCTGAAACAGCTGGCTCGGCGTTACTGAGCTGGTATCTCGACCGCTTTAGAAAGCACTTGTCTGCTATTCGTGGGAGCGAGCTACTTACAACTTACTTTTCGACGTCGTACGGCGAGCTGTATGAGTACGGCGTGGACTTCATTCGCGTCCTACGTCTAATCGACGATACCGAGGATCAAGAAAGCATTTCGGGCGAGGTCCGGCGCTTGGGTTGGAAATGGTATCGGGTAGCCGAGGACCGCGACCACAACGTTCGGCGCGAGATCAATGGCGATTGGGTGCGAATGACCGAAGACGAAGTGGCCGACGCCGCAGTTCTCGAGAAACGTATGGAGAAACTACGGGACGAACGTTGGTCTGAGCAGTTGAAGCAGCAGCATAAGCGAGAGGTTGCATCGGCTGCAGAACATTTCGTGGGCATTACCACCGGGAAACTCGGTGAAATCACGTGAACGACAAAGAGCCTAGCGGAAGTTCTCCCCTGCTATCTCTTTCACGTGCGATATAGCTTGCAGCCCGTCTGAGGTTCACGCTGGGCTACGGCGCATCAGCACCAGGATACGGAGATACACGAAACAGCTCCGTGGAAGCCACCGGCAGCATCTTTGCCCGCCTTCTTAAGCGCGTCCACATGCCACTTCCTGGTTTCGTCATCGATCACATCGGATGCCCTGTGCTCATCGTCTGACACCACAGCGGTGCTTGCTGGGTGGCGCATTAATAGGAGCCGTCCGACAGCGAATTGTTATCTCTTGCGATAGTGGCCGGCCAGCGCCGTGCGCTAGTGTTCAGAGTCCATATCACAGGAGAAATTCATGAATCGATTCACCGCCGCCGCGCTCTGCGGCAGCCTTGTATTCTGCGGCGCGCAAGCGTTCGCGAGCACCACCTCAACCGAAGGAACGGTTCAAGGGGAGTCCAATACTACTGCGGTCAAGGAGAAGCTGATGACGGACTGCATGTCCCATGAGGCCGCATCGAACACCGGCGCGAAGATGAACTGCCAGTCGCAGGTAGAAAATCAGCTAACGGATATAAAGAATGCGGGCACGAAGCCCGGGCAGCAGACACCCTAGCAATAGCGCTCCTAGCAGCAGCAGTGCGACCCGAACGAGACCGGCTCGCCCTTAGAAATCAAAGCCACGGCGTCGCTAGCTGCGGCGGCGCTGGTGGCCACAGCGGCCCGACTCTGAGATCGGCAGCAGGGCGCGGCGCTAGCGGCGGACCGATGCTAGTCTTACCAGCAGTAGTTGGGCTTCGGCTGCGTGGCAGTGCGCGCAAGCGGAGCGGATGTAAACACTGAGGCGTCAGTGCGTGCGCGGAGAAGACCGGCGGATCGGCGGTAACGTCTACCTAAAGTCTACCGATTGGCAGACCGCCGCGACGTAACTGCGCAATTTCCCAAAGATAAATCGCTTCAGCACCGACTATCACCAGCAGTACCTGGAGAAGAATCCGGGCGGCTACTGCCCGGATCATTCGTGCGGGGTCAGCTTCAAATCCGGGGAGTTACAAGTGGGGGAGAAGGCGTAGCCGGCGTTGTGCCGAGGGTTCGTTGCGGAAGTCGGGTGGTTAGCGGCGTTCTGTTCGAAGGTCGCGCGGTTCTGCGGGGAAATGCCCACGCTGTGAGCGGCGCTGACGTCTACCGGAATTCTACCGACGACTCAGCGCCAATATAATCCGCCGCGAAGAATGCGACTGATACTCTCAGCCCACTAACCGCCACATCGAGTCTCTCGTACACAGGACTCGGAGAGTTTGCAAGCATGAACACGCGATGCGACCTTGGTCAACACTGGCCATTCACCTCGGCTGTATTCCGGGGCTTGCTGCTTAGTCTCATCTTAGTTGGACTCTGCCAAGGCGCGCTCGCGGAGACGCCCCGCGTGCTGGTACTAGCTACAGGCGGGACCATCGGGTCGGCGCCAAGTGGCGGGCAGGTGACCGGCGATGAGCTGGTGGCCTCGATCCCGGAGCTGATGGGTCGGGCGAGTGTTTCGGTCGAGACGATTGCCGCGGTGGGTTCTAGCGAGCTCAAATTCACCGATTGGGCTCGCCTCGTCGAGCGGATCCGCGGAGCATTCGCTCGCGATCCTAAGCTGGCAGGCATTGTCGTGACTCACGGAACCGATACCATGGAGGAGACAGCTTTCTTGCTCGATCTCGTAATCGCGGATCCGAGGCCCGTGGTAGTGACTGGGTCCATGCGTCAGAGCCGCGTGACTTCGGCTGACGGGCCCGGCAATCTTCTCGAAGCGATCATGACCGCAGCTGACGCGTCATCTCGCAACCGCGGGACGCTGGTCGTGCTCGACGATGAGATCCACGCCGCCGCAGCAGTCGCCAAGACCAATACAACCCGTCTGTCCACCTTCAAGAGCCCGGACCAGGGGCCAGTGGGCTATGTTTCGCCAGTAATCGGCCTGCGTTATTTCCACTCCGCTGGGCGGGCACATCGCACCTATGCACTGACTCCGTCCCAGATCGCAGGATTCCCTCGCGTGGATATATTGACCTCCTACCTCGGTGGCGACGACACCCTCCTCAAGGCGGCACTGGCGGCCGGCGACAAGGGTCTGGTGATTGCGGGATTCGGAAGCGGCACCATGACTCCCGCAGTTGATGCGACTGCTGATGCGGCCGCCAAGGCTGGCGTACCCGTGGTCTTCTCGTCTCGGGTCCAATCCGGTCCCGTACACGATGGCTCCTATGGGGAAGTGCACCGTCCCGCTGCATTTGTGATGAGTGGCCTGCTCAATCCGGTCAAGGCCCGAGTTCTGCTATTGGTCCACCTCGCTGCTGGGGGTGAAAATTTGAATCAGGCCTTCGAAGGCTATTGAACAGCCACAAACAAAGTTGTCATTAGGCAATTCTGTGGCAACGAAAGTCTCCTTTTGGCCGCGCAGGTCTCTCAGTAGCAGTACCTAGCGAAGAATCCCGGTGGCTATTGCGCGAATCACTCCTGCGGGGTCAGCTTCAAATCCGCGCAGTTACAGGTGGGAGAGAGGGCGTAAGGGTTGGTTCGATTTGGTTTCCGTCGGGAGGCCAAGAGGTTAGGAATTTGATCCACGTCTTTCTGCAGGAAAACGCGGTGCAGTTTCGGCGTTGAGGTCTACCGGAAGTCTACCGGTGTTTTTGAACAAGGATAGTCCGCGGCGAAGGCCATCGATTCTTATGGAGTGGTTCAGTTTATGCGCTCTTTCGCGTACGGGCCGAACTTGTTTCTTCTATTGGCTGCGTTCGGAGCCGTTCGGACAGCTGGCGCGGTTTGCCTCGACGAGAAAGGAGTGAGTGGCTACCACGCCCCTTTGGACAAGGAGATGCACGCCGCACTTGGCATCGTTCTCGGTAAAGTCACGCGCACAGAAGACCTATATGAGGATCCCACTGATCCTCAGGGGATTACGGCGACCATCTACACCTTGCGTGTAAGCCGTGAGCTGCGTGGAAAAACACCGACATTGATCAAAATTCGATCGGAGAATGATTCAGGGCGCTTTTGGATGGATGTGGGCGTCGAATACCTGTTATTCCTCTCAAGAGATGCGCATCCAGGCTTTTACATCGTGGACAGCTGCGGCAACTCCGGAATCGTGTCCAATCGGTTGCCTGTCCTTCGGCAAATCGAGCAAAGCGCGCCTTGAGGGAGTTGCGGCGACCCAAGTCAGGCTAGAGTAACGCTTGACGTTACTAACGCGCACCGTTACTATTGAAAGGTGATCAAGTCCTTTCGAGGCAGGGAGGCTGAAAGGGTCTGGAGTCGCGAGTACTCCAAGCGTCTTCCGCGCGACATTCAAGACCGGGCGCTGATGAAGTTGCAGCAACTGAACGCCGCTGGAGACCTGAAGGATCTTTCGATTCCGAGCTCGAATCAGCTCGAGGCTTTGAAAGGCGATCGCAAGGGCGAGTACGGCATCCGGATCAACAAGCAGTGGCGGGTCTGTTTCAGGTGGCGTGAGGGTCACGCCTTTGACGTCGAGATCGTCGATTATCACTAGGCGGAAATCGGTTATGGCAGCGCGAAAGATCAAGCTTGCTCACCCGGGCAAGATTCTTCGGGAGGAGTTCATGGGGCCCGTAGGCCTGAGTGCGTATGCACTGGCCAAGGCCCTGGACGTTCCGCTGCCTCGCGTAAACGACATCGTGCGCGAGAAGCGCTCAATCTCGCCGGAAATGGCCGTGCTGCTCTCGGCATACTTCGGGACGTCCGATGGTTATTGGATTAATTTGCAGGCGCATTTCGACCTAGAAATGGCCAAGGACAAGGTCGGCAAGCAGGCCGCCCGGATCAGCCCTCACCCTCACGGCGCAGACGGCAGTTTGCAGCCCGTCTGAGGTTCACGCTGGTCTACCGGTAGAACGACGCTTCGGTCTACCGGAAGTCGACCGAGCGGCGGTGCGAGCAGATGTAACTCCGGGGCGTCCGTGGAATTTCCAGCTTCAGCGCCGACTATCACCAGCAGTATCTGGCGAAGAATCCCGGTGGCTATTGCCCGGATCACTCGTGCGGAATCCCTTACAAATCACCGGTTTCCGTTGGCGAAAAAGCCTAATTGGTTGGTGTGACCCCGTTTCCTGCGGGGAGACACGGGGTTACGAGCCGTCTGAAGCAAGACCCGCGGTTTCTGCGGGAAAATGGCGGCTGATCTCGGGGCTGGTGTCTATCGGAATTCTACCGGTGTTCTGAACCTGGGAAAGTCCGCGGGGAAGGAATCGCGATCCGTACTCATCGTGAAGGCTCTGCTGACTTCAACGCGTCGCCCAAGTGCTTGCTGTAGCTACTTTGTGTAGCTACAGTGCGCCATGTTTACGTGGGATGAAGCCAAGCGACGGCAAATCTCCGCAAGCACGGCATCGATTTCGCGGACGCGCCGAAGATTTTGAGGGGCTCACGTTCACAGCGGATGACGACCGCGAACCCTACGGTGAAAATCGCTTTCTGACGCTGGGCCTTCTGGAGGAGCAGGTCGTATCTGTGGCGCATACCGAGCGCGGTGACGAGATCCGTATTATTTCCATCCGCAAGGCTACAAAACATGAAACGCGCTACTACTTCTCGCAAATCACGAACTGACCTGAGCCGTGTGCGGCAACTGACAGACGCCACCATGGTGAAGGACGGCGACGCACCCGAATGGACCCCTGCAATGTTTGCGCGCGCGGTGGCGCGGAAGGGACTGAAGCCCGTACCTAAGAAGGCGCTGCTCTCGCTTCGCATTGATACCGACGTGATCGATTGGTTCAAGTCCCAGGGAGCGGGATATCAGTCGCGGATGAATGCGCTGTTGCGAGCCTTTATGGAGGCCCACAAGTGAAGGACCACGAGGTCCTCGACTACGGGCTCCTTGCTGCTGCGTCTCCCCTATACGTTGTAGAACGCCATAATCTTTCGTATTCCAAGAACTCGCATTGACGTCTGCCGACTCGAGGCATTGCTCGGCCTATTTAGGCTGAAGGAGGGGAGAAAGGGGAGTTTAGCGACCGAGGCGCTATTAGCGTTGAATCGATGATCTAAAAATTAATCGAATTCGCGCGAGCTGTGAACTCCCGTTGCTCCCCTCGTGGTTGGTCGCCAACCGACTCGGACTCAGGCGCCGACTCTCAGTGATAGTATCTGGGTAAGCAGGAAACGCTCGTAAAAGCAAGCACTTGGCGCCGATCAATTCTCAACCAGTAGAGAATCGGCAGGGGTACGCGGAAATATCTTGAGGCTCCAAGCGGGACCGCCGATATGGATCGAGGAGCGGAGTCGTCTTCATGCGTTCGAGATCCGGGGCGCCCAAACTAGGCTCACAGCCTGAGCTCGACGAGATAAATCGGTGATTTCCGTCCAGGGAAACATTTCAGCGCCGACTATCACCAGCAGTACCTGGAGAAGAATCCGGGTGGCTACTGCCCGGATCATTCGTGCGGGAATCCCTATAGATCCCCGGTGTTAGCGGTGCGTGAGAAGGCGTAGCCGAAGCTGCAGCGAGGGTTCCAGCAGCAAATCCGACAGTTATGGTCGTTTGGGCCCGAGACACCGCGTGGTTGTGCAGGAAAGTACAGCGGGTTTCGACGCTGATGTCTACCGGAAATCTACCGTCGACCGCGGTTCAGGGTAGTCCGCGGCGAAGGGACGAGCGTTACTCTGAAATCGGCGCCCGGGCTTCAGTTCCTGGGAAGATCCCGTCTACAAGTTGACCGCTCTTTACTACAGGGATGCCGTTCACAAGCACGAACAAGATCCCCTCTGAGTATTGAAGTGGTTCCTCGTATGTCGCCTTGTCAATCACGCGATTCGGGTCGAAAACAGTAATGTCTGCATCGGCTCCCACGCGAATCCGTCCTTTGTCCTTGAACGCGGGCGCACGTTGCTCCAGCATCTGCGCTGGCATAAGAGTCATTTTTCGCAAAGCCGTCATCAGATCCAAGACCTTTTCTTCCCGCACAAAATGCCCCAGTACACGTGAGAAGGTTCCCTGTCCGCGAGGATGAATCTTCGGTCCGGTGATCGGCAATCCGTCGCTCGCGATCATGACCATCGGGTTCGCCACCGCTGCCAGCACCGCTTCCTCCGGAATTTCATGAATTACGACAAGGCCGCCTTGTTTGCGATATCGCGCAAATGTCTCTGGGGTCAGCCGCTCTCCGGTTTCTGCCCATTGAAGGTCCTTGTACGTGATGCCCTGCCTTTCCTGCCACCCGTCGTCGAAAACGGCCGAATTAAGATTCGTGCTGGCGGCGGTGTAGGGATAGCACTCCGTGGTGACATCCAGCCCGCGCTGTCGCGCCCCGGCGATCATCTCAATCAACTGCGGTGTGTGCTTGAGCCCCATGCTGGTAATGTGGGCCACGTGAAGCTGAGCTCCCGTGGCTGCGGCCGCCGCTATGACTTCCTCGAGCGCGGCAACTCCTGTTTCCGGCTCGAGCAGCGAGTTGTACCGCAGGTGGACCTGCAGAGGGGCATGGTATTTCGCCGCCAAACGGAACATCTCAAGGATCTCCCAATGCGACGCGCCAGGCGTGTAGTTGATGCCCATCCCCTCGGCAAGCGCGCCCTGGTGGAAGCCATTTTCGATCGCTGCACGCAATTTGCCGAGCTCTTCCTCGGTGACCTCGCGATGGTTTGCAGCTTCGGCAGCTGGGGTATGTGCGGCGCTGAGTGAAGGGACGTCCTGGCCAGTCATCACATGGATCCGCATGGGGATGTGGCCAGCACTAACTCCATAGTTGATCAGGGAATGGCCGCGTCGAGCGGCATACCATTTGGCCACATCGTCGGTCCCTAACTCGAGTTCCAGCGAAGTGGTCACGCCGTCGTGCGCCTGGAATTGATAGTTCCTCGGTTCCTGTCCATGCTCATGCAGGTCGATGAAGCCAGGCGCTACGATCAATCCACGGGCTTCGATGGTCTGCTTGCCTGTTAGCGAATCGCCGGAAATTGCTCGAATTTTGCCGCCGCTAATCCCCACATCTCGAATGTCGTCAAGTCCTGACTCCGGATCCATGACGCGTCCGTGAGAAAGCACTATGTCATAGGTTTCCCCGTGGGCAGGGACGCACGCAAGCAACCATAGCAGCGCTAACACGGCCACCGATCCAACTCCGCATACACATGGCTGTGATTGCGGTATGTACCTGCGCGGCACTTGGCCCCCTAGGACATCGCTGGGCATCGGTCCCTGGCGCTCTTGTTGTCAATTCTGGGTAGGATGCCCGCCGGGTGAAGAATGGGCAAATTCTGTGCTCGGTGGCTAAATCCTGCGCCTCGCCGCACCGTTGGCGAACTTCGAGTTTCATCGAAATGCGGTCTATCGCGCGAAGGTTCGTTGCAGGCCGTGGGTGGCAACGTTGGTTTTGGCCGTGTATCGGAGCGAATGCTGTGCCTGGCCTAACTCCGCATCGCGAATTCCGTATAAATCCCCGGTGTTAGCGGTGGGAGGGAAGGCGTAAGAGTTGGTTAGCCGAGGGTTCTGTCGCGGAACCAGCCGCTACTCCGAGGGCTATCCGGGCTACCACCTGCGACGACAACAGCTAGGACGGGGGACCTTCAGCGCGTTAGGATCGCCTTCCGCCCATCCATGATTGCAGCTCATCGATGAATCGCCGCCACCTCGCACCCGACGGCATCGCGGCGGCACTGCTGCTGGCCTTCGTCGCCACCGCCGGCATCGTCTACATCAACATCATGCAGGCGCTGGTCACCGGTCTTGCGGATGGCCTGCACATCGGCAGCGCCCGCGCCGGTGCCATCGGCGCCGCCGACGCCTATGGGGGCACCCTCGGCGCGCTCGCGGGCGTACTGCTGGTGCCGCGGCTCGAGTGGAAGCGGACCGCAGTCGTACTGTTGTTCGCGCTGCTCGCACTCGATCTGATCTCGACCATCGTGTCCTCATCCACAGTGCTAATGGCCGTGCGCTTCGCGCACGGCACGGCGGGCGGCATGCTGGTTGCCACCGGCTACAGCGTCATCGCCCGCCTGCGCGACCCCGATCGCGGCTTCGGCATATTGTTTGTCATCCAATACGCCCTGAGTGGTGTCGGCAATACCTGGCTCCCCGGCCTCGTGCCGCAATTCGGAGTGCAGATTCTGTTCATCTCGATGGCCGCATTCAGTGTGGTGACGCTCGCGATGCTGCCGTTTCTCGGACCGTACCCGGCGCCGGCGGCAGTCGCCGGCCTCGCGCGCCCGACCGGGACCGCTCGCTTTGCTCTATTGTTGCCTGCGATCGCCGCCTTGTTCCTGTTCCAGGCCGGCAATATGCTCGTCGGCGCCTACACGATCAGTCTCGGCAGGAGCGCCGGGCTGGACCTGTCATTTGCGAGCGGCGCGGTCGGTGCCGCATCCTGGGTCGGTCTTGCCGGGGCGGCACTTGTCGCGCTCTTCTCGACCCGATTCGGGCGCGCGGTTCCGGTCACCATCGCATTTGCGGTCACGCTCATCGCCACGTGGCTTTTCCATCGCAGCGGCAACGCTAGCCTGTTCGTCGTCGCGAACTTCGGCGCTGCGGCGGTGTGGGGCTTCGTGTTGTCCTACTTGTTTGGTATGTGCGGCCAGCTCGACCGGCGTGGCTTCGCCGCGATGCTGGGCGGGCTCGGCGCGAAGCTCGGCGCCGCGACCGGCATCCTGGTCGGCAGTCGCCTGCTGGGTCCGCACGAGAACTACGCCTCACTGATCGATGCGGCGCTGCTGGTCCTGTTCTTGTCGGCAACATTCGCCATACCGACGGCGATCGCGCTCGATCGTCGCGACGCGCCGGGTCGTCGGGGCTAGCCGGCGATCAGGCCTTCTCCCCAACTGGCAACTCCGCGAGTCTTGGGTCGCAGCTGCCCGACGCGGAGCAGACGGTGCACTTGAGGCGCTCGAGCAAGCGGATCCTCGGTTAGCGCAGGGGGCGCAGATGCGCTACTTTGGCAGCTCCAGCGAACAGGAGATTGCCGAAACGCTGGATGTCACCAAATGCACGGTGCAGCGGGACCGGCAGAAGGCGCGACTGATCCTCGCGGCCGCATTGCGCTGAGATGATGAGTTAAGAGACCCATGACCCTATCGATTCCCCAGATGGCACGGATGAGCCAGCTGCTGGAGGAGGCGCTGGAGCTGGAGGAGGCGCTGGAGCTGGATGAGGCCGCTCGCCGCCCCTGGCTTGAGAGGGCTACCCAAGAGCATCCGGATCTGGCCGCAGCGTTGCGCAAGGCGCTGCGGCCGGGAGCGGCGCAGGCAGCGGACCTGAAAGCGCTGATGAGCCTGCCGAAGCTCGGTGCCGCAGATGAGGCGAGCACGCCAGCCGCGAGCGGCCTTGAGCCCGGTGCGCGTGTGGGCCCATACGAGCTGATTCGATTGCTAGGCGCTGGGGGCATGGCGGAGGTATGGCTGGCGCGGCGCGCCGATGGCGCTTTCAAGCGCGAAGTGGCCCTCAAGCTGCCAATGCTCGCTCGCGCGCAGGCAGGTCTGGAAGCGCGCTTTGCGCGTGAGCGCGACATCCTGGCCAGTCTCGAGCATCCCCATATCGCACGTCTCTACGACGTCTAGCTTACGCGAGATCCGTGCTCTGTCCGACCTCGATGATATATCCGTCAGGATCGCGGATGTAGCAGCGAATCTCGCCGTACTTGGCGATCGGCTCTGTGATGAACTCCGCGCCTCGACTTTTCCATAACTGATAGCACGCTTGAATATCCGCAACGCGAATGTTCATGAAGCTGTTGATTCTATCCGGGTCGTCGAGGACGCTCAGCGTTACCGTCGGCTTGTCCGGGGTAGGCCCGCCTCCGACGTTCACGATGAGCCAGGTATTCTCGATCTGAAT
>Ga0302310_10001955_pt1 | contig 16931 bp, 16 predicted proteins | sample III_Palsa_N1_2_FD_200451 | JGI IMG/M metagenome (GOLD analysis project Ga0302310, IMG submission 200451) | Peat permafrost microbial communities from Stordalen Mire near Abisko, Sweden - III_Palsa_N1_2 | ecosystem: Environmental > Terrestrial > Soil > Palsa > Peat permafrost | place: Sweden...
CCAGCCTTAAATTCAACACTCCAGCTTCCCGGGCCACTTCGGACAGGAACAACCTATTGACACTCCACAAATAGGGACCTGGGGTTGGGGGTTAGTTCCCACTGAAGAGCTGTCATCCTGAGCGAAGCGTACTTCAGCGGAGTCGAAAGCCTGCCCTGAGCGTAGTCGAACGGGGACCTGCGGTTGCTTTTCCCTTTTCCCTTGTCCCTTCTACCTGGTCCGAATTCCCTAACCCCCAACCGTATAATCCTTGCGGTACGCGGAGCCACCTGAAATGAAGCATGTCATCGCAATTCTTGCATTGGGGTTTCTTGCCTTCCAGCCTGCGCACGCACAGATGCAGCCCTGCGCTCCCGTCGCGCCTGCCAACACTTTTCTTGGCATCCAGACAGTGCGCCTATGGCCGGGAGATGCCCCGCAAGCCAAGGGCAAAGCCTGCGAGGACACCCCGACCCTGACCATCTTCGATCCGAGGGATGGCAGCGCCAACGGCTCCGCCGTGGTGATCTTCCCTGGCGGAGGTTATGCAAACCTCGCTGCTATTCATGAAGGCCGCGAGGTGGCTGACTGGTTCACCTCGCGCGGCTTCCACGCGTTTGTGCTGAGCTACCGGCTTTCATCGCACGGGTATCTGCTCCCCATTCCGCTGCTCGATGCGCGGCGCGCCATCCAGACGGTCCGTGCCAGGGCGCTCGATTATCACATCGATCCGAGCCGCATTGTCGTGATCGGGTTCTCGGCAGGCGGACACCTGGCGGCGCTTGCGGCAACACAGCCTGTTCCGGGCAATCCCGACGCGGAAGATCCCATCGACCGTGCACCCAGCCGGCCGGACTACGTAGTGCTAGGCTATCCGTGGATTGGCGCCATATCCAGCGACACGTCGCACCTGAGCTACTGCAAGCAGTACAACGTCATGGATCGCTGCGAGGCGCTCCGCACAGCGTACTCTCCCGATCTTTTTGTCACAAAGGATACGCCGCCCACGTTTCTCTTTCACACCTTTAATGACCAGACGGTCCCGGTGGAGCAGGGCCTACGGTTCTACGAGGCACTGGTCAAAGCCGGCGTCCCGTCAGAGATGCACGTCTTCGCCAACGGGCCACACGGGGTGGGATTTGGAGGGACAGATGCAACATTGGAGCAGTGGCCTATCCTGCTTGAAAACTGGCTCCGTGCGCAAGGTCTCCTGTCTAACAAGGCTTCAGCCGACAAGCCGTAGCTCCTGGAAACCCCACCGCGAAGCCGAATGTTACGATTATCGAATTCCTCTGGAGGTCCGTCTGTCATGAAGTCCTGCAAGTGGCTTTCCCCCTGCCTGTCGATTCTTCTGGCTTCGGCATTTCTAAACTCTGCCGCCCCTGCGCAGGAGACGCGAACCCCCGCACCGCCGGCCGCGGCCGGAGATCAGAAAAAGGACGCCGATAAGGAACTCCCAATAACGCCGGAAAAAGCCGTGGCCACGCACCATGAGCTGGCGCTCGGCGGCAAGACGCTGAAGTACACGGCCACTGCCGGGACGCTGCTCATCCACGACGAAGAAGACAAGGCCTACGGCAGTATCTTCTACGTCGCCTACACGCTCGACGGCGCCGATGCGGGAACTCGCCCGGTGAGCTTTCTTTACAACGGCGGACCCGGCTCGGCTACTCTCTGGCTGCACATGGGGTCGTTTTCGCCGGTGCGCATTGTTACCGACAGCCCCAACCCAACAGCCGGTCCGCCCTTCAAGCTGGTCCCCAATGAGTATTCGCTGCTCGACAAGACAGACCTGGTCTTCATTGACGCTCCGCTGACCGGCTACTCTCGCGCCGTGGGCAAGGGCACGGCCAAGGACTTCGCCGGCGTCGACCAGGATTTGCATGCCTTCGACCGCTTCATCCAGCGCTACCTGAATGCCAATCAGCGCTGGAACTCACCCAAGTTCCTCATCGGCGAGTCGTACGGAACCACGCGGTCCGCGGCCCTGGCGGACATGCTGGCCAACGACGGAGTGCAACTCAACGGCGTGGTGCTTATCTCGTCGATCCTCAACTACAACATCCGCGCCGGCGGATACGACATGCTGTATATCTCTAATTTGCCCAGCTACGCGGCTGCAGCGTGGTATTTCAACAAGATACCCAACAAGCCCGCCAACGTTGCAGATTGGGTGCAGCAGGCGCGTGATTTTGCCTCGGGCGCTTATGCGCAAGCGCTGTTCCAGGGCCACAACCTGCCAGCCGCACAACTGGATACAGTCGCCAAAGAAGTGAGTCGTCTCACCGGGCTAAGCGTGGACTATGTAAAGGAAGCCGACCTGCGCATCTCGCCCACCCGCTTTCGGAAAGAAGTTCTTCGCCAGGACCGCCGCACCCTGGGCCGCTACGACATGCGCTTTGAGGGCGTCGACCTCGACGCCGCCGGCGAATCGCCCAGCTACGATGCCTCCGATGCCGGCATCAGCGGGGCGTTTGTGGCTGCGCTGCACGACTACATGGAACGGGAGTTGAAGTACGAGAGCACTGACACTTACCGCCCCAGCGCTGAGACCATCGGGCAATGGGACTGGAAGCACCGCCCCACTAGCGGCGGCCCAGGCGGAGGCGGAGGCGGTGAGCAGTCACAGCCTTACGTGGCCGCCGATCTGGGCGCAGCCATCCGCAAGAATCCGCACCTGAAAGTCTTCTCGGCCAACGGCTATTTCGATCTCGCCACGCCGTTCTTTGCCACCGAGTACGACCTATCCCACATGGACCTGGACCCCAGCCTGCGCGGCAACGTGCAATTCGGCTATTACCCCTCGGGGCACATGATTTACCTGAATGTGGAAGCGCTGCACCAGTTGAAGGACGATCTGGCCGGGTTTATCGCCAAATCGGCTGCCAATTAGGGAACGCTTCGCCGCTTTCTTTCTCGGAGCCTCTGTTTTGAAAGGGCTCAGCTTCAGCCGTGCCGATCTCAGGCCGATAAAGGACCCGGCTTTAGCCGCTGAGGCAGTCCGAAACAAGTCAAATCGTTCCCCTTCGGATCTGAAGCCGTGCCCTTTCAAGCCCAAAATCACCCCAAAATGAAGAAGCGGACCATAAGCCTGAGGAGTGGAAGGACTTCCTCAAGCCGTACGGCCCGCTGGACCCTGAACCGGGTCTAGGTGGTATTCTTAGTTTAGGCTTGTTCCCTGCGAATGCAACATCTTTTTCGAATAAAATCTCATATTCGTGATAGCAGTCACAGGACCCCGCCAAATTGCTTCCAACTACATTGACCATGGGCCTTCGCCCCTGATACAAAAAGGTGTTCCACCTGCGACTAGCTGTGTCTCTGTGCGTGGGACATGAGCGCCGGAATCAACCGACACAACCATGAATGACACCTTTCAACAACTCGGGAGCTTTCTGGTCGGCGCTGTGCCTACGATGCTGTTGTTCATCGTGCTGGTTCTGGCGTACCAGTTTCTGATCCAGGGTCCGCTCACCGAGACGCTGAAGAAGCGGCGTGCGTTGACGGTCGGCGCGCTCGAAGACGCGCAGAAGGCAATTGAGCGAGCTGAATCCCGTGCCGGCGAATATGCCGACAAACTGCGCCAGGCGCGGTCCGAGGTGTACAAGGCGCGCGAATTGCGCGTGAAACAGTGGACCGCTGAGCGCGACGCCACTCTGGACGCAGCCCGCAAAGCCTCGGGACAAAAAGTGGCCGAGGCGAAAGCCGATCTGGAAGCCGAAGCTGCCCAGGCCCGCACCAGCATAGAAGCCTCCGCCGGGGAATTGGCCAGTCAGGTGGTGAGGGCGATTCTGCCTGCGGCCGCCGGGAGTTCCCGTTGAAAGACTTGAAGCTTCAGTTGCGTTTTTCGAGCAGGCTATTTTGGGTTGCTGTATTCGCTCTACTGGCGGTAGCCGTTGCATCCGCGCCACTGCGCATGGCAGGGCAGGAAGCAGCGCCAGCGGCAAACACAACCGTGTCCGGTCAGACCGCTGGGACGCCGGATGATTCCAAAAACTCGCCCGCGGGATCGAAACCCGCACCATCCAAAGAAGAGCAGCAGTCTGAGGCACTCCGGCTGGAAGGCCCAGTCGTCAAGTGGACGGCCAGCACGCTGCATATATCCGTTGCCACCACCGCCAACATCTACGAGTACATCAACTTCCTCATTCTGGCGCTTGGCATAGGCGTGCCGCTGTTTCGCTGGCTGCCGAAGTTTTTGCGCAATAGAAAAGAAAAGCTGCGCAGCGACATTGAATCGGCCCGCAGGGTGACCGAGGACGCGAATTCCCGCTTGAGCGCCGTCGAGGCCAAACTCGCCTCGCTCGACGAAGAGATCCGCAAATTTCGCGCCGAGGTGGAAGCCGAAAGCCTTGCGGATGAGAAGCGCATCAAGGCGTCGCTGGGCGACGCGAGCGCGCACATCGTGGAATCTGCCGAGCAGGAGATTGGGCAGGCGGCGGCGCAGGCGCGGCGCGGGTTGCGGAACTTTGCCGCCGACTTGGCGATTGAGCATGCCGCCAAACAGATGGTTTTGACACCGGAGACCGATCGCGCACTGATTGCGGAATTTATCGGCGACGTGGTTCGCACGGGCGCGGCCAAGGGAGGAATGAATTAGATGGCCGCCTTTGTTGCCCGCTACGCCCAGGCATTTCTCGATGTGGTCACCGTTGCCAAGCTCGACTCGGCAGCAATTGACCGTCAGTTCACTGACTTTCTCGCCACCTGGAACGGTAGCGCGGAGTTGCGCGAATTCTTTGTGAACCCGGCCATCCCCGATGTGCAAAAAGTCGAATTCCTTGACACGATGAACGCAAAACTGGGAATGCGGAAAGAGCTGCGCAATCTGCTCGCGGTGCTCATCTCGAACGACCGCATAGGCAACGTGAGCGAAGTGGCAGCAGCATACAGGAAGTTGCTGCAGGATCAGTTGGGAATTCGCCAGGCGGAGATTGTGACGGCGCGGAAGTTGACGGACGTGGAGCGTTTGCAACTGGTGGATGAGGTGGGCAAACTGGCCGGAGCAAAGATCGACGCCACCTTCAAGCTGGATACGTCGATCCTGGGCGGCACGGTGGTCCGCATCGGTTCTACAGTGTATGACGGTTCCGTGCGCGGCAGGCTGGACAGGTTGAAGGAAGCACTAACGGCCGGCTGAAGCCCGGCAGGGACTAAGGATTCGGGACTTGGGATCAGAAGTCGGGGTTAGCAGGATCAAACTAACCCCTAACCCCTGAACCCTGACCCCTAAAAGGAAAGCAATGGCTCAAATAAAGGCAGACGAAATTACGCAACTTCTTCGCGAGCAGATCGCGAACTATGACTCCAAGGTCCAGGTCGACGAAGTCGGCACCATCACTTCGCTCGGTGACGGGATTGCGCGGCTCCACGGTCTTGACAAGGTAATGGCCGGCGAGTTGCTCGCCTTCCCGCACGGCATCGCAGGCCTGGCGCTGAGCCTGGAAGAGGATCAAGTTGGCGCGGTCATTCTGGGCGACTACACCGAGCTCAGCGAAGGCAACGAAGTCAAGCGCACCGGCACCATTCTCAGCGTCCCGGTGGGCGAGGGCATGATTGGCCGCGTGGTCAACGCGCTGGGAGCGCCCATCGACGACAAAGGTCCCATTGCTTCGACGGCATCGCTGCCCATCGAGCGTTTAGCCCCCGGCATCATCGACCGCCAGCCGGTGCGCGAGCCCATGGCTACTGGCCTCAAAGCCATCGACGCCATGATTCCCATCGGCCGCGGCCAGCGCGAGCTTATCATCGGCGACCGCCAGACCGGTAAAACAGCAGTCTTGCTTGACACCATCATCAACAACGCCAAGAACAATCTGATATGCATTTATTGCGCCATCGGCCAAAAGCGTTCCTCGATTGCCCAAGTCGTGCAGACGCTCACCGAAGCCGGCGCCATGGGCCACACGGTAATCGTAGCCGCATCTGCCTCAGAACCCGCGCCAATGCTCTACATCGCGCCCTACGCGGCGACGGCCATTGGCGAATTCTTCCGCGACTCCGGCCGCCACGCTCTGGTGATGTACGACGATCTTTCCAAGCACGCCATGGCCTACCGGGAAATTTCGCTGCTGCTGCGCCGTCCGCCCGGTCGCGAAGCTTATCCCGGTGACGTGTTCTATCTCCACTCGCGTCTGCTCGAGCGCTCCGCCAAAATGAGCGACAAACGCGGCGGCGGATCGTTGACCGCGTTGCCGGTGATCGAAACGCAGGCAGGCGACGTATCAGCTTACATCCCGACCAACGTCATCTCCATCACTGATGGGCAAATCTTTTTGGAAACCGACCTGTTCAACTCTGGTGTTCGTCCTGCGGTGAACGTCGGCCTATCCGTTTCGCGCGTAGGCTTTTCCGCGGCCATCAAGGCGGTCAAGCAGGTGGGTTCCACGCTGAAGCTCGACTTGGCGCAATATCGCGAACTGGCCGCCTTTGCGCAGTTCGGTTCCGATCTCGATCCGCTCACGCAGAAGCAGTTGAATCGCGGACAGCGCCTGACCGAGCTTCTGAAGCAGCCACAATTCCAACCGCTCACCTGGCAGCAGATGGCCGTGATTCTGTTCGCCGGCACGCAGGGCTATCTCGACCAATTTCAGGTCGCGGACATTCGCGCTTTCGAGGACGGCCTCTACAGGTACTTCGACTCCGCGCAGACCGCGCTCATGGAAGACCTGACCAAGAAGAAACAAATCGACGACGACATCCGCGCCCGTCTGCACACGGCGATGAAGGAGTACTCGGCAAACTTCAAAGCTGAGCTTGAGGCCGCGGCAAAGGCGTAAGGGCAGGGATCAGGGATCAGGGGCTAGGGACTAGAAAAGCCCGGCCCACAACAACGGCAATCGCGGGAACAGGGAATCGGATAGAGGGAAAAGATTTTTGAACGCAACGAAATCGAAAACTAACCCCTAACCCCTAACCCCTAACCCCCTAACCCCTAATCCCTAACCCCTAGGAACACAATGGCAAACGTACTCGATCTAAAGCGTCGCATCCGCAGCGTGAAAAACACCCGGCAGATCACCAAGGCCATGAAGATGGTCTCGGCGGCCAAGCTGCGCCGCGCACAGGAGCGTGCGCTCTCAGCGAGGCCCTATGCGCGCATGATCGCCAGCGTGTTGGATTCGCTGATGCGCCGCGTCGACATTTACGACCCCGAAACAGGCCAGCTGCGTCATCCGCTCTTCGCCGTGCGCCCCGAGAAGCGCGTGCTGCTGGTCATCGTCAGCGGCGACAAGGGCTTTGCCGGCGCCTTCAACGCCAACATTCTCAAGACTGCCTACCAGTTCATTGCCGGCAATCCAGATCGCGAGATCGACATCGAGGCCGTGGGCCGCAAGGGGCGCGACTTGATGCGCCGCCGTTATCCCGCCGCAGTCTACGTTGAACAAACAGATGAATTCGGCCACAAGCGTATGGTGCGTGAAGCGCGCAAGGGTCCCGTCGAAGTCACCGGCGACCATCCGGGAATGTTGTTGAAACTTGAAACGACGCGCGTTTACGACCTGGCGCAAAGCATCATCTCCCGCTACGTGCACGAAGAAATCGACGCCGCCTATATCGTCTACAACGAATTCAAGTCGGTGATTCAGCAGCGCCTGGTGGTGGAGAAGCTGCTGCCGCTTCAAAAGATCGGCGCCCCGGAAATTGCGGGCGCTGTGGAACCCACCAAAGAAGAGCGCGAGCGCGCAGGCGAGGCAGCGCAGAGCGCGGGCATCACGCTGGAGCCGGCAGACACCAAAGAGGCCGAAGAAGAAGACAAGCGCTTCGGTACCGCCGAAGTGGATTACATCTACGAGCAGCCCGCTGAAGAGCTGCTCAACGGACTGCTTCCGCAATATGTTTTTTCCATGTTGTACCACGCGATGACGGAGTCAGTGGCCGCGGAACATGCGGCGCGCATGACGGCCATGGATTCGGCATCGAACAACGCCTCCGACATGATCGACGCGCTCACGCTGCACATGAACCGCGTGCGTCAGGCGGCCATCACCAAGGAGATTATTGAAATTGTCTCCGGCGCCGCGGCGCTCTAACTCAGTGACCGGAGGGAGCCCTTCAGGCCCCTGAACGAAGTGGAAAGTTTGAAATGGGGCGTTAGCCCCTTAGGGTTTGCAAAGTCGTTTCGCGAATTATGCAGACAATGGGATGGATCAAGACAAGGTCGCGGAAGAGCCGGATCGCAGCAGCAGCTATTTGTGGCGTACTCTTGATCGGATTCGTTGTTTGGTTTGTGGTCAGGTATTACGGGATTACTGCTGGAGAACGAAACGCGGCGAAGGCGGCGCTACAAGAAATTGATGCGATGCAAGGATCACTTTCCGCGAGTGATCATGATTACCGAGAGCGAAAGAGAGCTGCCGAAGACGCAATAAGTGTCGCGGAAGGGGCAGCTGTTTCGGGACGCGATCATTCAATGTCGGCGGATTTGAGGCTCTATTTTCTTGGTGTTGATAATGAGAGGTTCACCAATGTCATGGAGCCAAGGATGATTGACAATGGCGTCTTGCATCAAAGAAGCGACGCGAAGATGAATGCGCTCATGAAAGAGAAATGCAGCAGAATCCGCACAGAACTGCATTGGCAGTTGAACTGAAGAGAAGCTCGAAAAGAGAAGGGCAAAAAATGGCAGAAAATATCGGCAAAGTAATTCAGGTATCCGGTCCGGCGGTCGACGTGCAGTTTGAAGAAGCGCACATGCCGCCCATCTACCAGGCGTTGCGCGTGGTCAGCGACGGCTTCACCGTCCCCACGCCCATCAGCGTCGTTCTCGAGGTCGAGCAGCACCTCGGCGAAGGCCGCGTGCGCACTGTGGCCATGGAAGCTACCGACGGCATGGTGCGCGGCATGAAGGCCATTGATCTCGGCGGTCCCATCCGTGTTCCCGTAGGCAAGGAAACCCTGGGCCGCATCATCAACGTCATCGGCGAGCCCGTCGACGAGCTCGGCCCCATCGGCGAGAAGATGCGCAACCCCATTCACCGCCCCGCTCCGCTCTTCGACGAGCAGACCACGCATGAAGAAATGTTCGAGACCGGCATCAAGGTCATCGATCTCATCCAGCCGTTTTTGAAAGGCGGCAAGATTGGCCTCTTCGGCGGCGCAGGCGTGGGCAAGACCGTCGTCATCATGGAACTCATCAACAACGTGGCCAAGAATCACGGCGGCTACTCGGTGTTTGCCGGCGTGGGAGAGCGCACCCGCGAAGGCAACGACCTGTGGCTTGAAATGACCGAATCCGGCGTCATCAAGCCCGGCGATTTTGCCAACTCCAAGTGCGCCCTGGTTTACGGCCAGATGACCGAGCCGCCAGGAGCGCGCTTGCGCGTGGCGCTCACCGGCCTCACCGTCGCAGAATACTTCCGCGACGTCGAGGGCTCTGACACGCTGCTCTTCATCGACAACATCTTCCGCTTCACGCAGGCCGGATCTGAAGTTTCCACCTTGTTAGGCCGCATGCCCTCGGCCGTCGGCTATCAGCCCAACCTGGCCACCGAAATGGGGGAGCTTCAGGAGCGCATTACTTCCACCAGCAAAGGTTCTGTCACATCGGTGCAGGCCGTCTACGTTCCCGCGGACGACTTGACCGACCCCGCGCCGGCTACTACATTCGCCCACCTGGACGCGACCACCGTGCTAAGCCGTCCGCTTTCCGAACTCGGCATTTATCCCGCGGTCGATCCGCTGGCCTCCACGTCGCGCATTCTCTCCGCGCGCATCGTGGGCCAGGATCACTACGACGTGGCGCAGGGTGTAAAGAAAATTCTCCAGCGCTACAAGGACCTGCAGGACATCATCGCGATTCTCGGCATCGACGAGCTCAGTGAAGAAGACAAACTCACCGTTGCGCGCGCCCGCAAGGTGCAGAAGTTCCTCTCGCAGCCGTTCCACGTCGCCGAGCAGTTCACCGGCATTCCCGGTGCGTATGTCAAGGTGGCCGACACGGTGCGCAGCTTCAAGGAGATCATCGCCGGCAAGTACGACGACATCCCCGAGCAGGCCTTCTACATGAAGGGCGCCATCGAAGAAGTGCTGGAGACAGCAGAGAAGTTAAAAGCAACGGCGTAAGGGCAGGGATCAGGGAACAGGGAACAGGGAACAGGGATCGGTTAGACGGCTGGCGTAAGGAGCATCCGGGACTGACACCTAATCCCTGATCCCTGACTCCCAAAATCCTGAAAGGATTTTCATGTCTGACGAATCAAATCAACTGCGTGTTCGGCTGGTGACGCCGGAGCGCGTCCTCTTTGAGGCTTGCGCGGACGCAGTGGAGCTGCCCGCGAAGAACGGCTACATGGAAGTGCTCTTCGGGGCAGCGCCTCTGATGGCGGAACTGGGCGCGGGCGACGTGACGCTGCACGGCGGCCCGGATGGAAGCGAGTCGCGCTACAACGTGAGCTGGGGATTCGTAGAAGTGCTGCCGGATCGCGTGACCATCCTCGCATCCGACGCACTGAAGCCGGAAGAGATCAAGGTGGATCGCGCCAAAGAGCAGCTCGACCGCGGCCAGAAGATGTGGAATGAAGCCGGCAACAGCGAAGAAGCGTATACCGAAGCTCTGCATGTAATTGCCGAAGCCGAAGCCAAACTTGCATCGGCGGCGGAGAAGCACTAAGCGCACAACACGAATCTGGATTCTGAATTGAAAAGCACTGCTTTCATAGGCAGTACTTTTCAATTTTCGGGCTAACGACCCTTGAAATCCTCATCGAACTCTGCGCGAGAGATTGCTCCTTGCATGAGCATCCGTTTACTCAGGGCGCGCCGAATGATTTCAATGAGCGGATGCAAAGGCGCAAGAATTGACCGTAGCAGGCGGTGCTTTCCCCGCAAATAGCCGTTGGTCAGCCTCACCTTCCAGACATCCGCGACGTCCTCCTTTTCTCGATACTCGGGACGCGCGGTGAAATGAATGTGATGCCCAATCTCATGAAATAGCACATCGGCAATCTCTGCTTCGCGCAAAAAGCCAAGTTTGGTCCACCAACGCCTCTCACAATGCTTGAGGGTGTTGTCGAGGAAGATTTCAATCCAGGCTTGGTTACCGTGCCATGCGGGGTGGTACAGTCCCCTCGCCTCCACAATTTTCACCTTGCGCCCTCTCGACTTTGTCACAGCTCTGCGAAGCTTGCGTGGCAGGCCGGTCGAGTTTGTGAGGACGACCCGCTGCAGCCCGACCAGATATTTTGTTGGGACCGATGCAAGCATCCTTTCGACAATTGGGGCCGGGTCGAAGGGTGGCGTATACCCGGAGAAGCTGGCGATAATTTCCGGTCGCCGGGGAGTCGAATCGAGTTCTGCCTCGCTAGCTCTATCGATGGGAGTGTCGTTCATCGGTCCACGGGGCCTCGCGGAGGATTATCGCGGACACTGCGTCATCGCAGCAAATTTGCATTATTGCTTCATAATCCACAAAGCGATCTTGTCCAAAGCCACCGGAGATATGGTCTCCTCGATCTGCCCATACTCTGACGGAGCGCCGGTCTTCGCGTCCTGGAAAAGATGGTTTAGCCCCGGCAACTCGTCCACCTCAGCGTGCTTATTGCCCTCCAGCGCCTTGCGAATCGCGGGCAAATTCTGCGCCGGCGGCACCTGCAGGTCCAGCGAGCCGTCGATGGCCAGCACCGGAATGGTCAGCTTGCGCAGCGCGATGGCCGGGTCGTAGGTGAGGAAGAAGCGGAACCATGGCGACGTAATCTGCTTGATCTGGGCGGCGACCTGGGGCTCGGGCGCTCCCTCGGCAGCCAGCTTCACGCCCAACAGCCGTTCCAGAGCCGCGGGGTCCTTCTCGGTCTCGACGAGCTTAAGCGTCTCGCGTTCCTTTTCAGCATCCGCGTCGGCCTTGTCCTTGCTTGCGCCGCTGGCCATCTCGATCAGGCGTCCTTGCTCCACGATGATCTGATCTCCAGGTACGCCGGAACCGGCCATCATCACAATGAAAGCCACGTCGCGATCGGCCACGGCCGCCATCGGCGCAATGATCCCACCTTCGCTGTGCCCCAGCAAGCCGATCTTGTGGGGATCAACCTCAGGCCGTGTCTTGAGATATGCGACCCCGGCTTCGGCATCCGTTGCAAAGTCCGCCGTCGTCGCCTTGGCGTAGTCGCCTGTCGATTTCCCCACGCCGCGCTTGTCGACACGCAGCACAACGATGCCCTTGCGAGTCAGATAATCGGATAGAACAAGAAACGGCTTGTGCCCAAGCAGCGATTCGTCGCGGTCATGCGGCCCGGAGCCCACGATGAGCAGCACGGCCGGAAACGGCCCCTTGCCGGGAGGCACGGTGAGTGTCGCCGCGAGCGTAACGCCCGCGGCCTTGCCGGGGAAAGTAACGTCCTCTTCGCGATAGGGATAGGGCTTGACCGGGTTCTGAGGCCTCTTGACTTCAAGTTCGGAATCGTCCTTGATGCGTTTGAGGCTCAGCGGCAAGGCACTCCCGCCCTGGGTGAATGTGCCGTCGATCGAATTGAGGTCGGCCGCGATCTTTCCGCTGTAGACAATTCCCAGCGCGGGCAGCGACAGGTTGAGATCGCTCTCCTTGCGCGTGATGGAACTCACCGGCAGCCAGACCGGGCTTTGATCTGGACTCTGCAATTGTGCAGTAAGGCCGTCGCCGCTGGTGGCGATTTTGAAGGCGATGCGCAGCTTGAGTGCGCCTGTGTCGATGCTGCCCAGCCATGTGCCGTCGACTGCCGTAGCCGCGGCCGGTGCGGCCTGCGCGGACACCCGTGTGAAGTTGAGCTCCACCGGCTGTCCCTGCGTCCATGTGCCGGTGATCTGTGCGCCGTCCGCGCTCAACGTGCCAGAATAAACGCCATTAAAAACATCGAATGCAATGTTCACTTTGGAATCTTTGAATGAGACCGCGCTTGCCTTGGTCCCCATCTGGCCCTGGTCGGGATCATCCGCGGTTGCCGAAAGCGTCCCGTCTTTCTCTGCCACGATGTGCAGCGTGATATGCAGTTGGTTGCCTTCGACCGACAGTATCCCCTGCCAGTCACCGGCGATCTGGGCTTGCGCGCGACCGAAGGGCGGAAACATTGCGGCGACGATTGCGAACAGTGTGAGTCTGATGAGGATGCTGTGCTTCATGTTTCTCCTTGGTTCGGTCCAGGATACTTCGTAGCTTGCCGCTTTTTTCACGGTTGCTGCCGGACTTTATCAACTCCACGTGCGAATACCGATCACGCCCCACCACGCCAGGTAGACGACGGCGATGACCAGGGCCCAGGTTGTGCAGATGGAAAGCCAGCGAACGTATCCGCGGATCGGCTGATTGCGTGCCCTCCATAAAGCGAGCAGGCTGAGAAGTGAGAACAGGGCGAAGAGCAGAGAAGTGACAAAGATGCCGCCAGAGTAAACGGTCAGGCTGCCCAGCCGGGTGATCACGTCGCTCGATGAAGCGATGAAGAATCCCACGAAGGCCAGCAGGCTGAACACGGCGATCAACGGCCACAGTCGGATGGCGCGCTCGGCAGGACGGCGGCGCGACTTGATAAATCCGCCGATGATCCAGAACGGCGCGTAGAAAAGGATGTCGAGCACAGCGAAAACAAACCAGGCAACCAGGACGATTTCAGCGACGGCCTGCAAGGTTGGAATGCGCCGCTGCGTTGCGCCCAGGAAGGCGAAACGGCCTTCGGCATTGGGCGTGATCAGCGCGGCGGTGGCGATGGGCTCGGGGTGGTCTTTCTTGGGGAGGTAGCGGAACAGCTCGCCGGAGACGGGCACGAAAGGTTGGTTCAACTGTCCCAGGCCGGAGAGAAGCAGATTACCGCCTCCAAAGGTGACCCGTTGCATTCCCACCAGGCGCTCAAGGAAGTAAGTGAATTGATTGCGCGGCGATGCCGGCTCATACCATCCGGCATATTGCTGCGCATCGGCGGGCAGTGGTGCCGCCGCGGGAACGGGTTGCCTCTCGAGCGAGCGCGTGATATAGGCGCGAATAGCGTCGCCTATCTTGCCGAAGGCATCGCCGTTGCCGGCGTTGATGCTGTAGAAGTAGCCGACGCCGTACTCCGGCATATACGACATGTCCGTAAGCCCGCCATTCACGCCGCCATTGTGCCCGTGATAGGCAAACCCATCGTGGATAGAGGTGTAATCGCTCAACCCGTAGCCGGCCTTGAGCCCCTGCTGCGCTTCCCAGGTGCGGGTGGGCGTTTCCATGCGGTCGATGAAGGAGGCGGGCACCACTTGCACGCCGTTCACTGCGCCGCGATTGAGATAGAACTGCACATAGGCAGCCATGTCGTTGGCCGAGGCGTTGATGGCGCCGGCGGGGCGCTCGATGATGTTCCAGTAGGGGTACGGAGTCTTGCCGTCTCCTTGGTAGAGTGTCGTGAGTTGCGGTGATGGCTGCTCGAAATAAGTGGCGGTCTTCATACCGATGGGCAGAAAGAAATTCTGCGTCACGTAATCCTCAAATCTTTGCCCGGTGATCTTCTCCACGATGTACGCAGCCACCGGCGGCCCGGAGTTGCAATAGGCCATGCGCGTTCCAGGCCGCCAGCGCGAAACGCGCGAGCGCTGATAGTAGTCGAGGCCCTGCTTCAGGGTCATTCCCTTGGCGTCCTTGGCGTACTCGGCCATGTGCATGTCGTCCCATCCGGTGGTGTGCTCTAACAGATCGACGACGCGCACGGGGTCGGTCGCTTCCCAGCGATTCTCAAACCAGATCTCCGGAACCAGCTGATGCACGGGATCCAAAAGCGAGAGCTTGCCTTCGCTGGCCAGCTTCAGGATGGACAGCGAGGCGAATGCCTTTGATGTGGAGCCGATGCGGAACAGTGTGTCGGGCCCGGTTGCCTGATTGGCGGCGACGTTCGATTTTCCCAGGCCTGCAATCCACTCAGGACCATCCTTATGGACGATGGCGACCGAGACTCCCGGCGTATGCGTGTCAGCAAGGATCTTCTCCAGCTGCTGCCGCAACTCGGGGATCGACTGCGCGGGTTTTGGTGTTTCGTCCTTCTTGGCCTGAGCGCTCCCGGCCGCGACCGGAAGCAATGCAGCAAGGACCAAAAGGACGGGTGCCCAACCCTGGGCGGGCATCGGCTTATTCATTGGCGGTCTCCACATGCGATGTTCCTGATTCGCACGTCATGGTACCACTCGGGCGCAAGCTTCTGTGTGATTACTGATTACGTTCGGACTCCGCGTTAAGTTCCCCGCGGCGTTCGAGTTGTTTCGAATAGAAGAGGGAATAGAGCACGGGCGGCAGAGCCGCTGTAAGCAGCCTGTAAATAGGCCAGCCAGTCACGGTGATAGACGGAATGCCGAGGGCAATCATCGAAGGAACGGGATGAAGGCCGAGGTGCGCGAGCGGTAAGCGGCGTAGGAATCCTGGAAGCGCTCGGCGAGCAGGCGTTCTTCGGCGCGGACTCGAATTTCGGTGCCGGCAACGAATGCGATCACTGACGCGATAGCCATCGGCCACCATGTCCACGCGGCCTGAGTTGTCAGCAGCATCCCCAGCATGGAGGTATAGATGGGGTGGCGCAGAAAGCCGTAAGGGCCATTCTGGACGAGTTCGTGGTCCTCGCTCACCGCGGCTTTGAAACGCCATTGCTTGCCCAGCTGATGCGCCGCCGCCCAGCCGAGAGCAACTGAGAGCGGTCCGAGAATCATGGACGCGATCAGTGCCGCCGCGGACTTATGAAAGCCGACCGGCCGCACGTACATCCATGTCAGCGCGAAGCCTACCATCACCAGAAAAATGCCCAACCGCGACACTGGCGCGCTTGCCGTCTCCTTCTGGCCGGCGGCCTGCCTGCGCGGCTTGGCGAATGCCAGCATCCATGCCATCCAGCACAGACCGAGTTCCACATAAGCGGCGATTTGCAGCATGGGGTCCATTTTAGACCGGAAAACCGACTGTAAAGTAGGCGGCCGGTCACGGACTTTCGGAACCCTGTGCAAGCCGGCCCGCAAGCGCTTACAATCGGAAGTTGAAATGGCGAAGAAGACGCATCATATATTCGAGGTGGCATGTCCGGACTGCGGGGCCATGCTTAGGATTGATGGCGCGACCGGGCTGCTGATCAGTCACACGTCGGCGCCGCGCAAGCGGACCTTTGAAGACCTGGAAACCGCGGCGCAGGCTATGCGGGCGCACGATGAGCGCAAGGAATCCATCTTCCGCCAGTCAGTGGAAGCGGAAAAGAACAAGGAAGACCTGTTCGAGAAGAAGTTTGCCGAGGCGCTGCGCAAGGCCAAGGATGCGCCGGAGGGCAAGCCGCTGCGGGAGTTCGACCTGGATTGACGGGGCGCCCGCGGACTCGCGGCATGGAACGAAAAGGAGAAACCCATGGTGGTTGTACCTCTAACTCAACCGGAAAGAGAAACAGCAATTGATCGTCGCCGCTCGGATTCAGACGCCATGAACTGGGCGCGATTCGCGGCCGGCGGCACCCTGCTGGCCGGCGGCGTTCTGATGCTTACGGGCAACCGCAAGGCCGGACTTGTTACTGCGGCATCGGGCGCGGCATTGGCGATTCTTGATCAGCAGGAGACAGTAAAGGCCTGGTGGGACGCTCTGCCCGGCTACATCGACAAAGTGCAGCACGTGCTGGGCCAGGTGGAGCAAACCGTGGCGGAAGTTGCCGCGCAGCGCGAGCGCATTCATCAAATCCTGAGTAGGTAAAGCTCCCCGGCTGTTGTCTTGAAAGGGCACGGCTTCACCGCTTGGTGAAACACCCATCGGCAGCGGCAAGAAGTGTCAGGGCACGACTTCAGTCGTGCCGATGAAGGCAAATAACGACCTTGGGCTTCAGCCCCTGCGGGACGCTCTTCGCGCATCAGGCTGCGCACGCCCCGATTATCTAAAATTCATATGAAAGTTGAGATGTCATCCTGTCGATAAACCGAAAGGCGTTGTCAAGGGCAGAGAACAGCGCGCGCCTGCGCCGAGCAGATCGAGCGAGCCGGTTGTTTGGAGACCGAGCCTCACGCGA
>Ga0302310_10001959_pt1 | contig 16910 bp, 9 predicted proteins | sample III_Palsa_N1_2_FD_200451 | JGI IMG/M metagenome (GOLD analysis project Ga0302310, IMG submission 200451) | Peat permafrost microbial communities from Stordalen Mire near Abisko, Sweden - III_Palsa_N1_2 | ecosystem: Environmental > Terrestrial > Soil > Palsa > Peat permafrost | place: Sweden...
ATTGAGTCGCCGCAAATCCACATCGTGCGCGCGGCGAACGGCACCTGGAATTTTGCCGGCATCGGGCGCCGCGGCACTCCAGGGAATGCGGATTCGAAGAATGCAAAGGATGCCGCGCCGGAACTCCCGGACCTCTCGGTGGGCCGCATCGAAATTAAAGATGGTCATGCGGTGATCGCGGGCCTGCTGCCGCACGGCAAGCCCATGGTTTACGAGAACGTGAATATCACCGCGAAAGATTTTTCACTCACCTCTCGGATTCCCATCGAACTGAGCGCGAGCCTGCCCTCCGGCGGCACGGTGAAAGCAATTGGATACGTGGGCCCGATCAACCGTGACGACCCGGGAAGCAGTCCGCTGGACTTGCAAATTTCCGCGAAGCGTCTTGACCCAGTCGCCGCCGGATTGCTGGATACGAGCGCGGGCGCGTCTTTGCTGGCGGACGCCGACCTGCACGCGACTTCCGATGGGCAAACGCTCAAGACCGACGGCACGGTTCGAGCGCAAAATCTGAAGCTGCATCCCGGCGCGACTGCTGCGCCGAAGCCGATTGACCTCGCGTTCCATGGCGCGTATCACCTGAAGGAAAACAGCGGCCAAATCGAGGATGCCAGCACTCCTATCGGCAACTCCGCGATCCGCGTGAACGGAACGTATAAAGCCAACGCGCTCGACCCGGAGGATCCATCGTTGAATTTGAAACTGGCCGGACAAAATCTGCCAATCGACGAGCTCCAGCCGCTGATCACGGCGGCCGCCATTCGCTTTCCAAATGGCTCGGTGCTAAAGGGAGGCACGCTCTCGATGAGCCTGGCCATTACCGGCCATGCAAAATCGGTTGAAATCACCGGGCCCGTTGCACTGGACAATGTGCACCTGGTCGGCTTTGACGTGAGTACGGCAATTCACGGCATCGCGGCGCTGGGCGGCGTGAAAACGGGAGACACGACAAATTTTCAAACATTGCGCGTAAGCGTTCACATCACGGACGCTGGGGTGGTGGCCGACAATGTCGAGGCTACGATCGAGGGCATGGGCGAACTCACCGGCAGCGGCACGGTCTCGCCTGCCGACCAACTGGACTTCAATCTGACGGTGAAAAATGCGCCGTCTAAAGGCATCGCCGCCAAAGTCGGAGTGGGCTTGCTTACGAAATTAAATGGTTCGGGGAGTAATTCGGGCAATGGACCCGGTGTGCCCATACACGTCGGGGGCACGTCGCAAGAACCATCCATTACCGCGAGTCTCGGCGGCGTGGTCGGAAAAAAAACCAAGTCCATCGCAACCTTGGGCACAAGGAAATAGAGCCAGCTTCAGTACGGAGCGGAGATTTCGCGCATGGAAGCGAGCGCGTTGCATTCCTCGGACCCCGCGCCCAGGTCATCTTTGCCGCCGGCGAAATCGCCTGGTTGCGTCCTGTGCAGCGCGATGCCCACATGCACGATTCCTTCGGACGAACTCCAGATGCGTGCGAGAGCGCGTATGGAGTCGTTATCCGATTGCAGGTGCAGCACGGTTTGGCCCAGGGGATAAATCGGGCACGTATTCTGCTCGCTCTCCGCGACACGGAATTGCATCTTACCGGCAGCGAGATATCTCATCGAGAGTAAGGCGAAGTCTCTTTTTCTGGCTTCGTCCAGGTTGATGCGCGGGAAATAATACTCGAAGGTGAAGATTCCCTTGGAATATTCCTTGTTCCGGTATCCGCCGGCCATGAATTGGTCTACGCCGCCCGGCCGCCAGCGCGTGTCCCAGTCGTCCGGACGGCACAAACTCACATTGAGATCGCGAAATATCGCAGCGGAAGAAGAGGCAAACTTCATGCTGACTCGCGGCGGGGGCTGAAGACTCACACGCTGCCCATTCAGATAAAATTCCGCGCGGTATTGGGCGTTCTGCGCGCAACTTTGCTGGCCGGTGGCGTCGAGGTAGGAGCGGAATTCACGCGTGCCGCCCTCCGAATCGGTCTGCGTGTTTTTGAAATCAACGCTTCCGGAAAGATCAGGCAAGGCTCGCCAGAGCCCCCATTTATCTTCGTACTTGTACCAAACCACGGTCAGGACATCCTGCGCGTTAGTGAAATTCTCCAGCTTGGCGTGCCATCCGAGCCCCGCCGGCGTAGCAATCAACCATAGATCGTGGAGACGAGGGTTACCGGGGCGGGCCGCATTCGGGACCGGCCAGGCGGCGGCCACGAGTTGTTGCTTCAGGTCGTCGGCCATGCTCTGAGCTTTCTTGCAGTCCTCGGCGCTGCGAACTCCCGGGCAGTAATGCAGGAAAACTTCGAGATCGTTGATGGTGGCGAGTGCCAAGCCGTCCTGCAGATTGCCGAGGGAGGCGGCGGCCAGCGCGTTCTTGTAAGCGTCCGTGGCGCCGGCGAAATTTCCCACGGCAAGCTCGATGACTCCGAGGTTGAAGCGGAGAAAAGGGAGTTCCTTCTCTTCATCGTCTTTCACAGCGTCCTGCGTTTCCTTCAGGCCTTTCTTCAGAAGCTTGGGATCCTTCTTCACGAGCCCAAGGGAATAGGTGTCCCACCCAAAATTTCCCAGCAGGTCCGCGTTCAGCGAGATGGACTCGCGATCGAACCCGTTCATGGCCTTGTCTTCGCGCTCGACCACCCGGGCGATGGTGTCCTCGGAAAACAGGCTGGTGAAGGACTCGCCGTTCTGCGGAGACTTCTCGTGCTGCGAGGAGCGCGATAGATAATAGTTCGCGAGCGAAAAAGTCGGCCGGGCTTCGACGGCACATTCGAATTCCTTGGCCGCGCCGGCGTAGTCTCCTTGAGTGTTGGCTGTGTCGTAATCCATTCTGCCCTGAGCATAGTGCCGGGCAGCCGCGGAATCCGCATCATCCGTCCCTGTTTTCCGATTGGGATCGCGGCACGCCTGTGTTTCCGTGAATTTTTTTCCTGAAATCGATTTTACGGTTTGGATGGCGCCGAACCCGATCACTGTGGCTACCAGAAACATGCCGAACACGACCAGCATGGAGGCCGCGTCGAGGTCTCGCGTCATGGTCAGCGATTGCCCGAAGAGGTAGAGCGCGATGGCCAGCCAGGTGAGCATGGTCAGGTATTGCTCGGCGCGCGTGTGATACGCGAGGCTAAGTTCATTTTCCGCATCGGCCTGGGCAAAAGCGAGGTGCGAACCTTTCTTCGGCCCGCCATTCAAAAACGCACGCGGGTATCGCGAATCGAGTTCCGGCCCGTTGTCGTTGTTGCCGTAGAGAAAATCAACCATGTCGTTCCACTCGGAACGCACCGCGGTTCCCCAGCGGGCTTTGTCCTCATCCAACTTCTCCGGATTGCCCTTCAAGACTCCCAATTCCGCAAGATTGCTTTCCTGCAGCACGGCTTGGAATCGCAAGCGTTCCTGCTGAGTGGTAGCAAGCTTACTCAGAAAGGAATAGGCCAGGCTCGTGCTGCTGTTTCGGTACCCTTCCACCAGACGGTCGGATGCGCCGCTGCCGATCTTGCTCGCTCTGGTGCTGGCTACGCTGTAGGCCGTTCCGATAACCGCGCTGAGTAGAACGGTGAACACAATGAAGAGAATCACGAGAACGGAGAAAGCGCGCTTGGCGGGCTCAGCATGCAAGCGCACACCGGCGAACAATCGTGGTTCCACCTCGCCGGGATGCGGGACCTCCGCTTCTTCCTCCTCTTTTTCCCCCTCCGGCTTGGCTTCGCACTTTTCCTGCATTTCCTGGGGACTCAGGAAACCCATGCGCAACGCCACGCGTTCCGCAAACCCAGAAATGAACGGGGCCACCAAAGCTCCCACGAAGCCGAATACAACGAAAAGGAGAACCACCGCCGCGAAATACACTCCACTAATCAGATCGGCATACACCGCCACGATCAGACCGCTTGCCGTTATGGCAAGTCCGACTCCCAGCATGAGCTTCATTCGCCGCCGGTTGTGGCGCCAAAGCTCCGCGAAAGTCAGGCAGCCCAGTGCAGCGACGAACAGTACCACCGCCTCGGTGAGCAGAATCAGCCTGGTTTGGACCGCCGAAATCTCTTCTTGGAGCTTGAGCCAGAGCGACGTTTCCTCTTTCTTGGCCCCCGATTCATTCCACTGGCTGCCGAAGCCGATGCTCTGCAACTCGCGCGCGACATTTTTGTCGATGGTTTGGGCGGTGTTGAATTTCTTGTCGTCAACGCCTTCGATCCAGGTGGCGTTTCGATAAGGCTTGAGGATTCGCGCGGCGTTGAATTCCACTTCGGATTGCACGTCGCGCCGGGCGGCTCCAGCGGGGTCCGCGTTCCGGAGGGCGTCGGCCTCGGAGCGCAGCCGCCGGCCTTCGGCGACCAGGGCGCCATAATCGTCGTCGAAGTGGAAGAGTTGGCCTTCGCGCTCGTTGTATTCCTTGCGCAGGGTTAGCTCGATGAGGTGCCGCTGGCTGAGCTTGCTTTCGAGCACGTCCGAGTCTTCTTCCGCGTTGCCGGCGCGCAGCGCTGCGATCGCGCCAAACATCGCGACCAGCGCCATAACCAGCGCGATGGCGGTGCCGTTCTCAATCTGAATGAGAGCGGCAAGTCGGGGGTGTTTCTCGAGGGAAAACATAGCCTGAGTTCGCGCGGATATTATGCCGCAGTCTGGAGCGAAGCAAGCTGCAAAATTTGCGCGGAAAAAGCGGGCGATGCGGCAACCTGGCGGAGCCAAGACGCGAGAGCTCGTGCTACACTGCGGCGTTTCCGGGAGGAGATTTTGATGCCGCACGCCAACTTGCGTTCAACTTTGCTCTTAGCTGCTTTGATGCTTGCGTGTTCTTCGGCCCAGGCGCAGACGCAGCTGCCGAGCGATATGCAGCAGAAGATTGACAAAGTAGCTGCCGATGCACTGGCAAAGACGGGAGTAGCCAGCGCCTCCGTCGCGGTGGTGAAAGATGGGCAAATAGCCTACCTGCGCGCCTACGGGAACGCGCGACTCGATCCCGCCACGCCGGCGACGCCCGCAATGCGTTACAGCATCGGCTCGATCAGCAAGCAGTTCACGGCCGCGGCCATTCTGCTGCTGCAGGAAGAAGGCAAGCTTTCGCTCGACGATAAGGTTGGGAAATTCGTTCCCGGCCTCACACGCGCGGACGAAGTGACCATTCGCCAGCTTCTTTCGCATACTTCGGGCTATCAGGATTACTGGCCGCAGGACTACGTGATGCCGATGATGCTGCAGCCGGTGACAGCGCAGAAGATTCTGGACACCTGGGCGCACAAGCCGCTCGATTTTGAGCCCGGCACCAAGTGGCAATACAGCAACACGAATTTTGTGATCGCGGGACTTATCGTGGAGAAGGTCAGCGGCGAACCGCTGCTGCAATTCCTGCAGCAAAAAATATTTACACCGCTCAACATGAAGAGCGTGGCGGACACGGATAAGGCCAAGCTCGGCGACACCGATCCCGCCGGCTACCTGCGCTACGCGCTCGGGCCTCCGCGCCCGGCGCCTAAGGAAGGCAGCGGCTGGCTCTTCGCTGCGGGTGAACTCGCCATGCCCGCCGAAGATTTGGCCAAGTGGGACATTTCCATCATCAATCAGAGCTTGATGAAACCGGCTTCCTACCGGGATTTTGAAACGGAAGTCGTGCTCCAGAATGGATTAGGGACCCGCTACGGCCTCGGCGTGGATGTGCGATCCGAGCTGGGCCATCGCTCGTTGTCGCACGGAGGCGAGGTTTCGGGATTTACGTCGGAAAACCTGGTGTTTCCGGACGAGCGCGTGGCCGTGGTCGTGCTCACCAACCAGGACGCGTCCGATGCCGCCGGAGCAATTGCCATGGGGGTTGCACCGCTGCTGCTGGCCACCCACGACGCGGCGACTCCGGAGAAGTTGGCGCAAGCGCGCAAAATTTTCGAAGGTCTGCAGCACGGCACCATCGACCGTTCCCTTTTCACCGACAACGCCAATTTCTATTTCAACGAGCAGGCGCTCAAGGATTTCGCAGGGAGCCTGGGACCGCTCGGAACTCCACAGGAATTTGCCCAGGATCGCCAAGCGTTGCGCGGGGGCATGATATTGCGTGTGTACACCGTCAAATTTCCAAACGCGCAGCTGCAGGCCTGGACCTACGAAATGCCGGACGGCAAGCTCGAACAGTACCAAGTGGCGGCGAAGGATTAGAAAAAGCTCGGTGCGGCGGGAAACATGGAAGCTAAAAGTTAGTGGTAAGGCGCAGAGCAAAACTTCGCGACGGGCCGACGGCGTTGCCGGAGAACAGGCCGCCAAAATCGATGACATTTAAAACGTTGCTGAGGTTCTGTCCATCGGCCTGCAGCCGCATATTCAGACGCTCCGATTTATAAATGTCCGCCCCCGCCGAAGCGTTCACTTGAAACGCGGGATAAATGCGCCCGCGCGCGAAGTTAATGCGGCTGACCACCTGCGGGCCATACTCCAAGAGGGCTTGCTGCTCGGTTCCCTCGAAATCAAACGGCAGCCCGGTGTCGTATTGAATGCCTGCCGCGATCCACAAGCGCGGCGCCAGTTGATAGCGCAGGCGGCCGCGTACGGTGTTGCGCTGGTCCTGCGAATCGGGAAAATGGCCTGAGGTTGGAATCACCGCGTCGTTGCCGAGAAACAGGCCGCCGGTCACGGGAAACCAGGCGTTGCCTACGTCGTAGGAATAACTCAAGAAGCCCGAAAAGCGGCGCCAATCAGGAAGCACGAGCTTTGCTTCCGCGCCGTAGATAACGGCTTTGCGGAAGGCAACCGGAAAACTGATGGTGGTGTTGTCGAGCTGATCGTCGTCCGCATAGTTGTTCACCAGCCGCCGGAAATAGTTCGCGTCTAGCCGCAGCGTTCCGAAGAAACTCTTGGTCAAGCCAGCCTCGAAGTAATTTCCTTCGGAGGGCTCCACGGGCAATTGCAGGGAGATGGGGTTAAGCATGGTGGCGGCCGTGGAACTTGAAAGCAGAATATTCTCAAACGAGGGGGTCTGAAACACGCGGTCGTAAGAGAAATGAAGCACCAGGTCCGCGGAAGGGAAATAGCGTGAAATGGAGAAGCGCGGATCCACCGCCTGGCGGTTTAGCAAAAGTTGATAGTGATCCCAGCGCAGCCCGGCGTTGATGGTCCAATTTCCGAGCCGGACGAGATCCTGCACGAACGCGGATTGTTCCAGGTCCGGGCGATTGGCCGCAAAACTGAAGGTCAGAGGCGTGCCGGGATCGAATTGCTCCGTATCCATGGGGATATTCGGGATGATGTAGCGGAAGTTTTCGTTCAGAAATATGTTGTCGGACTCAAAGCCGAATTTCCATTCGTGGCGGCCGCGAACGGCGGTGACCATGCCTTTGAAATATCCTTCGCGAAACCGATTATGCTGGAACACCAATATGGGTGTGGAATCGGCGTTGGAATCGAAATTATTCGAATTGTCGCGAATCATGGCACGAAGGCTGGCCACCACGCTGGACGAAAACATGTGCTGGTAGGAGGCGATGCCCATGGTTTCGAAATTATTGGCGTTCTGCCGCTGGCAAGCCGGCCCGGAAATCTCGCCCGGCGCAAAGCACCAAGTCTGCTGCACGAATTCGTTCGGAAGCTCGTAGCGCGAGAGCTCGTGCCGGACGATTAGATTCAAGCGGTCCTTCGGCGTGATGTCGCGCTCGTAGTGAACGGAGAAATCCCCGAGCGTGCCGGTATTGGTGAAGTTCTCGGGGACCACCGGGTTCAAATAGTGGCTGGTGGTGGCTCCGCTGGCGGTGGCTCCCAAAGTGTTTTTGCCCCAGGCGTACTGCGCCTGTGCGAAGGCGCCCGCAGAATCAAAACTGCCGCCGGAAAGCACGGCCTGGCCGTGAAAACCTGCTTGCGCATCCTGTAGCGTATTGACCTCGACTACGCCGCCCATCTTGCGGCCGTATTCGGCGGGAAAGCCGGCGGTGTAGATGGTCATGGATTGGACGTCGTCGGCTTCAATCTCAGGGCCGAAGCTGGGCGAGCGATTGTCGGTGAGCGGGATGCCATCCACCACAAATTGCGTTTGATATTCGGAACCGCGCGGATGCAAAACCGCATTGCCTTCGTAGAGCCAGCCGGGTTGCGAATTCACCAGATCCTGCAAGGAGCGGCCGGGAACCGAGCTCAGCCGATTTTGAATTAGCTCCGTACCAATCTGGCTGGCCGAGCCGGTTTGATCGGGGTCGATCAGGGTGCTGGCGGAGGTGACGGTCACGGATTGATTCACGGTAGGCAACTTTAGCTGGATGGCGTATTCGGTGACAATGGAAGAACGAATCTGAATGGTTGCAGATACCGGCGCGAAGCCGAGCTGCTCGATCTCGAGTTGATAGACGCCATAAGGCAGGCGCTTCACGACCAAGTCACCCTGATCGCTTGTCGCCAGGGAGTTTCGATACTGGTTCGCTTCGCTGACGATCTGAACCGTTATCTTCACTCCCAGACCCGACGGATCGGTGACCTTAAGGCGCAATTCGCCGCTATTGCTTTGGCCAAGGAGCGATGAGGCGCAAAGGAGAAGAAGAGCAGCAAGTCTTGGCATGAATGATCGGCTTAGGTGGCTCGAGGATTGGCCCGGCATGGATTCACAAATGCGCTCGCATCGATGATACAACGCAGGCGCGGAATGCGCTCGGGCAGCATGAAACGTATGCTCGTGGATTTCAACAGAGGCCTCTGGAAAAAGAGGGCTGGGGCTAGAACTGGCCGGTCGGATGCGAGACACTCTTACCGTCCCTGCGCATCTCTATTCATTGAGATGCTCCCTGAGATACAGCGGTTTTTCCGAAAGGCAAGCCAGTAAATAGCGAACCGCATGTCGAACGCGCAAGCAAACTTTAACCAGGTTCCCGATGTGAGAGACCGCCGCGAACATCCGCGCAGCGCTTCGTTTTGGCTGACCTACGTGGAGTTGGGCCAGGATAACGGAGGCATCGTTCTCAACATCAGCGAAAGTGGGCTGGCGGTGACGGCGGCCGAGCCGCTTGCCGAAGAATTTTATCCGCGCCTGCGCTTCCGCCTACCTAAATCCGAGCAATGGATCGAAACGAACGCGCACGTGGTCTGGACGGACACGGCGAAAAAAGGGGCTGGGGTCCGGTTCATTGATTTGGACCCAGGCGATCGCGAGCGGATCAGGAATTGGGTTTCCGCAGCTGGGAAGTTCGTGGACATTCATGAAAGAAGAAGCCTGGCGGAACAAGCGGAACATCAGCTCGCGGAAATGTCGCGCAAGCGGTGGTTGAAACGAACGCCGGTCGCTCAACCGGTGGCAACAGTACAAAACTTTGCGCCAGCGACACCCGAGGAGGAAACCGCGGAACCGGCCGTGGAGCCGCTTCTTCAGCCAGAGAAGCGGAGGCGGGTTGAAATATCCGCGACACCGCCGGCGCCCGCCCAGGCGAGCAAGCCGGAGGCAAAGCGCCGAAACGGAGTCCTCGTTCTTGCCGGGGTCGTGGTTCTGGGGCTCATTTTTTTCGCCGTCGGCGTGGGACTGGGAAAGGGCTTGTTCGATAAATGGCTGAGTCGCTATGCCAAGGCGGAGCCTGCCGGCGACAATTCGTCCGCCGCCTCCGCGACGAACTCGCTGCCGGCGGGTGATTCCGGCGGCGCAATTTCAACGAGCAAGAATGTCGCGCCGGCAAAGCGGGCGCAGGTTGCGCCGGCTACCAATTCCCCAACGCAGCGGCCGCCCATTCTCATGCCCGCCGGGCAAACGGGCGAGTCTGCTGCAACAAACCAAGCTCTTGAGCCCGTATTGGTGGCTCCGCCAAGCGAAGCACAGCCTCCCTCTCCATTACTGATTCCGGAACAAGCGGTAAGCGCGTCCTCATCGCTCGCCATCAGCTTTCAGCTCTCGGTTCTGGTGCCCGCCCAGCCCGGCTCAAAGAATTTGCAGGCGGGTGCGCTCCTTTATCACGTCGATCCGGTGTTTTCCTTGCCGCCGGGCCAGCAGCAAAGCGACGGAACGGTGAAGCTGCGAGCGAATATCGGCAAGGATGGAGTGGTGAACGATGTAAAGGCGGTGAGCGGTCCCGCCGAACTCCTGGAGCCCTCGGTGAATGCAGTCCGCCAGTGGCGCTACGGGATCACGAGGCTGCAGGGCCAACCCATCGAGGCGACCGCAGACATCACCATCGAATATCGGCCTGGCCGCTAGACATCGTCTCCGCCATCTCCGCCACGGTATGCGATACACGCTCCGCTTCGCCGGCAAAGTGAAGCCGAAATTGTCTTCGCCGCTGGAGAACTTGACCCCGCTGGGTCGTTAGTCTCTGACGCAGGTGGTTCTGCCATCACTGGGGTCTTTGTAGAGATGCTCCCCCGCAGGACAGGTTGGAGTTGTGCCCTGCTGCGCCTGCTCTCTGTCGCGTTCTTCCTGAGCTTTCCGATCGCGATCTCTATCCCGGTCCCGATCGGTGTCCGGTGCCGGCGCGCCTTGTTGTCCCTGAGGTCCCGGAGGACCTGGCGCTGCTGCTGGGTTTGCGGAACACCCGCCGATGAGCAGCGCTAGCGAGAACGTAGCGGTAATTAGCCATCTCTTCATTTCGATTCTCCCTTGTGGTGTCGCTCGGGGCAAAACGCTGCTACCGAAGACGATTGCACGTAGCCGAGAGCGTACCCGCAATGCACGGGTGAGTTCTGTCCCAATTCGCACAGTATTCCAGGTGCGGCCATTCCTTGACCGCGCCGCGCGGGTCTAATAGACTTAACGATTCGTCCGGGACTTCGCTTCGCAACTGTGGCGCGGGGAATCTCCGTACAATAAACAGACTCAAGCAGAGGAGAAAGATCGTTGCCGAAACGCACGTTTCAACCGCATGTGCGCCGCCGTCATAAGAAGCACGGCTTCCGCAAGCGCATGAAGAGCCAGGGTGGACGCAAAGTTCTGGCGCAGCGCCGCAAGAAGGGGCGCCACAGTCTCACGCGCGTCTGATTTCGCGCCGCCGAATTTCCCGCGCGAATGCCGGCTGGTGCGGCGCGCGGAATACGACGCGGTTTACCGCGAAGGGCGCCGCCGCACGAGCCGCGAGTTCACAATATTTCTACGCCCCAATGGCCTCGAAATCAGCCGGTTCGGCTGGAGTATCAAAAAGGCGCTGGGTAACGCGGTCCGGCGCAACCGAATCCGGCGACGCCTGCGCGAAATTCTGAGATTGCATCGACGGGAGATTTCATCGGGATGGGACATTGTGATTCATCCACGCACGACGGCCGCCACGCTGGAATTTTTGGCGCTGACGCAGGACCTGCTGAAGCTGTTGCCGCGCGCGAATCCGGGCGCGTGAGCCCCGCCGCTAGCTCTGCTGCCAGGAAATCGTGGCAGGCCTGGGTGCTGCTCGCATTCGTCGGCTTCTACCGGATTTTTCTTGCGCCCTTTTTCGGCGGCGCTTGCAAGTTTTATCCCTCATGCTCGAAGTACGCGCAGGAAGCCATTGCACGGCTCGGCGCGCGTCGTGGAATCGTGCTAGCGCTGAAGCGGCTGGGGCGATGCCGGCCGTTTACCAAGGGTGGATTCGATCCGGTGCCGGATGTTCCATTTCCCGCCGAGCAGCGTGCCCAGGGTGAAGCGCAGTGAGCGATATGAACGATCAGGTGCGCGCGGTTGTTTTCGTTCTTCTGGCGCTGGTGATTCTTTTCACTTGGGGACATTTTTACAAGCCGCCCGTCGCTCCGCCACAGTCTAGTCCCGCGCAAACCGCTCCGCAGAATGCGGCGGAGCCAAGCAGCAGCGCGATTTCTGCAGCTGTTGCACCGTCGATGCAAGGGGCCAAGACCGGACCCGGCCGCGCGGCCATCCCCACAAGCATTCAAGCCACCGAAGAGAAAACCGTCACCGTCGAAAGCTCGCTCTTTGTAGTGGAGCTTTCAAATCGCGGCGGCGTGGTGCGCAGCTGGAAGCTGAAGAAATATTGGGACGATGAAACGACGCATCATCCACTGGATTTGGTGAACGCGTCCGCGGCGCAGGAACTGGGCTGGCCCTTTTCGCTTTTGCTCTCCGATGCGCAGTTGGAGGCTCGCGTCAATTCGGCGCTGTACGAAATAGGACCCGCCCCGGGCCATCTGGACGCGCCCGCGGAGATCACCTTCCACTGGAGTGACGGGCACTTGGACGTCACCAAGAAGCTGAAATTCGATCAGGACTACGTCTTGTCCGTGGAAGCCTCGGCCATGCTCGACGGACAGCCGCTGCCGGTGGCCATCGCCTGGCGCGGCGGCTTCGGCGACAAGGCCATCTACAAAGGCTCCGCGCTGGTGACCGTTTTCTACAACCTCAACGACAAACTTAATCTGCTGCAATATAAGAAACTGGGCGTCTCAGGAAATCAGAACCAACCGGCGCTCCAGCCCGGCCCCATGGAATATCTGGGAGTCGAGGATCAGTTCTTCACCGCTGCGTTTTTGCCCGACGGTTCGGAACTCTCGCTCTGGCATTGGACCCAGGACCACGGAATCGTGGTGGACGACAAGCCCGCGAGCGAGCCCATTGCCGAGATGGCTGCTGGAACGGCCATTGCCGCCCCGCTGCACGCGCGCGTTTATGTGGGGCCGAAAGACCTGAAGATTCTGGAAAAAACAAAGCCGCCCCTCGCGGAACTGATCAATTTCGGTTGGACCGGAGTGATAGCCAAACCGCTCCTCTGGGTGCTCCAAACCATCCATTCGAAAGTGTCGAATTACGGCTGGTGCATCGTTCTGCTGACGCTGGTGATCAACTTCGCCTTGTTCCCGCTGAAGATGAAAAGCTGGCGTTCGATGCAGAAAATGCAGAAGGTGGGGCCGGAAATCCGGCAGATCCAGGATCGCTACAAAAAGTATTCGATGACCGATCCGCGCAAGAAACAAATGAACGAAGAGGTGATGGCCATCTACAGCCGCGAGGGCATCAATCCCATGGGCAGCTGCCTGCCCATGCTCTTCCAGATGCCCATCTGGTGGGCGCTGTGGCGCGTGCTGAACGGCGCGATTGAGCTGCGCCACGCGCCGTGGATCGGCTGGGTCCACGATCTTTCGGCCAAAGACCCCTATTACATTTTGCCGATCGGCATGGCCATCATGATGTACTTGATGACCAAAATGACGCCGCAGACGAGCACGGATCCGGCACAGCAGAAAATAATGTCACTGATGCCGCTGATGTTCGGGTTTTTCTTTTTCAATCTTTCTAGCGGCCTGAATTTGTATATGTTCACCAGCAACCTGGTGGGAATCGCGCAGCAAGTGTATTTGAATCGCACCGAACCCCTTCCCTCCAGAAGTAAATTCAAAAAGAAGCCGGCTGATGCGTGACGAACGAGCGGCGGACCAAAAGAAACCGTTCTTGAGAGAGCGTTCAAACACGGAAGCGCGGCTCGACTTCGAGCATGCGGCTGTGGAACTCAAGAGCTTTCTGGACCTGGCCGTTCGCGAAATGGGCCTCGCGATCCAGTATGAAATCTCCACTCCGGCGGCGCTCGAAGGCGGACCCGCAGAGAAAGACGTGGTGATTGCGTTTCAGGGAGCGGATCAGAATTTTCTGCTGGAGCGCAACGCCGAACTTCTTTTGGCCCTCGAGCATGTGGCGCATCGCTGGCTGCGGCTTGACCCCCGGCTGCACGACCGCGTGCGGTTCGATTGCGGAGATTATCGCGCCACGCGCTTGGAGGAACTAAAACTTTCCGCGCGCGTGGCCGCGCAGCGCGTGCGCGAGACGGGCCAGCCCTTCCGCTTCAATCCCATGTCGCCTCGCGAGCGCCGCTTGATCCACCTGGAACTCACTGGCGCGCAAGGAGTTCGCACCGCGAGCGAAGGCGCGGGCGACCGCCGCCAGCTGGTAGTTTATCCTGCGAACAAGAAGTGACCGGCCCGGCCTAAAAATTCCGCGCTCCGTATCGCTCACACTTCAAGAACGTAACCTTGCTTGCCGACGTTGAGGCATTGCGTGGCGCCGATGCGATCGGTCAAGCCCGCGGTTTCGTGGATGTGGCCGCAAAAAAGATAGGCGGGCTGCGTGCGTTCCACCCAGGCGCGGAGAGTGGGGCTCCCAGCGTGTTTTCCGGGCGCAAATTCGTCCAGCTTGGTGCCGAACGGCGGAAAGTGCGCCACTAGATGGAGCGATTTGATTCCCTCAAAGGCGGCGAGCGCTTCGGCGATGTCTTTTTCGGAATATTCTCCGGGCGTGTTGAACGGAGTGATGTTGCTGTAGCCCAGCCCGGCCCACTGCACCGTTGCGGATGCGGATTTCAAACTGCGTACCTGGCGATGAAAGTCCACCAGGCCGAACTTCTCGCAAAACGCTTTGTTCTCTTCGCGTGTCTCGTGATTTCCCGGCAGCGACCAGACTTTTTCACCGAGCGGCTTCAGGATTTCACCGCAACGATCGAGTCCCTTCCCGAAATTCGAGAGATCTCCGGCGGCGATATAGATATCCGCTGGCTGCTCGACGATGCGCTCGAGCGCGCGCAAATCACCGTGAATATCGCTGAAAATCAAAACTTTCATGGCGTCTCTCCGTTGCGTTGCGGCGCGAGCTTCTGCATGCGGCGCAGGAACATTCCATCGGACTGCCAGCCTTCCTCGACAACGTTCCCTGCGGAGTCAAAAACCACGCGATAGGTAAACGGCTGCGGGCTTTTGCGCCGCGTGTTGACGAAGCGGTTCTCTCCGAAATCGACGATGCGTTCATCCGCATCGACCGAGGTGCGAATCACCGGGAAACGCGCGAACTGCCAGAAGAGCTGCACTTCCGGAAGCTCCAGCGCGCGCGCCACGAAGCGGTCCGGCGGCGAATCGGCGATGAAGCGGAACGCCGGCGGCTCTGGGTTGCGCAGGTCGTAGCGCGCCTGAAACACTCCGTCCGCGGAACGAATCACGCCGCCCCAATCGAGCAGCGAGGGTGGGAGCGGCAGCGCGCCGATGCGGTCGATCGAGATGTGATTGGCCGAGGCAAAATCCTTCACGCGAATGAGGGCCGCATGATGCGCGACGCTGCAGGCGAAAAGATACACGATCGTCCCGTACGTTCCGGCCTGGCACCACGCCGAGCGCTTGACGCGAAATCCCCAATCGCCCCGCGCCGGAAGAAAAAATAACGCGGCAATCGCGGCGCTGGCAACGGCCACGAGCCAAAGGTGAAATGGAAATCCAGCCGCTCCGGCCAGGGCCCAGGCCGCGAGTGCGCCGAGCGTAAATAGGGGCCACATCTTGAGTGCGCGCGAGCGGCTCTTCTCGCGATCGCCATAAATCCACGCAGCAACCTGCGGGAGCAGAACAATCGAAGTGAAACTGAAATCGATGATGAAGAGCAGATCCCAGGCCACGCGCGTCTGCGATAGAGGCGTCCACATGCGGGTTCCGAACGACGTCATTCCGTCGAGAATGATGTGGCTGGCTATCCCAACGCCATAAATCAGTAAAAGCATAGGCCACGAAGGCGCCTCGATTTCAAGCCGGCGCGCAATCCAGCGCGTCAGCCAAGCTAGGAGCGCGGCAAAAAACGGGAGTGCTACGAAGGAATGTGTGATTCCGCGATGGTATTTGACAATGGCGAGCGGATCGCGCGAGAAGACTTCGCGGACGACATCCACGTCCGGGAAAACGGCCCCGAGCGTGGCCGCAAAGATGGCGACGCGCCCTTTGCGCTCGGCAAAATATCCTTTTCCGAGTAGCGCGCCCGTGATTCCGTGTGTTACAGGATCCATGAAGCCATCGGGAAAATGAAAGTGTACATGATAGACGAACGCTCAGGCGATTTCGATCAGCGGCGAACGCTTGAAGACAATCTCTCCGATGGCGCGCGCTGGAATAGCGCGGAGCGCGAGCGCCGCCAGAGCCGCTTCGGCGAATTCGGGCGCTACCGCCGCGAGCAGGCCCCCGGACGTTTGCGGATCGTAGAGCAGCGCGCGAAATTCCTCCGACACACTTTCCGCGAAGACCACGCAGCCTTCCAGAAACTCTCGATTGTTCTTCATGCCACCGGAAAAAAACTTGCCGCGTGCGGATTCCACCGCGCCGGGGAGATAGGCGACGCGCTGGTGATCGATCTTCGCCGAGACCCCGCTGCCGAGAGCCATCTCGCGCAGGTGGCCCAGCAGCGCGAATCCGGTGACGTCTGTGACCGCGTGCACCGGGTGCTTGTTTTGTGCGGAAGCCTCGACCTCGCGCAAAGCCTCGGCCGCATCGCGATTGAGCCGTACCATCGAAGCCGTGGCGGCGGCCACCCAGGTGTCCTCAGCGAGCCCCTGCTTCAACGCCGTAGAAATCACCCCGGTTCCGATAGGTTTTGTGAGCAGCAGAACGTCTCCAGCACGTGCGCCGATGTTTTTCCAGATTTTCTGAGGATCGATAAGTCCGGTTACGGCGTAGCCGAACTTCAGCTCGTCGTCGCGAATGGAATGTCCACCGACTACGGTGCATTTTGCCTCGACCATCTTGGCTAAGCCGCCGCGCAGAATCTCCTCCAGGATTTCCGGCGCAGCCGCCGCCGGGAAAGCCACAATCGTAAGCGCGGAAATCGGGCTTCCACCCATGGCGTAAATATCGCTCAACGAATTCGCGGCTGCGACCTGGCCGAAGAGCGCGGGATCGTCAACGATGGGCGTAAAAAAATCGACGGTCTGGACGATGGCGAGCTCGCCCGAAATGCGATACACCGCCGCGTCGTCGCTGGTCTCAAAGCCGACAAGCAGATTTGGATCGCTTTGTGGCGGCAGGCGCTTGAGCACCGCGTCCAAAACGCTCGGGCTCAACTTCGCGGCGCACCCAGCGGCCTTCGCGGTGGTCGTCAGGCGGACTGTTTCAGCCACGGAATCTCCTTGGGAAATTCAAGCTCACGATTATAGCGCGACGGCGCGGTGGGATTCGTTCGGCAGGAAGATTTCCGGGTGCGGAAAAATTATGCGTGCGCGGCCGCGGAACGAATGGGAATCGTAATTGGCTTCGCAGCTTCTGCGCCGCCTAGCATGTGGCAGC
>Ga0302310_10001963_pt1 | contig 16888 bp, 15 predicted proteins | sample III_Palsa_N1_2_FD_200451 | JGI IMG/M metagenome (GOLD analysis project Ga0302310, IMG submission 200451) | Peat permafrost microbial communities from Stordalen Mire near Abisko, Sweden - III_Palsa_N1_2 | ecosystem: Environmental > Terrestrial > Soil > Palsa > Peat permafrost | place: Sweden...
TGTCGGACAACGCCAAGCTGCCGCTTGCCGGCAATCCGCAGGCACAGCAGCAGATCGAGCAGGCCGATCGCGCGCAGCAGGATCGCGATCGTGCGACCCAGCAGGACCTGCTGAATCGCCAGCAGAACGCGGCCGACCTGCCGCGTGTCGTACCGCAGACCCAGCCGGCACCGGCCAGCAGCGGTTGATCGGCCGCTTCAGCGACGCGAGCGGCGCAGGGCCAGTCCAAGCAGCACGATCAAGGCGGCGAGATCCAGCCACGCAAACCAGTCGCCCCAGCGCGAGTACAAAGTTTGTGTCTCGCGCAACGGCAAATCGCCTACGAGCTCGGCGTCGTGTTTCTCGCTGGAGGCCTCGGCCAGCACGCGGCCGCGATCGTCGCTCAACGTGAGGCGGCCGGAACGGGCGGCACGCGCGATGGCGAAACCGTTTTCCACGCCGCGCATGATCGCCATGCGGCTGTGCAGCCAGCCGTCGATACTGAAATCCCACGCGGGTACGAGCAATAACTGTGCGTTACGCGCCGCATAGGCGTGGCCGATGTCGTGGAAATCCATGTCCTTGCAGATCGCCAGCCCGATCCGCGGTGTGCCGTCGAGCAAGGTGTAGTCATCACCCGGCGTGTACTGTCTTTCGAAGCCAGGGATCAGGTGATGCTTGCTGTACGTGGCCGGCGAGGTGGCTTTCGGCTGGAACACCATGGCCATGTTGCGCTCGGCGCGCGGATCACCTTTGAAGTCGATGCCGGCGTCGACGATCAGGTCGTGTTGCTGTGCCAGTTGCGCGAATGCCGGCACGCTGGCATCGGTGGTGGCAAAGGAGGTTTCCGGAATCAGTACGACCTTTGCGCCTTCACCCGCGAGGCGATTGATCGCGGCCACATAGCGAGCTTCCAGGGTCTGGCCATCGGCATCGTGCAGCGCTGGCCTGATCGGTTTCTCCAATGAAACAAGACCGATACGTAGCGATGTCGTGGCCGGCCCCTGCAGTCGCCAGCTGCCGTAGCCGATCGCGCCCACGATCAGCAGTACGGCGGTTGCCGCAGCCGACATGCGTCCACGCGTCGACGACTGCGGCGTGACCTGCACGGCGACCGCGGCAGGCAACAAGAGCACTAGAAAACCGATGCCCCAGATGCCGGTTAGGGCGGCGAGCTGGATGACCGGCAGCGCATTCATTTGTGTGTAGCCGATGCTGCCGAACGTGCCGTGCGGTGAGATCAGATTGTTGATGTATTCGACGGCTACCCACACCACCGGCAACGCCAGTGCCGCCGCGAACGTGTGACCGCGCAGCAGCAATCGCCGGAACAGCAGCACGCATAAGGCGAACACGAGGCCAGGCATGCCGATGGCGTACACGATCATCCCCATGGGCAAGCCGATGAACCCATGCAGATAAGTCCACTGGTTGAGGCCGCCGAGCGCATACGCGATGAAGGCCGCCAACGCCGACCACCGGGCGCGGACCTGCGGAGCGAGCCACAACACTGGAAGTGGCGCCAACCAGGTCAGCCACCACAGCGGGTGCAGGCCACTGCCAAACCACCAGCCTGCTGCGGCAAGTGTTGTCGCTGCCAGCCACGCAGGCAGTGCGAAACGATCAGATTGCAGTGCCATCAATCGGTCCCTCAGTGGTCCGAGGCAGGAAGGCGAGTATCAGCAATCCGACCAGTGCGACAAGGTCGAGCCACGCGAACCAGTCGCCCCAGCGTGAGTACAGCGTCTGCGTGTCGCGTAGCGGCAGTGTACCTGTCACGCTGGCATCGGCATCCAGGTTGCTTGGTGCTTCCGCCAGGACACGGCCACGGTCATCGCTCAGCGTGAGCGCACCATCGCGCGCGGCACGCGCGATCGCAAAACCGCTTTCCACGCCGCGCATGATCGCCATGCGGCTGTGCAGCCAGCCGTCTGCTTCAAAGTCCCACGCAGGCACCAGCAGCAATTGCACGTTGCGCACGGCATAACTGCGTCCCATCGCGGGAAAATCCATGTCCTTGCAAATCGTCAGGCCAATACGCGGGTCGCTGGGCAGTAGCGTGTAGCTGTCGCCTGGCTTGTAGCGGGCCTCGAAGTCCGGCATCAGGTGATGCTTGAAATACAGCGTCGGGGCATCTCCCTTCGCATCGAAGGCCATCGACATATTGCGTTCCGCCTGACCGTCCGGGCGATAGTCCATGCCGGCGACCAGGATCATGCCGTACTGCTTGGCCACGGCGGCCAGCGCTGGCCGCTCGGCCTTCGACAACGCGAGCACGGTTTCGGGCATCACCGCCATCTGCACGCCCTGCTTGCCGAGTGAGTCCAGTGCGGCCACGTAGCGCTGCTCGAGATTCTGGCCTTTGGGCGAATCCTCGGCGGGGCGTATCGCACCGGCTATCGACACCAGGCCGATGCGAACCTGGCGCGTCGTCGTGTCGCTGCGCAGCCGCCATGTGCCATAGCCAAGCGCCAGCGCAACCACGGCAATGGCGATACCTGCGATCTGCCAGCGTTCGCGCTGCGGCGCCAGCCTGTTGGCGAACACGGCAACACAGGCAGGCAGCAGCATCACCAGGAAGCCGATGCCCCATAGGCCGGTGAGGGCGGCGATCTGGATGACCGGCAGCGCGTCCAGCTGGGTATAACCGAGATCGCCCCACGTGCCATTCGGCGATTGCACGCTGTTGAGGTAGTACAGCGCCACCCACAGCACCGGCACCGACATCGCTGCCGCGAAATAGCGCCCGCGATTCGATAGCCGGCGATACAGCAGCACCGTCAGCGCGAAAATCACGCCCGGCGCACATACCGGCAACACGAGCGCGAGCAGCGGCAGGTGCAGCAAGTCCCTGGCGTAATGCCATTGGGATGCCGCGCCGAGCAGGCATGACACGAAGGCCGCGATGGCGGCCACCGATGCGCGCACGCGCGTGGCCAGCCACAGGATCGGCAGCGGCGCGAGCCATGCCGCCCACCACATCGGGTGCAACTGCGCACCGAACCACCAGCCCGCGGCCGACAGCGCGATTGCTGCCAGCACCATGGCCAGCTTCGAAAGGTCAGGTCTTGATGCCATCGATCAATCTCCTCATGGAATCGAAATAGAACTGGCGGAACCCCGCCTCGTCATAACTGAAACGGCCCGCGCGGTAGAGCGCGATGAGTCCAAGCTGTAGCGCCGACGCCGTCATCGAAACGCCCCAAGGGTCGTCCTGCCTGAGTACGCCCTGCTGCATCGCCTCGCTGATGATGTCGGCCGCGACATTCATGGTCGGCGAGCGGCGTGCCTTGAAGTCATCGGGAAATCGGCGTGCATCGTCGCGCGGCGCAAGAAACGCGTGGTCGAACAGGTGTGGATGTTCCAGCGCGTAGTCGAGATAGGGCTCGAGCAGGGAGAGCAGCCGCTGCTCCACATCCGGATGCTGCGCAATCGCTTTCCACTGCTTTGCGGTGGCGTTGAAGCTGTCGTCGGACAGCCGCTTCAGCAGCGCCTCGCGGTTCGCGAAATGCCGGTAGATCGCCATTGGCGTGATGCCGACGGCCTCTGCCACGCGACGCATCGTGACGGCCTCGGGGCCTTCACGATCGAACAGCTTGTGGGCGGCGCGGAGGATCTTCTCCGGCGTGGTGAGTTTCTTCATGTATACAGTGTATACATGAAATTTTCGATGCGTCAAGATTGAACCGGATCAGGCAATATCGGGCAGCCATAGAACCCCCATATCGTCATTCCGGCGAAGGCCGGAATCGCTTCATCACCTGTGAAGCCAGTCATTCATCAGTGACGAGCAGGGACGCAAGTGCGATTCCGGCCTGCGCCGGAATGACGAAGAAGAGCGAGGTCTCGGGAGGCGTGCCAGCGATTACTGCGGGTCACCAAACAGATCGCCTCGCGCGACGCGATCCTCCATCGCCAGCAGAAAACGCTTGATCGGCAGGCCACCACCAAAACCGGTGAGGCTGCCGTCGCTGCCGATCACGCGGTGGCAAGGCACGATGATCGGCAACGGGTTGCGACCGTTCGCAGCACCCACGGCACGTACGGCGGCGGGTTGGTCGATGCGTCGGGCCACTTCGCCGTAGCTGATCGTGACGCCATAGGGAATCTGCTCGAGTTCCTTCCACACCGCCAGCTGGAATGTTGTGCCGAGCGGGTGCAGCGGCAAATCGAATACTTGCCGAGCTCCGGCGAAATACTCCTCCAGCTGCACGCGTGCGAACGCCAGTGCCTTGGACGAGTGCACCCATGACGGTGATGCTGCCTTCGGGTGCCGATTGGTTTCAAACCACACTTCGCGCAGGCCTTGCGCATCGGCCACCAGGCGCAGTGCACCGATCGGCGTAAGCATCTCGTCGTAATGGATTCTTTCAGCGGTCATGGTTTGCCCCGTTTCGCCAGCGCCGCATCGCTGGCGCTGCGCCACAGATGCATCACCGCGTAGGCGCGCCATGGTCGCCACGTCTCGGCCAGCGCGGTGAGCGCCTTTGTGCTCAGTTCGGGTGCATCACCGGCGGCGACGCGGCGCAGCATCAGGTCGGCAGCGGGAAAGGCATCCGGATGACTCATCGCACGCATCGCCATGTAATGCGCAGTCCATTCGCCGATACCGGGCAGCGCGACCCAACGCTCCACGAATTCGTCCAGCGGCTGCTCCGCACGGAAATCGATGCGGCCGTCCAGCAATGCCTGTGCGATGCCACGGATCGTCGCGGCGCGCGCGGTCGTCACGCCGATCTCGCGCAGGTCCGCCTCGGCCAATCGTTCGGGCGTAGGAAACAGGCATTCGAGTCCGGGTAGCAGCGGTGTCAACAACGGTTCGCCGTAGCGATGCACGATCCGCGTCGCCAGCGTGCGCGCTGCGGCAACGCTGACCTGCTGGCCGAGCACGGCACGTACCGCGATCTCGAAACCGTCCCAGCCACCAGGCAGGCGCAGGCCCGGACGCTTGCGCAGCAGCGGCTTCAGCACGCCGCCGGCACCAAGCGTGGCGGCGATCGCCTGGGGTTCCGCATCGAGGTCGAACATGCGCCGCAATCGCGTCACCACCGGCAATAGCTGCGCCGGTTGCGGACAGTGCAGTTCCAGTTTCAGCGCATGCTCGCCCTTGGGCCAGGCACTCAGCCGCAGCCAGCCCGGAGTATCCGCGGCGCCAAATACGCGCATGTAACTGTGCTCGTCGACCAGCTCCACGCCCGGTAGCGAACGCGTGCGCAGGAACGCCAGCAAGGTTTCGAAGTCGTACGGCGGCCGGTATCCGAGCCGCAACACCAGCGCGTCGCCGACGACCGCACGGGGATGCCGGCGCAGCTCGCGCGGCGGGATGCGGTTCGCCTGCAGGAACGCGGCATTGAAACGGCGCAGGCTGCCGAAGCCCGAAGCGAGTGCCACTTCTGTCACCGGCAGCGCGGTCTCGGTCAATAGCTGCTTCGCGAACAACAGGCGACGCGTCGTGTGCACGTCGATCGGCGGCGCGCCAAGATGTTCGACGAACAAGCGCCGCAACTGCCGCGCACCGATATCGACCCGTGCCGCCAGCTGTTCCAGCGAATGGTCGGTGAGCATTCCCGTGTCGATCAGTTTCAACGCACGCGCCACCACATGCTCGCCGCGCTGCCACACCGCATTGCCGGGTGCCAGCTCCGGGCGGCAGCGCAGGCACGGCCGGAACCCCGCGGCTTCTGCCGCGGCAGCGCTCGCGTAGTAACGGATGTTCGTCGGTTTTGGCGAGGGCGCCGGGCAGACCGGTCGGCAATAGATGCGCGTGCTGGTGACGGCCGTGAAAAACATCCCGTCGAAACGCGCATCGCGGCTCAAGCGTGCCTTTTCGCAAACCTTGAAGTCGGGCAGGGTGGCGATCGACGGTTCGGACATGCCCGCAGGTTAGCACCGGGCCGGAGGCCAGACTCGCCGTTTTCGGACATCAATGCCTGACCCGCTTCTTGCCGGTATGCATACAAGACTCCCGTGTCCCAGCTAAGCTGCACGGCATGTATACGGATGAAAGCAATGGAATGTCGATGAGCCGGCCGATTGCGGCCGACGTGGCGGCGATTGGACGCCTTGGCTCGGTACCCACGATCCTGCAGACGGTCGCGCATACGACCGGCATGCGCTTTGCGGTGATCGCCCGCGTCACGGATACGAAATGGACGGCCTGCGCGGTCCATGACCTGATCGACTTCGGCCTGAAGGCCGGTGGCGAGCTGCTGCTGGAATCCACGATCTGCAACGAGATCCGGCAGCACCATGAGCCGGTGATCTTCGGCAACGCCAGCTGCGATCCGCGATTTGCACAGCATCCGACACCGAAGATGTACGGTTTCGAAAGCTATGTCTCGATCCCGGTCTTCCGGGTCAATGGCGAGTTCTTCGGCACGCTGTGCGCGATCGATCCGTTGCCGACCAAGCTCGACAATCCGAATGTCGTCAAGACGCTGGAGTTGTTTGCGAAGCTGATCGCCGCCGAGCTCGAGTCCGAGGAGCGTCACGAACAAAGCACCAGCGCACTGCTGGATGCTCAGCAGACCGCGAAGCTGCGCGAGCAGTTCATTGCGGTGCTCGGGCACGACCTGCGCAGTCCGCTGAGTGCGATCCGGGTAGGCGCCGACATTCTGCAGGCGGATTCGGATAGCCGTCGCCAGCGGGTTGCTCAGCACATCCAACGCAGTTGCGACCGCATGGCCGAGATGATCGAGAACATCCTCGACTTTGCACGGGGACGCCTTGGTGGCGGTATTCCCGTTGCGCTTCAACCAGTGGACAACCTTGCCATTGAACTAAATCACGTGATTGCCGAAGTGCAGGAAAGCCACCCTGGCCGGGAGATCCGGGTGACGATGGCGATCGAGCACGCCATCAATGCCGACCCGCATCGCATCGCGCAGCTGCTGGCGAACCTGCTCAACAACGCGATGGCCCATGGCGCTGCCGATCAGCCGGTATCCGTCACGGCGACAAGCGACAAAGATGAGTTTGAACTGTCTGTGGCCAATGCAGGGCCGCCGATCCCGCCAGACAAGATTGGCCGCCTTTTCCAGCCATTCAACCGTGGCGCGGAAGAGGCTCCGCAACCTGGACTTGGTCTTGGTCTGTATATCGCAGCCGAAGTGGCGAAGGCGCACCACGGTACCCTGAGTGTTTCATCAACCAGCGAAGACGGCACCTGCTTTGTTTTCAGTATGCCGATCGGCCACACCTGACCAGATCGGGCTGCCTTCAGCGCAGCCGATCAGTTCGGCGTGGCCTCTTTCAGTGCCTCGAGCAGCGCATTCAGCCGGAACGGTTTTTTCAGTACGGTGCAGCCGGCATAGGCTGGCGGCAAATCATCCGCTCCGGTCAGGACACAGATCGGTATATGTCGGGATTTGAGTGACGGCAGCAGTTTCTCGGTCGTCGTGGTGGCCAGCCGGTAGTCGATAAGCGCGATGTCCGGTTCGGAGTTCTCAAGCAGGCGTTGGGCCTCCTCCACGGTGGAGGCCGGGCCGAGCATCCGGTACTCCCTCGACTCCAGCGCGATCTCCAGCGTTGCCGCGATAAGCATGTCGTCTTCCACCACCATCACAAATGGCCCGCTCGGCGATGCAGTACTCATGTGGGCATCCTCTTGGTTCTGCATGGGAACCATGCAGGGGATTGAACGGTGGGTTGCCGCGCTTGACTCAAAGCGTGAAACATTTACTCGCAAATCATCCTCGCCCATCAACCTCGCAAATCGGCAACGTCTGACTTCACTACGAACTACCTCGTGCGAAGGTGGCGCGAAGAAGCCGTTTCAACGCTTGTTGCACATCGCCTTCGCTGTCCGCTGTCTCGGACGGCGTGCGCAACAAAAGCGCATCAGCTGGTTCATCGCACAAGCCGGCAAGCCCGACTGACACCGGCCCTAGGCCGGTGATACTGTCACGGCTCATATGCCTGGGGGAGGCAAGACATGGGTTCAGGTCCACGCTGGCTGTTGATTGTGGCGATCATCCTGCTCGGTATTGGCGAATGGGGGTGGGCGTTCATCACGGGGATGAAGCAGGCCAGCCAGCTCAGCGCGCAGTTTGCTCAGCAGTCTGAGCCGATCCATCTGGATCCTGCCAAGCGCCATCTGTTCACGCGCGAAGAGGCGAATACGTTCCTGGTCGCGGCCAAGCAGGCCGAGGTGATCAAGGATCCGCTGCAACGCTGCCTCGCTTATCCGGATCCGCCCCGCAGCCATTGGTCGCCTGAGGCGGTCACTGCTTACTGCCATTACCGCTACCAGCCGGTGATTCCGTTCACCGAAGTGCAAAGCCTGATTCAGAGCGGTCATGCCGCGGAAGTCGACAAACGTTTCGCGCAGGTCTTGCAGGCTCAGTTGACGCAACCCGATTTGCGCGGGCTGCTCGATCGGACGTATTACGAGGATTTCAATAACGGCTCGTTCGACATCCGCCCCACACTGGACGCGTGGAAGCGCGATTCACCGCGCAGCGCATACGCCTATGCGGCCAGCGGCTATGCCTATGTGCAGATGGCTTTTGATGCACGTGGCGAGCAGTACATTGCGAACACGCCGCAAAGCAGTATCGACGCGATGGATAAGCTGCTCACCCAGGCCGATGCCGACCTGCGTCATGCGATTGAACTGGATCCGCGGGTTACGCCCGCTTACACGGCCATGGTCAATGCCGGTGGCCTCAGTCTCGGTCGAACCTATGGGCTTGATGCCGCCAGGCACGGGCTCGCCATCGCGCCGGATAACTACGCCATCTACGATATGCAGATGTGGCTGGATCAACCGAAGTGGGGCGGTTCGTTGATGGCCATGAAACATCTTGCCGATCAGGCGCAGGCCCATGCGAAGGGTAACCCCTTGCTGATACTGCTGCAGTCGAGACAGCCGTTCTACGAGGCCAATAACTGTGAGTGCGAAAAAGATGTCGAGCTGGCCGCATACCCGGCCGCGCTCGATCAGGTCGCCCTCAGCACCGATCTCGCCAAGGCCGGAAATGCCGCGAGCGGCAGCATGCGTCTTGAAATGTCGGTGATCTATCTGTCGGAGGCGTTGCGCTTCAACCAGGGTCTTGACGGAGAGCGGGTTCGTCGCGCGTTTGCCCTGGTCGATTTTGACGAGGCAGGGTGGGCAGTGACCGAGGCCAGTCAGTTGATCGCGACGTCGCCTCGCAACGCGGACGCCTTCAAGGTTCGTGCCCATGCCTATGAGGAGATGAACGACTACGCACATGCCGAAAAGGATTTCCGCGCGGCGCTTGTGCTCGATCCGAACGATCTGTGGTCATTGTCGCAGCTCGGCGAAATGTTCGTGTACTGGACGCATGACTGGGACAAGGGTTGGGATGTTGCCGACCAGCTCATCAAGGCTCACCCCGAAAATCCGTATGGCTGGATACTGCGCGCCACCATCCAGGAGCAGCAGCCACGGGCCGGACTGAAGGACACCGTCGAGTACTTCGCTGCACACTTCGGCAGCGATCCGGCAATGGCCAAGAGGCTCACGCGCATGCGCGCGGCGCTGACCTTGCAGACCCACTCGGGCAACCAGGTATTGGCCGGCAAGGGGCAGCCACACGGCTGATCGGCCAGGCGCAACGGCTTGAGCCAGGCCACGTTTTGCCATCAGGGCAGCGTGGCCGGCTCGATCACCTCAGCCTGCTTCTCGCCCCGAACCATGCTCGACAGCACCCCGTCGCGGCGGATCAGGCCGTGATACAGCGCCGCGGCCATGTGGGCGATAAACGTCAGGAACAGCAGCATAGCGAACCAGCTATGCATGTGACGCAGCACGGCGAAGGCGACGGGGCTGGTCGGGAAGATCGGCGGCAGCCGCAGCGAGTCGCTCAGCATCACCGGATAACCGCCGGCCGACAGCATCGCCCAGCCGATCAGCGGCATCGCCAGCATCAGGAGGTAGAGCAGCCAGTGCGAGGCGTGCGCCGCCAGTTTCTGCACGGCGGGGAGATCGGCCGGCAACGCGGGCGGCGGATGACGCAGCCGCACGGCCAGCCGCACCACGGCCAGGATCAGGATCGCGATGCCCAACGGCTTGTGGATGCGCAGCAGCCATTCATGGCGCTCGGACACGGAGGCCACCATGCCGACACCGATGAACAGCATCGCCAGGATCATGGCGGCCATCAGCCAGTGCAGTATCCGCGCGGGCAGGGAGAAGGTCTTCGCGTCGGACTTCATGGTTTGGCCTCCGGCTTCGGATGCGCGACGGCGGCGCCGGGCAGATGGGCTTCCTCGCTGGTGCGGCGCAGGTAGGAGACGGCGTAGGCGGCCGAACGCGCGGGCAGCAGCGGGTCGTCCGAGGCCTCGATGCCATCGGGCAGCACCAGCGGGTCATAGTTGATGTCGCGGCAGGGGCCGCTTTCCTGCGGCTCGGTGTGCTCGAGCACCAGCGTGCCGGCGTCGATCGTTTGGCGGTCGGCCGGCCATTCCTTCGTGGCGTCATTGGTCGGGTCACCCGGCTGGGCGAGCGTCACCAGCAGATGCCAGTGCAACGGCCCCTGCGACAGGCGTTGCGCCAGGTCGCTCGCCAGATAGTCCGGGTTGCCACCGCTGCCAGCGTCGCTGCCGGTATCGGTGGCTTCGGGCACCATGCGCCAACGCACCGCCTGCCGCTTGCCGGCGCTATTGGTGAAGACGAAGGCGTCGAGGCTCCAGTAGTTTTCGGTCGCGAAGCTGGCGGACGGTTTCGCTGTCTTGGCCCAAGCCCGGAACGCGGCCGTTTCCGGATGTGCGGCAAAGAAGGCCGCCACTTTCGCCGGATCCGGTTTGCCGGTGGCCGGGTCGGGTTGCTGCGCCTTCAACTGATCGTAGAAGGCTTGCGGCGTCGACACCGGAAACACCGGCATGCTGTTCATGCCGGTGCGCCACTGCTGCCCGTTGGCCTGCGCGAAGCGCAGCGCCATGCTGCGGATCGGCACACTGCTGTCCGGCGCATACGGATTGCCGCCGGGGATCGCGAAGCGACCGACCAGCGGGGTGCGGCCGGGTGCGAATACCTGCGCGTCGGAATAAGCCTGCGCGTGGCCGTTGCTCTGGAAATAGCCCACCACGCACACGCCCTTGGCGTGATTGCGGCGATAGCCGGCGAACGTGCCGGCGTTGTCCTGCAGTTGGTCAACAATGCGTTTTGGGGTGAGCCGCTGTGGCGCCAGCCAGCCACCGACGTAGCCGAAGGCAGCCACGACGAGTGCGATCACGGCAACGATCAGCGCCCACGAACCCATGTTGCCTTTACGTCGTTCGGGCGCGGAAAGTTCTTCTTGCATGCTGCGACTCCTGGAAGATGCACGCCGAATCAAGCGCGGCAGGTCGTTGCGCCGGATTTCCCGCCGATGCAAAACATTCGCCCGGCCATGGCGAGCGGTTACATGTGTGGGGAGAGGCTACACCCGGCAATTCCGCGGGACGCACTCCATTGGGCCGATTCGTGCACATGGCGCGAATCGGCGGACCAGAATCCATGCACACCCCGGCGATCGGCGCGGATTACCTGACCGGCGCCATCAAGTGCTGATACGGCGTGCCGGCCCACATCACATACGGCGCTGACGTGTCGGGGACTGCGTTTTTCGGGTAATTGTCGTAAAAAGCCGGGTCGGCACCCACGATCATGAAATGCGGCCCGGTCCTGATCCAGTGCTTGCCGTTTTCCGGTTTCTTCGCGTACGGGTCCGTGTTGCTCGCATCCGTGCCGCCTTCCAGCATGTACATCAAGCCGATCTTGCCCGCCGGCGGCGGCTGGTGCCCGGCATACGCCTGTACCCATGCCATCGCGTTCTTGTCCATGCACATCGCATCCGGCCCCGGTACCCCCGGGTTGTCCGGCATGCAGGTGAAATCATTGCTGCCCTTGCGCAGTGTGCGCATGGTTCCGTCCGCTCCCATCGCCATGATCGTCGCGTCCGTTGCCACCCGTGCCGGTGCGGCGCGCATCGCGCTCGCGATCAGTTGCGCATCGGTCGGTGCCTTCTTGTCGGCCGCCTGCGTGGAGCCCATGAGAACAAGCATCGCGGCGACAACGGTAAACCGGGTCATCAAGCCTGTGGCGTGCATGACAGCCTCCTCGGAGTTTGCTGTGACGGTTTCCCCCGGATCCCCTTTGCCAGTCTCTGCCGCTGCCCCGGCCCCGGCAATCGGCCATAAGCTCGATCGCACCCAGGGCGACCTATGCCGATTGGCGGTGGCCGCGCGCGCGCCGCATAATCCGTGCTTGTGCCTTGTCTAGCCGTCTTCGAAGGATCCACCCATGAACGCCCCCACCCGCATCGACACCACCCGTACCATCCGCGCGCCGCGCGGCACCGAGCTTTCCTGCAAGAGCTGGCTCAGCGAGGCGCCGTTCCGCATGCTGCAGAACAACCTCGATCCGGAGGTGGCGGAGAACCCGGCGGAGCTGGTGGTGTACGGCGGCATCGGCCGCGCCGCGCGCAACTGGGAGTGCTTCGACGCGATCCTGCGCAGCCTGCGCGAGCTGAACGACGACGAGACCCTGCTGGTGCAGTCCGGCAAGCCGGTCGGCGTGTTTCCCACGCACAAGGACGCGCCGCGCGTGCTGATCGCCAACTCCAACCTGGTGCCGGCGTGGGCGACCTGGGAGCACTTCAACGAGCTCGACAAGAAGGGCCTGATGATGTACGGCCAGATGACGGCCGGCTCGTGGATCTACATCGGCTCGCAGGGCATCGTGCAGGGCACCTACGAGACCTTCGTCGAGATGGGCCGCCAGCACTACAACGGCAGCCTGAAAGGAAAGTGGATCCTCACCGCCGGCCTTGGCGGCATGGGCGGCGCGCAGCCGCTGGCTGCTTCGCTGGCCGGTGCGTGCTCGCTCAACATCGAATGCCAGCAGAGCCGCATCGACATGCGCCTGAAGACGCGGTACGTCGACGAACAGGCGACCGACCTGGACGACGCGCTGGCGCGCATCGAGAAATACACCAAGACAGGGGAGGCGAAATCCATCGCATTGCTCGGCAACGCCGCCGACATCCTGCCGGAACTGGTCAAACGCGGCGTGCGCCCCGATGCCGTCACCGACCAGACCAGCGCGCACGATCCGGTCAACGGCTACCTGCCGCAGGGCTGGACGCTGGAGCAGTGGTTCGAGCGCCGCAAGAACGATCCGCAGCGCACGCGCGACGCCGCCAAGCACTCCATGCGTACCCACGTCGAGGCGATGCTCGCGTTCCACGCGCAGGGCATCCCCACCTTCGACTACGGCAACAACATCCGCCAGATGGCCAAGGACGAAGGCCTCGCCAACGCATTCGCGTTCCCCGGCTTCGTGCCGGCCTATGTGCGCCCGCTGTTCTGCCGCGGCATCGGCCCATTCCGCTGGGTCGCACTGTCCGGCGATCCGGAAGACATCTACAAGACCGACGCCAAGGTCAAGGAACTCATCCCCGACGACCCGCACCTGCACAACTGGCTCGACATGGCCAAGGAGCGCATCAGCTTCCAGGGCCTGCCCGCGCGCATCTGCTGGGTCGGCCTCGGCCAGCGCCACAAGCTCGGCCTGGCCTTCAACGAGATGGTGCGCAACGGTGAGCTGAAGGCGCCGGTGGTGATCGGCCGCGACCACCTCGACTCCGGCTCCGTCGCCTCACCGAACCGCGAAACTGAAGCGATGAAGGACGGCAGCGACGCCGTCTCCGACTGGCCGCTGCTTAACGCCATGCTGAATGTTGCCGGTGGCGCGACGTGGGTTTCGCTGCATCATGGCGGCGGGGTGGGGATGGGGTACTCGCAGCACTCCGGCGTGGTGATCGTCTGCGACGGTACGCCGGAAGCGGACAAGCGGATTGCGCGGGTGTTGTGGAACGATCCGGGCACCGGCGTGATGCGGCATGCGGATGCGGGGTATGAGGATGCTATCGAGTGTGCGAAGGAGCAGGGGTTGAAGTTGCCGATGGTTTGACGTGATAAGCGGCAGGGAAATGAACATGACCCTTTTTTGCGATAGCGCAGAGAGCGCAATTCGAGTTTAAGAAAAATTCGTTAGAGTTCGTCAAAATACTGGGGGCTAAATGCAACTTACAAATATCAGCTACCAAGAGAATAAAGGGCTTCCAAGCCACTGGCGTGTTGAGCGCTTGACTCTTGGCGGTATTAGCCTGGTCGTTGGAAAGAACTCCAGTGGAAAGACGAGACTTCTCAACGTCATCGATAACATAGCGAAGATGGTTTCCGGCCGAATTTTCGCAACCTCGGGTGAGTGGAAAGCCAATTTTGAACGTCGTAAAGGTCAAGCCTTAGAGCACCAGGAATACAGCCTCAACGTCGCCGCAGGAACAAGACTAGTCGTGGAGGAGTCTTTCGAGATCAACCACCAGCGGATCATGCACAGACAGGAATCTGGCGCAGGGTTTGTCTTGAAGAAGTCGAGCAAAAGTCGGGTGCAATATAAGGTCCCGCAGGATCAACTCATGGCGGTCGTTCGCCGCGATGAAATTCAGCATCCCTATTTTGACCACCTCCATAGATGGGGTGCAGGACTTTGCTATTACCGCTTTGGTTCGGAGCTAGGAAAGAACAGTTTCACTGCTTTGGCACCCAATGAGCCGACGCAAGATAGCAATTTGCTTCTTGCCGGTCTTGTCGACAACGCTGCTCACGTGTATCGGAAGACTTTCGATCGATTTAAAGACGTCTACAAAAGCTTGATCTTGGATGATCTCCAAACTCTCGGTTTTCCGTGCAGCGACGTGGTGCTCGCGTTTACGCCTGGCCTAATTTTCAACGGCATCCCTCCCATGCAACTGGGCGTTATGGAAAAGGATCGGACGTGGCCCACATACCAGGGTGAGATGTCGCAGGGTATGTACAGGGCGTTCGCGATCTGCGTGCAAATGAATGCAAACATTCTTTGGGAAAAATCGTTACGTGTGGGGCGCGAGCTTGCCCTTGGTGATGCTCCGATGGTCGTCATCGACGATATCGGGGAGGGACTTGACTACACGCGATCAAAGGCACTTGTTCGGTGTTTGATCGAAAAGGCAACAGAGAACAACATCCAGCTTGTGATGTCATCCAATGACAGATTCATTATGAACGATGTGCCTCTCGAGAACTGGGTGATCCTTCATCGGGAAGGCTCGGAAGTGCGTGCTTTTGATTATCAAAACTCCAAAGAACTGTTTGAAGAATTTCAGTATCTCGGCTTGAACAACTTCGACTTTTTTTCTGGCGAATTATTTCTGCGCAATAGCAAATGAAGAAAGTTGCCGTTTTCGTAGAGGGATGGACGGAATTTTTCTTCGTCGCACGGTTGATTGAAGAAATGGCAGGATTCGGAAGAGTCCACCTTAGGATGGAGCATCAACACGGTGGCACGCCGCATTTGTATAGAAAGGTAGGTGCGCCTGAAGAGGCAGCAGAAATCGAAGTTCTTCTGATGAACTGTTGCGGGGATGGCAAAGTTAAATCCTACATCTTGGAGCGTAGACAGCTGCTCATTAATAGGGGTTATTCCTTTGTTATCGGGCTACAGGATCTTTTTCCCAAGCCACTCGGTGATTGGGAAAAATTTGAAGCTGGCCTAAATCAAGATTTAGATGATGATCCGCGCGTAAAAATAGTGATGGCTCTTCAAGTGATGGAGGCAGAAGCTTGGTTCCTTAATGAATCGAAACACTATGAAAAAATACATCCAAGATTGACCATTCCATATGTGAAAGCGGTAGCTGAATTCGATCCATTATCCGACCCTGCGGAAACGAAGGTTCCTCATCCGGCGAAGCTTCTCGATCGGATCTATAAGTCTGTTGACCTTGGTTACGCAAAAAGAGAGTCGGAAGTTCGACGTACGGTTGACGCCTTGGACTATGAGGAGCTGTTTGTGACCGTCCGCGCAATGTCGAAGTCGCTGTCAGGATTCCTATCTCAGCTCGAGACTGCCGGGATCTGTTGACGCAAAACGGGGTCTGGTTGGGGTAGTCCACTCTGTCCCCTTTCCTCATCGCTCAGCCACTCCCTCAATGTCCGCGCTGCGCGCGTCCGAGGATCAGGCACAGTAAGACTTAAGAGAGGAATTCCAGCAGCAGCTTGCGCTTGGCCTTGGGCAGGTTGCGGAAGGCGTCGAGAAGGCGCCCCTCGTCGTCGGTGAGGCGCTGATAGACGGAGGATTTTTCCCCCACCCCCAAGCGGAAGTGGCCCCGGCCGGTAGCAAGCCATTCGAAACTGGCGTTGAAATCCTTCAGAATCGTAGTGTAAAGAGAGGATGTCTTTACCCTAAGTCTGCCCATTCGCCTGAGTCACCCCACGCTTAGCTGCGTCTTTGCGACGCTCTTTCGCATAGTTGATGACTGGAAGTATAAAAAGAAGTATGGCGGCCAAATAAGTTAAGAAAAACGCCAATGCTTTGTTCCATGCGTGAACAGTGCCTCCCATACTCATAGACGGCTCGCTCATGCGGTAGGTAATCGTAACGGGCGATCCAGCATGTAGGCTTGAACATGGTCCGTTGCCGTCAATGCCACCCCACCCCGAGCTTCCTCCATATAAAAAGTTACCAGCCTCATAGTTATATGAATATCCGAAGCCTTTACTCCCACACTTCACTCCAATGATGTGACCAGTTGTCGCAACGCTTCCATTGGTAAACGGAAGGACGTTACATACCCAGCATGAGATCACCAAGAAACTACAGATGCCCCACATCCAGAGAATGGTGCGGTGTTCATTTTGGTAGTACACACGAAATCCTAGAAGCCACTGCCGCATCATCACTCCTACAAGTCAGCTAACTTACAAGAACGGAAACTGGGGTCACCATTTCGCCGCTGGGGTCAATAGGCATGCACTTCTCTTCCCCGGCCGCGCCGAAGAGTATGTGCCCGTCTTGCCGCTGACCACCCGCCGCTGTGTTTCATGCGGCGCCAAGATCGCGCCAGTCACCGTTCTGGTTAGG
>Ga0302310_10001964_pt1 | contig 16866 bp, 6 predicted proteins | sample III_Palsa_N1_2_FD_200451 | JGI IMG/M metagenome (GOLD analysis project Ga0302310, IMG submission 200451) | Peat permafrost microbial communities from Stordalen Mire near Abisko, Sweden - III_Palsa_N1_2 | ecosystem: Environmental > Terrestrial > Soil > Palsa > Peat permafrost | place: Sweden...
TCTGGCATAGAAGCGATCAGGCAGTCGTGCATAGCTGTTTGCAAAGCCGAACGGAGTGAGCGTGGCGGAGTCATCCTTAGGCTTGATCGAGGGAACGGGAGTTGCACTCATGGTCTATTGGATGTTCGCACGTTGTCATCGGTCCCGGGAATCCGAAGGAATTGATGTTCCCCGTCCTACTGCGCTGGGCAGACCTGATTTCCGGTCGTATTCCCCGGGACGAATGGAGCCATGATGGAACCGACCGACCGCAAAACGCCGTTCTCCATGACGCACTGAACCGCGGCGGTTGCCTTCACATCCTTGAGCGGATCACCCTCGACGAGGATGAGGTCCGCAAGCTTGCCGGGCTCCAGCGTGCCCAGGTCTTTCGAGAGCCCAAACGCCTTCGCCGGCAGGATCGTTGCCGTTTCGAGCGCCTGCCACGGCGCCATGCCGAACTTCACCTGCGCCCGCAGATTCAGGTGCAGCGAGGTGGCAGTAAGGTCGAGCGGCGAGTCGGTCCCGGCCAGAATGTACCCGCCCGATTTGATGACTGCGGCGACGGTATCCTCTTCGTCTTTCACCCGCATCATCGCGTCGGTCTGATCGGCCTTCAGGTCGGCATCGCGTGCGGCGACCAACCGCGCAAGCTCCCACGGCGGAGCGACCTTGTACTTCGGATCATCCGGCATGGTCGGGTTATCGACGTACATCGTCGGGTTCAGAATCGTGCTGATCGTCCACATCTTCGAATCGGTCAGCAGTGTCCGCACGTCCGAGTAACTGACGCCCGTGAAGCTCCGCGAGTAAGCGTAACCCGTCCGCGCCGTGGCCGAGATGTGCGACATGCCATCCTCGCCCAGCGACACAGCCGGCAACAGATAATGCGATGCCGTTTCGACACCCATCTGCGTATGCGCGAACTGGATGCCCTCCTCAGCCCACTTGAACGGGAGCCGCACATAGAGCTTCACGAAGTCGAAGTCGAGCGCCTTGAGCCGCGCAAACTCGCGGTGCAATTGCGCTTCGGAGGTCGTCGGAATCATCATCGGGTAGTAGACACGTTCGCCGTCGACGGCTTCAGCAGTTGAGAACAAGCGCGGACCAACGGCCGCACCGGAGCGATACGCCTCCTGATGCTGCAGGGCGCGGTAGGCGTTGTCCGCGATGGCGCGCACCTGCGTAATGCCATATACGAGCCACAGCCGGCCCATGCGGTCGCCGTAGTAGATCGAGTTATCGGAGTCGTCGTGCGCGTGGCTTTCGGTCAGGCCGGGCATTACGGTCAAGTCGCCGGCCTCGATGGTGCGAGTCACACCGGCGGGCGGCGTAGCGGAGTGCGGCGTCACACTGGTAATCCTGTTGTTCGTGACGAGGATATCGACGTCCGTCTGCTCGTCCGGACCGGAGCCCTTCCAAAAACGGCCTGCGTGGATCAGCAGCTTCTGCGTCGGCACGTTCTGCGTGTAAGTAAGGTTGGCCTCCACCGGCGTAACGGCCTTCGTCGTACGCGAGATGATTCTGAGCTTGCCGTTGTTGAGGTACAAAATCTTTGACGAATCACCTGACCATGTCGGCGCGTCGGTGGTTTCGTCGTTCAACTTCACCGCCGGACCTAACGGCTTGCCGCTTGCATCCACCGGCATCGTGTAGAGCAGGTCGTCCATCACGAACGCCATCTCCTTGCCATTGGGCGAGTAAATCGGCCCGTCTTCGGTGCGAGTCGTGATCGATTCAAACGGAGCTGGCTCGAAGAACTCCGTCTTGCCGGTCTTGATGTTGACCGTCAGAATTGCACTCGTGCCTTCGCGGAAACGCTTGGTGTAGGGCTTGATGGTTGCAATCGAGACGGTTTCGCCCGAGGCAGAGAACGCAGGCCGGCCGGGGAAGAATGTCGCTGGGGCGAGCGGCTTCATCGCACCGGTCGCCAGGGTCAGCAGGACAGTCGCGCCAGTGTGATCCTGGCAGGCGATCAGCTTGCCGTCAGGGCTCCACGCCGGCATGATCTGCGCCTCCTGGCTGGGCGAAACACGCTTGTCGCCATCCGTCGTCGCTGCCGATATGTCATGCAAATAAACGTTCTCGATGCCGTCCTTATCCGAAACATAGGCTAGCGTCTTTCCGTCCGCCGACCAAGCCGGCCCCTGCTTGTAGTAGGTATCGTGGGTCAGCGCGACCGGTACAGAGCCGATCTTCATCAGGTATAGCTGGTTCAGCGCGACGAACGCGACTTGCTTGCCATCGGGCGAAAGCGCAGGAGCGTAGATGCCCTTCACAATACGCGGTGCAGTCGAGTCGAAGTGATAGACCTTGCGCGGGTACGTCGGTCGAATCGACTGGATTCCTGCGGTGAACGGAATCACCGCCTCAGTCTTCGCGGCCAGATCGACCTTCAGCACATGTCCACTGCCCGTGTAAACGAGTTCGGAGTCCGAGGTCCATGTCGCCGCGAATGGGAACGCATCCTCGGCCTTGCCGGTATATGTGGCGCTGCCGCCGACGGGCGCGACGACGATCCTAGCGCCACTCATAAACAGCCCAGCCCCGGCGAATTTGACGTAAGAAATCATTTTGCCGCTCGGCGAGAACGACGGCGCATCGAAGCGTCCCTGCGTGGGATCGATCGACGCGATCGTCTTCTGCGCCTTCGTTGCCACGTCGATCAACTCAACCGATTTTGAAGCGATTCCAGCCCCGCTGACGAAGGCAATCGACTTATCGTCGGGCGACCACGCGGGCTCAAACTCATCTGCGTCGCTGGACGTAATCTGCGCGAGCTTCCCCGTCGCAATATCCACGGTCCAGATGTCGTACGAGCCCTTGAAGGCGCGATCCGACGAGAACGCAATTGTCTTCCCGTCGGGGGAGATCGCAGGCTCGCGGTCGTCGCCATGGCCGCTTGTAATCTGCTTCAAACCCGCGCCATCCGGCTTCATCGTCCAGATGTGAAACGTTCCGCCGGCATACGACTGGATCGCCACGAAGGAGCCGTCGGGCGAGAACACCGGGTGCGACGCTTCGTCGTAGGGGCCGGTAATCTGAGTCGCCTTGCCGCCCGCGAAAGGAAGCTTGAAGATGAGCCCCTGCAGATCCATCAGCATCGTCTTGTGATCTGGCGAGACGGTCACCGCCATGTCCGTGCCTTCGGAGACGGTGATGATCTTTGCCTTGGGCGGCGCTGCCGGTGCGACAGTCTGAGCCGAAACACCAACACACATCGCGGAGACGAGAACGCAAGACACAGGATGAAAACGCATCAGAGAGAGACTCCTTCAAAGGAAGAGCGCAGTATCCCCTGAGGGTACACTGCGCCTTCCTGCATAGCGGCTGTGAATGATTTGTTTAGAACGAGAACCGGCCGATGAACTGCAGGTTGCGCGCATAGTATTCGAGCGATGTAGTGGAAGGAACGGATGCGGGGTGGCCGTAGGCAGTCGTGCCGGTGCCCTGGCTGGCGGTCGTAGAGAACGCTCCGAAGTTGGAGTGATTGAAGAGGTTGAAGGCCTCAATCGCGACGATGGCGTGATACTTCTCCTTGATCTTGAAGTTCTCCTGGAGCCGCGAATCGACGCGGTTGTAGTCGCTGCCGCGGAAGGCGTCGCGAGCGATGACCCAGTAGCCGTAGTTGGCATCGTAGGAGACCGTCGACAGCGGAGCGTAGATTGTGCTGCAGTGCGCTACCGGGCATGTGGTGCCCGGCGCGATGGGCTGCGATGGTAGGCTCTGGCCTCCTGCGACTGCGAAGCCAAAGGTGCGTGTACTCGAGGCGTAGCTATTGACCGAACTGCCGGAAGTGGTTGCGAATGCCAGTCCGGAACCGAAGTGATAAAGCGCGGACATCGACAGTCCGTACTTCCACTGGTACTCGCCAGTTGCTGTCAGAGTGTGGCGCTGGTCGTCGGTTCCGTTGGCCCACTCCTGCTGGATGCCCGCGGGGAACGGCTTGTTCGGATACGCGAAACCGCCGGTGGTGGAGTTCTTGACCCGGCCCCATGTGTACGCCAACGTGCTCGTGAAGCCAGCCAGTGTCGCGTGCTTCACCGAAACCTGTAGACCATCGGCGATGACGCCGGCGCCAGGGTACGTCGTGAATTGACGCACCGCAGAGCCGAAGAGCTGGTTACAAACCTGCTTGGCTGCCTGTGGTCCGGCCGGCGAACCGTTGCTGGGCGCGTCGGTGGAGAGCGTTGCGGCGTTCAAAGTGTCGAGCGTAACGCTGGTATTGCCGCATACGCGCGAGGCATACGTCGCAGCATTCATGGCCGCCGTCGGATTCAGGTTCTGCTCCGGGTTGGCTGTATTGACCAGAAGATTGCCGCTCAGTGCAATGAAGTCGTCATACACGCGCTGGTGGACGAAGTCTGCCGCCATCGTGGTCCGGAAGGGTAGCTCCCGCGAGATGCCGAAGGACGCCTCGAGCGAATACGGCGTCTTGGCTCCGCGCGCCACTGGCTGTGGCGAACTGACGTAGTTCGTTGGGTTCGATGTCGGGGTCTGACCCGCGAACGGAGTCGGCAACGACAGGTTGGTACCGCTCGTCGTGGCCTGCAGAGCCCGGGTCGTGCTGCTGTAAAGCTCTTCGTCGATGATCGCGTTCGCCACCTGGTCGGCATAGTAGAGACCGCCGCCGCCGCGGATGACGGTCTTGCCATTGCCGAACGGATCGTACGCGAAGCCAAGCCGCGGACCAACGTTTAGGTTGGGATTGGTGTTCGGGGTCACCAGTCCGGTCGTCGGCACGTAAGAGGTGTTGTAGGCGCCCAGATCGTTGTCGTAGCGCACCCCAAGATTCAGCGTCAGGCGTGGAAGTATCTTCCAATCGTCCTCCGCCCACACGCCGATGATGTTGCGGTTGATGGCGATGTTGTATTGGCCAAAGGCCTGCGTAAAGGACTCGCCGCCGGTGCAGAATGAGTTGATCGCCGAGTAGTTCCAACTGGTCGGGTCGAGAGTCCCGTTTGGGAACATGGCTGCGTAGTTCGGGGTTCCGGTGCCGGTGCAGGTCGTCAGTCCACCCCGCAGGTACTGGGGAAATGCGCCGCCGTGATGAGTCAGCAGATACTCGCCGCCCACTTTGATATTGTGCTTGCCCTTGAGCCAGAAGAGGTCGTCGCGATACTGCTGGGTGTATTGATTGAAGATCTCAGGCTCGTTGTATGGCTCGCCGACGGTGACCGCGGGGAGTGTGACGACGATCGAACCGGTCGGAAAGAACGGAAGATTCTGAAACTGGAAGTAATGCAACCCAGCATGAACGTCGTTGATGATGTGATCGCCTATGCTGTGATTCCAGTCGAAGACATATCCGGACGTCGCATCGGTGGAGTAGTAGGACTGGCTTGGATCGCTGCCGGCTGCGGCGGGTGGCAAGAAGCTCGAGCTCTGGCTGTAGTCGTCGCCGCGCAGAAAGAAGTGGTTTTTCTCGTTGCGCTGGTAGTCGAGGCGGCCCAGGTACTCGTTGAGCAGCAGAATCGACGGGTGCGAGTAAGTCGAACTGGCGAGTCCAGTCGTGATCGTGGGCGTAAAGGTCACCGTGCTCGGCTGGTGTTCGCCCTCGTACGAACCGAAGTACCAGAGCTTGTCTTTCTTGATCGCGCCGCCCAGCGTGCCGCCGTAGATTTCATCGGCGAAGGCCGGCCGAGTGACCGCCGCGCCGTTCAGCTTCAGCACCGGATCGGACGCGTTGAAGAACGAGTTGCGCGCATAGAAGAATCCGCCACCATGCATTGCGTTTGTGCCCGTCTTCGTCTGCACATTTACGTAAATGCCAGCCGAACGGCCTGCCGTCGCATCGAAACGATTCGTGATGATCTGGAACTGCGAGATGGCGTCCTGCGAGAAGCGCGGCTGGCCGAAGCTCGATCCAACCGAATCCTGCGACGCCTGTAGACCGTCCAGCGTGATCTGGAACTTGCCCGTTTCGGCATCGCCCTGCGAGGTGCCGCCGGGACCCGAAACCGGAGAATTTCCAAATGCGTTCGCCTTGATGCCTGGCACCAGGGTGGAAAGTTCGATGTAGTTACGGCCATTCACCGGCAGGTCTTCGACGTCCTTCGGTGTCACATTTCCGGAGACTTCGGATGATGTCGTATCAATTGCCAGCATGTCGGTCGTCGTAACTTCCATGGTCGCGGTAGCGCTTGCAACGGCCAACGCAATGTCGACCTGGGCGAGTTGCCCGACCAGCAGCAGCAGCCTCTTCTGGACCGGCGTAAAGCCCGGCGCCCTCACCGTAACGGTGTATTCCGCAGCCGTCAGACTTGGCACGACGAAAGATCCTTGCGCGTTCGTGGTCGCGAAAAATGATTCGCCGCCGATCTGCTTGGCCTCCACTTTGGCGCCCTGAATAACGCCCCCCTGGGTGTCGGTCACCACGCCGCTGACTCCGGTCTGCTGGGCATCGGCTCGTACGGCGAAGAGAAGCGAAAAGGCGAGAACGATGCGAAGGAAAGTCTTCATCTTTGCGAAAACCTCATGGATAAGATCTGACTGGCGGTAGCATCGGCCACGTGGCCCGGTCAGGGACCTGCGGCAGAGTTAAGTCGGGAGATCAACGGTCGATTCGATTGATGCAACTGCGCTGCGGCAGTGCGGGATACGGAAAATCGACGCGCTGGTCGAGGATGCTCGGCGGTCAGAGCCTCGAAGCCCCGGACAAGAAACAGCTATGGTGCTGGCTAGCTGATTGATTCGACAATCATTGCTGGACGGCTATTGTTTGGAATGAATACGTTGAGCCTAGAGTCTCTCCCTCTGCGTGTCCAATCGAAAGATTCGCTCTCGTGATAGAAAAAATCCTTTAGCACCCTGGCCGCACGGTTTCCGTTGACAAACCAGCGCCGCGCTTTGAAACTACGTTAAGGCAGCGTGAATCGCCCCTCGCTCGCTCAAAACCCAGCATTTTAGCACGTTTCAAGCCCTCTTCTGCTCCTTAACCCGCGGACGGCGCGGAGTCACAGCACTCGAATGAGGTCTCCTTGGACTTTAGGATCAGGCAGTTGCAGTGTTTTCTGACGCTCGCCGAGCTGCTGAACTACGGCAAGACGGCGCGCGCGCTGTATTCGAGCCAGCCGACCATCACGTTCCAGATCAAGTCGCTCGAGGAGGCGCTGAATACCAAACTCTTTGAACGCGACCGCCAGCAGGTTCGCCTCACCGACGCCGGATTCGCCTTTCGCGAGTACGCTCAGAGCATCGTCGACACGGTGGAGGCGGCACGGGAATGCCTCGGCGGCCTGCACAACCGGTTGCGACTCCGGGTAAGCTGCGGGCCGGTCGGCCAGTTCGTACTGCTCCCCGCCGTCATTCGCACACTGGCAGCCCGATATCCCGAATTCGAGCTCGAGGTGAGCGAACTGACGACCGAGCAACAGATGACGCGTCTGCCCGAGGGTAAAGTCGACGCGTTGTTGATGATCGGCGAGTTGCCGGTGCGCGGGATGCGCTTCGATCCCATCTGCAAGGAAGCACTCGTGGCAATTGTCTCGCGGGAGAGCCCGTTGGCCACGCGCGGCAGCATCCAGGTCGAAGATCTACGCAGCCAAAACATCATCGCATCGCGCCCGAAAGATTGCCGCTTCCACCAACCCTTCCTGCATAGCCTGCTAGAGCCCTATGGCATCGCGCCGCGCATCGTAGAAGCGCCGCATTCCTGCTCCGTGCAATTTGCTTATGCCGCAGCGGGCGAAGGGATTGTCATCGGCACGGCGTCCATGGCGGCGTGCACCTTTCCCGGCATTGTGTTCCTGCCATTTGAAGAGCCGTTGGCTCCGATACAGCTTGGTCTGGCCGCCCTGGACAGCAACGACCGGGTCGCGATGGAAATCTTCCGGCAGGTCGTCCTGGAGTGCGCACAGACCATCTTCGCTGAGACACCCGCACGCCCAATCCGCAAGCTGCTTCTCCACCATCCCGCACCCGCAGCGTTTCGCTATCGACCCGCTGCCGGCTAGCTCTCCTCGCTCGCGGACCTGCGATACCCCGACTGCATGCCTGTTGGTCGATTCCCAATCGGAGTTGGGTTCTTGTCTTCGTCAGGCTGACCGGCAAGCGCTTCGTCGATACAAAGTTGCATCTTCGCCGCGACGTCTTTGACGTATGGTTCCCGCAGAAGCAGTTGGTGCGAACCTGCGATCGGGAAGACGTCTACACCGCCAAGCGCACGGTCTCCCCAGCCCATCTTGTAGTCAAGGATCATCACCTTCAGCTGCTTTGCGGTTCGAAACAGCTTCAGTCGTCCGTTATACCTTGTGGGCACAAAATCCGGTCCGGGCCAATACCGTCTCTCGACCTGTTCTGTCGTCAGCCTGAGTAGCTCCTCGTCCACAGGCGTCGACTGATGTTCCGGGTCATCAAGCGGAGCGGCGTTATGCCGTCCGAAGAGCGGACCAATCAGTTCATTCCATTTCGCGACCAGTCTTTCCCAGCTGAACTTACGAAACTCCCACCAGTAATTGCGCAGTATATACCTCGTCCGGCTGACCGTATTTTCAACCGGCCAAGCATCCAGAATTGCGATCATCCCGACAGGAAGGTTCATCCGATCCAGTTCACGCGCCATCTCGAAAGCGATGTGCGCGCCCTCGCAGAAGCCAGTCAGCAGGTACGGTCCCTCAGGGTAAGACTCGCGGAGCACTTCAATATATTCCTTGGCCTTCTCCTCATAGTCCGACTGGTCGTACACCCATGTGCTGCCATCCTTATCCATGTGCGTCTGCAGTCCAATAACGGGCTGATCGGGCGAAAGGTGGCGTGCCAGGAAGATGAAGCCAAGCGCATTTACGTTCGGCCTCGACACACAGAACAGAGGTGGTTTGGTTCCAGTCTTGCGAATCGGAAGCAGCGGTTTGAACGGTTGCCTGCCATGCTCCGTCTCAATCACTTTCGCAAGATCCCCGAGCCTCGGCGATCCGAACAGCAGGGTAAGCGGCAACTCGCATCCGAACGCCTCCCGAGCTCTGGTCATCATCTGCACGGCCAGCAGAGACTGTCCCCCCAGATCGAAGAAGTCGTCGTCCAATTGGACCGAATTGACCTTCAGCACTTCTTCCCAGATGCTCGCAAGCCTGATTTCGACCTGGGTCTGTGGAATCTGTCCAAACTCCGTCTTCAGCGCGGCTGCGTCGGGCGCTGGTAGCGCCTTGCGGTCCACCTTTCCATTCGACGAGAGAGGCATCCGCTCCAGAACTACGAACGCCGCCGGAACCATATACTCCGGCAGCCGTTGCTTCGCCCAGTCGCGCATCTCGCTGGCCTGGGCAATGGCGCCAGCCTCCACCACCACATAGGCCACCAGGCGCCTGTCGCCGGCCTCATCTTCGCGTGCCAGCACGACGCACTCGTGCAACGTTGGCATCTGCGCCAAAACTGTCTCAATCTCGCCGAGTTCAATGCGGAAGCCGCGAATCTTGACCTGATGATCGATGCGCCCGAGGCATTCAATGTTGCCGTCCCCACCGAAGCGCGCCAGATCGCCGGTGCGGTACATTCTTGCGGCTCCACCAAAGAATGGGTCGGGAACGAATGCGGCAGCGGTCAGGTCGGGACGGTTCAGGTACCCCTTCGCAAGTCCAGCTCCACCGATGTACAACTCGCCGGTAATGCCGATTGGGACGGGCTGAAGTTGGTTGTCGAGGATGTAACAGCTGGTATTGGCGATGGGGCGCCCAATTAGGACGGGTTTCGTAGCGTCCGTTACCGTATATCCGGTCGACCAGATAGTCGTCTCCGTGGGCCCATACATGTTCCTTAGGCACTTGACTGCGGGGAGAAGTTGCGCCGCGAGATCCGCGGGCATGGCTTCACCCGTGCAAATGGCCTGCAGGTTGGACTTTTGCTTCCATCCAGCCAGAAAGAGCAGCCGCCAGGAGACCGGGGTCGCCTGCATGAAGGTAATGTCGTGGCGTTCGATAAGGCCGCGCAAGACGTTGCCGTCGGCGGCGTCTTCGCGAGTGGCGAGCACGATTTGGGCACCAACCAATAGGGGCAGCCAGATATCGACCCCGGCAATATCAAAGGAGATGGTGGTCACTGCCAGCAATCGATCGGCTTCGCTCAACTGGAGCGTAGCTCGCATCGACCACAATAAATTGGTCAGGGCCTGGCGTGGAACCTGAACGCCCTTGGGTTTTCCGGTCGAGCCAGAGGTGTAAATCAGGTATGCCAGACTCGTCGGGCCGACCGCCACATCGAGATTTTCGCCCGGGCCGTTCCGCCACCCCTCATCTTCCAGGAAGATCATCGAGCCATCGAAGTCGGAGACCTGCTGGGAGAACGATCGTTCAGTCAGGAGCACTCGGACAGCACTATCCTGGAAGAGGTATTGGACCCTTTCGGCGGGCAGCAAAGGATCAATCGGCATGTAGGCTGCGCCGGCTTTGATGATTGCCAACAGAGCCACCAATAGGTCGACGGAGCGGTCAAGGCATACCCCGATCAACTCGTCAGGGCCGGCACCATGATTGCGCAAATAGTGGGCGAGTTGGTTGGCGCGCTGGTTTAGCTGCGAGAACGTAAGTTGCTGCGCACCGCAGACGACAGCCACAGCCTGCGGCGTTCGCTCGACCTGAGCTTCGACGAGGGCGGCAAGCGGCACATCTTTTGGATAGTCGGTTTGGGTCTGATTCCAGTCGACAAGCAACTGCTGTCGTTGGGCAGCGGTATTCAACGGGATTGCCGCCACCTTCTGGTCCGGAGCAGCAATTCCTCGTTCCAGGAAAGCTGCCATGTGGCTCCACAGTCGATCAATCGTACCGCCGTCGAAGAGATCGGTGCTGTACTCAATGTCGACCTCCAACGCCTCGCCGACCGGATTGAGTTCAATCGTCATATCGAGCTTGGAACTATTCGTGACGACGGGCTTCAACGTCGCGAGCAGCCCGTCAAATTGCGGCAAGTCGATTGTCGTGTTCTGGTAGACAACGAAGACCTGAACGATAGGCGAACGGCTCGGATCGCGGTCGACGTGCAGCTTTTCCTTCAGCATGTCGATCGGCAGATCCTGATGGGCGAAGGCATCGAGTGCGGTCTTGCGAACACGCTGCAGGAGATCATGAAAGGATGGATCGCCATCAAGCTTGCCGCGCAAGACGACGGTGTTGGTGAAGCAGCCCAGCATGTGCTCGGTCTCGATCTGCATGCGAGCCGCCATGGGCGAGCCGACTAGAATGTCGTTCTGGCCCGTGTATTTTGCAAAAACCGCGTAGACGGCGGTCAACAGGACCATGAATGGAGTTGTATTTTCGCGCAGGCAGCAATCCTGAATCGCAGCCATGAGCGAAGGGGGCACTGTGTAAGTTCGGGTATCGCCCCGAAAGGTCTGATAGATGGGCCGCGGCCGGTCGGTGGGGAGAGACAATACCTTCGGACTGCCGGCGAGGTTGTCGAGCCAATAAGCGAGCAGGCGTTCGCCCTCCGGTCCTGCCATCTGCTCACGGTGCCAGTGCGCGAAATCGGTAAATTGCACAGGAAGATTGGGAAGTTCGACGGGCGTTCCAGTCCGGGCAGAGTTGTAGAGAGCGGCTAAATCGCGGAAGGCGATTCCGATGCCCCAGCCATCGATGACCAGGTGATGGAATGTCAACTGGAGTGAGTGGTCGTCCTCCCCGAGACGGTATAGGACAGCGCGGATAAGGTGTTCGCTGTCCAGTTGAAACGGTCGATTCACCTCGGTTCGCTGGGCCGCTTGCAATTCAGCGTGCAGGTCGCCGGAGGCGGTCCCGGTGAGATTCTGGAGGGGGAGCGCAAATTGCCAGCAAGGTGTGATTGCGACCTGTAGATCGCCCTCCGGACCTGCGCTGAAACGTGCGCGGAGAGCCTCGTGACGCTCGACCAGCGCACTCAAGGCGTGTTCCATGGCCTGGACGTCCAGCGGGCCTTTCAGGCTGAGGGCAAACCCTTCATTGAGACGAGAGGTATCGGCATCAATTTGCTCCATCGCCCAGAAACCCTGTTGGACTAGAGACGCAACCGGGGGTAGCGTCTCGTCCCGGGCAATCGACTTGCGGGAGGCTTTGGTCCTGGCCGCCTGCGCCAGCTTCCTTTCGAGCAGGGCTCGCTTCTCTGGCGAGAGTCCGGCGATGCGGTCACCGAGATTTGTCATATGCGGTCACCTGCTACATCCTGCTCGGCCGACTGCTCGTCAATATCGTCCAGCATACGCAACAATTCTGCATAGCTGTAGAGGTATCTCTGGAAATCTTCGATCGCTACCGCCAGCGACTCGGTCCTGGGACTCTGGAAGAGACCGGTGACCGGGAAGTTTACTCCGAGGTAACGGGGAATGCGAGCCGCAACCCGCATGACCGAAAGCAAATTGCCACCGATCTCGAAGAAGTTCTCGTCAGTTCCGATGGAATGACGCTCCAGAATCTCGCGCCAGATTTCCATGAGCGCCTGTTCGATGCTGTTCTGCGGGAGTTTCCGTTCGACTGTTGCGCTCGGGATAAACGGTACATCCAGCCGGGAAAGGGCCTTGAAGTCTGTCTTGCCGTTGGGTGACGTCGGAAACTTCTCCACGAAGATGTGCGCCGAGGGGATCATGTACTCGGGGAGAGGCAGTCGCAGGCGTCCACTCGTCGCTGCAGGCATACTGATAACGGTAACAGGATTGAGGGTTGCGAGGTAGGCTCCCAGACGAGACTTCGGGCGCTCCGCCTGGATATCATGCGGCTTCAATCGTTCGAGCCGTTCTGGGGAGAGACTCGACGGTCTTTGCTCGATGCTAGTCATCCAGTGCGACTTTCGAGCGCGGACAGAGACGGCAGATCCGGGTTCGCTTTCTGGCTCTCAGCCTCAATTTCATCGAGCATTCGCAGCAAATCCTCATCGCTTTGCAGCGACGACAGGTTTTCGTCTATGACGATTGCGAGGGCAGCGATGGTGGGATTCGCAAAGATTACAGAAACAGGAATATCTACATCAAACGAGCGCTGAATCCGGACTGCCACCCGCATCGCACCAAGGGAATGGCCACCGATATGGAAGAAATTCTCATGGATGCCTACTCGTTCCACACCCAGGGACTCTTTCCAGATGTCGGCAAGTTCCATCTCAACAGGCGAACTCGGAGCGACATATTCCGTGGTCGCCTTATTTTCCTGGTTCGGGAGCGGCAGCGCCCGGCGGTCCGTCTTGCCATTGGCATTCAGCGGAATCGACTGTAGCGTGACGAACGCCGAAGGCAACATATAGTCCGGCAGGATGGGGGTCAGAAATGCTCTCAATTCGTCGGCGGAGGGTGCGGCTTGCGATGGAACGATGTATGCGACGAGGGTCTTTTCCGCATCCTGCCCGACCGGATTGACAACGGCATCTCTTATGGCCGGATGTTGGCGTAACGCTGCTTCAATCTCCCCAAGTTCAATGCGGAAGCCTCGAATTTTGAGTTGATTGTCGATACGACCTAGAAATTCGATCTCGCCGTTTTCAAGGCGGCGCGCCAGATCGCCGGAGCGATAGAGGCGGCTGCCGGGTTCGGCTGAAAATGGGTCTGCGATGAAGCGGGCTTCAGTGAGCTCCGGACGATTGAGATAGCCGCGAGTCACACCGGCTCCGCCCACAAATATTTCGCCCGGCGTGCCCGTAGCCGTGGGCTGGAGTTCCGCATCGAGGAGGTAGAGGCTCAAATCTGCCAGAGGCTCGCCGATCAGGCTGCCAATCCCTTCGCGCGTGTCCTCCATGGAGACTGGACGATACGTGACGTGTACAGTCGTCTCCGTAATTCCATAGCAGTTTGCCAGCAACGGCCGTTGATCGCCGTGCTTTTGGAACCAGGGCCGAAGACTTTGGAAATCTAGCGCTTCCCCGTCGAAGATCACCAGACGCAACGCGAGATCGTTGTCGCCCGATTGCAAATCGATCTGCATAAGCTGGCGGAAGGCCGAAGGAGTCTGGTTCAGGACTGTGACCTTGCGATCCCGCAGCAATTCGTGAAAGAGCTTTGGAGAACGGCTGACCAAATACGGAACAACGACCAGGCGAGCGCCATACAGGAGCGCACCCCAGATCTCCCACACCGAAAAATCAAACGCATGCGAATGAAATAACGTCCAGACATCCTGAGGGTTTGACTGGACCCAGGGGTCCATCGCCTGCATCAGCCTGACGACGTTGTAGTGCGTCACCAGACACCCCTTCGGCTTGCCGGTAGAGCCGGACGTATAGATGGCGTAGGCAAGATTTTCGGGGCTGGTGGAGTTCGCAGGACTATCGGTGTTTTCCTTTTGGATGTTTGGTCGATTTGTGTCGAGACAAATGACAAAGCCATCCGTCTCGCCCAACAAAGCGAGCAGGGAGCTCTCCGTGACCAGCACGGAAACCTTTGCATCTTCGAGCATGAAACGGATTCTCTCTTTGGGATAAACGGGATCAATTGGCAGGTAGGCAGCGCCCGCCTTCAGGATTCCAAGAATCCCAATCAGCGTGTCCAGCGATCGCTCGGTATAAAGCCCAATGAGTTTGTCCGGTCCGGCACCAAAGCGGACCAGATAATGGGCTAACTGATTGGCGCGCTCACTCAACTCCCGATAGGTTAGCTGTGCCTCTTCGAAGACGACCGCAACCGCATCGGGAGTACGCTCTACTTGCGCTTCAAACAGTTGGTGCAAGCATTGATTCGGAGCATAGCTGGCGCGCTGATTGCTCAGGCTGAGCAACCCGGTCGCGTCGTGCTCCACAAAGTCGATTACCCCAACATTTCGGCCGTCTGGTTGTTCGAACCCCTGCATTTGCAACGCCTCACCAATCTTTGGATATCCTTCAATTCTAAAACGCCCGACTCAACCCCATGTCATGCCAAACTTCACCGAAATCAGTCGTGGCCTAAAACAAGAAAACGTGAGGTCGAAACGCAAGACTGTTGGATTCAAGCCCACCATTTGATTCAAGATACCATCCGCCTGAACATCCAGAGTATCCGCATTTCGTAGACAGACCATCACATGAAAGTGGGAGGCATCACCCCGAGTGGATAATGTGTACTGCGTGGTCGAATAGCAGTTCCTGCCGCTTTCATCGCGTCCAGTTTTGTCGTTTAGCCGACAGAGAACCCGCCAAAATTCCGGATTCCCCACCGCTCCTGATACCCGGCAGGAACTGTGGCGAGAACCGTGGTATCTCGGATCGCGGGTCGATTCTACCTTTCGGTCGCGGCGCCCGAGAGAGGAGTGGGGCTCCAATCGGCAGCCCACCCAGACGGGTCGGGTCCCATCACAAACTCCAGCGAAGCACCTCCAACAATGTCTTCATACCGAATCACCGGAATCGCAAGCGGCCTGCCATTCAGCGTCGCCGACTGGATATAAACGTTCCTCGCCGAATTGCCCTTCGCCGAAACAGTAAAGACCTTGCCGTTCGCAAGACGAAGCGACATCTTGGGGAACAGCGGACTGCCAATCATGTAGTCACCCGAGGCGGGGTTCACCGGATAGAAACCTAACGCCGTGAACAGATACCACGCCGACATCTGCCCACAGTCATCATCCCCATCAATGCCCGAGGGTAGATCTGCATACTCTGCGGCGGCAATCTCTCTCACCTTCGCCTGTGTCTTCCACGGCTGACCGCTGTAGTCATACAGATAGCCATAGTGGTGACTCGGCTCGTTGCTATGGACGTTGTGGCCGCCACTGAAATGCTGATCAAGCTTGGCGTTGTAATTATCTCTCCCGCCCATCAGTTGCATCAGGCCAGGAATGTCATGCATGACCGCCCAGGTATAGACCCAGGTGTTCCCTTCAGTCCAGCCAGCATCTGGACTCGCCCACGATCCGTCCGCGTTCTTCGCCTGCATAAATCCAGTTGCATTGTTGAAGAGATGTTCGTAGTTATGAGACCTATTCAGGAAGAATTCGTACTCTTTGGTCTTGCCCAGAGCCTTTGCGATCTCAGCGACGCACCAGTCATCGTAGGCATCCTCTAGTGTGCGCGAAGCCGCCTCTGCCGTCTTGTCTGTCGGGACATAACCCAGAGCGTTCAAATACGTCAGCCCGCCGCGAGCTTCATACGGAGTATGCTCTTCGCGATCGGCCCAGCGTCGCGTCATGTCACCTTCGGGCGGCGTCATCGCATCCTTATAAACCGCGTCCCACGCAAGGTTATAGTCGAAGCCCTTGAACCCCTTCCGTATCGCCTCCGCAACCAGCGAGTCGGCATGCGTGCCAATCATGATGTTCGTGTACGAAGGATTGGGCCACTTCGGCATCCATCCTCCCTCTTGAAAGTCCTGCAGCAGCGCGCCGATCATCCCATCGATGCGCTCGGGAGCCAGCAGAGTCAGCAGGCTGTGTTCCGCACGAAAGGTATCCCAGATCGAATACGCGTTGTACGACTCCCCCTTGTGAACCGTGTCATCGAATGCACTGTAGTAGCGTCCCTGCTCCGAGAACACGCGTGGGTAAAGTAGCGCGTGATACACACCCGTGAACACAATTCTGCGCTGGTCATCGGTCGCGCCGTCAACCGAAACTCGCCCAAGCTTCTCATTCCACGAAGACCGCAGCGTTTGCCTTACTGCCGCAAAATCCCATGTAGGAATCTCCGCCTTCAGATTCTCGCGTGCCTGTTCCACACTGATAAACGATGTGCCGACCCGCGCTTCAATGACTTCACCTTCAGCGGTCTTGAACTTTGCGTAGGCGCCAGTAGCGGAGTTGGGTTGTCCCGATGTCGGCCCATAGGTTCCCGAGTTGTCGAACCTCTTACTAAATTGGATAACAAAGTAGCCCTTGAAGTTCGGCAAGCTCATCGGACCCAGTTTGTTATCCATCCGATCAGGGTTATAGCCCGTGATCTCTTGCGCAGCGGCATCCACATGCGCAAACCCAGCTATCCCAGGGCGCGAAGATTCAATAAGAACGCTGGACGATCCATTCGCAGGAAAGGTGA
>Ga0302310_10001968_pt1 | contig 16855 bp, 16 predicted proteins | sample III_Palsa_N1_2_FD_200451 | JGI IMG/M metagenome (GOLD analysis project Ga0302310, IMG submission 200451) | Peat permafrost microbial communities from Stordalen Mire near Abisko, Sweden - III_Palsa_N1_2 | ecosystem: Environmental > Terrestrial > Soil > Palsa > Peat permafrost | place: Sweden...
GCGTGCTGCTAAACGCGGTCTTCCTGCGCACCGGCGGATCGAACCACCTGGGCCTGCTCAACGGCCAAGGGTACGCCCGCTTCGGCGCCTGCGCGGCCCTGCTGATCTTCCTGTCGGCGGTGACGTCTGCGCTCGGGACGCAAGGGCGGATCAAATACCTGCACCTGCCGCCGCGCGAAGGCTTCGCGCCGAGCAAGTTCTTGCGGGAACTGAAGCAGGCCCTGACCCACCCGGCCCTCATCGTGCTGATGCTGTGCGGCATGTTCGGCGGCGTGGCCTATGGCTTCCGCACCGCCCTGGACAACTACTTCTACACCCACATGTGGGGGCTCTCGCCGCAGCAGATCGCCGGCGTCACCTCGATCGGCGCCCTGGGCGCCATCGTCGCGGTGATCATTGCGCCGATCCTGTCCAAGGCGCTTGGCAAGAAGATGACGATGATCGTGCTCTTCACCACCTCCACCATCGTCTCGCTGATCCCCATGACGCTGAAGCTGCTGGGCCTGATGCCGCCCAACACCTCGCCCTGGATCTTTCCGATCCTGGTTGTCGATTCCATGTTCGTGTTGTGTCTCAGCATCACCGGCTATGTGATCGTCTCGTCCATGGTCGCCGATGTCGCCGAAGACAACGCCGCCAAGACCGGCGCGCGCTCGGAGGGGCTGCTGTTCGCCGCCAACGGCCTGGTCAGCAAGGTCACCGCCGGCATGGGAATCTTCCTGTCCAACAGCCTGTTGACCGTGGTTCACTTCCCGGCCCACGCCATGAAGGGCACCGTGCCGTGGGATATCATGCGCCACATGGCGCTGCTGTTCCTGCCCATGTACGCGGGCCTGGTGGCGCTTTCCCTGGTGGTGCTGTTCTTCTACCGGATCGACAAGGCGACCCATGAGCGTAACCTCGCGGCCATTCGCGACGCCGCCGCGGCGGCCAACCAGGTGATGGCCGGCGCGGGCAAAACCGGCATGACCGCGCCCTAAAACAGCTTTGCGATGACCATTCGTCGCCGCCCGCGCGGTTTACCCCAGGGCGTCGGACCATTAGATAGGGGCGCATGGACTCGTCTTTTTTGAGTCCGAATTGATCCAATCGCCCGATTTGGGCGAGTTGTTCATTGCCGCCGCGACCGCTTGTTCGGTCATCTGTTCGATTGATTAGGTTCTATTTCGACCATGTCCGAGCCAGAAGAGTCGTCGCCCCCGCCCGGGCCGCCGCGCGGACCCCCGCAGAATAGTAGGGCGCCGGGTATGGTGCGTGGATCGCGCCAGAATCTGATCGAAGGCCCGATCACCCGGACGTTGATCTTCTTCTCCCTGCCCCTGATGGGCAGCAACATCCTGCAGTCGCTGAACGGCACGGTGAACCAGTTCTGGGTCGCCCACACCCTCGGCGTCTCGGCCATCACCGCCCTGGCCAACTCCAACACCCTGATGTTCCTGCTGCAGAGCTCGATCATGGGCATGACCATGGCCGCCAACATCCTGGTGGCCCAATCCGTCGGCGCGCACGACCTGCCGATGGTCAAGCGCATCATGGGCAGCGCGACCTTCTTCTTCCTGATCCTGGCCATGACCCTGGCGCTGCTGGGGTGGGTCGGCGCGCCCTTCCTGCTGGGCCTGATGCACACGCCTCAGGCGGCCAGCGACGAGGCGATCATCTACCTGCGCATCATGTTCGCGGCGATGCCCTTCACCTACTTCTTCATGTTCATGCAGATGGCGCAGCGCGGCGCGGGCGACTCCCGCACGCCCTTCTATTTCATGGCCTTGGCGACCGTGTTGGACGCCACGCTGAATCCGATGCTGATCCGGGGTATCGGACCTTTTCCCCGCCTAGGCATAGCGGGCTCGGCCACATCCACCCTGATCGGCCAGGGCGTATCCTTCATGCTGCTGGGCGCCTGGCTCTATCGCAAGCGCAGCGTGCTGGTGCTGTGGCCCAGCGAGTTTGGCCTGCTCAAGCCTGACTTCACCATCATCTGGCCGCTGATCCGGCGCGGCTTTCCCATGAGCCTGCAGATGTTTCTGATGTCGGGCGCCTCGGTGGTGATGTTCAGCTTCGTCAATCGCTACGGCGCCGTCACCGCCGCGGCCTACGGCGGGGCGTCCTTCGTCTGGAACTATATCCAGATGCCCGGCATGGCGATCGGCCAGTCGGTCTCGTCGATGGCGGCGCAGAACGTCGGCGCCAACCGCTGGGACCGGGTCGAGAAGATCGCCCGCTCCGGCGTCTTCACCGCCTTGGGAGTCGCCGGCGCCTGCACCCTGGTCATCTACTTGTTGGGCCCGCTGCCGCTTTACCTCTTCCTGCCGGCGGGCTCGCCGACCATTCCGATCGCCCTGCACATCAATCGCGAGGTGATCTGGGCCTTCGTGCTGTTCAACGCCACCTTCGCCCTGTCCGGCGTCGTCCGCTCGACCGGCGCGGTGATCCCGCCGCTGATCATCCTGGCGGTGTCCATGTGGATCATCCGGGTGCCGTTCGCGGCCTTCATGACCCCGCACTTCGGCTCCGACGCCATCTGGTGGTCGTTCCCGCTCGGCACCATCACCTCCGCCGTTCTTACCGGCCTCTACTACAAGTTCGGCGGCTGGCGGAAGTCCCGCATGCTGGAGCCAGTCAGAGGCCCCGGCGGCTCCCCCATGGACGGCGTCCACCCCGGCGGCGTAGACGAGGTCGAAGGGGCGATGGTCGGGTAGACAGCGGACTCATCTGTCCGTTCCAAAGCGACCTGGCCCAGGTTGGATCCGTCTGGACGACGCGCGAGACCACCGCTAGCGTCGCCTGCATGTCCGAGCGAGGCGGCCAGCCGCCCGATTTCGCGGAAATGGAGCCGCTGCTTTCCCGATTGAGGGACGGTCTCGACGGAGACCTCGCCCTGGCCGATCTGGCGCGGGCGTTTGGGGCGTCTCCGTTCCAGTTCCACCGGAAGTTCTCAAGGGCTGTCGGCGAGACGCCGCGCAAGCATGTCGAGCGCCTGCGACTTGAACGCGCCGCCTATCTGCTGGCCGTCGCTGAGGCCCGAATTGTCGAGATCGCCTTGGAGGTCGGCTTCGATAGCCATGAGGCCTTCTCGCGCGCCTTCCGCCGATGGTCTGGCCGGTCGCCCACGGCCTGGCGACGTGAAGCCAAGGCCTGGCAGGTCGCGCGCATGCAGCGGAATCGCCAGTTCAAGGGCGACGGCTGCAGCTTTACCGACGTCTGGTTCGAAACCCATCCGGCGACGCCGATGCTGGCGATCCGCCGCCTCGGCCCCTACGCGGACCTGAACGCCGAAGAAGCTCGCGACCCCTATTTCAGGCAGATCGAGGACTGGGCCAAGGCTCGCGGCTTGCCCCTGGGGCCGGCGCGATGGGGCCTGTTTCCAGACGATCCAAACCTGACGCCGCCACGGCTTCAATGCGCGGACCTTTGCATTCCTGTCCGAACGTCGGTCGCCGGCGACGCGTGCGTGCGCTGCCAAGAGCTGCCTGGCGGCCTATTTGGCAAGATCGGGCATTTCGGTCCGGGCTCAACCGTCGCCCAGGCCTATCGGCAGTTGGCTGACGCCATTCGGCGTTCGGGACATGCCTTCCAGGAAGCCCCGCCGGTCCAGGTCTTCTTCGTTGACGACGATGCACGGTCCGAAATCTGGTTTCCCATCCGGCGGCGCTGAGCTGCAAGAAAGGTCAAGATCGGCGGGCCGCCTTCCCCTAGCCTTCTGTCCCTAGGTGCGAAGGGAAGGTCATGCGGAGCGCTACGCTCATCATCGTTGCGGCCGCCGGCGTCCTGATGGCCGCCGGCGCCCATGCCGCACCAGCAAAGGGGGATCATTTGCCTGCACCAATCGTCTTCTTCGACATCGCCGGCCCAGACATGGCCAGCCAGTCGAGCTTCTATCGGAACGTCTTCGGCTGGGACGTGGCCCCGGACGGCCGCTTCTCCGCACCAGCGACCGCGCCGCTGGCGGGTACGCTACGCGCCGATCCGGCGGAGAAGGTGCTCTACTTCGGCGTAGACGATGTCACCGCCGCCCTGGAAAAGGTGGTCGCGAACGGCGGCAAAGTCGTCGCGCCGCGCTTCGAGGTCAAAGGCGTGGTGGTTCTCGGCCTCTTTGCCGACCCGGTCGGAAACCGGCTGGGCCTGGTCGAAATGTCAGGAGCCGCGCCGAAAATCCCCTGACAGGGTCACGCGTCGATCAAGCGCCAATTTCCGCTGTCGGACTCGACCAGCGCCGTCGGCGCCTGACACCGGGGCTGCCTAACGGGCTGAGCGATGGCATACTGCGTCGGCCCAGCCGACTCTGCGGAATCCCGTCTATGAGCGCCAAGCGATCTGAAGACATAGACCCGCGGTCGTCATGGCGCGATCTCCTGGTAAATGGCGTCCGGCGCCTCCTCGCGGCCGTGATCCCGCTGCTGCTTCCCATCCTGCTCGGCGCTTGCGTCACCCTGCCTCGGGCATCCTTCACGGCGGCGGACCAGGCCAAGGCCTCTCCGCCCGGCTTCAGCCATATCCGCTATACCCAGGACCAGCTTGAGTACGCGGCGAACCTGCGGGCCGCGATCAGGCCGGACGCGCAAGGACACTTCAATATCCTGGCGATTTCGGGGGGTGGGGCGAACGGCGCCTATGGCGCCGGCCTGCTTCAAGCCTGGGCGCGGAGCGGACAGGAGCCACAGTTTCAGATCGTCACCGGCGTCAGCACCGGCGCTCTCACCGCCCCACTGATCTTCGCGGGCGGGCGGTGGACGGAGTTACTCGAAGACGCTTTCAGCGGACCGCAAACCAGCCACCTGCTTCAGAGCCGCGGCCTTGGGGGCCTGTTCGATACCGGCCTTTTCAGCAAGGCGCCGCTAGAGCAGCTGGTGCGCCGGTTCGTCACGGACGACCTGGTAAGCGCCATCGCCGCCGAACACGCCAAGGGACGCCGTCTTCTCGTCGGCACGACCGATCTGGATACCGGCCAGCTGGTGATTTGGGACATGGGCGCGATCGCTTCCAAAGGCGGCGCGCCTGCCCGCGAACTGATGATCCAGGTCCTGGTCGCGTCAGCCAGCGTGCCGGGCGTGTTCCCGCCGAGCATGATTCCGGTCCAGGCCGGCCGGCGCCACTTCACCGAGATGCATGTGGATGGGCAGACCGACAGCGCCTTCTTCGCCATCCCCCTCACCGTGCTGCTCGATAAGGGCGCGACCGCAATGTCGCCGTTCCGGCTGCGCCTCTATGTGCTGATCAATGGCCAGCTGGACAGCGCCTTCGCCGTCACGCCCCGCTCGACCATCCCGATCCTCACACGCACCATCGCGGCCGGCGCCAAGGCCTCCATCCGCGCCCTGGTGTTGAACACTTTCGAGTTCTGCCATTATCGTGGATGCGATCTTATGGTGGCGTCGATGCCGCTCACTCTGAGCGACGCGCCGCTCGACTTTAGCGCCGCCCATCTGAGCGCCCTCTACACCGCAGGCGCCGCCGCCGAGCACAACGGCGAGACCTGGAAAACCGATGCGCCGCTGACAGCGCCGTCACAATAGCCGGCGGCGCATACCGAACGGCGGAACAAGCTCCACAATGGTGCGTTGGAAGATCTAGCGTCGCTTTACACCTGGAAACCCACATGGCCCTGCCCATCCCGTCCGGACTCAGGACCGGATTGATGAAGCGCCTCGCAATCGCGGTCTTGGCGCTGTCCGCGCTCGCCGCCACCCCCGCCGCTTCGGCGCGGGCGCCCGCCCACTATGGCTGCTGCCGTGTGCCGGCCGGGACCATCGTCAAGGTCGAACTGGTCGATCGGGTCAGCAGCGCGGCCCAGAAACGCGGCGCCACCTTCCCCATTCGCCTGGCCGGGCCGCTGATCGTCGATGGCCGGATCGTCCTCCGCGCCGGTTCACGCGGCATGGGCGAGGTGATCGACTCCAAGCCCCCGGGCCTTGGCGGCAAACCCGCAGAGATGGTCCTGGCCGCAAGCTATCTGAATTCCAGACACGGGCGGGTGCAGCTGGACGCGCTGCAGCTGGCCCGTCCCGGCCAGGACAATTCGACCACCTCCCACATGCTTGGCATCACCGGGATCGCCTTCGCCCCCCTCGGCTTGGCTGGCATTGTGCTGCAAGGCGGCCAGGTGGTGTTCGAGCCCGGCACGGTCGCCAGCGCCAAGGTGGCGAGCGACATCATCCTGCCGCCGCTGGCGCGCGCCACCCGCCGCGACATCGCCGCCGCCGCATGGAAGGACAGCGACGCCTCAAATGAGCCGGGTCCGATCGCCATTCCGCCGCCGCCGCATGGGCAAGGCCAAGTGGTCTTCTACCGCGCCAAAACCCTCATGGGCTCCGGCCAGTGGTTTAATGTACGCGAGAACGGCAAGGCGCTGGGCAAGCTCAGCAACGGCGCCTACTTCGTCCAAGTCACCAGCCCTGGTGTTCATGACTATACGGCGGTGCTGGAGCCCGAACTGAAGGACAAGCTCAAGCTGAAGGTCGACGTCGGCGAGACCTACTTCGTCCAGGGGACCATCGCGGGAGGTTTGGTGATCGGCGCCGCCGACCTGCAACCCTCCGATCGCACGGCCTTCAACGCGGCCGCCAACACCTTGAAGCTGGCGCCCGCGCCGGCTGACAGCCCAGCCCCAGCGCCATCTCCTGCCGCGCCGACCACTGATGCGCCGGCCGCGAGTTCGCCGATCGCGTCTCCAGCGCCAAGCAGCGCCGCACCGACCACGCCGAACTAAAGGCGTTGCGCTCGAAGACGCCCCTACGTCTTAGACTAATGGCTTCCCGCGCCGCGCCTGCGCAAACTCCAGCACCTGCCCGACCATCATCGCGATCTGATTGGCGTCCCTTGCTTCGGTGAACTCGCCGGCGTCGTCGAACAGCTTGGCGGCCGAGGGGTTGAACGTCACGCCCATGGGGGTGGGCCAGCCGCGCAGGGCGTGAATAATGGTGCGCAGGGCCGACAGGGTGGTGCCGCAGGCCTGCCAGCCGTCGGCGGTGACGATGCAGCCGATCGCCCTGCCGTCGAAGTAGGGGCGCGCATCGGTCCGCAGGCCTTCCAGGCTATCCAGGGCGTTCTTGACCAGGCCCGACACCGAGCCATGGTAGCCGGGCGTCGCCACCAGCACGCCATCGGCCTGGCGCACGCCCTCGATTAGCTCGGAATATTCCGGCGAGGCCTCACTGGCGCTGGGATCGTAGATCGGCAGTTTCGACAGGAAGGCGCCGTTGAACAACAGCGTGCGCGCCCCTGCCCGCTCGGCCGCCTCCAGCGCCTTGATCAGCGTCCGCTCGCTGGTGGAATTGGCCCGGGTGGTGCCGCCGATACCGACGATAAGGGGGTGCGAAGGGGCCATCGACGAGTCCGGTTGCGGGGCCCATGCAGGCCTTCAGGCAACGAATGCCGTAGGAAACCGAGGCCGTCCAGAAAACGATTCCCTTCTCCCACAAGGGGAGAAGGGGCTCGATCTTTATCTAAGCCGACGCGTCCGCGGTTTCCTTCCGCTTTTCCCAGTCCGCCTTCAGCTCTTTCAGCTCGCTGGCGTAGCGGTCCTGGGCCGCCTCCCGCTGGCGCGGCAGGTGGTAGGCCGGGAACAGCTCGTTGGACGGCGTGTAGTCTTTCAGGATTTGCTTGGCGACGGTGACCTTGTGCACCTCGGTCGGGCCATCGGCGATGCCCATCACGAAGGACGAGGTCACCATGCCCATGAAGGGCATTTCGTTGGACACGCCCAGGGCGCCGTGGATGTGCAGAGCCTTGGCCGCGATGTCGTGATAGACGGTCGGCATCGCCACCTTGATAGCGGCGATATCCTTGCGCACCTTGTTGTAATCCTTGTGCTTATCGATCAGCCAGGCGGTGCGCATCACCAGCAGCCTGAACTGCTCCAGCTGGATCCAGCTGTCGGCGATCTGAGCCTGAACCATCTGGAAGTCGGCCAGCTTGCCGTCGCGGGTGCTGCGGGAGACGGCGCGCTGGCACATCAGGTCCAAGGCCTTGGCGCAGGCGCCGACGGTGCGCATGGCGTGGTGCACGCGGCCGCCGCCTAGGCGGGTCTGGGCGATGATGAAGGCTTGGCCGCGCGGGCCTAGCAGGGCGCCGTAGGGTACACGGACGTTGTTGTAGCGGACGTAGCCTTCCGAGCCGTCGTTGGCGCCGACGCCGACATTGCGGAGAATCTCCACGCCGGGCGTCTTGGTCGGCACGATGAACATCGAGGTCCGGCGATAGGGGTCCTTCTCATCCGGATCGGTGATGGCGTAGACGATCAGGATGGTCGACCAGCGGGCGCCGGTGGAGAACCACTTCTCGCCATTGATGACCCACTCGTCGCCTTCCAGCCTGGCGGTGGTCTTGAAGGTCAGGGGGTCGGAGCCGCCGGTGGGCTCGCTCATGGAGAAGGCCGAGCGGATGTCACCGTTCAGCAACGGCCACAGCCACTGCTCCTTCTGCTCGTCGGAGCCGTAGTGGGCGATGATTTCGGCATTGCCGGTGTCGGGCGCCTGGCAGCCAAACACGGAGGGGGCCAGGCTGTTGCGGCCCAGCTTTTCATTCATGAGCGCGAGCTTGAGCTGGCCATAGCCCTGGCCGCCCAGTTCGGGGCCGAGGTGACAGGCCCACAGGCCCTGATCCTTCACCTTCTGCTGCAGCGGCTTGATGAACTTTTCCCGGCCGCCGGGGCCATACGCCGCCATGCCGAGGTGGGACACGGGTTCGACCTCCGTCTCCATGAACTCCTCGATCCAGTCGAGTTTCTTCTGAAATTCGGGGTCGGTTTCGAAATCCCACGCCATCTTGAATTCCTCCACGCCGGTCCGGCTTGTCGCGGACGCGGCTTTCTATGAATGGCGGTGCGCCGCCTGCTGATCGCCAGACGGCCGATATCGCGGCCACCTCAGAGAACAATCCATTATCAGGCGGCCAAATGCGGGGCGCAACCACCGCGAACGGTCGTTTGAACAAATACCGACCAAACGTCCCGTAAAACATACCCCGAAATAGAAACGGGGCGGCCCGATGGGCCACCCCGTCATCCTCATTCGAGGAGGAAGCAAGATCCGCGGCCGAGAAGGATGGCCGCGAACCTGAAGTCCCGAAGGCTAGAACAGCACGCCGGTTTCGATGATCCCGCGCACTTGCGAGTTCTTGTCGCCGCTGAAGCCGTAGCCGTCCGGGGTGATCACCTTGCTGGCGGTCACGTAGGAGGCTTCGGCTCGGATGAAGTACTGCTTGAACTGATAGGTCGGGGTCACGGTGAACGACCAGGCGTTGCTGCCCGGGCCGTACAGGACGTTCGGCGCGTTGACCTCGGTCCCTTGGGTGCTCATGTACTCGACACGGAACGGAATGCTGACGCCGGCGAGGGCCGACTTGGCGTCAAAGGCGTAGTTGACCAGCAGGGCCGCGCCCCAGCTCTCTTCCTTGCCATAGCCAACGACGGTGTTGCCCGAAACCGAGGTGTATTGCAGGTAGGGGTTGATGAGGAACTGACCGACGGTGGTCGTGTACATCAGGTTGTAGATGGTTTCGTTGTTCAGCACCGGCGAGGTGATCGAGGTGATCACGTTCTGCTTGTCGGTCGGGGTCTGGAAGTCGAACGCCAGGGTGTTGGTGGCGTTGATCGTCCAGGTCGCGAGGCCGGAGATGGTGTTGTACTTGTTGGAGTAGAAGCCGTCGGTCCAGGCCACGGAGATGGCCAGCGGTCCGAAGGTGGCGTTGCCTTGCACGCCGCGGCTGACCGCGGGCTCGACGCCCCACAGCAGACCACGTTCGACGTTCAGGTTCTCGAAGGTGAAGGTATATTCGTCACCGACCAGGGTCGGCAGGGCGCCGATTTCAAACGAGAAGACGCTGTTCGGCACGATCTTCAGGAAGCCCTGGGGCAGGTTGCCAAAGTCGGCTGCCGGCGCCTTCGACGAACCCGTGTAGGGCAGGTCGCTGAGGTTCGGCAGCGAGTAGGCGCCGACCTGGACGAAATATTGGATGACGCCATCGGACTTGTTGATGAACAGCTGAGCATTGCTCAGGTCGATGGTCGACTTTTGATCGGTCTTGCCGGTCGAGCCGTTGAACACCGGGTTGCTTTGCGCCTGACCGTAACCGCTCAGCACGCCGCCGATGGTGACCTTGCTGCCCAGGATGCCCAGGTCGAAGGTCAGCGGCGGGGCGTTGGCCGCCAGCGAAGCCGACATCGCCGGATAGGGCGCGGGCGACGGCGCGGCCGGAGCGGCTGCGGGCGCTGCGGCCGGAGTGGCGGCCGGCGTGGTCGTGTCATCGGCGAAAGCGGCCGTCGCCGCGAGCGCGGCGATAGCGCCGGCGGTCGAGGCCAGCAGAGTAGTGAAGCGATAGTTCATGATATCCCCTAGTTTTTTTGGCCCCGCTCTGAGGCGGGGAATGGCGCAGTCTTTTGTCTCCCGCGTTGAGAGTCGCGGGGGGTCTTAATTCGCACACTTAGGCAACGCTCGAGCTCTTGACCGCATGACGCAACGTCAAGGATTTACTGTCCCCTTGATCGCGCTTCAGTCACGCAATCGCGCATCAGACTTCACTCTTGTCGTAGCCCGCCCACTTGATGCCGTTAGAGCATCACAAGGGCCGCACGCCGGATCAACGGCGCCGGTCGGCGGCGGCGATGTGGCCTGGAAGCTGATCAGTTAAAAGGCGTTCCGGCTCAGCTGTGGCCAATTTGTGGGCGCCTGATGCGTCGGCGCCACTATTTGCCCATCGGCCGCTTTTTCGACGGAACCCGCCCCCAGCCACCGCCGGTTGTCATCTCCGACCCGCCCATCGAACCTGGAGGCGTCATAACGCCGCCGTCCGCCAGGGCTCGCGGGCTATTCAAGGTCACCTGGGATCGAGGACTTCCAAGACTGCTATCGCGCGACCAGCGGCGCATAGCCCAGGTGCGAGCCAGCGTCGACCAACAGGGTCTCTCCGGTCACGTGGCGCGAGGCGGGCGAAGCCAGGAAAACCGCAGCCGCGGCAATGTCTTCCGCCTTAGAGGCCACTTTCAAAGGCGTGGAAGCGGCGACCCCGGCGCGCAGCCGCTCCAGTGCGTCTTCGTCCAATCCACGCCCGAACCAGGGGGTGTCGATGAAGCCAGGACAGACGGCGTTGACGCGGATTTTCGGCGCCAACGCTCGCGCCAGCGAGATGGTCATGGTGTTCAGCGCGCCCTTGGAAGCGGCATAGGCAACCGACGAGCCGATTCCCGCCACGCCGGCGATCGACGAGGTCATCACCACCGCGCCCGGCGATTCGCCGGATTCCAGCAACGACCTGGCGGCGCGCACCATTTGGAACCCGCCGACCACATTGATTCGGTAGATGGCCAGAAAATCGTCGGCCGACACCGCGTCCAGATCTGAGTGGTCCCGGGCAAAGCGGGTGATGCCAGCGTTGTTGAACAGGGCGTCGATCCGCCCAAAGCCTTCGGCGGCCTTGGCGATGGCGATGCAACCGTCGTCTTCGCCGACGTCGGCCCGGACCAGGACCGCTTCGGCGCCCGTCTCGCGCACCATGGCGGCGGTTTCCTCGGCCTCGGCGGCGCTGTTGGCGTAGTTGACCACCACCGCCCTCGCGCCGCGGCCGGCGACTTCCAGCGCAATCGCCCGGCCCAGCCCCGTCGAGGCCCCGGTCACCACCACGATCTTGCCGTCGAAATCCGCGCTCAATGTCGCCTCCCCCATCTGCTTACATGTGTTTGCCGAGACCATAATCAGGCGCCGTGCGCTTGTCGCGGGTCAAGGAACCACTAGGTTTGCCGCCATGACGCAAGAGACGCCCAAAGACGGCCTGAGCCAGCTCGGCCACCAGACCGCCATCCCCGCCAGCCCCGAAGAGGCCGTGCTCGAGCGCGCGCCCAACCCGCATCCGGATTTGATCTATCTGGCCCGCTTCACCGCGCCGGAGTTCACGAGCCTGTGCCCAGTGACCGGCCAGCCCGACTTCGCCCACCTGGTGATCGACTATGCGCCGCACGAATGGCTGGTGGAGTCCAAGTCGCTTAAGCTCTACCTGACCTCATTCCGCAACCACGGCGCCTTCCACGAAGGCTGCACCATCGACGTGGCGCGCAAGATCATGGATGTGGTCCAGCCCCACTGGCTGCGCATCGGCGGCTACTGGTATCCGCGCGGCGGCATCCCCATCGACGTCTTCTGGCAATCCGGCCCGCCGCCGGAGGGGTTGTGGCTGCCCGACCAGGGCGTGCCGCCGTATCGCGGGCGGGGTTAAAGCTCACCGCTCTTCTTGTGACATACCAGCAAGACTCATCGTCCGAACGCCCAGGCCACCATCAGTGGGAGCTCGGCTCGCCAGAAGGCGCCGCCGTGCGATCCGTCCCGCTCCGTCATCACGACCTCCGCCTCGGCACCGCGTAGCGCGTCCGCCCAGCGGGTTGCGTTCTCCTGAAAGAAGGGCTCCTGCCTTCCGGCGACGAGATAGGCTCGCGGAAGCGGGCGAGGCATCACGCTAGGTGGTCGGTAGCCCCCGCCCGGCGAGGCGCAAAAAATGGCGCCATAGATTTCCGGATGCCGAAGCCCGATGGCGAGCGCGAGTTCCCCGCTCGCCGAGACGCCGAATACCGCCGTTCGCGCCTTGCGCAGTTCGACGCCGAACCGAGCCTGCGTCCATTCACGGACCTCATCGACGAAGAACCTCTCGTGGGCGGCGAAACGCTCCGGATCAAAGCCTGGCGAATATTCATGCAGCCGCTGGGTCTCATCCGCCAACCGGTGAACGCCGACGATCATCGTGGAGGGTGCGCCGGAAGCCACCACGACTTCGCCCCATGGCGCGATCAGCTGCCCGTCACCGGCGAACACCACCGCTTCCGGCGGGTTCGGCGGGAGGTAGACCGTGACCTCTCGACCACCGTCGTACTCGAATGTCTCAGTGACAAGGTCTCCGCCGCCAGACGACATCTTCGCTTATCCCCTCGCCTTCCCCCCTCAGCCGAGGGCCGTTGCGGCCCCCGTCATCCCCACCGGCTCACCAACAGCTCTACATCCGGCCTCACGCGTTCTTGCGGAGCTTCCTCCGGCGTGCCGAGATAGATGAAGCCGGTGACCCTTTCGCCTTCGCCCAAACCCAACAGCGCCGAGGCCGCGTCATCGTAAGAATACCAGTCGGTGATCCAGTTGGCGCCGAAGCCCATGGCCTGGGCGGCGATCACCAGGTTGGTGCAGACGGCGGCCGATGACATCCGCTGCTCCCACTCGGGGATCTTGCCCTCGATGTGGCGCGAGACCACCACCACCGCCAGTGGCGGGATCTTCAACTTGAACAGAGCGCCCTTGCGCTTGTCGCGGTCAGGCGCCGTCTCGGCGATCTGCTCCAGCGCCTCAGCGAACCGCGCCTTGGCCTCGCCGTCCAGCAGGACAAACCGCCAAGGCGCCAGCTTGCCGTGATCGGGAACCCGCGCGGCGATCCGCAGCAGGTCGTGCAGCTGCTCTGTGCTGGGGGCCGGCGCGCGCAGCGTCGAAGCCGAAGCTGATCGCCGCACAGCCAGGAAATTCAGCACCGCCTGAGATGGCGCGACGGGCAGGAGCGCTCCAAATTCGGGCTCGGGAGGCAGGCGGTCTTTAAGGGTCGTCATCAACTGATCCATTCAGGGAGCGCCGAAAAGGCCGGCGGCCCTAGCGCCCAGATAGGCGCTCCACCATATGCCGGAAAGGAGGACGGCTGTCCCGTCCGCCCGCCGAACGCTATATTAAGCGGCCTTGGCGATTGTTGCGCCGATCTTGGGGAGAAGCCCGGCCATGTCACAACGTCTCGAAGTGGTTGCGGCCGACACCCCGCCGCCTGTCTGGGCCTCCCTGCGCAATGAAGCCTCCCACGCCGCTCAGACCGAGCCCGGCCTGGCGTCGCTGCTGCATTCCACCATCCTCAAACACGACGGTCTGGCTGAGGCGCTGTCCTATCAGCTGGCCCGCAAGATCGGCGACCAGGAGCTGCGCGCCATGAGCGTGCGCGAGATCGCCGAGGAGGCCTATGGCTCCGATCCGAACCTGATCGCCATGGCCGAGGCCGACCTGCGCGCCGTGTTTGAGCGCGACCCGGCCTGCAAGGGCTATATGCAGCCCTTCCTGTTCTTCAAGGGCTTCCTGGCGCTGCAAACCCATCGCGTGGCGCACTGGCTGCACGGCCAGCGGCGCGAAACCATGGCCTTCTATCTGCAGAGCCGCATGTCGGAGGTGTTCCAGGTGGACATCAATCCGGCGACCAAGGTCGGCTCTGGCGTCTTCATCGACCACGGCACCGGCATCGTCATCGGCGAGACCGCCGTGATCGGCGATGACGTCTCCATGCTGCAGGGCGTGACCCTGGGCGGCACAGGCGCCGAGCGCGGCGACCGGCATCCGAAGATCGGCAAAGGCGTGCTGCTGGGCGCCGGGGCCACGGTGATCGGCAATATCGTCATCGGCGACTACGCCAAGATCGCGTCCGGCGCGGTGGTGCTGCGCCCGGTGCCTCCGGGCTGCACCGCCGTCGGCGTGCCGGCCCGCCTGGTCAACTGCCCCACCTGCGAAGAGCCGGCCAAGACCATGGACCACACCCTGGCCGAACACGCCTACGACGACCCGACCGGCTGAGCGGACCGTTCCGGCCGCGTAAGGGTTGCTCTCTACGCGGATGCGTCTAGGTTCGCGCCGAATCGACCCGCCGCAGGAGAGCGACCGTGAAAGACACCGACCTGAAGCGCGTCGAGGCGCACCTGAAGCGCACCTTCGGCAACCCGCACGTGTCCGTGATCGCGCGTCCGAAGCAGAAGGATTCCGCCGAGGTGGAACTGAAGGGCGAATTCATCGGCGTCATCTACGAAGACGAAGACGAACCGGGCTCTTTCATGTTCGAAATGGCGATCCTGGCCGAAGACCTGGAATAGGCCGACTCTTGCCGAAATGACCAGAATGACTAGATTGGTCATTGTGGTCACGGAGACTCACGATGGCGGACGGAACCTGGAGCCTCGCCGAGGCGAAGGCAAAATTCAGCGAAGTCGTTGAGAAGGCCAGAACCCAAGGCCCTCAGCGCCTGACCCGCAACGGCAGAGATGCGGTTGTCGTGGTGTCGGCCGAAGCCTGGGCCGAACGGGCCTCGCGGGATGGGCAGAATAACTTTATCAAGGCCCTGCTCAATCCGGATGTGCGGCTTCTGTCTGACGAGGAGGTCGATACGCTGTTCGCGCGCGACCGCGACCTTGGCCGGCCGATCGACCTTTGAGCTATCTAGTCGACACCAACGTCATCTCCGAAGTCACAAAGCGCCAACCCAACGCCGGAGTCGTACGATGGCTTTCGGAGCAAAGACCTCAGGACATCTATCTGAGCACGACGACCGTTGCGGAGATTCGGTATGGCGTCGAAGCCGTGCCGGAGGGCGCCCGACGCAGAGCGCTCGAGAGCTGGTATCGCTTATCCATCGGCGGCCCCGACGCCCAGATTTTGCCGATCAGCCTTGCTGTCGCGGAAGCTTGGGGGCGCCTGCGCAGGCAGGCAGAAATGGCCAAGCGAACGATGCCCGTCATGGATGCTTCCCTCGCCGCCACCGCAGAAGTCCACGGCCTGACTGTCGTCACCCGCAATTTGCGAGATTTCGACGTCTGGGGCGGGCCGGTCTTCAATCCGTGGACCGAAGACCCGCCCGCATGACACGTCGCTAGTATTTCAGCCGGATGGTCCCGCCGAAGGTTTGCGGATCGCCCAGTTGGCCAACCAGCGCGCCGGTGTTGCCGACGCCGGCGGCGACAAAGGTGAAGTATTTGGTCGCCCCCAGGTTCCGGGACCAGAGATAGGCGTCCCAGCGCCCATCGACCGAGCGAACGCCGATCCGGGCGTTGATCAGGCTAAGCTGCGGCAGGGCGGAATAGATCGAGTCCGTCGCCGCCGAATAGGTGGACGAGCGATAGCTGTAGTCGGCGCCGACGTAGGCCTGGGCTTGCCTGGCTCCCAAATTGATCGGCTGCTGGAATTCACCCCCGGCCGAGACCGTCCACAGCGATGTGCCCGCCAAGGGCCGGCCATCGAGGTTGCAGGACGCCTTGTTGATGTTCTCCAGACCGCACGGTGCGGCGGGGTACTTCTGGTAGACGGCGTCGTCGTAGGTCACCGAAGAATAAAGCGACAGGTTTTGTGTCGGCTGGGCGTGCAGGTCGGCCTCGACCCCCTCGGACCGAACCTCGGGCACGTTGGATAGATACTGTTTGCCCAGCGTGGGGTCGTAGATGTTGGCCTGATAGTTGTCGTCCTGTTCCCAGAAGGCGTCGAGGTTCAAGGTGACGCGGCGGTCGAACAACCTGGTCTTCAGGCCCGCCTCGACGCTGTCGATGGACTCTGGCGCCACCACCGGACTGGCGCCCGCCGGCAGCTGCACCACGTTCAGGCCGGCCGACTTGTAGCCCTTGGCATAGTTCACATAGGCCAGAATATTGTCGGTGGCCTGGTAGGAGACGTCCGCCTGCCCGGACAGATCACCCTTGTCGTAGCTGATGCTGAAAGCGTCGGAGGTCCCGAGCGCTGCACGATAGGGAGCATAAGCCGCCAAGGCGCCGGTCAGCGGGGTCCCGCCAACGGCGACCTGGTTCAGCGATCCGTACTTTTCATCATAGGTGTAGCGTAGGCCGCCGGTCAGGTTCCATTTCGGCGTGACGTGCCAGACCGCCTGACCGAAGGCGGCCAGGCTGGTGGTGTCGACGCTGGTAGTGAAGTTTTCCGTATAGCCGTTGGCGACGAAGGACGGGATCTGCGGGCTTAGCAGAAAATAGCTGGCGGCGTTGCCGAACGACAGCTGGCCGACCGCCGAAATCTGCTCGTGGTAGACATAGAGGCCGCCGACGTAATCGACGCGATTATTGCCGACCGAAGCGATCCGCAGCTCCTGGCTG
>Ga0302310_10001969_pt1 | contig 16855 bp, 18 predicted proteins | sample III_Palsa_N1_2_FD_200451 | JGI IMG/M metagenome (GOLD analysis project Ga0302310, IMG submission 200451) | Peat permafrost microbial communities from Stordalen Mire near Abisko, Sweden - III_Palsa_N1_2 | ecosystem: Environmental > Terrestrial > Soil > Palsa > Peat permafrost | place: Sweden...
ATCCGAATTCCGCGACGATATTGCGCACGGTCACGGCATCGCCTGCGATGCGCTGCTCTCGGGCGCGTTGCCGCTCGCGCACGGCCAGCACGCGCTCCTCGGCGGGGTCGAGCCCCTGGGCAAGCTGGCGCCGGATTTCGGCGTGCTCGTGGTGCGCCTGCTCGAGGCTCACCGAGGGGTAGTTGCCGAGCGTCACCGGAACCTGCTCGGCGCCGCGGTGGTAACGCACCATGAAGGTGAGGGCGCCCCCGGGGTGATGGCGCAGCATGAGCCCCTTGCGGCCCTGCTCGGTGTAGTCACGGCGCCGGTCGGGGGGCTTCTTGACGAGGCTCTTCAGCCAGGTCTCGGTCCACACTTTGCTCATCGACTCTACCTCGTAACTGTACCTGACGGCTTCTTACCCGCGACCCCCTTGCTCGGAGCCCGAAAGTGCGGCGCTCAGACCGACGAGGTACAGGTGAGGTACAGTTTACGTGCTTCTGCGCTCTTCCGCACTATGCTTGAGCAGAGCGCGGAATTTTGTCGAAAAATGCAGGGAATTAAGCGTCGGCGGCACTTTCGAAGTGCGGAAGTGTGCGGCAGATTTCGGAGCCGGCCATTCCATGGGGTGCAAGGGGTCGGAGGTTCAAATCCTCTCGCTCCGACCAATCAAATCAATGGCTTACCACGTCCCCGCGTCGGTGGCTCGCGCGATCAATCGGGTTGTAACCAGCGGGCGGCGGCCTCGGCCGTGTCCTCAGGACGTGTGTTCAGCGCAATCGAAGCGCTGGGCGCGAACTTGCGCACCGCGTTGATGACGACTTCGAACAGTGACAGGCTTTTGGGCGGTAGACGAATGCCGCCTCCAATCACCACGCAGTCATAGTTCGCAGAGGTGAGCTGCTTCTGCAGTACGAGGGCCGCTGACCTGTCGGGCGGGATCAGGCAGAGATCCGCGTTCCAGCCTCGCTCCTTGATTTTCTCCATACCGATGGCAATTCCAGCGTGGATTTTTTCGGCATTGAAGCCCGGCGGTATGGCGGCGTCCGAGAAATCTACCGTTTCAGGGATCTGGCCGACGAACAACACGCGTTTCATCTGATCCTACTCCTGCAGCGCAGACTTGAGTGGTCGCGCCTGGCGGCGACGGGCCATACACGCTTATACGCGTCTGCACTGCAGCGGCGTCGCCTTTTTTTCCCAGTTGCCTGCGGCGGTTGCCGTGATCTGGAATAGTGACCCAGCGCACAGAAGATCTGCGTCAATCGGTTGAGATTGCGAGAATGCGGGGAAGTGCAGTCATTCCGCCGGTACTTGCGGCAGACACCGCACGTCAACGATTCGTAACATCCGGAAGAGCCTTTCAGTTCCTGCTCGGCCGCCTTATCCGGATCGGGTGTGTGCTGGTCACGGGCGTGGGCGTTGCGGTGCTGTGCGGCTGGATATTCGATGTCCCGCAGCTCACGCGCTTGCTGCCGGGCCTGGCGTTCATGAAGATCAATACGGCCTGCTCTCTGCTCGGCGCGAGCATCGCACTGTGGATTCTGCACACGCGCGAACCGGGGTCGCCGTGGTTTCGTGTGGCACGCTGCCTGGCCGCTCTGCTGGCCGCGCTCGGCGGCCTTACCCTGTGTGAACATCTCTTCGGATGGGATCTTGGCATCGATCAGCATATAGCGCCCAGCCTGCAGTCGCCGGCTCACGCCGCGCATCTGGGGCGCGTCTCACCAGCCTCATCATTTATTCTGACGTTCCTCGGTCTCGCTTTGCTCACGCTCAAAGCGCGGCGATCATATCTTGCCGCCAGTACCCATTGGCTGGTCGTGCCGCCTCTGTTGGTCTCGGCCCTTGCCGTGCTGGGCTACGCCTACGGCGCGGACTCACTGTACGCGGTCAGGCCCTATACCTCGATGGCTGCACACACGGCGGGCTCCTTTTTTGTTCTCTGCCTGTGCGCGCTGGCGGCTGATTCGGCCCACGGGTTCGCGAGCGTGGCTATCAGCGACACCGCCGGCGGACTCCTTTCCCGACGGCTGCTCCCCACGATTCCCATCATGATATTTCTGCTTGGCTGGATACGCGTGCAGGGGCAGGCGTTCGGGCTGTACGACAACCAGTTCGGTTCAGCATTGATGGTGCTTCTGAGTATCACTTTCTGCATCATCGCAGTTGCGTGGACCTCAGTGACTCTTCATCGGGTGGATCTCACTCGCAAGCTGGCTGAGGCCGAAATCCTAAGCCTCAACGCCGGGCTGGAATTGCGGGTGCAGGAGCGCACCCAAGAACTGGCTCAAGTTTCCTCACAACTGAGACTGGTCAACAGCGCACTCGAGTTGCTGTCCCAACGGGACGGACTGACAGGTCTGGCCAATCGGCGCTTCTTCGATACCTATCTGGACGATCAGATCGCTATCGCACACCGTTACGGACGATCGCTGGCACTGGTCCTATACGATGTGGATTCGTTCAAAGCCTACAACGACCATTATGGACACCAGGCGGGCGATGAGTGTTTGAAACGCGTGGCAGCCGCACTGCAATCCTGCTGCCGCCGGACCGCGGACATGGCGGCCCGATACGGCGGCGAGGAGTTCGCCATGATCCTCCCGGAGACGGGCTTGAGCGATGCGTTGCAGATCGCTGAAGCCGCCAGAAACTCGGTGGGGCAGCTGCGGATTGATCATGCGAAGTCCCCCACAGCGCCCTATGTCAGCATCAGCGGTGGGGTTGCCATCCTGCGTCCGAATGCGAACTCCAGCGCCGAACAATTGCTGCTGGCTGCCGATCAATGCCTCTATCGAGCGAAACGACTGGGGCGCAACCGCATTGTTGCGGAAGCAGTAGGGCTCGAACAGGCGATGGCATGAGACCGCCGGTACCCTGACGGTTTTTCAGTTCTGGTTCACGCTGCGTAAGACCCTCTGCATGATCGGCGGCGCAGGCAGGCTTGCTCGCTGGCGTTCCTCCAGCAGCCATCTTGCAAGGTCCGCCGTCATCCGCACACCGACGTCGTGGGGATGCTTTTTGGCCAGCGCCTCGAATGCCAACCAGATAGCATCATTTGTTTGGTCCATTTGAATCTCCTCCGTCGGCTGAGGCGCTTAGCTTAATGCCGGGTGGATCGAGAGTCTGTCCGGAATCGCACTTTAGGATGATTAGATCTGCAACCTGAGAACTGGTTAACAGTACCGGCGCCGCCTTCACGCACGGCATTTCGATCCGATCGCGTGGCCGACATAAGCGCCGCGGTTGCACGCGTAACCTAAGCCGATGGGAACCCTGCGCACGCTGTTCGCTGTTTCAGTCGTGCTCGCTCATTCATGGCCGAATGGCTCTGTGATGCTGGGGGGCAGAGTACCGGTCGAACTGTTCTATGTGATCTCGGGGTTTCTGATTTCCTTCATACTTGTGGAGAACAAAAGCTACAAGACTCACACGGCCTTTTATGTCAATCGCGTGCTGCGGCTCTACCCCATTTATGCCGTCGTCGCCCTCATTACACTGGCCAGCATCGTAGCGACACACAAGGCCAGTTTCTTCTCGGCCTACACATTCTCTCCGTGGTCGGCGCGCGCGCTTTTGATCGCCTCGAACGCGCTCATATTCGGTCAGGACTGGGTGATGTTCTCCGGCGTCCGTGATCATGCGCTGGTCTTTACCCCGAACTATCTGGACAGCGACGTGATTCTGTATGGCGGTCTTTTGGTGCCGCAGGCCTGGACGCTGGGCCTGGAGCTTTGCTTCTACGTGCTGGCGCCGTTTGTGCTGCCCAGGCGCAACGCGATTTACACGATGCTGGGCGCGGCAGTCGCCGTCAGGATCGTTCTTCTGTCTACGGGCTGGGGAACCAAGGATCCGTGGACTTACAGATTCTTTCCGGCGGAAATCGGCTGGTTTCTGCTCGGAGCGCTTGCCCACCAGGAGCTGCTGCCGCACTTCAGGCGCCTTCCACGGCGGGTATTATCGCGGCTGGCCGCCGTTGCCACGTTCGGATTCGCTGTCGTCAGCGTCTCATTTTCAGCCCTACCGGTCGCTGAAGCGACCAAGGAGTGCTGTCTTTTTCTCGGATTCGTACTGCTGATGCCTTTGACGTTCCTGTTTCAGAACCAGCACCGCTTCGATAATTGGATAGGCAATCTGTCCTACCCCATTTATATCGGCCACGAGTTCATCTACTTCGCCCTGGCTCATTTAGCGCGTCGCTATGGAGAAATCGATTTCCGCTGGATAGCAGGCGGCTGCGTACTATTGGCCGTGGCATTTGCGATGCTGCTCAATCATTTCGTGGCCGAGCCCATCGAAGCGATCAGACGACGCCTGAAATCGGCGGCGGCAGCACGTGGCGCGTCGCACACGGCCTAGGTCGCGCCCCCTCCAGTCACGCCAGGGAAATTGACGGCGGTACTCTTCGGGGAGGGACATGCCGGGCGTGCTCCTTCCGCCAGTGAGGTGCCCCGATGCCCGAAGTGTATGCGCGGAGCGGACCTCGAGCACAGTCTTGACCGGAACATGGGAAATCAGCGCAAACCCAGGAACCCGGGGTTAGCCATTAGGTCTGAATGGTGACGGGGGTCCGCCCCACGTACGCCCAACGGCGAAAGAATGTTGTGCAAGGGGGATTGGAGAATCTCTATGACGCGGAACAACGGCACTGAGGGCGCAGACTTGTCGATCGAAGACACGATAAAGGCGAAGGTGCGCCTGCACCAAGGTCAGTCCGCGAGCCGCTTTGATCCCTACCAAGGCGTCATGTCCGCAAAACAACCAAGCCGAAAAAGGGACTTACGCAAGCTTGGGGAATGGCTCGAGGCCAAACGACGCGCGGAGCAGATCAAGAAGGACGACGCGGTCGGCTCATAGCGGAAGGCAGTTCGCTGTTGGACTGTTGTGCTGCGGAATTGTTGTCGCCAACGTCCGGGCGGCAATCAACTACTTCACTCGCTCTACACTCGAAATCGGCCAAATGATTTCGGCGCTGCCGATGAGCGTTATGTCGTGAAGTGAGTTTAGGTGCTTACCGGGAGCTGCTGAAAACAGACCCGCAGACGCGGCGTTGTTCCGCGTCTGCGGGCCGAAGACTGAACCCTGGTGTCAGCTTCGATAGGGAGGGACAAGAAGCTTGGGGTCCAGCATTTACTTGGATACTCTTTTCCTTCCGTGTGGGATGTGCGGTAACGAACATAGAGCTGTTTTTTTGTCTTGTATCTAGCCAATTTGTGGACGGAGGCGCAATGTCGTCAGGCGTACCAACGGCGCCTCCTCCTGGCACCACCGATCGCGCCGGGGATTTTTTCCCATGTTGTTAAACCTTCGAGCGGATGATGGAGCCGAATTCAATCGGCTCTGTGACGCGTTGCCCGCCGCTATCGGGCGCGCCGGCGATGCGCTGCGGAGTACGTTCAATGACTCGGGCGATTATCCGGCTGCGGATGCGCACGTATCAGAAATCCTTGCACGCATAACCGTTATCACCAATGAGCTGAAGTAACTTGGGAGATCTACTGAAAGGCGATTTTGGTGAAAAGCGCCGCGCGCAGTCGCGGCTCGATGATATGACCGACCGCTTCATGGAGTGGGCGGCGCCGGAGTTGGACGCCGCGCACATGAAAGGCGAGCAGCGCGCGCAGTACGAGGCGATATATCGCGACCTCGCCCAGCTGCTCGCCTTGGCCTACTCGGACCTCAAAGTAAAAATTCGGCTGCCGGAACATCATTCTCCCGAGGACCTGGCTAATTTGCGGGAGGATGTTCGGGCGGCCATGACGGAGCTGTACTTGCGGCTCAGCGGCGTCGCTGTCAACGCGCTCCGGCGCGCGCTGATGGCGGCGGACGACGCCAGATAGATTGATCTCGACAGCCCGTGGCGGGGGTTCCCCTATTCGACCCCCACCATGACGCTTGAGGCCTTGATCACCGCGAAGGCCTTCTGACCCTGCTTCAAGCCGAGATTCTCGACCGCATGAGCGGTAATGATCGACACAATCTCGATTCCCGGCGCGATCTCCAGCGTGACCTCGGCATTCACGGCGCCCACTTCAATTTTGCGAATGATTCCAGGTAAGGAATTGCGGGCGCTGGTTCTCATGGCCGTGCGATCTCCTGCCTATGACTTATGAGCGCTATCGGGCGAGGGCAACTTGAGATTGACGGCCGCCGCCGCTGCCGTGGCTTTGGCTGCTGCGGATTTTGCCATGCTCACCGCCTGTTCCAGGTGTGCATCGGTGAACGAGGCCTGGGCGGATGTCCACGAGTTGGTGGCATCCGCCAATGATGCCTGGGCGGAGGCGAGATCATCGCCTTTGGGCACCTGCCGGGTCTTGCTGAGGGTGTCCACACGCGTCTTTACCGTCGCAATCAGCTTCGGTACGGATGAGGACAGAGTGGTCCATTGATCGTTCAGCGCCGCCATCGCCGCCTTGGCCCTGGAGGCCGCCACCAGCGCCACGCTCTGGGCGTCGGACAGTATCGATGGCGCCCCCATCAACACGGTGCGGTAGTCCTTCCTATCGAAGGACGCCTGAAGGTCCGCGACTTTCTTCTGTAACGCAGTGAGCGCATCGGGCATGTACTTGGCCGCATCCGGCGCTGCAGCATTGACGGCGCTGACGACGCTATCAAGGGCCTTCTTGGCTGGCTCCATCTGCGTGTTGCAGGCGGATAGCAGAACTCCGGCCATGGCCAGCAGCATATATCGGGTTATGGATTGGGTCAGTTTCATGGGTTCTGAACTCCCTTTTTTTGATTTCTACACCCCACGCTCACTATACGCCGTTGCCATGCAACCTGATGAGCGCCGCATCAAGACCGGCGTCGGGCAGCCCTGGCTTATTTCTTCCGCCGGCATTGTCGCTGTAGGCGCTGTCTGCCGACGACACGGTGCCGTTGCCGACTGATCGGCACAAAGCCCTCCCATACGATGTCCGATCAATAAGGCTCCGGAGGTGGTCGCAGTCATGGCAGATCAATCAGGCTACGTGCTTCCCGCCGGCAACCTGGAACGCGCGGCACATCTGCGGGCCCTGGCGGAAGCAGCCAAATCCCCCGAGGGACGCAAACAATTCATGCGCTTGGCCATGCTTTATGAACGAATGGCAGCGCTTCTGGGTCCGCCGGCTGCCTCGGCGCCTGCGCACGGCATGGGCTGAGGCGCGGCTCGCCGTGAGCCGGGCGAGCGCCACCATACAAGTCCGGTTAAGAGTGTGCGCTGTGCACGGTGACTCGTGCATGCACAGGGGCTAAGGTCCGCCCCGACATGGTCTTCCTCCTGAGCCTCACGCACCTGGGAGCGCGAGGCACGCTTTAACAGTCAGGGGGAAGGCCACCACCGGCTGTCCGACGAACTACCGTCGCAACTGCCCCTTGGCTTCAGCCTTTTGCCGACACACCGTCTGCGCGCGCGGCGCTAAGGTCGGCCCATGCCTCCGAAGCGCGACAGCCCAGGTATCGTCACTTTCGAGCTCCTTCGCCGGATCGCCGCCCGACGTCCCGATGGGCCCGCCTGGCTGGCGCGGGCACTGCTCGAGGTTTGGTGGGGGACGAGATTTCCGCGTCGCCGGAGCGATGCCGCCGCCACGATGACGGCCGACAATGTGCGGTTCCTGAGATAGTCCTGAGATAGCGACGCGTCAGCGTTTGCTTTTCTTGCGCATCACTTCTTCCATGATCTCCAGCGCCTTCTGCAGTTGATTGAGGCGCTTGCCGATCTTGGTGTCGGTGGATAGCTGCTCGAGATGGCGCAGCGCGGTGGCTCTGCTGATCAGATCGTGCAATTTGGTCACTGAGACGACAGACCCGGAAGAAGGTTTCTTGCGGGGCCGCTTTGGTTTTGGGGTGAGCGCCTTCTTTTTGGCCGCCATGGTTGAACAGTCTCCTTCGCTTGTCGGTCTCCCATGCTACTCCGTGAGGCACGGGCGGCGCTGTAGGTGCCCTCGAATGCATTAAGTCCTCGCTGCCGACATCGTCGCACCGATCTCCCGCTGAGAATGCAGCTCATCGCAAATCAATCAGGCAATAGGGAGACGGCAGTGAATATCAGGACCACGGTCAAGAGCGCAACCCATGCAGTCGTCAAAGCGTTTTCACCTGCCCTTGGGGCGCCGGAGGACACCGACCTCCTGGATACGCTGAAAAGCGAACATGATGAAGTGAAGGGCCTGCTCGCCGATCTGGAAGAGGCGGACACGGCTGCCCGACGCAGGGCGCTGGTCCAGCAGATCAAGGCCGCACTGGTGCCGCACACCAAGGCCGAGCAAAAGGTGCTTTACGATGCCATCATCGCCGTCAAGGACAAAGACGTCCAGATCGACGGCTACGAGGGCTATCTCGAGCACGAATTAGCCGATAAGGCGCTGCAGCGGCTGGCTTCGATTGCCAATGCGACATCCCCCGAACACAAGGCCGCGGCGAAGGTTCTCAAGGAGCTGGTGGAACACCATATCAAGGAAGAAGAGCGCAACGTCTGGGGTGACGCGCGCAAGCACTTTTCAGATGAGGATCGCGCCCGGATGAATGCGCAATATCTCGCCGCCAAGAGCCGCGTCAAGGTTCGTTAATCGCCGTCCCGCCCGTACTCCGCGGCGTCGCCATCTTCCTCGTCAGGGGGAAGATCCTCTCGTGGGCCGCGATGATCGAAAGGCGCTGCGTCGCCCGCCGAGGCAGGATCCGGATCGAAGGTCGGGACCAGATTGGGAATCACCGTGTGTCTCGGATCGTTCATGTCTGAAATGTAGCGTTTCTTGCAACGTTCGGACAGGGGTGACTGGCTATAGGTGGCGATACCCTGCGAACCGAGGTCCGGGCGCAGGTGGCGGAACAGACGGTCGCAGGGCATCGCCGGGATCAGGACTTTCCGCTTCGATTGTTAAGGCGGTGTGTCAGAGCGTGGGCACTCCGGGACGCTCAGGGGCCCGCGTCACGCTTTCTCAAGCTGTGTAAGATTCTCCGGTCTGCTCGCGGTCTGCTCGCGGTCGGCGAGCGGTGTCTGGGGCAGATCGCGTGAAGTTGCATTTATCCGCTGTGCTACTGCTGGTATGCGTGGCAATGCCCGCAGCGGCGCAGCCGCCCTCCCTGCTGGCACGCGTGGGCGACACCGGCTTCGTGACGGTACAAGCCAATAGCTTTACGAAGCTGTCGCCTGAACAGCAGGCACTGGCTTACTGGCTGGGACAGGCGGCCATTGCGATCGATCCCATCATCTACGACCAGCTGTCCGCCTACGGCCTGCGCGAGAAGCGGCTGCTGGAGGAGATCGTGGCCCATTCCAGTGCGCTCGATGCGCACACCGGCAATGCGATCACGCAATACGCCGAGCTCTTCTGGGCCAATCGCGGCAATCACAATCTGCAGACCGCGCAGAAGTTCGTGCCCGCCTTCACATTCGAGGAACTCAAAGCAGCGGCGCTCAGTGCGCAACGGGCCGGCGCGTTCAAGAGCGCCTACGCGGATCTGCCGCCGATCGTCTCGCCGCCCGCGCTCGAGCAGCAACTGCAAGCGCTGCGCGCGGCGCTGTTCGATGCCAGTTTCGAGCCGATGATAACCGCCAAGCAGGGAGGGTCGGGCACCGATATCATCCAGGCCAGCTCCAACACGTTCTACTCGGGCGTCGCACTGGCGCAGCTCAGCGGATTTCACGACCGCTACGCGCTCAATTCGCGCGTGGTTCGCAATGCGAGCGGAGACCTCATCGAGCAGGTCTACCGTGCCGGCACCGCGGATGGGAAGGTGCCGGCGGGACTGTATGCCGTATTCCTGCGCCGCGCGATCGGCTACCTCAAGCAGGCGCAAGCAGTGGCGGAGCCGGCCCAGGCCCATGTCATCGCCGAGCTGATCGGCTACTACGAAACCGGCGAGGCGGACGCCTGGCTGCAGTTCGATGCCGACTGGGTACGCAACATCTCGCCGGTGGATTTCTCCAACGGCTTCGTCGAGATCTACCGCGATGCGCGCGGAGCCAAGGGCAGCTCGGCAGCGTTCGTGTCGATAACGGATGCAGCCATGACCAGCGCCGTCAATAAGCTCGCCGCGAATGCCGCTTACTTTGGGGCGCGAGCGCCCTGGGACCCGAAGTACCGCAAAACAGCGTTTACGCTGCCATCGATCATGACAGTCGAAACCACGATCGAGAGCGGCGATTTTGAAGTGACCACCGTCGGCGATAACCTGCCCGATGAGAACCAGATCCGCGAAAAGTACGGTACCAAGAATTTTCTGCTGGTCAGCAGTTCGCGTGCGCTCACTCCGTTCTACGTGGGGCCCGAGATGCTGGAAGCGTTCGAGGGATCCCCCGAAACAGTCGCGCGCGACGAGCGCTACGGACTTCAGGCGCGCGAGATGATGGTGTCGCTGCATGAGGTGATCGGGCACGGCTCGGGCAAGCTCAGCGAGCGCTTTGCCGGCGGCAGCAAGGGGGCGCTGAAGGAATACTATTCCACGCTCGAGGAAGGGCGCGCGGATCTGATGGCGCTGTGGAACGTCTGGGATCCGAAGCTCAAGGAGCTTGACCTGATTGGCGATCAGGAGGAAGTGGCCAAGGCCATGTACGACGGCGCCGTGGAGGTGTCGCTGACGCAGCTGCGCTATGTGACCAAAGGCGACAGCCTCGAAGAAGACCACCTGCGCGACCGGCCGCTGATCGTCCGCTACGTCATGGATACCACCGGCGCCGTCGAACAGTACCGCCAGGACGGCAAAACCTATCTGCGTGTCACCGACTACGCGAAGATGCGCCAGGGCGTGGGTGTGCTGCTGGCCGAATTGATGCGCATCAAGGCCGAGGGTGATTACGATGCCATCAAGGCGCTGGTCGACAAGTACGGCACCCACTTTGATCCGGCGCTGCGCGATGAGGTCATGACACGGTTTGCGGTGTTGAATTTTCCGACGTATTACGCCGGTGTCTACTCGCGGCTGACGGCGCACCTCGACCAGGACGGCGGGGTGAGGGCAGTCACGCTCGAATATCCGCCCGATCCAGCGAGCCAGTATCTGGCTTTTGGTGCCGTGTACGACAAGGGACTCAACGATTCGCGGCTGGTACGATAGGGTGAATGAAATGGCGAACGCCTCCCGACTGGATCTGGCGCGCCCTCGTGTTCCTGCTGGCGCTGGGCGTGTTGCTGCTCATCGCGACGCACTGGACCGCCTGGGAAAGCGATGCGCATTGGCAGTCGACTGACGATGCCTATCTGCAGGCCGACCTCACGCCCATTGCCGCCAAGGTGGCAGGCTACGTGCGCAGCATGCCCGTGCAGGACTACGAGCGCGTGCGCGCGGGACAGCTGCTGGCTGAAATCGTCGATGACGACTACAAGGCCACCGTCGCGCAGCTGACGGCCGCTGTGGCGGCGGCGGCCGCACAGGTGGAAGCGCTCAAGGCACAGGCGCAGCTGCAGGATGCCAACGTGCAGGCCGCGCGCGCCTCGGTCGCTGCCATCGCCGCCAACGTCGATCAGAACGGACGCGATCTGGCGCGCCAGCAGCGTCTGCTGGAAACCGGCTCATCTTCCACCGAAGCCGGCGAGAAGTTGCAGACCGCACGCGCGCAACTGGCCGCGCAGCTGGATCAATCGCGCGCCCAGGCGAACGCGGCGGCGCGCCAGCTCGGTGTACTGGCCGCCCAGCAGACCCAGGCGGAGGCCGCGGTGGCCGCCCAGCAGGCCAATCTCGATCTGGCCCGTATCAATCTGGGCTACACGCGCATCCTCGCGCCGCAGAATGGCGTCATCAGCCAGCGGCAGGTCAAGCCCGGGCAATACGTGAGCGTTGGCGGGCAGATCACCACCCTGACACCGCTGCCGCATGTCTGGGTCATCGCCAATTTCAAGGAAACGCAGCTCACGCACATGCTCGTGGGCGACAAGGCGGAGATCCGCGTCGACACCTTTCCAGGACGCCGGCTGCAGGGTCACGTGATCGCCTTCGCCCCCGGGTCGGGTTCGCAGTTCGCGCTGCTGCCGCCGGACAACGCCACCGGCAACTTCACCAAGGTCGTGCAGCGGGTGGCCGTAAAGATCGATATCGATGATGCCAATGGGCTGGCGGATCAGCTGCGGCCGGGCCTCTCGGTAGTCGCGCGCGTCGACACGCGCAGCCGCAATCGGCCATGAGCGCGGCGGCGGCCACCCCGGGCGCCGCACCCGCGGCGCCTGCCGCGCCCGCTGCGGTACCGACGGCCATCCCGTGGCTGGGGCTGACGGCCGTGCTCATGGGCACCTTCATTTCCACCGTCAACACGCGCCTCTCCAGTTTCGGGCTGGCCGACATCCGCGGCGCGGTGCATGCCGGGTTCGACGAAGGAGCCTGGATCACCACGGCGCAGGGCGTGGCGCAGATGCTGATCGCGCCGCTGGCGATCTGGCTGGGCGGTGTGTTCGGTCCGCGCCGCGTACTGATGGAAGCGGCCGCGGCATTCGCGGTCATCTGCCTGGTCGAACCGCTGACAACCCAACTGCCCGTGCTGCTGCTATTGCAGTTCCTCGGCGGACTGGCCTCGGGTTTCTTCGTGCCGCTGACATTGAGCTTCGTGCTGCGGAACATGCCGCCGCGCGTGTGGGCGTACGGTATCGCGATCTACGCGCTCAATCTCGAGGTGTCGCTGAATGTCTCCGCCTCGCTCGAGGGCTGGTACGTCGATCATCTCTCCTGGCGCTGGATCTACTGGCAGAACGTGCCGCTCGCGATCGCCATGGCGACCTGTCTTGCCTTCGGCATCCGGCGTGAACCGATCAATCCGAACCGGCCGCCGGCGGACTGGTTCGGGTTCATCTCGGGCGGCCTGGGCCTCGGACTCATCTACGCCGCGCTGGATCAGGGCAATCGTCTCGACTGGACCAGTTCCGCTCTGGTCTGGGCATTGATGTCGGCCGGCATCATCCTGATGGCAGGATTTTTCGTGCACGAGTGGACCACACCGTATCCGGCCGTGAACCTTAGAGTCGTTTTCGGGGCACCGCTGCCACGGCTACTGCTGCTGATCGCTTTCCTGCGATTGACGATCCTCTCCACGGCCTACGTCATTCCGCAGTTCCTCGGCGCCGTGCGCGGCTTTCGCTCCATCGAGGTGGGCCAGACGCTGATCTGGATTGCCGTGCCGCAGCTGCTGGTGTGCGCGCTGGGCGGCTACCTGCTGCGGCGTGTCGATCCACGCATGGTGGCCTCCGGAGGATTCTTCTGCATCTGCATCGCCTGCCTCATGGTGGCCTATGGACTCACGCCGGTCTGGGGCACCGATCAATTCCTGCCCTCGCAGCTGCTGCAGGCCGTGGGCCAAAGCTTCGCATTGTCGGGAACGATTTTCTTTGCGGTGCTCCATCTGCGGCCGCAGGATGCGCTGACCTTCGGTGCTGCTACCCAGGTGTCCCGCCTGATGGGCGGCGAGGTGGGCCAGGCATTCATCGCAACCTTTGTGCGCGTGCGCGGCCAGGTCGCCTCCAATCATCTGGGCCAGCACATCCAGATCGGGGATCCCGCAGTCATACAGCGCGTCCAGGCCTATGGGGCAGCGACCGCGCGCCTCGGTGATCCGGCCGCCGGGGCGCTGCGAGGGGAGAACGTGCTCGGCGGCGTGGTGCACGCCATGTCCATCACGCAGGGCATCATCGATGCGTTCGTGGTCATTGCCGTGGCCACCGCCATCACCCTCATGTTGATCGTGACGCGCCGCGCAGCACCTCCAGGGCCCGCCTCACACCAGCCCATCCTCGGGCCGAGCCCATCGCCGCCGTCATGAAGCGCGCAGCCGAACTCATTGCGCTCCAGCTGCTCATCGGCCTGATCGGTCTCATGGCCGGCTGTGCCGTCGGCCCCGATTATCACGCGCCGCCGCCCGTGCCCGGCTCGCAGCAGCCGCTGGTCTCGCTGCAACCGGAGATCGAAACCCCCGCGGAGCCGCCGATACAGTGGTGGCAGCTCTATCACGATGCACAGCTCGATGCGCTGCTGGTCGATGCCTTCAGTGCCAATGAGGATCTCAAGGCGGCGGAAGCCAATCTGTCAGCGTCGCGTGCGGTGCTGCAGGCGGCCCGGCAGGGGCGCTATCCGCAGACCGGTGCCGAGGCCGGCGCGGTGCGCGGACGAGATGCCGTCACCGATGAGATTCTCGAAATAGACGGCGCCGCGCCGCAGACCATCTGGCTATTCGATGCGGTGCTCGATGTGTCGTACGAAGTCGATCTGTTCGGCCATGTGCGCCACACGATCCAGGCCTCGCGAGCTGATGCCCAATCCGTGGCGGCCGCGCGCGACAGTGTGCGCATCACGCTGGCTGCGGAGACCGCGCGCGCGTATGCGCAGGTCTGTGCCCTGGGTGAAGAGCTGGCTGTGGCGCGACGCTCACTCAATATCGTCAGCAACGAGTCGCGCATCACCAGCGATCGGCACGAGGCCGGCGCCAACTCGGAATTCGACGTGGTGCGCGCGCAGGGCCTGGTGGCGCAGGTGCGCGCGGGGATTCCGGCGCTGACGGGACAGCGTCGGGCGGCCCTCTTCTCGCTGACCGCGCTGCTCGGCCGGCCGCCATCGCAGGCGCCGCTCGAAGTGGAGTCCTGCGATCGGCCGCCGCAATTGTCCGAGCTGCTGCCCGTAGGGGACGGCACCGCGCTGCTGCGGCGCCGGCCGGATGTCCGCCAGGCCGAACGCCGGCTCGCGGCGGCCACGGCGCGCATCGGCGTCGCCACGGCTGATTTGTATCCGCGCATCGCGCTGCGCGCGTTCGTTGGCGGCGCGAGTTCGCAGATCAATGAGCTCGGCACCAACGAGGGGCTCACCTGGGGCGTGGGGCCTAGCGTGTCGTGGAACTTTCCGAACCAGGCCGCTACGCGCGCCCGTATCCGCCAGGCCAAGGCCGGCGCGGCGGCGGCGCTCGCCAACTTTGATTCGGTGGTGCTGCAGGCCCTCAAGGAGACCGAACAGTCACTCACGATCTACGGCGCGGAAATCGAACGTCGCGAGTCTCTGGCCGAAGCGCAGACCGACGCCCAGCGTGCCTTCGATATGGCGCACGGTCAGTTCCTGGCCGGCTCCGTGAGCGATCTCGATCTGTTGACCACCGAGCAGGTGCTGGTGTCGGCCAATGCCGCCGTCGCCAGTTCCGATGCGGCGCTGGTGCAGTACCAGATCGCCGTGTTCAAGGCGCTCGGCGGCGGCTGGCAGGTGGCAAAAGTGGCACGGCAGGAGCACCGCTAAGTGGCCGATAATGCCGGCATGAGCGCCGAACCGCTGTTGATTGCGCCCGACGCGCCCGTCACCTGTCCGAACTGCAAGCAGGCGTTTTCGCTCGAGCAGGGATTCGCGCGGCAGGCACTGGAGAGCATCGCGGCAGCGAGCCATGCCTCGATGACGCAGGTGCGTTCCGCGGAGCGCGAAGCCTCGCGCAAGCTGCTCAAGCAGCAATCCGAAGATCACGAGCGGGCCCTCGCGCAGGTGCGCGAGATGACCGCTGGCGCATTGCAGCCGCAGCTCGCCGCGCTCAAGGAACAGCTCGGTGCCAGCCAGGCCAAGCTTGCCGCGATGGATCAGCGCGAGGCAGCACTGGCGACGCGTGAGACTGCTATCGAAGCGCGCGTGCAGGAAGCCGCCACCGCGCGCGCCGCGCAACTGGTGGCCGCGGAACGCCAGTCCTATGAGCAGCGCCTGTCCGAGGCCCAAGGGGAGATGAAGCAGCTGCGCGATGAGCAATTGCAGCTTCGTTTGGAGCGGCAGAAGCTCAAAGATGAGCGCGAGGCGCAGGCGCTGCTGGTACAGCGGCAGGTCGATGAACGCGTGGCCGAGCGGGAGACGCAGGTGCGCACCCAGGAACAGGAGCGCGCCTCGCTGCGCGAACTGGATCTGCAGAAGAGACTCGACGACATGGTGGCGCAGCTGGCCGAGGCGCAGCGCCGCTCCACCCAGGGCTCGCAGCAATTGCAGGGCGAGGTGCTGGAGCTGGCGCTGGAGGAGGGACTGCGCCGGGAATTTGCGCTGGATGTCATCGAAGAGGTCAAGAAGGGTGTGCGCGGCGGCGATGTGGTTCACCGCGTGGTCACGCGCGATGGCAAACACGCAGGTATCTTGCTCTGGGAGACCAAGCGCGCGCGCGATTTCAGCGCGCCCTGGATTGCCAAGCTCAAGGAAGACATGCGCAACAGCGGCGCCGAAGTGGGCCTGCTGGTCACCATGCCCACTGCGGTGCCGCGCGAATGGGTGTCGGGGCAATCCTTTGGCTTGCACGACGGGGTGTACATCGTGGTCTGGTCGGCGGCCTTAGCCCTGGGGCAGGTGCTGCGCGCGGCGCTGCTCGATGTACATAAACAGCGGCTGGTCTCGGCGGGCAAGGGCGAGAAAATGGAGGCGGTGTACGACTATGTGACCTCGCCGCAGTTCGCCAACAAACTGCGCGCCGTGCATGAGGCCATGCAGCGCATGCGCGAGGAACTGGAGTCGGAGAAGAACCAGACCCAGCAGCGCTGGGCGCGCCGGGAAAAGCAGCTGCAGGTCGGGGTCGCCGCACTGCTGGGCATCGGCGGGGAAATTCAGGGGCTGGCCCAGAAACCCCTGGGCGAACTCGAACTCGACCAGTCGGACCCTGGCTAGCTGTAACTTATTCCAGTAGGCAGCCCGAAGCGCCACTGTCACCCTAAGGGGGCTGTGGAATGCGCCGCCGGGCTCTCCCCAATGGCGTGGCGCACTGGGCCCTCAATGGCAACGTTGCGGGCCCTTTATTTGTGCGAGGTGTGACGGCGCAGCGGCGACTGCGACAGAGGACAAGACCTACAGCGGATCGTCATCAGGCCAACTCGACAGTGCCGGACCCATTCGCGAGACTGAATCGCCTTTTATCTAAGGGGGAGTCTCATGCGAACACTGAACTGGAAAGCCATCGCCACTGCCACCTTTGCGACTG
>Ga0302310_10001983_pt1 | contig 16796 bp, 9 predicted proteins | sample III_Palsa_N1_2_FD_200451 | JGI IMG/M metagenome (GOLD analysis project Ga0302310, IMG submission 200451) | Peat permafrost microbial communities from Stordalen Mire near Abisko, Sweden - III_Palsa_N1_2 | ecosystem: Environmental > Terrestrial > Soil > Palsa > Peat permafrost | place: Sweden...
TCGCAAGTAATTAAAGGGAGAGACGAAGATGAAACAAGACTCAAAGAAAAGCAATTCAGACAAAGATAAGCAACCAAGCGGGATGGCGAGCGCAATCAGGGCGGCCATTCAACTTCCCCGAACAAGCAACGCGCGTTGGGAAAATGATCGGCGGCTCGCCACCTCATACGCGCGTGGCGAGCCGCCCATTCATTTATCAGGCGCTCCGCCGGTAAGCGAGTTTCTAATAAGCGGTCGTTATGTTCCAAATGATGAGCACGCCAAAGAACTGATCTTTTGAGGAGACTACGATGAGTCCAAGAAAGAAGAGTTTCGTTCAGAAGGAACAAGACCTGATGGTCAGCGTCGCGCGCAGTATTGGTTCGACGCTCGGAGCGGTTGCTGCAAAGGTCGCGCCAGCGGCGAAGTCCAGGCTCCGCGCGGCTACGCGAAAGGTCCGCCCAGCCAAGAGGCGAACGCCGCGAGCCGCGCGAAAAACCGGTCGAGCAAAATCTAATCGCGCGAATGCGAGAAAGCGCACAACTCGCAGCCGATAGGCGGCGCACTTGTTGATTCTTGATGGCGGACTCGTTGACCCCGCGAGAGTGGGTAGAAGTGTTTGCAATCGGTGGAACCCGCCAGAACGCCCTAGACCCGGCAAAAATTTCCTCAGGGGAATCTTGTAGCGCCACGGGAACCCCTCGTATGGCGCTCCAGCCACTTGGTTTAGCAAGTTGACATTCATCACTCCCTTGGCCACCCAGATGCACCCAAATATGGAGTGGTTCGCAGGTTGGCTTTGGACCAATGGAGGGCCGTGATGGAAGCAACATTTGACGTTTTCAAAAGACTCGGTGATGGAAAGCCGCTGTGGATAACGGCTGCTTCAACTCGCGAGGAGGCCCGGAGGCGCATCACTCGACTGAGCACAATCGCTCCCGGCGAATACCTGATTTATTCGCAGAGGCAAGGACTGGTAATCGAATCGGTGACCAACTAAGATCCGCTTGTGCAGGCGGGAGCTAGTTTCGCGGCGGGAGGGACTCGGTGATCCCGGAGAGCCGAAAGATCAGAACTACGATCTCTCCCGAATCGATGTCGGATCCATCGCGCGTCCCGGGAGCAAAACGCCAACCATGCACGGAAGCCACCGCCGCAGACGAAAACGATTCCGAGTCGCGGAGGACGTGATCGGCGGCGAAGTGGCCTTGGGCATCCACAAGTTCGTAGAGGATCACGCTACCCTCGCCGGCGCTGGCCGCTGGGAACTGAGGCTCGACGGTAAGCACCGGCCGTGCGCTGCGGTCAGACAAAGAAGGCGGAGGCCTCTCGTAATTGTGCGCTTGCGTTGCTCGCGGCGGATCGTACGATTGCGAAAATTGGAACGTGATGCCGATTCTTGCCGGCACTGGATTGCCGTCCAGGCGCGCCGGGAAAAAACTCCAGGTTCGCACCGTAGCGAGAACATCTTCAAGAAAGGGAGACGGGCCACGCACAACCTTGATCTCTGCGGCCCGTCCGCGAGTATCGATCAGAACGTCGAGTACAACTTCGCCTCCGAACAGCGCTTGCGAAGGATAAGGCGCGGCTACCAGCGAGAGGGGCATCGGCTCCGAGGACGCGGCGGGATCTTCGAGAGGCTCGGAAGCGCCGGAGTGCCAAGGTATGCCCTTTTGCTGCAAGAGTGCGATGGCGTAATGGATTGGAACGGCCGCTCCGACTCCCGGTGTACTTTGCTCTGTGCCAGCCGCAAGCGGAACAAGGCTCGACCGCAGCCATTGCCCTTCTACAAAACCGACAACTCCCTGTGAGTCGGCCGCGACTACCGGCGAGCCGCTTTGGCCCAGCCGGACTTGATGGTTGAAAAGGAATAATTCAGTCTCGGGGCGGCCTTTGTCGAGCTGGGAGAAGTGGAAATTGAAGACTTCACCGGCTGCGCGATCTTCCACCGATGCGTCCAGCGTGTACGCATCCACAGGCTTCGACGGACGCACAGACGAGGTAAGCACGGCGCGGCCTGGCGTTATCCAATCGTAAGCCAACGGCAGAAATCCAACTTTATATTTGCCTTCGAATGGATTCGGCGTTGCGCGGAGTATGGCTACATCGTGGTCCCGATCCACAATGACCACGGTGGCCAGAACAAATCGCGGCGCGGCGGCGGGCTGACGGAGAAGAATGTAAGGCTGTCCACCGTGAAGCTGGCTGAGGACGTGCGCTGCGGTGATCAGGTAGCCTTGTTCGTTGATGAAGAAGCCGTTCCCGTAAAAAAGGTAGCGATAGCCCCGGTCCGAAGGAGATTGGTCCACGGGGTAAACGATCGGGCATATCGCCGCCGAAAGCGCGGCGGCGTCCGCGGGCTTGTCCGACGCTGCGTGCACGGCCAAGGGCCACAAAATGAAAGCAAGCGCGGCGAACGCTTTGGAATGTAGTCTCATCGCACGGAGAGTTTGACCCCTACCTTCTCCCCTGCAACCAGCATAGCGCCGCTCCGCGGCAGCGCAATTGCCCTTTGGTACAGTTCCATCGGATTGCCAACCTTTTTGCGGGAGCGAGGACTTGATTCGGTTGCGGTTCGAAAATGGAGAAAGGCCCAAGGGTTTTGCCCTGCGCCAAAAAATCAATCTGGCAGCGAGGCAAGGCTGCGCTACGAGCTACTGCCAGCCCCCGCCGAGTGACTTGTAAAGTTGCACCAGGCTCTGGTACTCGTTCCCGCGGGCCTGCGCCAGTGTGAGCTCGGCAGCGAAGAGCGAGCGCTGTCCGTCCAGCACTTCGAGATAGGTGGTGGTGCCTCCGCGATAGCGCATGTCGGAGAGCCGAACCGATTCCGCCAAGTCCGCTACCAATCGCTGCTGCTGGACTCGGACTTCGTGCAGTTTCTGATAGCCGATGAGCGCGTCCGATACATCTCCGAACGCATGCTGAATGGCCTCTTTATAGGCCAGCAAGGCCTGCTGGTGCTGTGATTCCGCCAGGTGCAGATTTCCGTGAAGCGCGCCGCCGGTAAAGATCGGCTGGGACACGCTTGCGCCGTAGGACCAAATTGTATTTTGCGAGCTCATCAAACTCGTGAAAGTGCCGCTGCGCCCAAAAGCCCCGCCGCCCGAGCTGGTCAACGAAATCTGCGGGAAAAATGCTGCCTTGGCGACGCCAATTTGGGCGTTCGCGGCGATCAGGGTTTGCTCCGCCTGGCGAATATCGGGCCGTCGAGCAAGCAGCGAGGACGGCAGGCCTGCCGGGACTTCCGGAGGAAGATACTGCTCCGGCAGTTTGCGGCCACGCGGCACGGCTCCCGGATAATTTCCGAGCAGAATGCTGATGGCGTCTTCTTCCTGTCCAATCTGCCTTTCGAGATCCGGGATCTGCGCGTTCGCTGTGTCGAGCACTTGCTGGGCCTGCAGCACATCGAGTTTGGTAGCCACACCGTGATCCAAGCGCAGCGAGGTCAGTTTGACGGAACCTTCCTGGGTCTGCACCGTGTCTTTCGTGATTTGGAGTTCGAGGTCGAGTTGCAGGAGCGAAAAATAGGCGCTCGCCACATCGCTTACCAGCGTGAGCGTAACGGTGCGTTGCGCTTCTTCGGTGCCGAGGAGTTGGGCACGCGACGCTTCCGTGGCGCGCCTGATTTGGCCGAAGAGATCGAGCTGAAACGAAACGTCCGCGGCCACCTGCAGGATGTTTGATTTGTACGGGAAATACTGTTGTTTGCCGCCGGCAAAAGTGGCATCGCCCGACGCTTGCGGAAAGAGACTGGAACGCGTGATGGCAACCTGCGCGCGAGCGGCATTGATGCGTTCGATGGCGATTTGTAAATCGTAGTTTTGTTTCAGCGCCGTGCGAATGAGTTCTTGCAGCTGGGGATCCTGGAAGACCTCCCACCAGTGCAGATCGGCGAAGGACGCGGCCTGCGGCGGCACTTCCGGGTTGGCGTTCAAGTCGTGATACGCGCCGGGCGTTGGCACCGCAGGCCGATGATAGTTCGGACCGACTGCGCAACCGCCGATTAGGCTCGAAGCCAAAAGTGACGCCAAGCCCAGGGAAACCAGGGGACGCAGCTTTCCAGTGCACGATCCGGTTTGGTGCGCCTTGCGCGCGTTTTTCGATGGGTAGCGCATCTCAATCTCCCTCCGCCGGAGCAGGCCTCGCTTGAACTCCTCCAGCGGCTGGCTCTTTGCCGGCGCCGGACCATTTCTCGACCAGATAGAAGATGGCCGGGACCAGAAATATGGCGATGAAGCTGGCAGCCAGCATCCCTCCAATTACCGTGGTTCCGATGATCTGGCGCGCCACGGACCCCGCTCCCGTGGCCACCCACAAAGGGACGCTCCCAAGGATGAAGGCGAAGGAAGTCATCAGAATGGGGCGAAGCCGGATCCGCGCACCTGCGAGCGCAGCGTCCACCAGAGGTTTGCCTTGCTCGTATTCGTCCTTGGCGAATTCCACTATGAGGATCGCGTTTTTCGCCGCCAGCCCGATCAGCATCACCAGCCCGATCTGCGAATACACGTCGCTTTCGATTTGCACCATATAGGCCGGATAAAACGCCAGGCCGATCGTGCGCCTTAACCAAAGTGCCGCGAACGCGCCGAATACCGCGACCGGAGTGCTCAGCAGCACGCTGAATGGGAGCGTCCAGCTTTCGTAGAGCGCGGCTAGAATCAGAAACACGAACAGCAGGGAAAACCCGAAGACGGCCGCGGGCGACACTCCTTGCTGAGCGAGTTTTTCCTGAAACGAGATGTCCTTATAGTCGAAGCCCATTTCGCGGGGCATGGTTTGCGCGAACACCTCTTCGAGCGCGGCGGTGGCCTGCTGGGAACTGTAGCCGGGAGCCGCGCTGCCGACGATTTGTGCGCTGCGGTACTCGTTGAATCGCATGGTGTATTCGGGGCCGATGCGGGGCTCGAATTTTGTAAGAGCCGAGAGCGGCACATCGTCTCCCTTGTTGTTGCGAACGTAAAACTGCCCCACGTTTTCCGCTTTGGTCCGGTACTCGCCTTCGGCCTCGATGTACACCTGCCATTGCCGGCCGAAACGGTTGAAGTAATTGATGAAGTATCCGCCCATGAACGCTTGCAGGGTTTTGTAAACGTCGGTAATGCTGACTCCCTGCTTAATTACCTTGTCGCGGTCCACCGTCACGAATTGCTGCGGAACGCTCGGAAGATAGGTCGTGGCCAGAAAACCGATCTCGGGGCGTTTGCGCACTGCGGCCATGAAGGTGTTCAAATTCTGGGTGAGGAACTCCACGTCCTTCCCGGCGCGGTCCTCCAAGACAAATGTGAACCCGCCGGAAGTGCCCACTCCGGGAATCGCCGGAGGTGAAAAATCGAATGCGACCGCCTCCGGCATCTGGCTCAAATGCTGATTCAGGCGCGTTTTGATCTCCTGGAACTGCTCGGCCCGGGACTTGCGCGCGTCCCAATCATCCAGAGTCACGAAGAAAAATGCGTTGTAACTCGTGCGCACAAAGCTCAGCAGGCTGAAGCCGATTACGCTGGAGGTGTACTTCACTCCCGGAGTCGCTGCCAGAATTTTCTCGACTTCCCGCGCTGCCTGGTTCGTCCGCTGCAGCGAGGCTGCGTTGGGGAGTTGGAGGTTGACGAAGAGATAGCCCTGGTCCTCATCCGGAAGGAAGCTCGACGGTACGCGCGAGCCGAAAAACGCTGCGGCTCCGATGAACGCCAGCAGTAGCACGATCGCAATCGCGCTCTTGCGAATGAGTGCGCCGGATAGACGCACGTAGCGTTCGGTGGCGCTTTCGAACGTCCGGTTAAACCAGGCGAAAAATCTTCCCAGCACTCCCTTGCTCTCTTTTTTCGGCCGGAGCAGAAGCGCTGCCAGTGCCGGGCTCAATGTAAGGGCGTTGAAAGCGGAAAGGATGACGGAAATCGCGATGGTAACCGCAAATTGCTGGTAGAGCCGCCCGGTGATTCCCGGAATAAAAGCGGTAGGAACGAATACAGCGGAGAGCACCAGGGCGATTCCGACTACGGGCCCGGTCAATTCGTCCATGGCCTTGAGGGCCGCTTCTTTGGGGGAAAGCCCTTCCTCAATATGCCGTCCGACGCCTTCCACGACAACGATTGCGTCGTCCACGACCAACCCAATAGCCAACACCAACCCCAATAGAGAAAGCGTGTTGACGGAAAAACCGAACAACGGGAAAAAGATGAATGTACCGATCAAAGCTACCGGTACTGCCAACATGGGAATGAGTGTGGCGCGCCAACTCTGCAAGAAAAGGTACACAACGAGGATGACCAGCACAAGCGCGATCACCAGCGTCTCGACAATCTCCTTGATTCCGGACGTGACCGCCTTGGTCGTATCCAAGGAAATCACGTAGTCCATGTCCTGCGGAAACGTCTGCTTCATTCCGGCAATCAATTTCTTCACACCGTTCGCCGCGTCCACGGCGTTTGATCCCGGCAACTGATAGACGGCGATGATTGCTCCGGGTTTGCCGTTCAACCGGCCCATCACGGTGTAGTCGTTTGACCCGAGTTCTATCCGTGCCACGTCCTTGACGCGGACCACTCCGCCGTCGGGCGTTTCACGAACCACGATCTGTCCGAACTCATCCGCGGAAATCAGCCGGCCCTGGGCCCGGACCGAGTAGGTGTACTCCTGCCCTTTGGGTACAGGCTCGCCCCCGACTTGTCCCGCGGGATTCACTGTGTTCTGCGCTTGGATGGCGTTAATGATGTCAGTGACAGTGATACCGAGCTTGCCCAGTTGATCCGGCTTTACCCACAACCTCATCGCGTATTGCCCGGCGCCGAAGATCTGCACGTTCCCGATACCAACGGAACGGGTCAACGGATCGTGAATATTGATGTATCCGTAATTCGCGAGGAAGTCGGCATTGTACGTTCCGTTGGGCGAGAACAGCGTGATCAGCATCAGCGGCGAGGTCACGGACTTCTGGACAGTGATTCCATAGTTGATGACGTCAGCCGGAAGTTGCGAAGCCGCTTGTGTTTCTCTGGCTTGGGCTAAAATTTGGTCTATGTTCGGGTCGGTTTTGACGTCGAAATCCACGATCATGGTCATTCCGCCATTGGCCGTGGCGTTCAACGAATACATGTAGTTCATGTTATCCACGCCGCTCATTTGCTGCTCGATCGGTGTGGCGACAGATTGTTCGAGGGTCTGGGCATCGGCTCCGACGTACACCGCTTGAATTTGAATCTCCGGCGGAGCGATATTGGGAAATTGGGCAACGGGCAAGCTAACGATGGTGATCACGCCGAGAATGACGGTCACGATCGAGATCACCATGGCCACGATGGGGCGGTTGATGAAGAATTTAGACATGATCTTACCTTACCTCCGCCATCGCTTTATCCGGCACGTATGGCTTCGGGTTTACCTGGGCACCGGGACGAATCTTTTGCACGCCCTCGGCTACCACGCGTTCACCCGGCTTTAGTCCGTCCAAGATAATCCACTGGGAGCCGACGCGGTCGCCGACTTTGACCGTGCGTATGCTCACCTTGTTCTCACCGTCGACAACGGCAACCTGATAGCCGCCTTGCAACTCCGTCACGGCACGCTGGGGCACGAGTAGCGCGTCTTTCTGGACTCGGACGGCCGTTCGAATCCTGCCGTAGCCGCCGGGGCGCAAAATGTTTCCGGGATTCGGAAACAGCCCCGCGATTCGAATGGCGCCGGTGCCCACGTTGACCTGGCGGTCCGCAAAGTAGAAAGTGCCATCACTCGGATAGGTTGAGCCATCGGCCAAAATCAGTTGGAGGCGGAGGCTCTTGTCCGCCGCTTCCCGGCTTGTCTGCGTTGGGAATCGTTTGTTCCAATCGAGATACTCGCTCTCGCTGACGGTGAAATAGACCTTGATGGGGTCCACGGTGGAGACGGAAGTCACTACTCCGCTGCTCGGGCTTACTAAGGCGCCCACCTGAAGCTGGGCTTGCCCGGCAATGCCGTCGATCGGTGCCACGAGGCGCGTAAAATCGAGGTTGATTCTGGCCGTTTCGACGGCCGCTTCGTCGGTCTTGATGGCCGCCTCAGCCGTCGCTACGGTGGCCTTGGCGGCCAGGTTATTCTGAACAGCATTGTCGAGATCCTGTTGGCTCGCGGCCTCTTCTTTCGCCAGAGGAGTGTAACGGTTGACGTCCAGTTGAGTTCTGCCTTGCACTGCCTCGGCATTGGCAAGCGAAGCCTTGGCCTGCGCTAGCTGCCCCTCGGCTTGGTCGAGCACGGCCTGAAAGGGACGTGGATCAATCTGAAAGAGCAATTGGCCCTTCTGAACGAATGCGCCTTCCTGGTAGCCCTGCTGCAGTAGGTAACCCGTGACTTGTGCCCGGACGTCGGCGTTCGTGAAACCGTCGAGGGTGCCGATCCACTCGCCGTAAATCGGAATGTCTTTCTGCTCCACTTGCGCCACGGCGACGTCCGGCGGGCCTGCCTGGCCCCCGCCATGGTTCGAGCATCCGGCCAACAAAGCCGCGGTCGTCGCGATGGCCAGAAGTGAAGTTCTAATTGCGATGCTGCGCGCTGAATGAATTTTCATGGTTGCCTCCGGCCGCATGCCCTATCCGCGTTGATCTCTTTCGGAATTATTGAAGTGGATTCCGCCCGATCCTAGTCATGAAACGATACATCTCTCGGAAGCGTTGACAAGCTCCGGCCCGCGGCGTCCGGCACCTGAATCTCGTCTGTTTCGCTGAGTAAGAACGAGATGCAGAATTTAGCGCAACGACTCCCAGGAAGCAATACTGGCGGGACCTGGCGCGGATGCGGTCCCTAACGCGAAGCTCGGCCCGGCTTGTTTCATCCCGGCCACTTAGGGGAGCAAATGAATTAGGCGGATGCCTTACGGCTAGAATCGCGAGTTGCTGCTTTCGGTTCGGGCTCGATCCATCGGCAGAAGGCGGGCAACGAGGGCATGGGCGGGAGCTTTTCCACGCCTTGAACAAATTGCACCAGGAACTCCTGCGCATTAAAGTGGAAACCATTGCGCGAGTGGGAAAACGCGCGCGCATCATGCGGGCGCACGTAATTGCCATCCGGGAGCAGGATTCTTGTTTTTTCCGTGTCGGCCAAGTACGGAGCGATGACTTCAAGGAGAATCTGGCCGCATAGTTCGGGATTCTTGAGGTGGAACATCACCTCGACGCGCTCGTAAATATTACGGTGCATCCAGTCGGCGCTGCCCAGATACACCTCCGCCTTCCCGGCGTTCCCAAAAACAAAAATCCGGCTGTGTTCGAGGAATCGGCCAATCACGCTGCGCACGCGGATGCGGCTGCTGAGGCCTCGCACGCCCGGTCGCAGCGCGCAGCCGCCTCGGACGATCAATTCAATGCGCACTCCGGCCTCGGAGGCGCGATAAAGAGCCTGAATGGTTTTGTCGTCGATCAAGGCGTTCACCTTGGCGACGATAAACGCCGGACGGCCGGCGCGCGCATGAGCGGTCTCGCGCTCAATCAAGCTGAGGCAGTTGCGGCCAAGGTTCAGCGGCGCCACGAACAGCGGGTTGTATTGGGAACGTTCGGAATAAGCCGTCAGATAGTTGAACACGTGATGCACGGCGGCGGTGGTTCGCGCGTCGCTGGTCAGCAGGCTGAGGTCGGTGTAATAACGCGCGGTGGACGGATTGTAATTTCCCGTACCCAAATGAGCGTAGCGGCGAATCTGGCCGTCGAGTTCACGGCGCGCAACCAGCGCGAGCTTGCAGTGCGTTTTTAAGCCGACCACCCCGTGAAAAACCTGCACTCCGGCTTCCTGCAGATTTCTGGCCCAGCGAATATTGGAAGCTTCATCGAAGCGGGCCTTGAGCTCCACCACCACGGCCACCTCTTTTTTCGCCGCGGCTTCGATTAACGCGCGCACGATGGGAGAATTCTCACTGGTGCGATAGAGGGTCTGCTTGATCGAAAGCACGTTGGGATCGTGGGCCGCGCTCTCGATGAAGCGCACCACGGCATCGTAGGAATCGTAGGGGTGATGCAGAAGGATTTCGCGCTTGCGAATGGTCTCGAAGATGGAACTGGAGCCGGGCTTGAAGGACAACTCTCGTGGAGCGAAAGGCTTGTACTTCAACTCCGGGAGCGGCGTCTGGTCGTAGAGATGGAAGAGCCGCGAAAGATTGATGGGGCCGTTGACGCGAAATACCTGCCAGGGCGCCAGGCGGAAATTGGCTTCCAGGCGATTGATGATTTCCTGATCGGCGCCGGCTTCAATTTCCAGGCGTACCGCGGCGCCTTTGCGGCGCCGGTGAATCTGTGTGTCAATCGTGTCCAGGATGCTGCGCGATTCTTCTTCCTCGAGATAAAGGTTGCTGTTGCGGGTGACGCGGAAGGCGGCGGCGGAGAGTATTTCGTAGCCATGATACAAACGCTCGGCAAAGGCGTGAATTACATGGTGAAGGAACACGTATTCGACCGTTCCCGCAGAGGAAGGCAAAAGCACCAGCCGCGGGAGCGCGCGCGGCACCGTCACTACGCCGAGGTAGGTCTGCGAGCCGCGGCGCTTGCGATTGAGCAGGAACGCCAGGCAAAGAGCTTTGTTGAGAACGTGAGGAAAGGGATGCGCCGGATCCATGGTCACCGGAGTCAGCAGCGGTTCGACCGCCTTGGTGTAGAAATTCTCGATGTGCTCGCGCGCCTTGGGACGAAGCTCCGAAAGGCTTAGCACTCGGACGGACTTTCCAGCCAGCGCCGGGACCAGCTCGTCGCGCCAGCAATCGTATTGCGATCGCACGAAGCTATGAATTTTCTCGGTGAGCCCGGCAAGAACGACATCCGGGGTGCGGGCGTCGGGTCCCGGCTCGCGCATGCCGTGCTCGACCTGCTGCAATAGGCCGGCCACACGCACTTCGACAAACTCATCCAGATTGCTCGCGGTGATTCCCAGAAACTTCACACGCTCGAGAAGAGGATTCGCGGGGTCGCGCGCCTCTTCCAGCACGCGTTCGTTGAACTGCAACCAGGAGTAGTGGCGGTTCAGGAACAATTCGGGCCCGGAAAAACTCTTGCGCTTCATGAACTCCTCTTTGCCGGGCCAAACCTTAGCCCGCTAGTGTTACGGCGATATTAAGGGCTAGAGCGCCAAGGTGCCTGAGACCCGGCTAACCCGGCGGCGCACGCGCCAGTCGGGCTCGTCCAGAGTGTTAACATCACTATAACACTGCATTAACAAACGCCCAGTAGCTTGGACCTTCCTAGCGGGATTCCAATTTACGGAATTGCCGGCAAGAGTGGACGGTAGGCTCGTGCGTCCAGCCATCCAGGGCGCGCAGACGCCGCCAACCAAAGGACTCAAATCCCAAGCTGCATGAGGTGAGGAATGGCGACGGGAACCACCACATTAGACGCAAAGATAGGGGCCGGCCCAGGCAAGATGGGCATGCTGGTCTTTGGAGTGGCCCTCATTATCGGCCTTATTTACGCCGGAGGGCATCTGCTGTCGGACCTCTCGAAGATACATCCGACCTCCGTAGGCCCTTACGTCTTGCTCGGAATCGCGCTTCTGATCGCCCTGGGGTTCGAGTTTGTGAATGGCTTCCACGACACGGCCAACGCCGTGGCCACGGTCATCTACACGCACTCTTTGGAGCCTCACGTCGCGGTAGTGTGGTCCGGAATGTGGAACTTCCTCGGCGTGGTGATGTCCAGCGGAGCGGTCGCATTCGGCATCGTTTCGCTCCTGCCTGTCGAGTTGATTCTGAAGGTGGGAAGCAGGGCCGGGTTCGCCATGGTGTTCGCTCTTCTCGTCGCGGCCATCATCTGGAACCTGGGCACGTGGTATTTCGGTCTGCCCTCGTCCAGCTCGCACACGTTAATCGGTTCCATCATCGGGGTAGGCATCGCGAACCAGCTGATGTCCGGAAATTCCGGGACCAGCGGAGTGGATTGGGGACAGGCAGCTAACATCGGAAAGTCCCTGGTTCTTTCGCCGATCGTCGGGTTTGTTGTCGCAGGCGGCCTGCTTCTCCTGATGCGCAAGCTGATCCCCAACAAAGCGCTGTATGAAGCTCCCAAGGGAGACGCACCACCTCCGTTTTGGATTCGCGCGCTGCTGGTATGCACTTGCACCGGTGTGAGCTTTTTTCACGGTTCCAACGACGGACAAAAGGGCATGGGCCTGATCATGCTGATTCTGATCGGCACGGTGCCCACAGCGTATGCGGTGAACCACGCGGTTACCTACTCGCAGTCGCAGGACTTCGTCGCGGTTTCCACTCAGACGGCAGGCGTGCTGGACCATTACGTCAGTCCGAGCGCTGTGATCGAAGACCCGGCAGTAGAGGTGACCGACTACATTCGCACGAAACAATTCACGCCGAACACGATGCTGGCCTTGCGCGAACTCGTGAACGGAATCGGCACGGAAATTTCACAGTACAAGGAACTCAAGGGCGTCCCGCAGGACAAGGTCCGCAACTTCCGCAACGACATGTATGTCGTGAGCGAAGCGCTGCGCCTCATGAAGAAAAGCGGACAACCGCAGTTTTCGACCGCGGATGCAGCCGTCATCGAAAATTATAAGAAGCATATCGACAATGCGACGAAGTTCATTCCCACTTGGGTGAAGGTGGCGGTGGCCATCGCGCTGGGGCTCGGCACGATGATCGGATGGAAGCGGATTGTCGTGACCGTAGGAGAGAAGATCGGTAAGGAGCATCTGACCTACGCTCAGGGAGCTGCCGCGGAAATCACCGCCATGGCTACCATCGGAGCTGCCGACGGATTCGGTTTGCCCGTCAGCACCACGCACGTGCTTTCCTCGGGCGTAGCAGGCACCATGGCAGCCAATCATTCAGGTTTGCAATGGGGCACGGTAAAGAATTTAGCGATGGCCTGGATACTTACGCTTCCGGCGTCGATATGCCTGGCGGCTATCTTGTTTTGGACGTTCACCAGGATCAGCCGCTAAACGCCGCCGATTCACCGATCTGCTGCCGGAACCGTCGTCGTACCGGTCTCGACCGCCGTTTCAAAGCTCTTGACAAACCATTTGCGGCGGTCTAATAGTTCCAAGCTGGTCGGCTGTTGACCGGATGCGGAGGTCCCCTTGATGCAGACGTCCCGCAGAGACTTCTTTAAGGTAGCGGCCGTAGGCAGCGTTGCCGCAACCGTCTTCGGATTTGACCTCAAGCCCGCGTACGCCCAACTCAAAGAGCTAAAGATTGCCCGCGCGGCCGAAACGCGCTCGACGTGTCCCTATTGCGCGGTCGGTTGCGGCGTGCTGATTTACACCATCGGCGACAAGGCCAAGAACGTCACGGCGCAGGTGATTCATGTCGAAGGCGATCCGGACCATCCCACCAACCGCGGTACGCTCTGTCCCAAGGGCTCTTCGCTCGAACAGGACATGCTCAACCCCCGGCGCCTCACCAAACCCCAAGTCCGGCGCCCCGGCGCGACCGAATGGCAGGACATTTCCTGGAACGACGCCCTGAGCGAGATAGCGCACTGGACCAAGAAGACCCGCGACGCGACGTTTGTGGAGAAGGACGCGAATGGCCACACGGTGAACCGGTGCGAAGGGATTTCGTTTATCGGCGGCTGCACGGACACGAATGAATTCAATTACCTGGTAGTGAAAGCAATGAGGGGATTGGGCTTGGTGTATTTAGAAAACCAAGCCCGTGTTTGACACGGCCCCACGGTCTCAAGTTTGGGACCAACATTCGGACGCGGGGCGATGACCAATGGCTGGATCGACATCAAGAACACCGACATGATGTTGATCATGGGCGGGAATCCCGCTGAGTGCCATCCCTGCGGATTCAAGTGGGCGATGGAGGCCAAGCGCAACCGCAACGCCAAGCTGATTTCCGTTGACCCGCGCTTCACACGCACTTCCGCCACTGCTGACCTGTTCGTGCAAATCCGCGCCGGCACGGACATTGCGTTCCTGGGCGGGCTGATTCGCTACGCCATCGAAAACAACCGCTACGCGAAAGAGTACCTGATCAACTACACGAATGCCGCGTTCATTGTGAAGGAAGGATTCAAGCTGCCAGACGACGGGCTGTACTCCGGGTTTGACGTCGGAGCGGGGACCTACGACAAAACCACCTGGAATTACCAGGAGGGTGGAGACTTCAGCGGGAAGACCAATGCACCGGCGGGCGGTGCACATGCGGCCGCCGCTTCTTCCGGCGGGAATTCGGCGGGAACGGCCGCCGCGGTGACGCCTCCGCTATTGCCGCCAAACGTGGCCTACGACCTGACTCTGCAGCATCCGCGCTGCGTTTTCCAATTGATGAAGCAGCAGTATTCGCGTTACACGCCGGAAATGGTGGAGCGGATCACGGGGATTCCGAAGGAACAGTATTTGAAGGCGATTGACATGTTCACGTCCGTGCGCAAAGACGGGGACATGAAGAAAGTGGCGACGATCATCTATGCGGTCGGCTGGACCCAACACACTTTCGGTACGCAAATCATACGCACGGCAGCGATGATCCAACTCTTGCTTGGCAATGTCGGTCGCGCCGGAGGAGGCGTGAACGCGCTGCGCGGACATTCGAACATTCAGGGCGCGACGGATATGGCCGGGCTTTTTGATTCGATGCCCGGATATTTGAAGGCGCCAATTCCCGCGGACGCGGATTTGGCTGCGTTCCTGAAGCGCACGACGCCGACGTCGTCGAAGCCTTCGGAATGGGGTTCGTGGAACTACTATTCCAACACCCCGGCATTTTTCGTGTCGCTGCTGAAAGCGTTTTACGGTGACGCCGCGACGAAAGAAAACGGGTTCGCTTTCGATTATTTGCCGAAAGCGGGGCAGGATTGTTCGTGGACGCACATCTGGGAAGACATGTACAACGGCAAGGTCAAGGGCATGATGGCGTTCGGCATGAACGGGGTGATGATCGGGCCGGACACGAACAAGAATATTAATGCGCTAAAGAAGGCGGACTGGCTGGTGGTGGGTGAGATTTACGAGGACGAGACCAGCGATTTCTGGAAGGCTCCGGGAATCACAGCGGACGAGCAGAAAACCATCAACACAACGGTGTACCGGTTGCCCTGCGCCGGTTTTGCGGAAAAAGACGGCAGCATGACGAACTCCGCTCGCTGGGTGACCTGGAAATATGCTGCGGTTCCACCTCCGGGACAAGCGCGGCTGGATCAGGACATCGTTGCGGAAATTTTCCTGCGTGTGCGGGACCTTTATAAGAAGGAAGGAGGAAAATTCCCGGACCCGATCCTGAATTTGAGCTGGGCATATGCGGATGCGGCTCACCCGCCGCTCACACAAGTGGCCATGGAACTTAATGGCAGAGCGCTGGCGGACTTGAAGGACGATAAGACCGGACAAGTTGTGCTAAAAGCGGGCCAGCAGTTGCCGGGTTTTGCGTTGCTGAAAGATGACGGCACGACGATGTGCGGCAACTGGATCTATTCCGGATGCTGGACGGAGGCGGGCTCGCAGATTCAGCGGCGCGGGACGGAAGATCCTTCGGGGATGGGCGTATTCCCCAACTGGTCGTGGTCCTGGCCGGCGAATCGGCGCGTGTTGTATAACCGCGCGTCATGCAATGTGGAGGGAAAGCCGTGGGATCCGGAGCGCAAGCAGGTTTGGTGGAACGAAGCGGCGGGAAAATGGGTAGGGAATGACGTGCCGGACTTCAAAGCCGATTCGAATCCGAAAGACCACATGGGGCCGTTCATCATGAACGCGGAGGGTGTGGGGCGATTGTTCGCGCCCATCGGCGTCCTGGCGGACGGGCCGTTCCCGGAGCATTACGAACCGATCGAAAGCCCGACCAAGAATTTGCTGCACCCGGAGCAATCGAATAATCCGTTGGTGAAGAAGTTCAAATCGCCGTACGACAAGTTCGGCGATCCGGCCGAATACAGCATCGTGTGCACGACTTACCGTCTGACAGAGCAGTATCACTACTGGACGAAAAATAATCCCATGAACGTGCAGTTGATTCCGGAGCCGTTCGTGGAAATTCCGGTGGAGCTAGCGGAAGAAAAAGGAATTCGCGGCGCGGACATGATTCACGTGATCAGCGCGCGGGGCACTTACACGGCCAAAGCGTTTGTGACGCGACGCCTGAAGCCGATGATGATTGACGGCAAGAAGGTTTACCAGATTGGATTGCCGATCCATCAGGGCTTCCGCGGAATTCAGGAAGATGCCGGAAGAGACGCGCGGACGCCGGCAAACTTACTGACGCCCGCGGTGACCGATCCGAATGCGCACACCCCTGAATCAAAGGGGTTCCTGGTGAAGATCGAGAAGGCGTAGGGAGCGCACGATGAGCCAAGCGGGAACTGAAATAGTGCGGATTTCGGGGCACACCGGGACAGTCCCTGGCGCCGGACTGAATCGCGAATTCCGAGTCTGCAAACTGGTGGACACCACGACGTGCATCGGCTGCAAGGCGTGCGAAGTGGCGTGCCTGGAATGGAACGGTTACACCTTCAGCGAAACGACCTTTGCCAACTCTTACCAGACCATGCCGGAGACGGCATGGAATTACTGGAACCTGATCAAGTTCAATGAGCACGAGCGCGAAGACGGCAGCATGATGCTGCTGATGCGCAAAGATCAGTGCATGCACTGCGAAGAGCCGGGCTGCCTGGAGGCGTGTCCGGCGGATTCCGCCATCGTGCAATACGCCAACGGCATCGTGGATTTCCAAGAAGCGCACTGCATCGGTTGCGGCTATTGCATGACCGGCTGCCCTTTCAATATTCCGAAGTTTAGTCCGGAGGCACGCAAGGTCTTCAAATGCACGCTGTGCAACGATCGCGTGTCAGTGGGTCTGGAACCGGCTTGTATCAAGGCTTGCCCCACGGGCTGCCTGCATTTCGGGACCAAGTCGG
>Ga0302310_10001984_pt1 | contig 16791 bp, 15 predicted proteins | sample III_Palsa_N1_2_FD_200451 | JGI IMG/M metagenome (GOLD analysis project Ga0302310, IMG submission 200451) | Peat permafrost microbial communities from Stordalen Mire near Abisko, Sweden - III_Palsa_N1_2 | ecosystem: Environmental > Terrestrial > Soil > Palsa > Peat permafrost | place: Sweden...
TCCCTCTTTCGCGAGAGCAATTGCATCGCGTGCGGCAGAGGGAGAGAAACCCCTGGTCCTCGCAACCCGGACGGTGCGCGGAACACGAAAAGCCCCGAAATCTTTTCCGTTCCTGCCATACGGCTCACAATCTATTTAAACGCTTCACTAAAGGGAAAACTCTGTAATATGATCTTCGCCAACAGGAGATCCGGGCAAATGGACCGACGCAATTTTGTAAAGAACTCGCTGGCCACAGCCGGTGGCGCTCTCTTCGCCGATCGAATATTGGCAGCCCAGGCGCCTGTTCCGTCACGCCAGGCAGTGCCCGGCGCAATCTCCCCGTCAGAGATGGATGCGGCCCGCTTCCCCGACAAATTCCTCTGGGGCATGGCCTCCGCGTCCTACCAGGTAGAAGGCGCATGGAACGAGGACGGCAAGGGCGAGTCCATCTGGGACCGCTTCGCCCACACCGTAGGCAAGGTAAAAGGCGGCTCCACCGGCGACGTCGCCTGCGATCAATACCACCGCTACAAAGAAGACATCGCCATCCTCAAGCGTCTCAACCAGAAAAGTTATCGCTTCTCCGCCTCCTGGGCGCGCATACAACCCTCCGGCACCGGCCCCGTCAATCAGAAGGGAATCGATCACTACAGCCGTCTCGCCGATGCGCTGCTCGAAGCCGGAATTCGCCCCTTCTGCACCATCTACCACTGGGATCTCCCCCAGGGCCTCGAAGACCGCGGCGGCTGGCCCAACCGCGACCTCGCCTCTTACTACGCAGACTTCGCCGGCATCCTCGCCAAACATCTCGGCGATCGCATTACCGTCTGGGCCCCCTTCAACATGCCCTGGACCTTCACCTATTACGGCTACGGCATCGGCGTCTTCCCTCCGTGCAAAGCCGACTTCAACCAGTTTCTAAAGGCAGCCCACACCGTCAACCTCGCCCAGGGCGAAGCCTTCCGCGCCATCAAAGCCGCCTCCTCCCATGTCACCGTAGGCAGCGCCTACGGCATGGCCCCAGCCTATCCAAAGACCGGCAGCGAAGCCGACCGAGCCGCAACCGCCCGCTACCACGCCATGAACAACGTCTACTTCCTCAACACCGCCATCTACGGCGAGTACCCAAAGGCCTTCGTCGGCGAAACGCCCTACGAAGCCATGGGCTTCCAACCCGGCGACGACAAAATCATGAAGGTGCCGCTCGACTGGATCGGCTTCCACTACTACACCCGCCGCATCGTCTCCGACGCAACCGCCTCCACGCAGCCCGGCACCTCCGGCCACTTCGGAACCGAGACCGAAGGCGAGGGTGGCTCCGCAGCCCGCGACCCCCTGACCCGCATGCATGTTGAGATGCCCACCGAAGGCCCGCTCACCGAAGCAGGACTCGAAATCTGGCCTCAGGGCATCCACGACCTCGTCCTGCAGATCTCGCGCGAATACAACCACCCCATCATCGAGATCAGCGAAAACGGCTGCTGCTACCTCGACACTCCCGACGAGAGCGGCCGCGTTCCGGACACCCGCCGCATCAGCTTCCATCGCCAGATCCTCGCTGCACTCGCCCGCGCCATCGCCGAGGGAGCCAGGGTGCGCGCCTACCATGCATGGAGCCTGGTCGATAACTTCGAGTGGGCAGATGGCTACACCCAGCGATACGGACTCACCTACGTCGACTTCCGCACCCAGAAGCGCACAATCAAAGACTCCGGCCTCTGGTACGGACGCGTCGCCGCCTCCAACCGCCTTTAGAGACTGTCCTGCCGGACGGGCCTCCTGCGCGGAGCGCGGGCGTTCACACGCCTTTTAAGTTGTCGAGGCGAACCAGAAAGAATCGGTCCTCCCGTTGGTCGGAATCATGCATCTGCCGAGCAACGCGAGGCCCCATGCAGCTCATCCCCGCAAGACCGACACACCCACCACGAAGTGGTCGCCCCACGCGAAGTGGGCCCGTCCGGCAGGACAGGATCTTCTAAAAAATAAACTTCAAAAAGTTGGCGCATTTTTGCAACGCAAAAAGCGACCATCAAATCACCACGAAATCACCACAACTTCACCACGATATACCACCCAAAATCACCGCAAAATGTCCTCTAACACCAAAGAAAGCTCAGTTTTCTCGTCCCGATATTTAACGATCACCGGAGCCGCAACACTCAACCCCCACTCCGCGCCCTTGCCCTTCGAAACCGCCCTCGACCCCGGCACCACCACCGCCCCCTCAGGAATCACAAGCGGCATCTCCGCAGTCGCCTTGTAGATCTCGCCCCTCACCAGGTCATACACCGGCGTCCCCCGCGTCAACACGGTCCCAGCCGCCAGCACGGCCCGTTTCCTCACCACGGTCCCCTCATAAACCCCTGTGTTTCCGCCAATCAGGCAGTCATCTTCAATAATCACCGGGCTCGCATTCACCGGCTCCAGCACGCCGCCAATCTGCGCCGCCGCACTCAGATGCACCCGTTTGCCAATCTGCGCGCAACTCCCCACCAGAGCATGCGAGTCCACCATCGTCCCCTCATCCACATAAGCCCCCACGTTCACATAAGCAGGAGGCATCACCACAACTCCTTTAGAAACATACGCCCCGCTCCGCACGCTCGACCCACCCGGCACCACGCGAACCCCATCGGCCGCCGCAAACCGTCGCGCCGGATACGTCCCTTTATCGACAAAAGAAAGCCCTTCAGCGGAACCCATCTCCACCATCTGCCCCAGCCGGAACCCCAGCAAAATCCCGCGTTTCACCCACGCATTCACCCTCCACCCCAGGGGAAGAGAATCATCCGGCTCCGCAGACCGCAGCGCGCCTGACTCCAGCGCCCCTCTCAACTCAAAAAACGCCGCTTCCGCCTCGCCGTTCCCAACCGCCGCTGCACCCTGTACAAACCAATGCTCAATCCGCTCCTGCAACGTTCCGCTCAAACTCATTCCCCGTCCTTATTTTTCGTAATCGTTATGCGCCGGTGACCCTAAAACATCCGCAGATCTTCACCCGTAGGCGCGACGCCCACCAGCATTCCCAGCTCGCCCACCATCCGTTCCAGCTTCCGCCGCGTCGCCTCCGACACCGGCACCATCGGCAGCCGCAGCACATCTTCCCCGCGCCCCAGCATCGCCAGCACCGCCTTCACCGGAGCCGGGCTCGCCTCCCAGAAGTGCGCCTGCATCAGCCGGAAGAACTGCCGGTTGATCCGTCTTGCCTCCACCCAGTCGTTCTCGAGCGCCGCCCGAACCATCCGTGTCATCTGCCCCGGAATTGCATTTGAAGCCACCGAAACCAGCCCGGCTCCGCCCAGCGCCAGCACCGGCAGCGCCAGCCCATCGTCCCCCGCGAACACCTTGAAGCTTCGGGGAGCAGTCGTCAGCAGCTCCGTAATCTGAGCGATATTCCCGCTCGATTCCTTGATCCCGATCACATTCTGCAGCGCGGCCAGCCGCAGCACCGTCGCCGGTTCCAGGTTTGCACCTGTCCGCGAAGGAATGTTGTACAGCAGCACCGGCAACTCGGTCGCTTCGGCGATCGCGCGGAAGTGCTGATACTGACCCTCCTGCCCAGGCCGGTTGTAGTAGGGGTTCGCCGTGAGAATTCCCCTCAGGCCATGCACCTGCGACAGCTTCCGCGCCCGCGCCACGGCCTCATGCGTCGCATTGTGCGTGCATCCCGCAAATACCGGAACCCGGCCCGCTGCCGCAGCGATGACAATCTCGATCACCCGCAGCCACTCCGGCTCGGTCAGTGTCGAGGCTTCCCCTGTCGTTCCGCACGGAACCAGAAAGTCGATCCCACTCTCAATCTGCCAGTCCACCAGGGAGTGCAGCGCCGGCTCATCGACACCGCCATCCCTGCGAAAGGGAGTTACCAGCGCCGTTCCACAACCCATCAATTCCATAATGAATTCAAGTTTACCGCGTCGGGATTGTCTGTTTTTCGATCCGGTTATTTTTCCGGATGAAAACGTGGGAAAAACGAAAAACTGACACTGCAAATTCCCCGACATTATCCTCTGCGCTTTGTTGCACCTGCGCCGTCTCGTATCCGTAAACACCCATGCAGCTTCACTTGAGACCTCGAAACGCAGGCAACGCACAGGCCATTTGACGCACCGTATCTGGTATGCGATCCGCTCGTTGAATCGCGGGTATGATTCCAGCCTTCTCTGCTGGAATGTGCTTCCTAAATTCAGGAGCAAAGCTATGAACTCAAATTGTCAGATGGTTATCAGGCAAATACGCGGCAGCCTCATCACCGTCGCTGGCGCCACGCTTCTCAGCATCTCTCCCGCAATCGCGCAAATGAACTCCGGAGGCGCTCAGCAGCAGGCATCTCCTGCTCAGCAAACGGCTCCAGGCTCTCAGCCTGGTATGTCTTCACTCGATCAGGCCGCCAGCCAGGCTCAGGATCCATCCGCCCAGATGATGGATAAAGCCTTCGTCCGAAATGCATTACAGGGCGGCATGGCCGAAGTGCAGCTCGGACAGCTTGCCCTGCAAAAGAGCAATAACGACGATGTAAAACAGTTCGCGCAAAGAATGGTGGACGACCACACCAAACTCGGCGACGAGATGAAACAGGTAGCCCAGCAGATGAATGTGAAACCCCCGGACGCCCTGTCCGGAAAAGACAAATCGACGATAGCCAAACTACAGGCGCTGAACGGTGACGCCTTCGACAAGGCCTACATCAAAGACATGGTCAAGGACCATGAGAAAGATCAGAAGGAGTTCAAACAGGAAGCCCAGAGTGCCTCGAACCCCGCTCTTAAGCAGGCAGCCGCTCAGGCCGAGCAGGTCATCAGCCAACATCTGCAGATGATCCAGCAGATCGCCCAGAAGGACAACGTAGTCGCTTCCAAATAGTGAAGCGTTGCTGCAAACAGGAATGAGGGCGCCCATTCAGGCGCCCTCATTCATTCACCCGCAATCAGTAACTATGCCAGATGCATTTTAGGTAAACATCTGTCCGCGATACAGCTCGGAAGGCACATGGAACTGTGGCACATGCAACTCCGCGGCCCCGGTTACGGTTCCCGGCGCCTTGTCCATGCACTTCACAAAGGCCGTCTGGAACTTCTCCATCTCGGCTTTGGTTCCAACCGTCACACGCACATAGTTCGGCAGCGCAGCCCACGTACGGCCAATGGCGACGTTCTCCTTCAGCATGGCCTCATGGAACTGAGCGCCCGGCCGTTTCACATCCACCATGAAGAAGTTGGCCTGCGAGCCAGGAAGGATCTTGTAGCCCTTCTTCGTCAGGAACTCCAGCGTGTCAGCCCGAACATCCGCATTGATCTTCCGGCGCAGCGGAACCAGATCCTTGTCCTGCAGACTTGCACGAGCAGCTGCTGCGCTCGTGATCGAGATGCTGGCGAGGCTGCGCGCCGGCGGAGCCACTGTCTTGAACTTATCCAGCAGATCGGGCCGTGCAACAGCAACGCCCGCCCTGATACCGGCCATACCGTAGATCTTCGAGAACGTCCGCAAAACGATGATGTCCTTGTCCTGGGCGACCAGATCGATCACCGACTCGTCGTCCGAGAAGTGATGATAAGCCTCATCGACGATGATCACGGAACCGGCGGGCTTGTTATTCAACAGCCAGACGATGTCTTCCTTCGGTGTCATTGTTCCCGTCGGGTTGTTGGGGTTCACGATGTAATAGGCGCCAGGCGAAGGATGCGCCTTCAGCATTGCCTTTACGTCGTGTGCATAGGTGGGAGTCAGAGGAACGGGGTACTTCGGAGCGTTCATGGTTTCGGCAGCGCGTGGTCCCTGCTCGTAGCTGGGGTCGCCATAAACCAGCGGCTTGTCCGGTCCGATATTCGACATCAGTGCCAGATCGAGCGGTCCGCCCGATCCCGGAGTCAGCGCCACGTAGCCCTTTTTCAATCCGAACATCTCACTGAAGACCGTGACCGTCTTCGCGGACTCTTCACCATGATACCGGCCCCCCAACGAGGCTGTGCTACATATCGCCGTCAGCGCCGACTGAGCCGGACCGAGCGGGTTTTCGTTCGAGCTGATGATGACCGTATCCGGCGAAAGCTGACGCATCTCGCCCATATCGGACATGCCGTGACGGGCCCGCTGCTGTCCGGCTGCCGGAGCGGCAGACTGCTGGGCGGCTGCAAATGCCGGAAACGAAGTTGCTGCAGCCGACGCTGCACCAAGAATGCGCATAAACGATCTGCGTGAAACGCCCTGCGTAAGATCGGAATTCATAAGGTTCTCCTCGACTTCGATTAGGTGTGGAATGCGGAAGCGCAACGACAGAGGGACAAACACCAGCTGCGAACCAGATACATATTCCATGCAAAGCGGAAAACCGCTCACACTGACGGCTTTTTGGAGGGAATACAGATATAGAACCTGAATTCAAGTTCAATTTAGCGCGAATTTCCTGCATTCGCACGGAAATTCTTCAATACGTTGCAATGGTGTGCTAAGTAGATTGCTCTTAGCAGCTTGAGTCGTAAAACCCACGTCAACATAGAAGGAATCTCTACTGCTCATAGAGAAATCATGATCGATTTACAAGGAAAACAGCCTGTTTAGAAAGACATGTCCTGCGGGACGGGCCCACTGCGCGTGGGGCGGGCGTTCACACGCCTTTTTAAGTTGTCTTGGTAAATAGAAAGCATCGGCCCTTCCGTTGGTCGGGATCATCATTTGCCGACCAACGGGAGGACCCTGAAACATCATCGCTGCAAGACCGGCATACCCACCACGAAGTGGTCGCCCTCCGCGCAGGAGGCCTGTCCGGCAGGACATCAGTCTCTCAACAGTTTCTTACTGATTAAACCCACTCGCCCCTGCGCATCAGAAGCTCCGCCGTTCCATCCGAGGCAACGCCATCCACATCCATCTCGCCGGACCCGATCATCCAGTCCACATGGATCAGGCTCGCATTCGCACCCAACGCTGCGAGAGCCTCGGCGTCCATCTTCTCGCCGCCAATCAGGCACGTCGAATAAGCCTGCCCCAGCGCGATATGGCTGGCCGCATTCTCATCGAACAGCGTATTCCAGAACAGCACGCCAGTCTGCGCAATCGGAGAAGAATGAGGCACCAGCGCCACCTCGCCCAGCCGCCGAGCTCCATCGTCGGTACTGATCAGCCGATTGAGCACATCCTCTCCAGCCGTCGCCGTGGCTTCAACAATCTTCCCGCCCTCAAACCGCACCGCAATGTTCTCAATCAGCGTTCCCTGGTGCGACAGCGGCTTCGAAGCCCGCACCGTGCCATCCACGCGATCCTTATGCGGAGTCGTAAAGCATTCTTCGGTCGGAATATTCGGCTGGCAGTAAACCCCATTCCCCGCCGTTGTTCCTCCACCTGCCCAAAGATGGTCGTCCGCCAATCCGACGGTCAGATCCGTTCCCGGCCCCTTGAAGTGCAGCGCCGAAAACCGCTTCGCATTCAGCGTATCCACGCGCTTCTTCAGCCGCGCTCCATGCTCCTGCCATTCGACCACTGGATCGTCCACCGCCACGCGCGAGGCCACAAAGATCGCCTCCCACAGCTTCGCGACGGCCACATCCTCCGGCTCGCCCGGAAACACCAGCTTCGCCCACTCCGGCGTCGCACAGGCCACAATCGTCCAGTTGATCTCGTGCCGCGTGATCAACTCCATCGCCGGCTTACCTGCCTTCGAAGCAGCCACGTTCGCCCGCGCCACTTTTGCAGGGTCCTGTTTCGCCAGCAGCGCCGGGTTCGCGCCTGCAATCGCCAGCCGAGCCGCCCCACTCCTGAACCCCGCTGCAATCCCATCCTGCAGCCACGTCGGCGCATAGTCGAAGCTCGCGTCCTGCGCATACGCAAACCGCGCCAGCACACTCGGATCATCCGCATAAAACGTTGTCACCAGCAGAGCCCCGGCCTTATACGCATGTTCCGTAATCCTGCGCACCAGCGGCAGCGCCTCCATGGGAGCGGACATAATCAGCTCCTGCCCCTCACGCAGCCCCAGCCCAACCTTCACCGCTACTTCAGCCAGTCGGTCGAGCTTCTCATCAAACGTAAGGTCCGTGAACTTCGTCTTCACCGCTGCTTCCATCACACTCATTGCTGATCCTTCTACCATTTACATCTCGGTATAGACATCCTGAAAGTTATAGCAACCCGTCCGCGTCGACAGCCACTCCGCAGCTCGCACCGCACCCTCGGCGAATCCGCGCCGCGAGAACGACTCATGCGTCAGCACCAGTCTGTCCGCATCACTTCGAGCCTCCAGCGTATGCAGCCCCATCACGTCGCCCTCGCGCTTCGCATCCACCGGCACATCGGCAAGGCCAGCCCCGGCCTTCACCACGCCCTTCAACGTCAGCGCCGTTCCCGAAGGCGAATCAAGCTTGCTCACATGGTGCGTCTCTTCAATCGAGAACTGATAGCCCGCACTCTTCAGCGCCTCGGCCATCTTCGCCGCCAGCTGCAGCATCACCTGCACGCCCACCGAATAATTTGAGCCATACAGCAACCCTGCGTGCTTCCGCTGCGCGAGTTCCCGCATATCCGACAGCTTGTCCTGCCAGCCCGTCGTGCCGATCACCATCTTCGCGCCGGTCGCCAGACACGCCCGCATGTTCTGTATCGCGGCCTCAGGCGTCGTGAAGTCGATCACCACATCGAACCCCGCAACAAACGGTGGTGTCAGCGCAGCCGCATTCGCATTCTCTTTGGCATCGAGCACATTCACGCTATGGCCGCGCTCTGCCGCTACCGCAGCCACCAGCTTCCCCGTCTTGCCAAGTCCCAATACCAATATCCGCATCGTGTTCCTTCCTAAGCCTTGCCAGCGACCTGAACCCGCGCCGCCACATCGAACACTGTCTCATCGGGATCGGCAAAGAAGTGTCTGTGCAGACTCCGCACTGCCTCTTCCACATCTTCCTCGTCAATCATGAAGCTCATGTTGATCTCGCTCGCGCCCTGCGAAATCATCCGCACATTCACATGGCTGATCGCCGAGAACACCTGCCCCGCGATGCCGTTGTGGCCGCGAATATCCTCACCCACAAGACACACCAGAGCCTTGCTGCCCTCCATCTTTACATCCGCGATCTTACTCAGCTCCGCACAGATCTCCGGCAACTGCTGATTGCTGTCCACGCTCAGCGAAATGCTCACCTCGCTGGTCGAAACCATATCGATCGCGCACTTGTACTTATCGAAGACATCAAACACAGCCTTCAGATATCCGTGCGACATCAGCATCCGGCTCGCCACCACGTCGATGATCGTCAACTTCTTCTTCGCCGCAATGCTCTTGAACGGACTTGCGCATTTCGCCGCCATCGCCGTAATCTTCGTGCCTTCGTTCTCCGGGTTGTGCGAGTTCAGCACCCACACCGGAATGCTCTTCTGCACCGCCGGCAGAATCGTCGCCGGGTGCAGCACCTTCGCGCCAAAGTAAGCAAGCTCCGCGGCCTCTTCAAAGCTGATCGTCTTCACCCGCAGCGCATCCGGGCAGATCCGCGGATCGGTCGTCATAATACCGTTCACGTCCGTCCAGATCTCGATCGCGCCCGCGTGCATTCCACCGCCCACCAGCGCAGCCGTATAGTCGCTGCCGCCGCGCCCCAGCGTCGTCGTAATCCCCTCCGCATTCGATCCGATGAACCCACCCATCACCGGCGTCTTTCCGGCCTTTACCAGCGGCAGCACAACCTCCGCCAGCTTCACTTCAATCGCAGCCTCCAGCGGCGCCGCCTTGCCATAGTGCGAGTCCGTCACGATGCAGCTCCGTGCGTCCACATGCACGCCCTGCAGCCCACGCTGGTCAAACGCCTCCGCGACCATCCTGCTTGAAAGCCTCTCGCCGAAGCTCACCACCAGATCGTTGGTGCGCGGCGTCAGCTCGCCCACCGCAGAGATGCCCCGCAGCAGATCGTCCAGCGCATCGAACTCGTGGTGCAGCACCTGCTGCAGCCGCGCAAAACGCTGCTCCTCCAGCAATGTCGCAGAGGTATCGAGATGCCGATGCCGCAGCCGTGCGCCAATCGCCAGCGCCCCTGCCTTATCGCCGCGCCCTGCAGCAGCCGCAGCAGCCAGCAACAGGTCGGTCACCTTCGCCATCGCCGAAACGACAACCACAGCCTTGAGCCCGCGCTCCCGCCGTCCGCGAACGATCTTCGCCGTCCGCTCCATCGCCTCGGCATCCTGCACCGAGGTGCCGCCAAACTTCATCACGACCAGGTCTTCACGCATCACGCTCAAGCGGTCACCGCCACAGGCACGCCCAGCTTATCCAGTTTTCCCAGCAACGCCAGAACCTCCGCATTCAACACCGCCGCGCCAGCCGCGCCGCGAATCGTATTGTGCGAGAGCACCACAAACTTCCAGTCCAGCAGACTGCACTCGCGCAGCCGCCCCACCGTCGCTGCCATGCCGTTGCCGCGCATCCTGTCCAGTCGTGGCTGCGGCCGGTCCACGCCCGCGTCATACTCCACCGGCTGCTCGGGAGCCGTAGGCAGATGCTTGTCCTGAACAAAGTGCCGCAGCGGAGCGAACTCACTCCACGCCGCAAGAATCTCCTCCCGCGTCGCCTTCTTTTTGAACTTGATGCTCACGCACTCGGTATGCCCATCCTCCACCGCCACGCGGTTGCAGTGCGCACTCACCTTCGCGTCGAGCATCTCAATCCGATTGCCCGCAAGACGGCCCAGCAGCTTGCCGACCTCCTCCTGCATCTTCTCTTCTTCGTTCTTGATGAACGGCACCACATTGCCCATGATGTCCAGCGAAGCCACGCCCGGATACCCCGCGCCGCTCACTGCCTGCATCGTCGAAACAAACAGGCTCTCAATCCCGAACCGTTCCTCCAGCGGCTTCAGCGCCAGCACCAGCCCAATCGCGCTGCAGTTCGGGTTTGTGACGATATACCCGCCGTTGCCGCCATTCTCTTTACGCCAGCTCTGTGCGCCGATCAGCGCCAGATGGTCGGCGTTCACCTCCGGCACCACCAGGGGCACATCGGCCACCATGCGAAACGCGCTCGAGTTCGAGATCACCGCGCATCCCGCAGCGGCAAACTTCGGCTCCAGCTCGCGCGCAATGTCCGCGTCCAGCGCCGCAAAGATAATCTTCGGCAGCTCGCCCGTGAAGCCCTCCGGAACATTCGGCTGCATCGTCATTGCCGCAATCTTCGGCGGCAGCGGCGTGTCCAGCTTCCAGCGGCATGCTTCGCCGTACGTTTTGCCGGCGCTGCGATCGCTCGCCGCCAGCCACGCAATCTCGAACCACGGATGATTGCTCAATAACTGAATAAATCGCTGCCCGACCATGCCGGTCGCGCCAAGAATTCCAACCCTGCGCCGTTCCATATCTTTCAGAATAACGCGGTGCGGTCCTGCCCGTCACTGCAACTGTGTTTTGGGATCACGCCAGAGGTACCTCGGGAAAACTTTGCCGGTAATGTAAACTTCGCGAATGTCTGCTCTGGCTGCCTTACTTTTCCTCATCGCAGTGGTCCTGGCGGCCATTTGGGCTCGCATCCGCTGGCCTCGCCTGCCAAAGAGTGCTCAACTCGCTCTTTGCATCCTCAGCGGCCTGCTTATAGCGATCTACGTCCTTGAAATACAAAGCGGATGGCATCCAGGCTCCCTTGTGTTTAACCAGATTCTGCAGTGGCTAGCCGTAGGCGGATATGCACTGCTCGTCCTCCTGATCTCCCTGTTCAAACCCAAATGGCTGGCCACCACGGCTATGGCCATACTTCTCCTGCCTGTACTCGCGGCGCTTGTCTACTTTCCCATTACGCTCGTCGGCGATAACTCCGTGGAAACCCACAGACTCAGCGACACACTGTTCGTCGACAGAACCCACTGGGATGCGGGCACCGCAGGCAGCTCCGGCAGCGACTTCTTAATTTATTACCGTCCGCGGCACGCGCCGTTTCTCTCTCGCAATCTGCAAAAACTAAGATTCGACGATGCAAAATGCAATACGGCCCAGGCTTTTATGCTGCTCAATCCCGACGGGAAAAGTATCCTCGCGCGCTGCCCATGGTGGCCTGATCAACATCAGGCCGGCTATCACGATTTCGTCGTCCCTCTCAACTAAGAGGCGGACATCGCCTGACGTATCCGCTCGCTAGTTGTCGCGTCTGCGCCGTGCGTGGTATTGCCCTGATCCGCCCCACACCAGCACCGCCACCACCAGATGGATCAAAAACCACAGGTGGATTCCCTGATCCACATAGATCAGGTACAGTACCAGCACCCGCGGCAAAAACAGCCAGAACAGCGGCGGAATGATCCCCTGCAGGTGAAACGGCACCAGGATACCCTGCAGCCATGCCACCGCCATCGCCAGCCGGGGCAGAAACAGCGAAAACACCAGAAACCACAACGGCAGCCGGTGCACCACCAGAGCCAGGTCGAAGCTGAACTGCGTTCCATGCTGTATCGCCGCTGCCAACACCGTTAGTCCTGCACTCATCGCGTCTCTGCCGTCCTCTCGTACCTTATTTTGCGCTGAAGCTGAAGTCTGCCTTGCCGTTCTTCTGCGCTGCGACTGTTACCGTCATCGTCTGCTCGCCCATCTTCTCGTGAACAGCTGCCAGAGTATACGTTCCCGCCGGCAGTCCCCTGATCTCGAAGTGGCCAGCCGCATCGCTCACCGCAAAAAACGGTGTAGCCGAAACATTGATAAACGCATTCATCCACGGATGGTTATTGCATCGCACCGGCATCATGATCTCCGGCTTCTGAAACTGCTTCACCTGCGGTGCACCCTTCGCCGCCTGCGAAATATCGATCGGCTCATTGCCCTCCATCGGCATGGTGTGGATGTTATGCATCGTCCCATCCGAGTTCCGGAACTCCACCGAACCACCGCGCATCACCGCAATCACATGCGGCACATACTTACAGCCCACCTGGTCCAGCACCACCGGAGCCGCTGCAGGCGGTACCGCCGACATCGCCGCCGCCGGTCCGCTCTTCACATACACATACACATTCGCCAGCCCGCCGTCATGCACCACATACTGCTCGGTGTAGTTATCACCGCCCGTCATCGAGCACACCGGGTCCTGGCTCATGTCGATCTTCACCCGCTCCGGAGCTTTCCCGGCAAAGCGAATCGTCCCACCCACCGTTCCGAGCGTCGCCGGATCGAGCGGCGCACTTGCCGCCGGCGCTGCAGGTTGCTCCGGCGTTCTGGTCCCGTTGCCGACCGCCCCGCTCTGCTTCACGGCATCACTCGGCCTGCAACCTGCCAGACCGGCCATCACGCCACCTGCCACCACCGCCGTCACACACCAACCGAACATCCGCCTCATGCCATCTCGCTCTCTAAAAACAAGAATCGTCGTCTCCACCAGAGTCGCACAGTCTCATCGCGCGACTCCGGTGGAGAGACCTCCGTATTTCGCCCGTCTTGTTGCCGTTGCCTGTTCTTAAATCCGTGTTATCCGTGCCGATCCGTGTTTAGCCTTCTAAGCCTGTACCGCGACCGGCGCTTCCATGGCCTCCAGCACCGCCTCGGCAAAAGCCTTCGTTCCGCTTGTGCCGCCAACGTCCTTGGTCAGCGTCTTTCCTGCGCGATAGACCTGTTCCAGCCCGGCCTGTACGCGCTCCGCAGTCTCCGCCTCATCGATATGATGCAGCATCAGCACCGCGCTTTGCAGCAGGGCAGTGGGATTCGCCATATCCTTGCCTGCGATATCCGGAGCCGACCCATGCACCGCCTCGAAGATCGCGCACTCAGTTCCCAGGTTCGCGCCCGGAACCAGACCCAGCCCACCCACAAACGCGCTGCAAAGATCGCTCAGAATATCCCCGTACAGATTCTCCGTCAGCAGAATGTCGTACTGATAAGGATTCATCACCAGCTGCATGCACGTGTTGTCCACGATGTGTTCGTGATACGCCACCTCGGGAAAGCCCTCGGCCACCGTCCTGCAGCAGCGCAGAAACAGCCCATCCGACAGCTTCATGATGTTCGCTTTGTGAATTGCATGAATCTTCTTTCGCCCATGCTTGCGTGCATAGTCGAATGCAAACTTTGCGATCCGCGTCGAACCCTTCTCCGTAATGATCTTCAGCGCCTGCACCACGCCCGGCACCACTTCATGCTCGAGGCCAGCATATAAATCCTCCATGTTCTCGCGCACAATCACAATGTCGAGGTTCGGATAGTTCGTCTTCAACCCCGGCAGGCTCTTCACCGGCCTGAAGTTCGCAAACAGCTCAAACTTCCTTCGCAGCGTCACGTTGATCGAAGCGAACCCACCGCCAATCGGCGTCGTCACCGGCCCCTTCAGCGCCACCCGGTTCTTCTCGATGGAGTCGTACAACACCTTCGGGATGTACTCGCCCGTCTTCTCGAACGCATCCGCGCCCGCATCATGCCGATGCCAGTCGAACGCCACACCCGTGGCCTTGCCCGCTGCCTCCACAATGCTCACGACCGCGCTCGAAACCTCTGGCCCAATCCCGTCGCCGGGAATCAAAGTAATCCTGTGTGTCTTCTTTGCCGCCGTCATCCACTACCGCCTTTTCTTAGGGTCTCTTCCGCTCAACAACTCTTCCAGTTCTGCCTTGAACTCCCGCACATCCTTGAAGTCCCGATACACACTCGCAAACCGGATATACGCCACCGTATCGATGTCCTTCAGCCGGTTCATAATCAACTCGCCAACCTCGTTCGTCGTCCGTTCGCGCTCCGGCGAATCGACCACATAGGCCTCGGTCTCATCCACAATCTGTTCCAGTTTCACCGCCGCCACCGGCCGTTTTTCGCACGCATGCAGCAGGCCGCTCAGCACTTTTTGCCGATCGAACTTCTCCCGCCGCCCGTCCTTCTTCACCACCATGTACGGAATCTCGTCGATCCGCTCATACGTCGTAAATCGCTTATGGCAACCTTCGCACTCCCGCCGCCTGCGGATGGAATCCGCCTCTTTACTCTCGCGCGAATCAACAACTCGATCCTGGGTAAATCCACAATAAGGACACTTCATCGGAATACATCGATTCTAGCAGCGCCAACGCATGCTTACCGTCCACGCTTTTGCCTCTGCGTTTCCGCATCTGCTTCTGTACTTTTTGTGTTCTCCCAAAATGTCATCCTGAGCGAAGCAATTCGCGCACACTGCAAACCGCGCAGTCGAAGACTCTGCGGTTGTTTTTTGTTCTTGCTCTTGTCGTCGCTATATGCCGCGGGCCGTCCAGCTACCCCGCATCCCCCGCCTCAACTGCCGCCCCCGCTGCGGCCTCGCTCTCTTCCGCAACCTTCTTTAGACTCACATGCTCCACCTGCGAATAGATCAGCCCTGCAGGAATAATGCACAATGTCGTCACCACCAGCAGCATCGCCCCACAGGCTGTCGCAGCCTCTACCGGCGCTCCATAGAACGTATGCATCGCCGTCGCGGTCACGGCGATCTGCGTAAACCAGCCAACAATCGGCAACTGCAGCAGCGACCCGCCGATGCTCACCGCCATCAGCAGCATCGTCCGCGAAAACGACAGCCCCGCCAGCTCCGGCGTATGCACAAACGCATGCGCCGTCTGCACATAGGCAAACCCAATCATCACCCACATCGTCAGCGAGATCAGCGCCACCACTCCAAAGTCGCGCTTCGACGACAGCGCATTCAACCCATCGCGAAACCCCAGAATCTTCGTCGCAATACTCTCGCCTGCCGACTTTGAAAGCAGACCAACCGTGCCTCGTGCAAACCCTGACACCGCACCACCCGCCATCCGCACCGTCGCTGCAAAAAAAGCGATCGCCAGCGTAGCTCCCATGCTCAACACGCCTGCCCGCACAAACACCTCATGGTGCGGCAGATTCTTCGGCGTAAACGCCAGCGCGCAGGAAAACACCACCGCCGCCGCTCCCAGGTCGAACATCCGTTCAATCGTATACACCGCCACCTGCGTACTCAGCGGCAACACCACCCGCCGTGCCACCAGATAAGGCCGCGTCAAATCCGCCAGCCGCCCAAACAGCGCCACCGCGGTAAACCCGATAAACTGCGACCCCAGCAGCGACCCTGCCGAAACCTTCTTCGTCGGCGACAGAAACACCGACCACCGCACCGCCCGCAGCCAGTATGTAGCGTAGATCAGCACAATTCCGGCTGCTATATGTCCCAGGCTGACATACCGGAGCTGCTGCCAGAAGACTGCCCAGTCAAAGTGCACTCTGTCCCGAAACAACGCCACAACCGCCACAAGCGCGACAACGCCGACGCACCACAAAATTACATTCTGTCTCTTCATCGCTCTCTTTTCATCGCGCAGGCCGCTCGCGTCGATCCCTACTGCGTCCGCGCCATCAGAGCCGTCTGTTTCCGCCGGTTGAACTCACGAATCACCCGAGCCACATACTCCCGCGTCTCGCGATACGGCGGCACGCCATGATACTTATCCACCGCTCCCGGCCCTGCGTTATACGCTGCCAGCGCCAGCGCCACATTGTCATGGTAGCGAGTCAGCAGCGCATCCAGATACGCCGTTCCGCCCGCGATATTCTGCTCCGGCTGAAACGCATCCGCTACGCCCATCGCACTTGCCGTCCCCGGCATCAGCTGCATCAGCCCCTGAGCACCCGTGCGCGACACCGCCCGTACCTGCCCCGCGCTCTCGGCCCGCACCACAGACGCCAGCAGATCCTCATCGATATGGTGCGCCGCTCCGGCATGGGCCAGCATCTCATGCATCTCCTGCTGCGTCGGCGCCATCGCAATCGTCTTCCCCGGTAAAACCTTCTCGTTCACGACTGCAGCATCCGCCAACGGCTCTGGCACATCTGCAACCGTCTCCACCCGAACCACCGAATCTGCCGCAACCTCCA
>Ga0302310_10001985_pt1 | contig 16790 bp, 6 predicted proteins | sample III_Palsa_N1_2_FD_200451 | JGI IMG/M metagenome (GOLD analysis project Ga0302310, IMG submission 200451) | Peat permafrost microbial communities from Stordalen Mire near Abisko, Sweden - III_Palsa_N1_2 | ecosystem: Environmental > Terrestrial > Soil > Palsa > Peat permafrost | place: Sweden...
TCTATCAATCAGGCAGCGCCCATGCGCGCAGTCACAAGTCAGGACGGCATCGCCGAGTTCACATCCCCCACAAAGAAATCGTCAGAAAGTGATGACAGCTCTTCCACCCTGTGGGCCATGGCTCGCAGCGGCAACGATGTCGCCCTGGTATCCCCCTGGGGTTCCTCCTTCACCCAGCAGGTCAGCGCTCAGTTCGTCAGCTACGTCTACACCGACCGTCCTGTGTATCGCCCCGGACACACCGTCCACTGGAAGGCGATCCTGCGCCAGTATGCCGGTGATACGCTCACCCTCCCTCATCTTTCGCAGGTCCACGTCGTCATCAGCGATGGAGAAGATAAATCCATCTTCGACAAACAATTGCCAATCTCCGCCAACGGAACCCTCAACGGCGACATAGAACTTCCCACCGGCACATCCCTCGGTTACTACAGCATCAATATCAGCGATGCATCCGACAGCCTTCATGCCCGTGGAGATTTTCGTGTCGAAGAGTATCGCAAGCCGGAGTACCAGGTGCGTGTCAGTGTCGCGAAACCCCGCGTCATGCAGGGCGAAACCAATCAGGCCACCATCGATTCGCGTTACTTCTTTGGCGAACCTGTAGCCAATGCAAAGGTGAAATATCGTATCTACCAGAGCTACCACTACTGGTGGGACGAGGACGCCGACGTCAGCAACACCGATCAACCCGAAGACAACTCTGAGCCGTTCTATGGCGGCGCTCAGGAAGGGGAACAGACCGGCCGTCTTGGCCCCGACGGCAAACTCACCGTCAGCATTCCCACCCGCTTCATCGCCGACCAGCACCACGACAAGGACTATCTGATCGAAGCCGCCGTGACCGATGAAGCGGGCCGCGAGATCACTGGCCGTTATCGTTTCATCGCAACCTACGGCAGCTTCCGCGTTAACGTCGAACCTGCCAGCTACTTCATCGTGCAGGGCCAGCAGGCCAGCTTCCGCGTCACAGCCGTCGATTATGACGACAAGCCCATCCAGACCCGTATCCATCTTCATCTTGTCAGGCGCATGTGGCGCAACAACCAAACACAGGACACGGACGCCGGCTCCGCGGATGCCACAACCGGTGCGGATGGCAAAGCAACAATCACACTACCCATCAATCTCTCCGGCTCCATCATCGTTACCGCCACCGCAGACACGCCGGAGAAGCGCACCGTCCAGGACTTCACATCGCTCTACGTAAGTGGCAACGCCGCAGACAGCTTCTACAGCGGCGATGAATCACAGCATGTACAGATCATCGCCGATCAAAAAACCTACGCCCCTGGCGACACCGCACACCTCAGCATCGTAGGCGACATCGCGGACTTCCACGCCCTCGTCACTGCCACCGGCTACACCATCGAATTCCGCAAAGTACTCACCGCCCACGGCACCTCCCTCGCCTTCGATCTCCCCATCACCAAAGACTCGCAGCCAAACCTCACCGTCGACGTCGTCTTCCTGAAAGACGACCAGCTCTACCAGGCCCGCAAATCCCTCAAAGTCCCACCGGTGCAGCAGCAGCTTCAGGTAGAGATCACTCCCGCCAGCACTGTCTTTCAACCTCAACAGAGCGCAGCCTACGACATCGTCACTCGCGACTCCACCGGCAAAGCCATCAGCGCCGAGCTCAGCTTCGGCGTCGTCGACGAAGCAATCTACTCTCTCTATCCGGACTCCAGCGGCGACATCGTGCGCGCGCTCTATCCCGATCGCGACATCTATCCCGACGTCGAATCTTCCATCTCCTACTACTTCTCCGGCGACGCCGGCAACAAATCTCCCCTGCTCGCCGAACGCCACGCACGCTATCGTCCGCAACTGGCGCAGGTAAAACCCGGCAACGATTCTGTTCAACCCAAAATTCGCAAAGCCTTTCCGGACACAGCAACCTGGCAACCCACCGTGCATACCGACGCGCAGGGTCACGCCCGCGTCTCCCTCACCTTCCCAGACTCACTCACCACCTGGCGTGCCACTGTCCGCGCCATCTCACCGGACAGCAAAGCCGGCTCCATGGTGAATCGCGTCATCGTCCGCAAGAACATCATCGTTCGCATGGGCCAGCCACGCTTCCTCCGCAAAGGAGACATCGTCAGCATTCCCATCATCGTGCACAACTACCTCGCCGACGCCAAACAGGTGCAACTATCTCTCAACGCTACCGGCATCGACATCGTCAGTGGCACAACCCAACAAGTCACCGTCGCTGCTAAAGGTGAAGCCACCGCCATCTGGAAGCTGCGCGCATCAGCGATAGGCAACGCCGTCCTCACAGCGAAAGCCATCACCAACGAAGAGAGCGACGCTCTCGAAATCACACTCCCCATCAAACCCAGCGGCGTCGCGCAATCCATCACAGGCTCCGGCGTCCTCACCGACAGCAGCGAACGCACCGTCCCCCTCAACTTTCCGGCAAACACAGACCCCGTCACGCACTCCATCACCATCGAAGCAAGCCCATCCATCGCTGGCACACTCTTCAACGCTCTGGACTACCTCGTTACCTTCCCCTACGGCTGCACCGAGCAGACCATGTCCAGCTTCCTTCCCAACATCATCGTCGCGCAGGCCATGCAGCAGCTTCACCTCGAAGGCCACGTCGACCAGGCCGCCCTCAACACCAGAATCGCCGCCGGCCTCGAGCGCCTCCAGGACTATCGCCACGACGACGGCGGCTGGGGATGGTGGAAGGAAGACAGCAGCCAGGTCTTCATGACAGCCTACGTCGTCAGCGGACTCGCCCAGGCCTCGCAGGCCGGCTATCATCAGGCCGACCAGGTCAGCCGCCCCGGCATCGCCTTCCTGAAGCAAACCCTCGCAAAACATCCACGCATGCTCCCCGAGCTGCGAGCCTACGTCGTCTATGCCCTCGGCGAAGCCAACGAGATCGACAGGTCTCAACTCGACATCCTCTATAACCGCCGCAACGATCTCAGCTCTCAGGCCCTCGCTTTCACCGGCCTCGCCATGCTCCGTGCCAAAGACGCTCACGCGACAGAGATCACCACACTCCTCGAATCGAAGGCGCGTATACAGGGAGACCTCGCAAGCTGGCCCGCAGCAACCAACCCACTCCTCGACATCGACTACGACTCCAGCGCCGAGACCACCGCCTTCGCACTCAAACTAATCCTCCACGCCGATCCTCAAAGCCCTCTGCCCACTTCCGCCGCGCAATGGCTGGTCGCCAACCGCAACGAAGGCTACTGGTGGAGCTCCACGCAGCAAACCGCCTTCGTCATCTTCGGCCTCACCGACTACATCGCCGCATCGCACGAACTCACCGGCGAACCCGATGTCGAGGTCTTCATCAACGGCACCTCCACAGCAAAGCGCCACTTCACCCAGGCCGACACTCTCAGCGGAGCCTCCCTCCAGGTAACCATCGACAGCGCCCATCTGCAACCAACCCAAAACAACATCCGCATCGTCACGCACGGCGGCCGCATCTACTGGTCCACCCGGAGCAAGTACTTCTCCACCGACAAAAAGAGCTACCAGCAGGGCACCATGGCGCTCAACATCACCCGCGATTACTTCCGCCTCGTCCCGCAGCAAAAAGACGGCAACATCGTCTATCAGCTTCAGCCGCTTTCAGGCCCCGTCGAACAGGGAGACGTCCTCGCCGTCCATCTCGCCGTCGCCGGTTCGCAGCAAAAATATCTCCTCATCGAAGATCCCATCCCCGCAGGCACCGAGTTCATACAAAACGAAGAGAGCTACAACATCATCGGCCGTCCCAACACATGGGACTGGTGGTACACCCGCCGCGAGTTCCACGACGACCGCGCCGCCCTCTTCTCCACCGACTTCGCCAAACGCCACGAATCCTTCTACCTCCTCAAAGTCATCAACCCCGGCAGCTTCGCCATCAGCCCCGCCAGCGTGCAGCCCATGTATCAACCCGGCGTACAGGCCACAACCGACGAACTGCACCTCGACGTGAAGGAGGTCCAATAGATGTCCGGCATCTGGATAGCAGCTCTGCGACGCCTTCGCCCCCGCATCCTCCTCACCTTTGTCATCGGCAATGCCCTGCTCGCTCTGCTGGCCGCTGCCTGGCTGCAGATCCCCGACTCGCACCTCTGGCAACTCATCCTCTCCATCTTCTTTGCCTCTGCCATCGTCGGCGCCTTCCTCTGGCTTCAGAGCTCCACCCTCACCCACATTCGCCATCCCGAGCGTCCGTCTAACCCCTGGCTATCCTGCGCACTCGTCGCTCTCTGGCTTCTCTTCTTCCATGCGTGGACCCACATCATCACGCTCCTCTCCACCGGAGTCGAAGACCGCGCCAGCTACTGGAACTCACGTTTCAGCGCCCACCAGCGCACCTTCTTCACCCAGCCTCATCTGGCAGCGTGGCAGAACAATATCATCGCGATCCTCGCATGGTGGCTTATCCCCACGCTCCTCCTCCCCCTGCTCATCGAGAGCATAAGCAGCGGCCTTCACCACGATGTCCTGAAAACCGCTCTCAGCACACTCTCTCGCTGGCAGCTCTGGCTCTCCACCGCGGTCATCGCATGGATAGGCATCCACCTCACAGACGCGCTCGTCACCTGGCATCCCTCCTGGACTGTAAGAGGCGAACTCATCAGCGCCACGCTGCGTCTGGGTATCGCCTGTCTCGTCAATCTGTTCCTTCTCTGCCTCGTCATCGCCATCGCATCCGAGCTGCTATCGCGCACCCGAGCCCGCCGCGATCTCAGCCGGGACACCACCGCGTAACCAGCCGCGCACCGTCGTCATTCCCCTGCTCTGCACCAGCCGCCGCACCATCGCACCAGCGGCCTCATGCGCTCTCTGCGCCTCAGCAGGACTCGATGCGCGCAGCAACGCATCCTCTATCGTCTGCACTCGCATCACCCCCACCTCACGACGCCCATCTCCTCCCGTCAGAAACTCAACCATCCCCTCCCGCAGCCACAGCGGAGTATCCGCACGACACTCCTTCTCAATCAGCACATGCAGAAACTCATGCAGCAAAGCCTCCTCCACACGCTCATGACGCTCCACAACTCCAGGCGGCTGCAGACTGACCGTCTCACCTTTCGTCGACGCCAGCACCCACCCCGGCTCTCCTACCCCCTCACGAAAGAGCTCCGTCGTCGGATACGCCCTCACCTGCGGATGCACCTCTCCACGCGGCACAAACAAATCTTTCGCCCGCCGCAGAGCACCATCACCCACCCGTAGCAACTCAACACTCTGCACCTCACCGCCCGCAGTAAAGAGCGTCCACCCACTCCCATCTCTCCGAATCCATCCATCATCGGTCGCGCCAATGCGAACCACCGCCCCCGGAAAATAAAATCGCAGAATAGCCCGCGCATCCTTTCCCTGCGCCGCCATCGCATGGGCTCCCGCCTGGCACAGTCCCACTCCATGCCCATATCCCCTGCCATCGAAAGTAACTCGCCCCTGCGCATACCTCACGCTGTACCAATCGCTGCGCAGCTCATCCCATCCCATCGTGCGATTCACCGCAAAGCGAAACGTACTCGCCGGCAATTGCAACCGCCGTCCACCGGCACTGATCTCCACCAGCCTCACGCGTCCACTTGAGGTATGCTGCACCACACGCACATTCTCAATCGTCTCTCGCAAAGGCCACCCCTCCTCCGCCAGCGCACCACGCAACGCATCTCCACTCATCTCCGCATGCCACTGCGACGGCGTCTTCTGACAAAAAGCATCTGCATGAGCCACCAGCCACGGCAGCCGCGGACCACCCCACAACGCCGAAGCATCTTCGGTCATCCCGCCGCAGTGCTGCGTAAAATATCCAGGCACCCGCGCCTCGCCAAACCACAGCGTCTCACCCGCAGTCGCCCTCACCGCCTCCTCAACCTTCAGCGGCACAGCCCCCAGCCTCATCGCCTGGCAATGCGTACTGTCGCAGAAGTTATACCCCTCCGCTGCATGTCGTCGCAGGTTCGTCAGCGCAAAGCTCCGCACCACAATCGCCAAAGCCTTCAGCGACTCCTCCGGCTCATCGACCGCAGCCTCGCTCGCAAGCACGTCCATCACATAGCGTTCACTCGGCAGCGTCAACAACACGCGCAGCCCATCCCGCACAGCTCCCACGCGCCACTTCCCCGCAGCCATCGCCGGAGCCTCACCCGCTACCTCCACGCGAATCGTCCCATCCACCTGCAACACCGCCGTCGCCTTGCCATCGACAAGCAACGTCCCTCCAACAGCCTTCACCGTCACAGAATCCTTAAGCAACTCCGCAACACACGAAGCACACCGCCGCACCATCGCACCGCCTCCAGCAGGAGACACGCGCATCATCTCCACCGGATGAACCGTAAACAGTCTTACCGTCAGATCCGTAGCAGCATCCTTCGTCTGCGCGCAGCACACAGACGCCGTCACCAGCAGCGCCCACCACACAACCACCCGCCTCATTCCGCTCTGTCTTTCTCTACTTCGAGAATTCGCCGTGCCAGTCCTGCCGCATCAGCCCCACTCCCGCGCGGCACAAACACGACGAGGACCGCCATCGGCTTCCCCTTCGCCGACGCATACACGATCCCCGCAAACCATCCATGCGTCCACGCCTGTCCTGCCTCGCTTGCAGTCCCCGTCTTTCCCGCCAGCGAAACACCATCGACCGCAGCTTCGTGCGCCATGCCATAGCGAACCGAGCCCACAAGCCCCGCCTCCACCACACGCAACCCGCTCGTCTGCGGCGCTTCGCTCATCTGTACCGCCAGGCGGCGATACGCAGCGGCCAGCTCCTCCGCCGAAGTATGCACTCCAGCCAGCCCCAGCGTCAGCAGCACTCGTTCACTCCGCGAATCCGCTCTACCCCCAACCCGAAACCCATAACTCCGTAACGCATCGCTCAGAACAATCGGTGTCATATGATCGGCCAGTTGCGCAAACCATGTATTGCACGAATACGCCAACGCATCCTGCGCAGCGAAGACGGTCATCTCTCTCGGGTGCGTACACGCCAGGTTGCGTCCATCCAGCTTCAGCCCACCTCTGCAACTCACCGTGATCGTCGCCGTTACAATCCCCTTCTGCAGCGCAGCCGCCAGCAGAAACGGCTTCAACGTCGATCCCGGAAGAGCATTCGCAGATCCTCCGTAGCGCGCCAGCGTATTCCCCGTTGTCACATCCAGAACCACAGCGCTTGCCTGCGTGTTGCGCAGAGCTGCATCCACCGCCGCCTGCCCAGGCACCTGCGCCCCTGCCGCCACATGCAGAACGCATGCCGCCAGCACATTCCTGATTGTTCTTCGCAGTCGAAACAAACAAAGCACCCTGGCCGGTCTTGCCTGCACAATCGCCATGAGGCAACAGAATAGAGGATATGCCGTCTTCCGTCATCAACCATCACCTGCTTATCGAATGACCCGTCGCCACCAGGAAGACCGCCAACAAGCCACCACGAAACAACCACAAATCACCACGAAAAAGCACAAAAACACCATCGCAAAAGCGCTTCGTTTCGACCCAAAGCCGCGCACCGCACAGAAGAAAATCCCTGAAACTTCGTCCTTGCCCTTAGCTTCCTTCAGGTCTTTGCTGTCGTCCTGAGCGCAGCGAAGGACCCCGACAAAGCCCATTCCCCCCAACCGACAGTCTCAACACCTTTGCCGTTGCCCTCTAAACTCTGTCAAGCCCCCAAACCCACAAAACCCGTGCCAGACAAGGGAAATCACGTGGCGTAGTAGTTCCATCCCATCCGCTATACTGGATACAGAGGATAAAGAAAGCCCCGAAACCATCGGGGCTTTTTTATCTGCAAAAACAGCTAACTCCTTTAGAAAGAAGATTTTGCCCGTAACCCACCTCGAATGAATATTTTGCAGACACCGAAAAATGTAAATCAAAGAAAATAAGCAACTTATCCAGGGGTACCCCCAGGGGGGGGTACCCCTCCCGGAATCAGCTATTTTGCCTCAGTACGCGAGCCGGTCTGTTGCACCCCAGGAAAAACAACCTCTTCGGTAGAAGTATTTGTGGTCCCAAACTTCGGGTTGATGTAGTGCTCGATAAAAGCCAGCTGCTTCTCCCACGCATCCAGACGATGAGCCGGTTGCGCAAAGCCATGCAGTTCGCCTGGATAGGTAAAGTAGAAGACCGTCTTATGATGTTCCTTCAGCGCCTTCACGAAGAACGCGGAGTCCGCCGGAGGCACCTGAGGATCATTCTCTCCATGCATCACCAGCAACGGAGTCTTCACCTTATCGACCTGTAGCAGGACGTTTGCCCGCCGATAGACCTCAGGCTTCTCCGTCGGTGTACCGCCCATCTTCATCATCCAGCGAACGGCGGACGGAGGATTGGTTCTCTCGACAAACAGCTTCCTGTCGACAACGCCATACAGCTCGATAGCCGCGGCAAACAGGTCGGGATAATGCACCACCATATACGCCACCATCGTCCCACCATGGCTGCCTCCTCCAATGGCCAGTCGCGCCGGATCTGCCAGCCCGCGAGAAACCAGGTACTGCGCCCCCGTGGCAACGTCATCGACCTCACCGCCGTTCGAATCTTCCACATTGAGATTTCGAAAGACCTCGCCATAACCATTACTGCCGCGATAGTTAGGCTCAAGGACAACGTAACCGGCCTGCGCCAGATACTGCGCCCATCCATCCGCACGGAAGACATCCTGTCCTTCAGGACCACCATGAACCCAGACGATCGCAGGCAGATGCGCATCGGGCTTTGCGCCACGCGGCGTGTAGAGAATGCCGGCAATCTCTTTGCCATCCTTACTCTTCCAGGTCACCCGCTCGGGAACCTGCGAGCCGGCAAAGTTCTTCGGCGTCGTCTGTGTAAGATACTTCGGCGCCGATTGCCCCACCACATCGGCCACCAGAAGATCAGCCGTCTCAACCGGCGACTGATGGTGGAAGTAAATCCTGCTGCTGTCCGGAGCCCACTCCGGACCCGCACTCATCCCCGGCACCTCGAACTTCGCCAGAATATGCGGTTCCCCGCCATGCACCGGCATCACCCAGACGTTGGTACTCTCAAGCAGTCCGCGACTGGAGACAAACGCAAGGCTCTTACCATCAGGAGAAAAGATCGGATCTTCATCCTCGAAAGCGCCATCGGTGATCTGCTTCGGAGCTCCTCCCTTTGCTGGAATCAGATAGATGTGGTTCCATCCGGAGTTCTGCAGAACAGTAGCCAGCTCCTTTCCATCCGGCGACCACTCCGCATTACGAATCGACCAGCCACCGCCACGGTCGACCGGAGCCGTATACAAATCCACCGCTTCCCCCGACACCTGTCCCGCATGAGCGTCGAAATGAAGAATCTTCAGCTTCCCGCTAAAATATTCACGCGCTCGTTCTACATAAACAATCTGCTCACCATCAGGCGACCATCTTCCATCGGAAGCTTCTTCCTTCGCCGAAGTCAGGAAGCTGGTCACATTGCCATCTTCGCTGACCACCATCAGACCGTTCGTCCCTCTCCGCCCACTCTCAAAGAGTATCCAGCGCCCCTTCGGCGACCACACCGGAGCACGATCCGTCGCCTGACGAGGATCACCTGCACCTGCCGGCGCGTTAGTCAGACGACGCGGATTTCCCCCTGCCGCAGCAACTACCCAGATACTTCCCTGGCTGACGAAAGCCAGCTCCTTCCCGTCAGGAGACCATGCAACACCGCTCTTCCCTCCCATCGTACTGGTCACCGGAACAGGCCAGCCACCATCAGCAGACATTAACACGATCTGTCCATTGCGCGTGAAAGCGATAGTTTTACCGTCAGGGGAAAGTGCGCTCTCACCAATCGGTTCGACCGAAAGCAGATCCTGCAGGGTCAGATGCCCGGCACTCTGCGCATAGCCGGCAGCCCCGGCGATGCAGGAGAAGAATACAGCGGCAGCAGAAACACGGAGCAGATAGCGGCAGAGAGAATGCATGTGTTTACTCCTTCGTTGTCTTGGGTAAATCAAAAAGAACGGGAGGGAGCACTCAGGCCAACCCTCCCCCGCTTGAGTTAGAAATGCAGCTTCAGGCCGAACTGTATCTGACGCGATTGTGTTTGTCCCAGGGCACGGGTTGAAAGCGACTGACCGAACTGCGAACTGGCAATGCTGGAAGTAAGATTGCTGAAGTTTGTGTGGTTCAGGACATTGAAGAAGTCTGCGGTGAACCGCATATTCACCTTCTCTGTCAGGTTCGTTTGTTTATTGAGCTGCAGATCCCAGTTGAAGATGCCGGGATTACGAAGATAGCCGCGGTGCATACGTGCCAACGGATCGACGATACCGTCGCCGGCTCCGAACGGGCATCCCGCTCCACAGGCTGCGAAGTAATTCACAACCGGAGCCGTACCGGAGAAGTTCTTGGTTAGTATTCCATTGCGGTTTGCCACAGGACCCGTCACAACGACGCGGTCTGTAGTGTCTCCATCGCGGTTTGCGTCTGTACCCGTCGTCGGAATGAACGGCACCCCGGTCTGCGTGTCAAAGATAGAGGCAAGTCCCCATCCGCCGATTGCATGATCGGTCGCCGATCCCACGTCACTAAGGACCATGCTGTTATGTCCGAAGGGCAAATGGTACGTCACACTCGACGCAAAGCGCTGCCGTACATCGAATGAAGAGTCTCCATAGTTGGTCTTGATGTTTGCGTACTTAACATATTTCGTCAGAAAGATCGTCTGGGCCTGAGCCTGCGTGAGCGACGTATTCCCTTCCGCGCACTGTACGGCTGCCGTCAACTTCGCAGCCGTAGCTGCATTAGCAGCTTGTGCCGCGGTGCAGCTACTTCCGGTTGCCATGTACGGAGCGACCAGATTCTCCAGTGTTGCCGCGGGCGTCGCAGAATCCGTGCTTCCTGACACGTCGTCCGAGAGTACGTCGTGGCTATGGCTCCATCCGTAAGAAGCTTCGAGCCCAACACCGCTATGCATCTGACGGCGGATGTTTACCAGCAGCGCGTTATAGTTCGATACCCCGTTCGACTGATGGTAGGTCATAGCGCTGAACATAGGCCGAATAATATTGTTGCTGATATCCGCAGCCGTTCGGACCACAGTGCCCTGATTCGATGGACGGAAGGCGTCAGCGAACGATGTGCCGAAGTTCGGACGGGTCGTCGTAAGCAGATGCTGTGCGACCGCACCCACATAAGAGATCGTCAGCGCCGTGCTGGAATCGAGCTGCTGCGAAATGGCCAGGTTGTAGTGCTGCGTAACCGGATTCTTTAGATTTGGGTCGATATTCGTTAGCGTGTACGACTGCGTCGTGCTCACAACTGCCTGAGCAATCGCGCCGGTGTAGTCTCCCGTTGAGATCGTCGTGCTCAGCGTCTGAGGCGGATTGAATCTGGCATTGCCATAGATATTGCCAAAGATGCGGTCGTAGAAATAGCCGTATCCGCCGCGAACCACAGTTCGCCCTGTACCCAGGACGTCCAGTGCAAACCCGATGCGCGGGCTAAAATCGTGAAACTGCGAGCAGTAGTTGCCGATACCGTAACTTGCCGGATTGATCGCAGCAACATTGGACAACGTGCTGTCGAAAGGCAGCGATTTGCAGGCCTCGGGATTACCGTTGGCATCTACGATGTAGGCATTAGAGAGAAGATTATTTCTCTCTGTAAACGGGTTGAAGATTTCGTAGCGCAGGCCGGCATCGAGCGTCAGCCTTTTGGTCGCACGATAGCTATCCTGCACGAAGTAACCCTGCTCCCAGAGGCGGTACTGACGAAATGACGGAGCGATATAGAAGGACTGGGACTGCGAGCTGAGGGCAAGGTTATTGATGTTAGTGAAGTTTTGCTGCGCGGAAGCCTGGGTAGCTGTCAACGTACTGGTCGCAGCTGCAGTCGTTGTGTCGAGAACGCTGATGCTCGGACGAATGGTGCTGCTGAAAGTTGTATTGTCCCAGACGCGACTCAACTGCGCGCCAAACTTGATCTCGTGCTTGCCACGCTGCCAGGAGGCCGCATCCTGATAAGTCCACACAACGGGAATTCTGTTCTGCGGGTAGTTATTCGCGATGCCGATCGTGTTGAAGCGGGCTGACGCCAGTGCCAGCGTCGGAAAACCATTCGGATCGCCGACGTTAGCCGAGTAATTCGTTCCTGCATTCGGGCCTGCAGTCCGATTCGCGCCCGCCGCGAGATCTGCTGCGGTAGGATCTTCGTTGGGATATTCGTTGGGCGTACGCTGGAAGCTGAAGCGCGCCGTATTCAAAAGGTTGGCTGTGAAGACGTGATTGTCCTGCACCACGATGTGGCTGGGGCGAGACGTATTGCCGACGCCGAAGTCAGGAAGATTGCCCCCGTTTTTAGCGGCCGCCGGCACTGCGTCGACCAGGCTATAGGTAGCGAACATGCTGTTCTTTTCAGAGACCTTTTGATCGAGACGCACGAAGCCTGTGTCGGAGTCCAGGTTATTCGCAATATTTCGGTTGATCGTAGTCGACCACGTTGTCGTGTCTGTCGCGAGAAACGGGACAGGGCCGTTGACGGAAGGATACGCAGCCGAGAACAATGCCTGTGAAAGCGGGTTGGTTAGAGCAGCAATGAACTGTGCCGTAGGAATTGGCACCTGAGCGGCAGTTGTGGAGCGCTGCCGAAAACCTTCGTAGGCAACGGAGTAAAACGTCCGGTCCCGGAAGATGCGTCCACCTGCCCAGAATCCGAACTGGTTCTGTTTGAAAGGTGACTTGAAGCCAACCGGATTAAAGAAGTTGCGCGTGTTGAGAACTGAATTTCTTATGTATTCCCATGCTGATGCATGAAAGCTGTTATCTCCGGATTTCGTGACCACGTTAATCACACTGCCGGAGCTGCGACCGAACTCAGCCGACGCGTTGCTCGTAATAACGCTGAACTCAGCGATTGCATCCAGCGGAACGGAGCTTGTCGCGCTTCCATTGTTCCCCGCCGCGCCCGACGGCACACGAGGATCGTTCGCATCCCCTCCATCGATCAGATAGTTGTTGTCGGTCGGCCGTGCACCGCCAGAGTTAACGGTAGAACCCTGACCTGTGCCGCTCGCAGTGCGGTTAGCACCAGGAGCCAGAAATGTAAGGTTTTGAAAATCACGTCCGTTGAGTGGCAGCTCGCGGATCTTTGCTCCATCGATCAGCGTTCCCACGCTCGTCTGTTGCGAGACGATGCTGGTCTGGTCGGCCTGCACTTCGACGATCTGATTTACCTCGCCGGCGGCAAGCATCACGTTCAGTTCACGAATCTCATTCAGCACAAACGTGACCTGTGCAAAGCGCTTCTCCTGAAACCCAGGCGCCATTACCGTCAGCGTATAGATACCGGGATCGATGTCGCGGAAGGAATACAAGCCCCCGGACGTTGCCTTCTGTGTACGCACGGCGTCGGTCCCGGGGGATTTGAGGGTAAGCTCCGCCCCGGGAATGACCGCACCGGAAAGGTCGGTCACCGCACCTCTCAGTCCGCCACCAATGGCTGCCTGAGACCAGACCTGCCGTACACCGCCCAGAAGAAGGATGAAACTCAGAAGAAAATAAATTGCGTTCAATCGAGTTATCCGCAGATTTGGCATAGCTGACTCCTGAAGAGATTTGTGGTGCGAGGAAATCAATATCAACAAAGGAACGACGTGGAAATTGCGGTCTGGTGGTCTTCCATTAAGACACTTCATTGCCTGATTGCTTACTCGAATGACTCAGAGCAACCAAAAGCTCCCATCTCATTCGTCCCCTTTGTGACCTGAATGATTGGCCTCTGAAACATTAAGCCGCGCAGACGCTCCGCCAAGAGACACGCCTCTGGAGCTGGAGTAGAGCAGAGCGTTATAAAACAGCTTGTACGTCACCTCAGACTGACCGCGATACTGAGGACGGAAGCCGAACAGAATAATTCTCCCTTCGCCCTGTTTCTTCTCCACCAGCGCCGAAGCCCCATTCAGATATTTGCCACCGAGCAGCCAACCACTCAGCAAAGCGTTATCGCTCTCATAGTGGGCGATGGACTTTGTCTCGCCCTCAGCTTTGAATGCAGGGCTAAGTTCAAAGAAGATCGGCACTGTGGGCTTCGAACCAAATCCAATCGGACTATCGGTATCGACGCTGACCTGCAGGATCGAACCAGGAACATAGAAGTCTTTATTCGCAACACCGCTCAGTACATCGGGTATGCTGCCTGCATTCTTATTCGCATACAACGACGAAGCCTTGTTCAGCGCGACGACCGTCCCGCCAGACTCGACAAACTCTTTTAGCTTTGCCGCCCCCTCATCGCCCAGACCTCCGCGATACTCCGGCGGCGTCTGCGGCTCATCTGCATCCTGACGACGGCCTCCGCCTGCGCCATGCAGAATTGCATTCGCCGGCTCATCCGGAAAGATGATTACATCGAAGCGGCTCTTCAACTCCCCCTTACGGACATCTGCATCGACCAGCCTCGTATAAGGAATCCCGTTCGTATCGAAGATCCACCTCGTCCAGCCTTCATCCATAGACGGAACCCAGCTCTGATAAAGCGCGATCCTCGGCAGCTTCACCTCCAGCGCGGTTCCAGTCACATGCTCTGGAGCAGGCTTGATATCGACTGGAAACTTCTTCACGATCGTCGCGAGTTTTGCGTCCACGCCCGGCGCACTCGGGACATAAATCGTTCCCTTCGCAAAGCTTCCGGATGTCAAACGATAGACGCGCACATTCTCTTTCAGCAGCGCAAAGAGCACATAGTAGTCGTTGTTTGCATCGTCTGCGAGTAGATAGCCAGAGGCCGAACTCTGCAGATGTCCCACAACCTTCGCCTCTGTAACAGGAATGCCCGGCGTGGAAAATTTGTCCTGCACCGCAGTTGCCTCGACACCAAACAGAAGCGGCAGAGTCTGCGCAGTCACATCATAGGGCCGTTGCAGTGGCCCTCCCGGATACTCCGGAATATTCGGATAATGCTGCACTTCGAGAAGTGTCTTCGCGAACGAACCATAAGGCTGGCCTAATGGAACAATGTAGCTTCCGCTGCTGTAATGGTGTCCGCCAGCATCGAAGTCCGCAGTAGCCTGCTGAACTTCAACCGCACCGGTGCGCAGAATGTTTACCAGACGCGCCGCTGCGGCAGGATCTGTCTGCTCCGCAGGAATGACGTAGGCATAGGGGCCGCCATACTTCTGCTCCACCGCATGCTTACTTATCTGGTAGAAGTCGTTCAGATAATGCTCGCGATTATTGGCTGCATTGCGCGCAATAGAAAAGAAAGCATCCGTCTGATACGCAACGATATCGCCCAGCCGCCAGGTCCCTCCCTTCCACGGATCAGGAAAATTCCACGCTGCGACCTTGGCGTCATAGCCGATGCCGCGATCCAGCTTCTCAAAAGGAATCTCTTTGGGCGAAGCGATATTCACGCTCGCCGACTCCGTAAGAACCCGTAGCCCACCGTGATAAGCCACATAGTGTCTCGCCGGCGACCACATGTCGTACACCCCATGAATCAAAACTCCCTGCTTGCCGGTCTCCGAGATCTCCAGAGCAGTCTGTGTTCCCAATGCATTCATCGAAGAAACAAGCAGCGGGTCGATGTTTGGGTCAATCGGATCCACCCAGGGAGGAAGATAAATGCGAGGCCCATAGGCTCCCATCTGATGAATGTCATAGAGAATCTGCGGACGCCAGACGTTCAGCACTTTATTCACCGTCAGCTGCGTCTCCACCTGAGTAAAGGCATACCAGTCACGGTTGTCATCATGCCCTGTGTAGTGGTGCCAGAGCACAACGGGACTGTTGCCTTCGTACGGCGTGCCAAGGTACTTCTTATACCAGTCGACAACCAGCTGCTGCCCATCCGGATTCAGCGAGGGCACCATTACGATGATGACGTTATGCAGAATGGATTGCGCCTCGGGTCCCGTTCCTGTAGCAAGAAGATAGGCAAAATCAGCGCAACTCTGCGAACTCGCAATCTCGCTCGAATGGATGTTGCATGTCACTACCAGGATGGTCTTGCCTCGCGCAATAAGTTGTTTCGCCTGTTCCGGTGAGGTGACGCGTGGGTCCGCGAGCTGAGCCTGTATCTTCCGATACTCGTCAAGATGCGCCATGTTTTCAACCGCGGAGATCGTAACCGTCACAAAGGGCCGGCCCTCGGTCGTCCTCCCAATCTCCTCATATCGCACCCGTCCGGACTCACCTGCCAGCTTCTTGTAATAGGCCGTAAGTTGCGTCCAGTCTGCCAGTTTCTTATCGGCTCCCAGTCTGAAGCCAAAGGCCTCCTCGGGCGACGTAATGTGCTGTTGCGCCGAAGCGAAGCCAGCTGAAATCAGTACGATAAGTAGCGCGACGAACTTTCTCATGAATTCCTCAAATCCTGTTTGAAGTAACTGCGATGCAGCTCTGCGGACTACGGAGAAACGTAGGATGCTGGTTCAAAAGTGATTGCATGCAGTCTGCCGATGCCGAGACGACAGTGCCGGTTCACAAAAGAAGCCAGAAACGAAGTAGCGAACGAGAAGCTGGACTACCAGTTTTTTGAGTTGTAGATCAGGTGATTGCGGTCAAGATATCACATATCAGAAAAACATCCACACCTTTTTTCAGGATATTTTTACGTGCCATTATTCTGTCCTTTATGAACTCACAGGGCCCATAGAGTCCTAAACCTCAATGCCTTCTGTAAAACTACGTAGAAGGGAAAAGCGCATCGCGAATAATGCGCATGTGCTTGTGCAGCTCTGGATTGTTGGGGGGATGTGCGAAGAGAGACTAGCTACAACAACAACGATTCGACATGAGGCAAAATGAAGCGAATTGGAAGATGCTCTTCATGTAGATTGCAGTGTACACGATGAGCTTCGAC
>Ga0302310_10001986_pt1 | contig 16788 bp, 8 predicted proteins | sample III_Palsa_N1_2_FD_200451 | JGI IMG/M metagenome (GOLD analysis project Ga0302310, IMG submission 200451) | Peat permafrost microbial communities from Stordalen Mire near Abisko, Sweden - III_Palsa_N1_2 | ecosystem: Environmental > Terrestrial > Soil > Palsa > Peat permafrost | place: Sweden...
ATTAACCGCTCTCCCCGGCGGGGTGAGCCGGCCCACTGGGACTCCGACGCGAAGGATCCGCAACATCACGTCTTTGGATTGATCGCCTATCTGCCCAATCTCGCAGGGGATGGCGATGCGCTCATACTGGAAGGCACATCAATGGCCGGCAATGAAGGTGCGCGCGATTTCGTGTTGGACGATTCGCAACTCCTCCCTTTCCTGAAGCAGATTCAGAATCCTGACGGCAGCGTTCCGCACTTCGAACTGTTGTTAGGTACGCAAGACATGAGTTCGAGCGCCATCCGTAGTACCTCACTGGCGTGGCGAATCATGAATTGAGACTTGTCTTTCCAATGCGATCAAATCGTCCAATCTGATTCAGTTGACTATGCCTATTGGTTGATGCAACCGAATTCGTAGCGGTCAGAGCTTTCAAGAGCCATTCAAGCCACCAGGATCAACGACACTGACACGACTCCCGGCCCCGTAATCTCGGATGGCCTGCGTACAGCGAGAGAAGGACGACTACGGCGTTGCGGTTGCTGGGAGCTGTGCCGGCAGACTTGGTGATACCAGGCAGCTTGCCTTGCGCCCAACGAACGTGCATGACCCCATGATCGCGTCGTCGACTGAGAACGCCGTTCCCACCCAGCCATCCTTGGTGCGATCCATCATCATGTAGCCATAGCGCTGAATCTGGAAGATGTTTGCAGTCTTGTTGTCGATGGCCTCGGTACGGATGGTGGGCCCCGCAACCGCAATGTCAGGGTTATCTCCGCCGTTTCCAACGATCAGTTGCACCGGCCGCGCTGGCCCGAACGACAGGGTCGAAAATAGATGGACATGCCCTGCGACGACCATATCGGTCCCTGCCAGCTTGCGGCTGTCGGAGGCCACCTGCTCCGTAACATTCGAAGGAAAATCGACGGCGTTGAAGCCCGGCAGCATGGGAGCCATTCCTTCCGTCTCCGTCGCAGCCTCCTTGCCAGGCCGAGGCTTACCCACGATTTTTGGATCAAGCCCCCAAATGGGTCGATGGGTCAGAATCCAGCCGTGGCCGGTCTCGGTGGCCGCGCCCAACTGGTCCAACTGTTTGGTCCACAGCGCAACCAGATTTGCCGGAGCCGTCACATCTTCTGTATCCGCGGAATCCATGACGTTCAGCGTCAGGCCGTCGATGCGCACTGTAAACGGCGGAGCGGTAATGTTGTCCTCGCATCGCTCTGGCATTGGCGCGGCATCGAGGAAGCGGAACCATCCGTCCGCTCCTCGCCCGCACTGTTCGTGATTGCCGCGAACGAATATCCACGGCGCCGCAGTCAGAAGCGGAGCCACTGGTGAAAAAAGATCGGCATCCCAGGCCGGCCAAGCGTCGCCGTGCGGGCTGCCGGAGCACCCTGAAGCCTCCGGCGGACAGGGCGATTCGCGATAGTAGTAGTCGCCGACGTGAATCACCAGATCGGGATGCTTCGCGGCGGCTCGCGCGGTCACAAGCGAAAACGGCCAGCGCCTTACATCGTTGCAATCTTGTACGAGCGGGCCTTTAAGTCGGCAGCCGGTGTCGCCAAGGATGATGATGCGCTGTAACCTCACCGGCATTGTCGTGAGCGTGATGCCGCCGACCGCAACGTGCCCTGCGTCGGCTGGCGTCGTCGCCTGGCAGGTCGTCACCGGGAATGCGGCGCTCGCCACCTGTCGAACGGTCAGATGCAGCGGACGTCCATCCGCCTCGGCCGTCGGACAGGTCTTGGCCGAGGTAATTACCCGCAGCATGGTATGGCCTGCAGGCTGCGGATCGGGCGCGGTGTTCTCATCACCCACCAGCTCCGTCCAAGCCGAGAGCACCGGCTTCTGCGGCTTGGGGGATGTCGACTGAGCAGCCGAGAAGGCACAAGAGAGCGAGACGATGGCGGCTGCAATCAAGGTCGAAGAAACGAAGGGTCGCATGAACTCTCTCCTTGGAATAAGGCTAATTCTTCTGCATCGGGAACACGTCGTTGCGGTCCATCGCACGATCCGCAACCTTCTGAAAATCATTCCACGCACAGCGATCTCCAGTGGCCGCGCATCCCGGCAGAGTCAGAGTCTCACGAGCAGGAGGCGCAGCCCGTGTCAACTCTGGCATCTTACGCAGTTGCTGCAGCGTCTGCATCGCGACCGTTACGCGAACCGTGTACACGCCATGCTCATCCTGCCACAACTCAAGCGCCAACTCCGCACCGGGCGGCGTATCGTCATGGCGACCATCTAAATCCCAATGAACGCCGAGCAGCGCGGCGATACCGGCAAGGTTGGTGTCATGGCCCACCAGCATAACGAGCTTGCTGTCGACGGGCCCAATTGCATCCGCAATCGGCCTGTCTTCTACATGCTGTTCCAACGTCTTCTCAATGTGAAACAGCATATTCGATGCTTCAATCTTGGCGAGCGCCGGTGTGCGGTGCATCAGGTCGAAGTAGTCCGAATGCAGCGTCAGTAGCTTGCCTAGTTCAGCCGCGTCAACCTTGCCCCAGCCAACATGCTCCATCGGCATACCATCGGCATACTCCAATAGAAAATCTTCCGCGAAACTCGACGCCTGCGCCAGCGGCCCCTGCAGATCGACAGTGTGATCGCCGTTGCCGCGAACCGCGACTATCGGCCCCGAGATAAGCGGCATCTTCGGCATGTGAGCCGACGCACATACGGCCCTGAGTGAGCAACCCAGCAGCAGATGGTTAACCTCTTCAATCAACTGTCCCTGACGTGCGTCCGCCGGCTGCTTCATACGTGCATTCAGCTCCGCAAACGCGGCGTCTGCCTCGGCCGGCTTCACCCCATTCGCCGCCGGATGAAAGAGCGGATCGTTCTCGCCCTCGGCGTGTCCATGCACCGGCAGCATGCAGTCTGGAAACAATCCCTCGGCCAGCGCCTGTCCACTCTCGATAGTGCGTTGGTCCGAATCGGCCCAGATATAGGTCGCTGCGGCGTCCGCGCAACCGCGCTCGGCAAAGAGGCCCTCCCGGGCAAGCGACCCGCGGTCGAAGCCGCCGAACTGCTTCATCAACTGGTGTCCGCGCACCGTCAAGTTCCCCGGCGGTACGCTCCACTTCGGCCACGGAATCGCCGAGTAGCTATCCAGCCGCGCCTGGGTCCACGTCGGCGAGCGAAGGCCATGGCGGCTCAGAATTACCACCATCTTCAATTGAGGCTTTGGACCGGCGCTCTTCGCCTGCGCTGCACACGGCACCGCGCACAGCGAAACGGCAAGCAGCGCTTTCGTACAAATCTTCGACAAGGTTCTTCTCCTAAAAGATCAGCTTGATCGCGCCCTGAAGTTCGCGTGCAGGATAGGCCGTCGTGATCTGGCCGTAGGTCGATCCGACGTCGTTCGCGTTGGTGTCGGAAGGTGCCTGGAAGTTGGCCCGGTTGACCGTGTTGAAGGAGTCGACGCGCAGCTCCAGCGCACTAGCTTCAGACCAGAGGACAAAGCGCTTGTGCAGGCTCATGTCGACCGTGTCGTAGTTCGGCGAGCGCACGATGTTGCGAGCCGCGTTGCCGAAGGGCGAGTTGCCGGTGGGAATCTGAACTGACGCAGGGTTGAGGTACTGCACATACGTCGATGTCTTGACATGCTGGCCTGCGGGCAGCGTCGGATTGCCGATGATGTTGGGGCGGTAGTACGCGGAGAGGTCGGTGTTATCGACCAGTTGCCCGGCAATCAGCGGGGTGTAGACAATGTTTGCCGGCAGACCCGTGTTGTAGACGTTGATGACGCTGGTCTGCCATCCGCCCGCGAGCAGTTGCAGCAGGTAGGGCGCGCTGGAGCCGAACTTGCGGCCGCGGCCGTAGGGCAGGTCGTACGTAATAGCGAGTGTCTCGTTGATCGGCTGATCGTAAGCCGACCGACCGCGATCTCCGCCAATGTTGTACAGGTTCACGTACTCGGTGTCGCCGGCGCCGTCTTCGAGGTGGCCGGAGGCGTCGTCCATGCCGTGCGACCAGGTGAACGCATTGACGACATACAGGCCGGCAGAGTAACGCTTCTCGAGCTTGGTCTGCAGCGAGTTGTAGTTCGAGTTGCCGGCGTTGATCGCCATCGATACGTCGCCACAGCATAGGGAGGTGTTGAGGGGACGCCGCGCCTGCACGGAGAGACAGCCGGTCGTGACCGTGCCGTTGCAGGTCGCCGTTACAGGGTTGATCGCCGCCTGGTTGTAGTCGGCCAGCAGGAGCTCGTGGACGCCGGTGTTGCCTACGTAGCCGACACTGAAGGTCAGGTTTTTCGCCAGTTCGCGCTGCACGTTCAGTTGGAAGCTCTGCACGTAGGTGGTCGGCGTATGGGTGGGGACGTAGGTTGGATTGTTGTTCAGCAAGTTATAAGGAAGGGCGGCAGGCGGGGAGATCAGAGTGTTCGGATAGCCCTGCTGGGTGGAGACGAAGCAGGTTCCGATGTCCGAGGCCGGCAGCGGTGTGGTTCCGGTGCACAGGGCTTCGGGAGCAGTCTTGGCGGCGGGTGCGCTTTGCGTGACGATGGTGTCGATGGAGACGGGCAGGTTGCCGGATAGCTCATTGCCGCCAGCGACGCGGTTGAACTGCTGGAAGCTGATGCCGAAGCCGCCGCGAATGACTGTCCGGGGATCGGCGCTGTAGGAGAAGCCGAAGCGTGGCCCGAAGTTGAGGCGATTGGGGTTGACCAGCGCGCGGTTGTAGAGCGACCCGGGCGATGCGAGGATGAGGTTTTGGGTGGCGGGATTGAAGTTCGATAGCTCGTTGTTCTGCTCCCAGGTCGGGGTTCCGAACTCGTAACGCAGACCCATGTTGAGGGTCAGGTTGGGCAGCGCACGCCAGTCGTCCTGGGCGTAGGCGGCGTGTTCGCGCAGCTCTTCGGTGATGACCGTCTGGTTGCCCAGCTCATACTGGGAGCGTGCGCCGAAGGCGAAGTCGGCGAGCGCCCACGCCTGTTTGTAGGCAGGATCGGCGGCACCCGACGCGAGGTTGAGCGCCTTCTTGCTGCCTTCCGTATAGAGGCCCTTGTAGGTATCGGTGCCGAACTGCGGGTGGGTGTTGCTGACCACGATCGAGACGTGCTGGTACTCGTAGCCGAACTTCAGGCTGTGTTTGCCGTGCAGCAACGAATAGTTCACCTTGGGATCGATGGCGAACGGATTGACCGAGGTAGGCGTGCTGGGCGAGCGACCCCAGGTCGGCGCGAAGCCGGTAACACTTTGCGTGTTCAAACCGCCGGAGATCGTGGGATCGGTGGGCGCATTGGGGATGCCGGCATCGACCAGGATGTTGTCGCCGCCAAGGTTGAACGGCTTGCGATTGGCCTGGCTCCAGGTGAGACCGAGGCGAACATCGAGCGCCGACGTTGGGGTCAGCACCAGGGTGTAACCCGCGGCGATCTGCTGGTTCGCCTGGTAGGTATTGCCGTTCGATTTGCCATAGTTCGGCGCGGGGATCGGAGAGGGATCGACGACATTCGCGGCACGGCTGCTGTAGCGGACGAAGAAGGACTGTTTTTCACTGATGGACCAGTCGAATCGGCCGTCTCCTTTGTTGGAGTTCAGCGTCGCCGCCGGATTGCTGGTGTAGTTGCTGGACGCGACGGCGGTTCCGGACTGATTCGCCACGTTCATGAAGTTCGTGAGAACGATCTTCGCGAGTGGATTCAGATTGGCCGGGGTGATGACGCCGCCGGGGATGGGAGTCGAGGCCGCGTAGGTGCTGGTGAACGGATTCACCAGCGGAATGACATTGCCGACCGAGTCGCGGAACGGCGTAGTTCCGCTGAGCAGCGCGGTAAGTTGCTCCGCGGTGGGCACGGTTGCGGTAAGCGGCGCGTGCTGCAAGCGGCGCACGGCTTCGAAGTCGGCGAAGAAGAAGGTCTTGCCAGTGCGGGTAAGGAAGTGCAGCGGCAGCGGGCCACCGAAGACTCCCCCAAACTGATTCTGCTGCGGTCCGGGAACCGATCCAGCCGTAAGCGGGAACGGCCCGACGGCGTTGGCTGCGGGGTTGCGGATGTAATCCCACACTGCGCCGTGGAACTGCGACGTGCCGGACTTGGTGGAGGCATTGACGACTGCACCGCTGGCCTTGCCGTACTCCGCGCTGTAGTTGTCGGTGGTCACGCGGAACTCGTTGACCGCGTCCAGAACCGGCTGAATCGCCTGGTTGGAGAAGCCCTGGTTGTCGACGCCGTAGCTGTTGTTGTCGAGGCCGTCCAGGATGAAGTTATTCCACGAGCTGCGCAGGCCGTTGACGTTATACGACGCATCGCGACTGGTGGTGCTCTCATTCTCCACGGTGGAAACGTGGACGCCTGGCGCGAGCTTGGCCAGATCGGCATACTCGCGGCCATTCAGTGGCAGGTTGTTGACTTCGCGCGGCTGAACCGTAAAGCCATTGTCGCTGGTGTCAGTCTCCAGTTGCGCCGCTACATCGGTCACGGTGACTGTCTCTGACGTTCCGAGTTGCAGCTTCTGGTCCACCCGCTGCCGTGCGCCGACCGCCACGCTGAAGCTTGTCGATTCGGATTTGAAGTTTGCTGCCGCAGTCGTCAGCATGTAGTCCCCCGGCAACACCCCGGTGAACTCATACTGCCCGCTTTGGTTTGCGGTCCGCTCGGCAATGAGGCCAGTTGCCAGATTTTTCAGGGTGATCTTGCTTCCCGGCACGGCTCCTCCGGTACTGTCGAAAACTGTGCCCAGCACTGCGCCAGTGTCGTACTGCGCGGACGCGACGGTTGCGACGAAGACAGCAGATAATAATAGAACCGTAAGCCTCAGTAAGCGCATGGCACCCTCCGGGGGCAGGCTCAAGACGCTGTGGAACGTCTGGAGCGCAAGAATCTTGAATGGTGTGCCAATCATCCAGCCGAGCCGTGAACACTCTGTAACGCTTCTGTAAAAAAGTCCTGAGATAGAAACTTGCTTCGCATTCACGGCGCCGTAACAATTGGCCGATAGCCTGTGAGAACGTAGACCAATCTCCAATCACCGTATGAAAGCTCTAGCCAATCTCCGCATTCTTGTCATCGAAGACGATCCACGGATGCTTGAGCTACTTCGTATTGGCCTCCTCGAACGAGGCCATTCGGTGTATACCGCCCTTACTGCCGGGGAAGGCCGTCGATTGATCGACGAAGCCTCCTTGGACGTGATCGTCCTCGACATCGGCCTTCCCGATTGCAGCGGATACACCGTCGCCCGGCATCTACGCGAGCGGCCCAACCGCCCTGCGATCGTCATGCTCACCGCACTCGGCGAGGAGGATCATGTCGTCCGAGGCCTGGACGAGGGTGCCGACGATTACATCGCCAAGCCTTTCTCGTTCCCTGAGCTGGCCGCGCGCATCAGCTCAGCCGTCCGCCGCAGCCGCATAGCCGCGGACGGTTATTTCGTATTCGGCCCGTATCAACTCGATATCTCCAAGCGACGCCTCCGCTGCAACCATTCTGAAGTCCACCTCACCCGGAGCGAATACCTGCTGCTCCGCGCTCTCGCTCTAAACCGCGGTGAGATTGTCTCGCGACGAGTGTTGATGCAGGCAGTCTGGGGACCCGCCGTTACCAGTCATGGCGCGCTCGATACCCTGGTCAACACGCTGCGCGAGAAGCTCAACGAAGAACAACCTGAGCTGATTTCGACCATTCGAGGCTCCGGTTATTCGCTCGTCGAAGACAGCCAACTGCCGAAGCGAAACCCTCGTGCCCAGGAGAGAGGCGCCTTATGATTCGGCACCTGTCCATTCGCGTCCGGCTCACGCTCTGGTACTCCCTCGTCTTCGCCACCGCGCTGTTCTGCATCGGCCTCGCGAGCCTCTGGATGGTCCATCGCGCTGTCACCCAGCTTGAGAACAATGAGCTGCAGCAGCGTGTCCGCAGCGTGAGGCGTTTTCTCGAAGCTCGCCCTGCCGGTGAGTCTGAGACGCAACTCCAGGAGTCCATCGCTGCCGCCTATGATGTCAGCCACGGCAACAAATGGCTCCAGGTGATCGACGAGCATGGTAAGTGGCTGTACCGCTCGCCCCACGTCGCCGCTGTCTATCCGGACCTTGCGCTCCCGCAGCAGGCCAACCCGGCGGGCTCTTACTTCAGCTACACCGCCGACTCCATTCACGTTCGCGGACTCATCGAGCCAGTCGCGGTTCGAGGCATTCATTACAATGTGCAGACCGGCCTCACGCTCGACAAGAGCCTCGGCATCCTGTCGAGCTTTCGCCTCCAGCTCTCGTTGTTGACGACGCTCGGCCTTGTTGTCTCCTCGCTGGCCGGCTACTTCATGAGTCGCAAGGCGCTCTCGCCCATCGCCGCGATTGCGGCTGAAGCCCAACGCATCAACGACACGAACCTCAATCTCCGCCTTCCCGAACCGCAGACTCGCGACGAGCTTGCCGCGCTGTCCGTCACCCTGAACCAGATGCTTGCTCGCATTGAGGCCGGGTACCAAAGCGTGCGTTCCTTCACGGCCAGCGCTGCTCATGAACTCCGGTCTCCCGTAGCCTTGCTGCGTGCCGAGACCGAGGTCGCCCTCACCTTCCCGCGTAACGCCGCCTACTACCGCGAGACCTGCGAGCACGTCTTCCACAATTCCCTTCAGATGTCACGCCTGATCGATCAACTGCTTGCGCTCGCCCGCATGGATGCAAGCGTCGAGGTGTTTCACTTCGAGCCCGTCAACCTCCCCGACCTGATCGATGAGGTCGCAGAAGAATGGTCCGAGCGATTTGCAGAGTCCCATATTCAGTTCAGCCACAGCGTGGAGACATGCGAGCTTTGGGTCGAGGCCGACTTCCTCGCACTCAAGCGCCTGATCAATATCCTGCTTGAAAACGCGTGGCGGTACACAAGGTCAGGGAGTACGGTCACCCTCGCGCTCAGCGAGCAGAATCAAAGCTCCGAGATCAGCGTCGCGGATACCGGCATGGGCATCTCTGTCGAAGACCAGGGCCACATCTTCGAGCGATTCTACCGAGCGGCGCGTCCTCTCCACGGTCACTTCTGCGGCTCCGGCCTTGGACTCGCTCTTGGACAAGGTCTGGCTCAGCGTCACAACTCCAAGATAGAGTTGCAAAGCACGCCAGGCAGTGGCAGCCGCTTTTCGCTGCGCTTGACCAAAGCTCCTGAACGCGTCCAGCAGATCAGAAGATCAGCTTCAGAGCCAGTTGCAGATCTCGGCGTAGGTTGTATTTCGAAAAATGACATCCGCTAATGATGGATATCGATCTTTGAATGTTGGGGGAGCAGGAAAGGCCATCAACTGGGAAGAAGCTCGCCCAAACGGATGTAGACGAACACCTAGCGGTCAGAGCCTCCGAAAGCCGCACAGAACGATAGCTTTCAACGATGTGGCTGCAACACTTTTCAATATCAATCAGTTGAGCTGTCTTCCTTTCATGCGGTGAGTGTTCGAAAATCGTCTACTAGCCCCGACCATTCTTCCAATTGACTCTTTTGAAAATCATGTCAAATGGCTTTCTGTATTTAGAAGTTATACTTACGGCATCTACAGAGCAGTTCGAAAATAGCATTCTTAGCAATTTGGCTCATTCGGTCGAATTCTGTGAAACATAGAGTGAACAGACCCTATTCGCGAGTTGGAAAATCCTTTGCGCGTCTAAAGCACGGTCGCTATGTTGGCCGCTTTTGAGCCACTGGATCGCATCTAGACTCGCTGTTCTTCCATCCGCCATTCGTCCATCTTCCGGTGCCAGAAGTCCTCCGGGATTCTACCGTCGAGTTTGTCGGCTTGGCCTTGTCCATCCGGCTACGAGTCGTCGTGAGCCTCCCGTCAAACCTCGGCGTCTTCGCCGCATTCGCTACATGGCTTTATCTGCATAGAGGGTCCTTTCCCATTCCTGAAGCAGTGTGAAGAAGGCGACTAAGCGGTCGAGGGAGTCGCGGTCCAAACTGGAAGAACAAGCAAGAACCGCAGGGCTCCGCCACGCACCCCGCCCACTTTAGGCTGACGGAGGGGAGCGGCAAGCGCCCCTGAAAGACAGACGACAAGCGTCTGGCTTTCGGCCAGCTCTTGGTGAGAGTATTGCTCTCTTCAGCACCGGGCAGGAGTGGTCAACCTGACACTCGGATTTAGGCCGGACCGCACCTCGCTTGCCCGAGTCAATCTGCGAGTTCTGTGTAAATGTCGTCATGCGTCGAATTTGTTCCGAAGACGGGACGACCTCATCCGTTTTCTTGAACCCAATTGGCCCGAACTGGAAGACCTCTGCGGACCATCCCCTGATTTCAAACGGCTGAAGCAAGCAATGGGAGCATGCGCGGGGCCGCCCCAATCGAATGCTGAGGGTGAGCCGTCCGAGTCTCAATCTCCGGCGAATTCAATCGCCAACTATAGACCGGTACGCCATTTTGTTCGTGGTGCTTTTGCATGCAGAGTCTTACAGCTCTTATGTGGGCAGTTAATAGAAACACGCGGAAGCGTGCAAGGCCCTCGGGTTGAGGCTGAAGGCTCTGCGTAAAAAGCGAGGTCACAGCAAAGAGGACATGCTTTCGTTTGGCCTTTTAACCCGCCATTGGCAACAAATTGAGGGAGGTAGACCCATCACCCTCAAGACCCTCTTTCGGGCCTGCGACGCGTTCGAGGTTCGTCTAGAGCAACTGCTTAGACAGCCCTATACGCCGGAGAGTAGCCATGAAAGCTAATTCGCGTAGAGCGATCTGATTAGTGAAAGTCGTGGGAACGCACCTCGATGGCCGTGGCTTGTAGCAGCTCTAGCGCCTCAGCCTTCACATGAACTACGCCGTCCTGATTCTGGAGCTTGCCGTAGACCTTGAGGAATTTTCCTCGTGTCACCAACACCCGTTCGCGTTCGTATAGCTCCGGGTGAATGATAACGTTGGCGATGCCGGTCTCGTCTTCCATCGAGAGAAAGATGAAGCCTAGAGCAGTGCCGGGGCGCTGACGGGCGATGACGCATCCGGCGGTGCAGACGTACCTTCCGTCTGATTTCTGGTGAAGCTCAAGAGCGGAGAGGGCGCCCGCACTTCGGAGTTCGTTGCGGCGGTAGGCCATTGGGTGCGGCCCGGTCGTGAGGCCCGTACCGGCGTAGTCAGAGATAAGACGCTCTTCAGTTCCCATCCGCTGCAACGGGCCCGCCGAGGCGTCATTTGAGGACTGTGCTGCACCGTGCTGGCGTAGCAGCGGGCCAACGGGACGACTTACCTGCTCGATTTGCCAGATGGCGTCCCGGCGGTGCTCAACCCCGCCTAGCTCGTTTAGTGCGCCGATGCGGGCGAGTTGGGCGAGGTCACTACGGTTCAGCGCGGGGACACGCAGGGCGAGATCTTCGACGCTTTCGAACGGGCCGTCTGCACTACGAGCGGCCACGAGTTGCGCGGCGGTTGCCGCCTTGAGGCCCCGAACGTAATTCAGCCCGAGACGCAGTGACAGAACATCAAATGCCTCATGCTCTACTCGACACACCGCATCCGATACCTGGACATCTACGGGCCGCACACGCAGGCCGTGGCGCTGGGCATCCTTTACGAGCACTGAGGGCGTATAGAAGCCCATCGGCTGATTGTTGAGCATCGCAGCGGTGAAGGCGGCGAGATACTTCACCTTGAAGTAGGCCGAAGCGTAGGCGATGAGCGCAAAGCTGGCGGCGTGGGACTCGGGGAAGCCGTAGAGCGCGAAGGACTGGATACTCTGTACGATGACCTCCTGCGTCTCTGGTGCGATGCTGTTGTCGCACATGCCCTTACGGAGCTTCACCATAAGCTCTTCCATACGCTTCCACGATCGGCGCATCCCCACGGCCTTCCGTAGCTCTTCAGCCTCGGTCCCGGTGAAGTTGCCCACGACCATCGCAATGCGTAATAGTTGCTCTTGAAAAAGCGGGACACCTAGGGTACGCCTCAACACTGGCTCTAGTGAAGGGACGGGATATGAGACCGGCTCCCGGCCTTGGCGGCGGCGCATGTAAGGGTGCACCATCTTTCCGACGATGGGGCCGGGCCGAATGATTGCGACTTGTACCACGAGGTCATAGAACTTTGTGGGAGCGTTGCGCGGGATAGAGGCCATCTGCGCACGGCTTTCGACCTGGAACATGCCCACCGTGTCGGCGCGGCGGAGTGTGGCGTAAACCTCTCGGTCATCTTGTGGGAGTTGGGCGAGGTCTACGAGATCGCCGTAGTGCTCGGGGATAAGGGTAAGGCAATCTTTAACAACGGCCATCATGCCAAGGCCGAGCAAGTCGATTTTGACGAGGCCGAGGTCTGCGCAGTCTTCCTTGTCCCACTGGACAACGCTACGACCGGGCATTGAGGAGCGCTCAAGTGGAACTACTTTATTGAGGCTGCCCTGACAGATGACCATGCCGCCGGAGTGCTGCCCGAGATGATGCGCCAGTGGCCGAGGTCGAAGCCTGCGTGGCGGAAATTGTCCCCAAGCGTTTCGTCCTTTTTGCGCCATTCCCAATGACCTATGAGGCCGGAGAGACGACCCAATGTCTCATCATCGAACCCGAGCGCCTTACCGACTTCACGGGCAGCGGATTTGCCGCGATAGGTGATGACGTTGGCCGTCATGGCCGCGCCGAGTTCGCCGTATCGCTGGTAGACGTATTGGATGGCCTGCTCTCGCTTGTCGCCCGAGGGCAAGTCAAGGTCCACATCGGGCCATTCGCTCCGGCTCTCGTTCAGAAACCGCTCGAAAAGTAGATCCATTCCAACGGGGTCAATAGCCGTGATTTCGAGCGCATAACAAACGACCGAGTTGGCGGCGCTGCCTCGGCCCTGAATCAAAATGTCATTGTCTTTGCAGAAGCGAACGATATCCCAGACAATGAGGAAGTAGCCCGCAAAGCCGAGCCTTTCGATGAGTGCAAGTTCGCGCTCGGCCTGTTTCTTTGCGCGTTCATGTAAGGCCGCATCCCGCTTAGGCACATAGCGGTTTTCAATGCCCTCGGCGACTCGCTTGCGTAGGAACGACTCCATCAGTTCGCCGGTCGGCGTATCGAAACGCGGGAACTCATAGCCGAGGTCGTTCAACTCGAATTCGAGGCGTTGCGAGACGAGCAACGTATTTTCGATAGCCTCGGGAAGATCGCCGAAGAGTCGTCGCATGGCGCGGGCGCTCCGCACCTGACGTTGCGAGTTTGTCTGTAAGAGCCGCCCCGCTTTATCGAGCGAGACGTGATTGCGAATCGAGGTGAACACGTCCAGGACTTCGCGCTCGTATTGCGTGGCATAACGAACGCCGTTTGTTGCGAGGATCGGAAGACGGAGGCTTTCAGCGATGCGCAAGGCTGCTTGGTTGCGGACCTCTTCGGCTCGGTTGCCGTGACGTTGCAATTCGACATAGACATTCCGGCGGCCGAAAATTTCAATGAGCCGTTCGACGCATTCACGCCCCGCCTCTTCCCTACCGTTATTGAGCGCAGAAGCAAGCGGGCCTTCGTCTCCTCCGGTAAGACAAACAAGACCATCGGAAAACTCCGCAAGGTCTGTGGTCAGGGCGCTACCTTCACACTTGCGTTGCTCTCGCATCTTGAAGCGAGTAACGAGCTGGCATAGATTCTGGTATCCAATCCGTGACGTGCAGAGCAGCGGAAGGCGGACAGGCTCGGGCACGTGCTGATGGGGGAGCCATGCCGGAGGTTGAAGACGTTCGCCAAGATCACTGACAGCAATCTCTGCGCCGATGTGCGCCCGGACCCCGTTGGCTTTTGCAGCGGAATGAAATCGTGCCGAGCCGTAAAAGCCGTTACGGTCAAGCAAGGCTATCGCGGGCATCTGTGCGTCTACGGCGGCACGAATTAGGCCCTCCGGTTGCGATGCCCCTTCGAGAAAGCTGAAAGCGCTTGCGGAGTGCAATTCGACATACTCGGCCTTGTCAGTCATACAGCGCTGCTAGCTGCCAGTGATGGCCTAGAAGGTCGTGCGTGATGACACAGAGCAGAGTTTCATCGGTCTGGGCGACGGCACGTACGTCCCATTCTTCGCGTGACCACACCTCGGGCGTCCACCAATCGCCGCTTCCGCGCCACGGCCCGTAGGCTTCGCAGACGGTGTAGCGTTTGCCCCGAAGAAAGAACGACACAAAATGGCAGCCCTCATGTCGAACTGAGAGGGTAACCGGCGGGCGGCAACGGCGTAGCGCTACGGCTCGTCTCTTCGTGCCGTCCCTGCCCGGTGTTGAGGTTGGGACCACAAAGCGCTCCATGACGAAGGAATCAGGATTATGTGTATCTCGCAACGTGGCTCGCCCCACTCGTCCTTCGCCAACGACAGCGGCGATACGGGCAAGTGTCACATCCAGTCGCATAGGCTCCGGCAGTTGCGGAGCAAAGAGACCAAGTTGAACCTTGCTGCGGTCTCCCGGCTCGGCATGGGCGAAGATGCTCATTACCCCGGCTGGCGGCGGGTGCGCTTGTAGATCAAGGTGAAGGAGTTTCAGCAGCACTTCGCGTTGCATGACTGGAAGTGCCGGTTTGATGGTGCGTTCATGTTCCCCACCACCGTCAAGACCGAGCTTGACAGTGACACTCGCTAGGGCAAAGGCTCGGTTTTGGGCGCGGGCGAGAAGTTGATCCAACATGGAGCAGAGGGCGAACAACAGCGACTCCATAAGCTCCACCGGAGCATCGAAGGTGAAGAATTCTTCGAGCGTAAAGAGCAGTTCCTCAGGGACCATCAGATGCGGGTGTTCGCCACGAGCTAGAAGACGTAGGCGCTTGCCCTCTTGCCCCATGCGGACTACCAGTTCCACCTCGGGTAGCGCGGCAAGCTCGCCGAGAGTTCGCAGTCCCCACAATGCCAACGTATCCGCCTGTTCTGGAGTGGGGTTGAGTGCAGAGATAGGCAAGTGCCGAAGGTGTTCTGCTTCCGTGCGTGCAGGCACAATGACTGGCTCTTTACGTGCCGAGCGTGCAATGCAGACAGCAGTATTGAAGTTGGTGCTCGCTGCAAGCTGTATGACGAAGCGGAGCACTCCTAGAGCGTGCGCGATGCGGTTGACTGAGTGGAGAGCTGGACCGAAGATAAGCGTCGTCCCGGTCATGTCCAGAACCATGACTAAAGCCGTGTCGGAACATTCCTGCACCTCAACCCGAGGTGTGAAGGCGCCGGCGGCCTCCAGTAAGGCGGCCCTTGCTCCGCTCTCTTCCGTTCCTGAGCGCCGAAGGATAGTGACGCCGGGGAAGCTATCCAGCTCGGCGCGAGTCATGCCCGCCACGATCCCGAGGCGCCGGGCGTGTGCGTTGACACTACAGACCGCCTCAAGCGGTGGATCACCCACGAGCACGACAACCGGGAGGTTCGTCAGCTCTGACCTCATGCGAGTAAGCGCCTGCGTAGCGAACTCCTGCACATGGACACAAACGTATAGCGGCTCGCCTACTTGATTCGCGTCCATGCCGCCTCGCTTGTCCATTGGCCCGGCCTTTCGGACCGGGGCGGCTTGCGGATCGGCACCACGCGATCTTCGTTCTCACAAGACCGACTGCGTTCCGTTGCGGCGCGATAGCGAATGCCGGTCATAACCCGTCCCTCGGCTTCCATGCTCCCGGTTTCAAGTCTCATAACGAGTTCGGCGCTGCTGCGGGCGCAAGGGTACTGCGTCAAAAGCAAAAGGCTAACGCGGGTCCGTTCACAGGCGGCGCGGAATCGGAACCAAGTTGCTTGTGGAATGCGCCACGCAATCTCCGGCGGAGTGCTGCTTAGGTCAAGGACGATAACGCTGAAACCACCAGCTTGCAACAGTAGGTCAGTCGATCTCAAGGCCTGGTCGACCACCTGCCACGGCTTATTGACGGCGGCCCTTATGGTCTTTGACGGATCAGGATTAACTGCCATACGTTCTCCCGAGGGCATAGAGGCAACGCGCCGGGGCTGAGGCTCGGCACAGCGTGGGGCTATGGCGAGATTGTCGCCTCCGCGGACAGGTAGGCGGTCAGAGTTGACCTGCTCTTCGCGTTGCTCGGAACGATAGGTCAGAGGGCGATTAGGCGCGCCAGGAGTTCCGGCAGATTTCTTTTCCCGACGACGCTGGTTATCGTACAACCCTCCGTGAGCTTGTAGGAGAGCTTCAATCGCCTGCGGCATGTCCCGCCCCTCAGAACGCGGGTATGGGCTTCCGCTGCCTGTATGCCGAGGCTGTGAGGCGATGGACGCTATTGTCGCAGTCGCACTATGGGTCGTTACTTGCGTCGCGTGTGATTGACGTTCGCCGCACCGAACCCAGAGTAGACGTTCCAAATCAATACTGTTAGCTGCAACTGTCTCCGGATCAAGTGAATCAGAGACATCGATCCAAGCGCAGACATTCCCCGCTTTGGTCATAGCAGCTAAACAGGCCAACGCCACTGTCGTGCGTCCTGAGCACTCTTCGCCTACAAACTCGGTGAGAACGCCTGCGGGAAGACCGCCGTGCAAAAGGGCGTCAATCGCTGAGATGCCACAGGGTATGCACTCGGGTTCTACGCGCGTACGTGGCGAGAGCGCCACAGGAATGCGGTCGCTGAGGAAGTCTTCGATTTGTTCGCGAATCAGGGCTGCGGTTTTCAAGTGGCCTTCTTCGCCCTATATTCGCCTTAATCGCCTCACGCTTGCAAGCTGGCATGCACCCCTAATTGTGCGCAATAGACCACAAAATAATGATAATAAACACTTTATATGATTGTCTCGACGCAGACGCCATCACGAGGCGAGAAGCCCTAGAGCTCTAAAATCGTTCATTAGTCCCGACCCATTCTTCCAATGATTTGCAGATCAGCCACCCGACAACCTGGCATTAGCCCAGGTGCCCTAGCACAAGAAGGCGCATCGACGCTCGCCTATGCGCTCGTATCGGATTCAAG
>Ga0302310_10001987_pt1 | contig 16780 bp, 17 predicted proteins | sample III_Palsa_N1_2_FD_200451 | JGI IMG/M metagenome (GOLD analysis project Ga0302310, IMG submission 200451) | Peat permafrost microbial communities from Stordalen Mire near Abisko, Sweden - III_Palsa_N1_2 | ecosystem: Environmental > Terrestrial > Soil > Palsa > Peat permafrost | place: Sweden...
CGTTGGCGCCGAGCCTATTCGGCGACCCAAGATCCCCTGCAAGTCATTGATGATCCAGTAAATTTTAGAGCAGCAAACGAGACTCGAACTCACAACATACAATTCGGCCTACGAATGTCCATTTTGCATGCTAATATGGACACATGATAGCCAGATTGATTTCGTCGGCGGTCCTCAAGAGTCCGAAGAGCGTGCTCCTGTTGGGGCCACGACAAGTGGGCAAGTCGACTTTGATACTGGACCTTGGGCCGGACCTGACCATCAACTTGAATGATGACAAGACCTACTTGGATTTCACAAGCAATCCCAACGAACTGAGAGAACGACTGGCTGCCCACAGTGGCATCGGGTCCATCCTCATCGATGAGATTCAACGTCATCCAACGATTCTAAATACCGTGCAGACAATCATCGATCACAAGACAATCAAGTCGCCGAAGTTCTACCTCACGGGATCGAGCGCCCGAAAGCACAAACGCGGCCAGGCCAATCTGCTTCCGGGCAGGATATTTAGCTATGAATTGGGCCCGCTATGCGCAGCCGAACTCGATTACAAATTGGATGTGAACATGGCGATGAGCTACGGCACCTTGCCCGACGACCTACTCAGGTGTCTATTTGAAAGAAGAGATCCAAGCGGAAGCGCTGACCAGGAACCTGGACGGATTTAGCCGCTTCATCATGTCAGCCGCCGAACATTCCGGGCTGGTTCTGGATTTTTCGAAACTGGCAAAACAGGCAAAAATCGAACGTAAGGCTTGCGCTAGGTTTTATGAAGTTCTTGAGGATACGCTGATCGCATCCAGACTTGAGGTCTTTGATAAGACCGACGCGGATATCACAAAGCGCCCGAAATTCTATTTCTTTGACACCGGAGTGCTCAACGGGTTGCTAGGGAATTTCGTCGCCTCCGGCGACCGGCGCGGCATGCTGTTCGAACACCTGGTGGTGGGCCAAGTGCTCGCCTCGGCGAAGGCCCGCGATACCCTCGTCAAAGTCAGCTATTTTCGTACCCGCAGCGGATACGAGGTGGATTTGATTCTGGAGCTTGGCGGCAAAACTTATGCGGTCGAAATCAAGGCCGGACGCGTCGACCAAGGCGATGCCGGAAAACTGGAAGCCTTTCGCGACTACTACAAGGACGTGGATGGCTTTTTCCTGGTGACGGCGGAAGGAACCTCAGCCCGAAGGATTGGGCGCGTACTCATCGTGAACCTCTCCGATTTCTTGCGCGAGGTAGGCCTGTAGGGCTCCTACACAAAACCAATCGCGCGGCCGGCAATGGCCACACCAAACCAGAACACCAACGACAGAGCCACGGTCGCCGTGGCGAGAACCGGACTTGGCGACTCGCTCACAGCGACCTTGCGAAACAATACGAGTTGAATCACCACTGCGACCAACAGCAACAACATTTTGGCGTCGAACGCGCGATTGTAGAAATAGTGCCTGGTGCCCGTGACGAACATCAGGGCGCCGCTGATAGCAGCCAACGACAAACCCGACCAGAACAGTCGCGTAGGGCCGTAGGTCACCAGCGGAAGGCTCTGTCGCTGCAGCACCAGTCCCAGCAACCGCAGACTCATCAGCACCAGTGAACTGAGCAGCAGTAGGAAGGCGAACACGTGGATGATCTGCAATCCGGCAATGACCAGGTGATCGGATTTGGTGATGGCACGGGCGAAGCCGCTATTTTGAATGGCAATCAGAGCATCTACTATCGACACGCACTATCTCCGTTGAATCGTTCCCGACCACGTATATATCGCTACCGCGGCAGGTATGCGAGCAAGCGCCCGCAAACGATCACCACGGTCCAGATCATCATGGATGCCAGGCCGGCGTATCTGACGCTGGAGGGTAAAGGCGTGTGGTTTTCCACTACCTCCGGTCGCCTGGCAATCACGAACTCGAAATACAAGGCGTTCAGGCCGCCGAGTAAAATAAGCAAGATTTTGGCTGTCCACAATGGACTAACCATGACGGTTGCAGCCTCGGACCAGAATACGAGGCCACCCGAGATGAATGTCAATGCAAAGCCGCCCAAAACATAAGGGCGCAACTGATGCAATACCTCCGTCACCGGAACACGGCGCAGCAAGACACCGACAAGACGCAGGTCCGTCACGAGGATCAGGCCGAAGGAGATCGAAAGGGACAACAGGTGTGTCCCTTCAAAGATCGGCCACCAGTAGCGGGATTCGGCTATGGCAACGCCGATCTGGGATTGTTCGATACTCTCAGCAATCGCAATTAAACTCGACATCCGTCAGTTCTTTTTCGCCTGAACGGCCAGTTGGCCGAAACCGCCATTGTTCTCGACGCAGATGCGCTCGACGTGATCGGGGATAGCCTCCTTGCCGGGACTGTTTGCCGCGACGACTGGGAAATGCCAATCATTCTTCGGGTCGTTCAGCGTCCAGCGGCGAGATGGGACCGTTACCGTGAAGGGTCGTGTGTATACCGTTGGGTCAGTGAAAGTAGCCACATAATTATAACGTTTGTTGTCGGCGGAGAAGATATAACGTTCCACGATATGCACGTTCTCGCTGGCGAAGTCGCCGGTTCTGGAGAAGCGCGCTTTAGAGTTATTGTTGCTGACATCCACCACCAGGGTGTTGCCTTCCCAATGGCCACGCGAGTCGCCATTCCAAAGTTTGATATTGGCGGGCAGATGGGGCTTGCCGTCCAGATGAATGATTCGCCAGCCTGAACCGAATAGAAACACGACGTAGCCCGGATACTGGCGGATCTCATATCCGTGCCAGAAGAAGGATTTCGGGATACCCGACGGAGCGCAGCGGGCCAGCGGCTCGATGTATTCAGGCTTGACGGCATTGAAGAACCCCACCGCGAACTCCTGTTGCTTGGCACGAGCCCACGGTTGGTAGGGTATTTCGCCATCGGCCGGATCGCTCACACGGCTTGGCGCACGCTCTTCGCGCGGCCCCAACTTGCGAGTGCGCGCCGCGGGTGCTGGATCGCCCGGAATGCCTCCCTGTGGATCCGTGAAGTTATCGTGATTGCCAATCGTATTGGACCAGTCGCCCGCCACATCCGGCTGGCCGTCCGGCAATCGCTTACCCGTCCACTTGCCGGACTTGATTTCCGGGAAGCTGGTCTCATAGCCTATCCCGCCAGGTGGTCTTCGCTTGGCAGCCGGCGCAGCTGTTGACGCTGCCGTCGTCGCTGGTGCCGGCTCGTACTCTTGGGCCGGCGCGATGACCGGCGCGAGTGCCAAGACAAACGCTGCGACACCCCATCGCGCCCTATTCTGCACACTTACCGTGGTTGTCATAAAACTCTCACCCGATTATTAAATTGTCCTGAATGCATGATTCACCGACGCCAAATGATGAAGCGAAGCTCATTGCGGCTTTGGTATCGGGTAGTACTGGTCATAGTCCAGCGTGTAGCAGTAATTCTCGATCAACTGGAAGTTCTTCTCCCGGTGACGGTACAGATAAACCTCGATATTCCAAGGTCTGCTGTAAACCTTCGGATCCTCGATCGTGGCCTTGTAGTCGATGGTGTTGGCATCGATCAGTTTCCAACGTTCGACCACGTGCAGCGCCTCATCGTGAAAATCCCCGACGCGACTCAGCCAGGTCTGATCGTTAAAATCTCTGACGTCCACCACCAGCGTGTCGCCTTCCCAATGCCCGCGGGAGTCGCCGAGCCAGAACTCATTGTCCGTGTCCACCGGATGCAACGTACCGTCGGTGTGAATGGTGCGCACGGAATCACCGAATTCAAACACTAGGGTCAGGTCTTGTGTGCGCTGAAATATCTGAAATGGTTCCGGATAATAGATCCCGCGCGGCGTACCAAGCGTCCAGCATTTCAGACGCGGATCGTCCTTGGCCCGGGCTTCGTAATTCTTCTTCTTTTTCTCGAGTGCCTCGGGTGTATAGGGAATCACATCACCGTCTACGATGCCGGCGCTTGGCGGCGCACCTTTGCGGGCTTCATGCGGCTCAAGACCTTGATCGGCCGCGCTCGTGGTCTGCCAGATACCGGAAAAGTCCGGCTTGCCGCCCGCCACGCGGGGAATCTTCCCCACGATGGCGTCGCCATCGCTTGCCGCAAGTACGGGCGATGCCAGGAAACAGGCGGCCAGTGCCGCGCTCAAGCCCAACCCGAGAGACTGCGAGCGCCGCGAAGTATTTTTCAAGTTCAAAGACAGTTTCTCCCGCATGATCATGATAATTCGTCGATATCTGCGCGTCGTAACTTACTGCGCGCCGCCGGCCGAAGAGTTCTGCGCAGTACGCGCTGGCGCGTCCTGTGCGCCGCCGGTCTTGAAAGAGCGACCATCATCCAGCGTCAGCGTGACCGAGTAGCCAAACGCCCCGCCGTTCTTCGAGCGATATCCCAGAATGTGTACCTTGGTGCCCGGCTGCAGGTCCGCCTTCTTCAGGCCGTTGCCTTCCAGATTATTGGGCGCGCCAAATTCCATTCCCCAATTGGTCACGCTGCCATCCGCTCCCTTCACGTCGAAATACAGCCAGCTATGGGGGTTGGTCCATCGCGCTTTGGTCACTGTCCCACTCAGATCAAGCGGCTGATCCGCGTCGTACTCCGCCGCAAAGGCATGATGGGCGAGCGCGGGCACCGCACAGACCAACAAACCGATACCCGCCGCCAACGGCAACAGGTTCCCCACGGACTTTCGCATCCAACCTCCAGACAATATCGTCATGACAGCGCTCCGAGTTTCATACAGGCCAGCAAAATACATATTCATCGACACTACCCTTACGGGCACGCGTGTCCGGGGCTATACGATGCAAATGCCGGGCCAACTGTCGCTGCAATCGCCATACCCGCCCACTCATCTCGTCGTCAATTGGGCGTACGTACTTGAAGCAGCTCAACAAATTTCACACTTACGACGGGGAAACGTCGACGTAGAGTAGGTCGTTCGCGTTAGCGAGGAGGGAATCGCTGTTCATTTCCCAACAGAGCGCACCCTCTACTGCTGCTTTCGGGGCAGTAGTCGAATGGTCTGGTGCTGGGTTATCAACACCCAAACGCATCATTGCTGCTACTACAACACCTACTACCCCGCCGATTGCCCTGGAAATCCTCTGCTTGCCGCACAGAATTGATTGGCACGCGAAGTGCATCGCTGGTTGGGCATTTCAGTCCATGCGACTTCACACACTCAAGAAGGGAATACCAGCAATCATGATCCAAAAAACTAAGTATGCCGCCGTCTTGCTGATGGCGATGACATCATCGTTGGCCATTGCGCAACAAGCCGGCGGAGGCGCGGCGGCGACACCAAAGTCCAATGCGCACGTGCTGACGAACCCTGAACTCGACAAATTACTCGCGCACCCAGAGAAACTCGTACTCGTCGATGTGCGGCGGCCGGACGAAGTGAGCTCGGTCGGGGGATTTCCCGTCTACCTGAGCATTCAACTCAAGGATCTCGAGAATAGTTTGGCGTGGATACCCAAGGATCGCACCGTGGTCGTAGTTTCGAATCACGCGGGACGCGCGTCCAAGGCTGCCGACATCCTGGCGAGCAAGGGTTTCAAAGTTGCCGGTGCCGCGGGGGCGGAAACGTATGAGAAGGCCGGTGGTACCATCGCGCACATTGCCATTCCGCCGCCGCAAACCGCGAGCGGGCAAAAGCCGGCAGGCGCAGAGTAAACAGCGGGAGTTTCACGGCTTGGACTTGAGCGCATGGCGCCGCGAGCAGTCGCGGCGCCATGCGCTCCTGACAACCATACTTCACGTCAACCATAGCGACGAGGCGAAACAGAATGGCGCGCAAGACCGCAAATGACTTCCATCCCGAAGTACTCAAACTCTTCGATCAATACGTACACGGCACAATTGGCCGGCGTGACTTTCTCAAGTCCGCGGCCCAATACGCCGCAGTCGGCGCGTCGGCAAGTCTGATTCTCGATGCACTCAGCCCGCAATTCGCGTCGGCCCAGCAGGTAGCGACCGACGACAAACGCCTGCACACAGAGTATGTGCAATTCCCCTCGCCGCTGGGGTACGGCACCGTACGCGCCTACATCGCCAGCCCCGCCGGGCATAAAGGTAAGCACAAGCTGCCGACGGTGCTGGTCGTACATGAAAACAGGGGGCTCAACCCGCATATTGAGGATATTGCCCGACGACTCGCACTCGCCGATTTCATCGCGCTCGCCCCGGACGCACTATTCCCGCTGGGCGGTTATCCGGGAAACGAAGATGCCGCGCGCGAACTGTTTCCGAAACTCGATCAAGACAAGACTCACAATGATTTTCTGGTGGCCGTCGATTACTTGAAGGCTTTACCGGCCGGCAGTAACAGGGTGGGCGTCGTGGGTTTCTGTTATGGCGGCGGCATCGCCAATTTCATCGCCACACGCGTGCCCGACTTGGCGGCGGCGGTACCCTTCTACGGTGCGCAGCCGACAGCCGAGGAAGCCGCGAGAATCAAGGCAGCGCTATTGCTGCACTACGCCGGCGCGGACGACCGCGTCAATGCCGGTTGGCCCACCTACGAACAGGAGCTCAAAGCTGCCGGTGTGCATTATCAGGCGTACATCTATCCGGGCGTACAACACGGCTTCAATAACGACACGACGCCGCGCTACGACGAGGCGGCCGCGAAGCTTGCATGGCAGCGGACCATTGAGTTTTTCAATCAGCATCTGCGGGCCTAATGGCAGGAAGTTCGCACTCCACCCGTCTCCTTGCGGCGCTGCTGCTCTACCAACACCTCCGCAACAACAAGTTGATTTTCCAACACCCTCCGACCGCGCAGTCATCTGAATCTGCGTGAATTCGTTCGTTTTCAACCATGATCGTTCACTTTTTAACCATGAGGTAATAAATAAATCTCCATATAAAACAGACGCTGGAGAGAATTTCATGAAATTTATCCCGGGTATTTTCAATGGCGGCACGCGGTTTGCTTAAGGCATCTCGACCAAGCGGCGTTCGTTACGCTCGCATCAGACAACGGGAAATAATGAATACAGATTCAGTAGATTTTGATTCCGATCGGCAGCCGTTGCGCATACACCTTGCGCCATCGTCCGGCTGTCATCAACGCCGGCTGTCGGCCAACGTGGCGGCCGTTGTGGCTGGGATGTCGATACTTACGGCATTCGGCTCGCATGCCGAACAGGAAGTTTCCGCTGATACGCGGGTTGCCCAAATCAACGCGGATTCGACACTGGCCCTTACTCTCGGGGATGTCGTAGTTACCGCGCGTAAACGCGAGGAGTTGGCCAAGGACGTCCCGGTGGCGGAAACAGTGTTGAGCGGTGCGGTGCTAGATCGCGACGATTCGGTCACGTTGACCGATCTCGCTCAGAAAGCACCTAACTTAATGGTAAGCGCCGCCAACTCCCGACAGACCAGCATTGCGTTGCGGGGCTTAGGAAAAAACAGTGCCAACGAGGCGATCCAAAGCAGCGTGGGTATCATTGTCGACGGTGTGGTCCTTACACAAGCCGGTATGTCGTGGTCGGACTATGTCGATCTTGACCAGATCGAAGTGCTGCGGGGCCCACAGGGCACCCTGCAGGGCAAGAACACTACGCTTGGCGCGATAGTCATCTCGACCAAGGCTCCTAGTTTCACGCCGGAATACACGACCGAGCTCGGATACGGTTCGCGCAGCACCTACGATGTCAGAGCGTCGGCCACCGGGCCCCTGGTCGACGGGCTGTTGGCCTATCGGGCTTCCTATTACGTGAGGGATGGTGATGGTCCCATCAAAAACATCTACACGCCGCTGGGTGGGACGTGGGAAGGACAGGACAGAGGCGGCGGCCGCTTGCAGTTTCTATTCACTCCACTGGAGGATTTGACGGCTCGTCTGATATTCAACTACGACGCTTCCGACGAGCGAGGCAACCTGTCGCCTTACATCTCGGACCCGACGACGTTTGCCAATGGCGCGGCGCGAACGATCACCTTCAGCAGCCGGTTGGCGCGAGCGTATTTTGGTGGATATACGCCCTTGATAGGGCCGATCACGAGCCAATACGTGGATTTGAATTCTGCCCAGCCATTGCCCGTGCATCAGCGCGGATTGTCGTTGGAACTCGATGAGAAGTTCGGCGGGTATACGTTGACGTCGATCAGTGCTTACCGCCGCAACGACTTCAACTTTCGAAATGATTTCGACTACACCCATTTTAATATCGAGCAGTTGTCGGGAACCATAGGCGACACCAACCAGATTTCCCAGGAGTTGCGACTCGCATCGCCGGTGGGTCCCGCCGTCGACTATCAGTTGGGGCTATTCGCGGACCGGTCGGAGTCATATACTTTGAGCCGAACGCTTTTCGGCGAGGATGCGGGTGCATTTTTCGCGACCAACGCACAGTACGCCGCTCTGACCACACCGGAATTGCAAGCCTCTCTGAATGGCGTTTACAACACGACAGAAGTTGACCCCACGTCGAAAAGCGTCGCTGCTTTTGCGCAAGCCAACTGGCATCTCACCGACCTGGCTACTCTGACGGCTGGCTTGCGTGACACGGACGAAACCGTCGGCACGATCTACGACAAGACCAGCACCGGCGGGGTGGAGGTTTCAGGCGCCGAACTGGCAATCCGAACGGCGCAATATGGAGGCCCCTTATATGGCTACGTGAATGCCGGCGAGATGAAAAACAACTCTGTTTCGTGGTTGGTGAATCCGAGTTACAAGCTGACCAATGACATTCTGCTCTACGCCTCCGCCAGTTTCGGGACCAAATCGGGCGCGGTCCAGTTGGACAGCAACGGCCATCAGGCCAATGTTCAGCCGGAAAACTCTCGTGACTATGAATTGGGCTTCAAGAGCAGCTGGCTCCATCAGTCGCTATTCTTCGACGCCAATCTCTATCACACCCACATCACGGATTACCAGTCTACGGCCACGGTGGTATCCGCCAGCAGCTCTACGGGGTACACAAGCCTATTGACCAATGTCGGCGGGGTCTTGATGCGGGGATTGGAAATCGATGGCGCATGGAACGCCACCGGCCGGCTACACTTTACTCTTGGCGCGGCGTACAACGATGCCCAGTATTCAAGCTATGCGAATGCCACCTGCCCCGTGGAATTGAACGTGAGCACCCCCTGCAACTTTACCGGGAAACAGGTGGCGGATGCACCCAAGGTGAGCGCAACCATTGGCGTGGACTACAAGCAACCGGTCAGCAACAGCCTGGTAGGGCATGTCTTCTTTAACGATGTCTTTCGCTCCAGAGCCAATTTGTCGACCACGCTGTCGGAGTACACCTGGCAGGGCGCCTACAACGTGACCAATGGCGGCATTGGACTGACGTCGCAGGATGGCAAGGTCGAGGTCGACTTCATTGCCAAGAATTTGTTGAATACCCGGTATGCCATCAACCTCGGACAGTACTCCAACTCAGCCGGCGTGGCCGAATTCTACGGCGACCCGCGCTATGTCGGTGTGGACCTCAAGGCCAGGTTTTAAGGCCGCTCCGACACCTATCGTTGCTTCCAATATTGCGTAGATAACGCTCGAAACCGGCTAGAGCCGCAGGAAAGGACCGTCATGAAGAAAATTTTGCTTACCGTCGCCACGCTCGCGATTACCGCGCCACTCTTTGCTGAGACAAATCCGGCGCCCACCATTGCGCCCCCGCCCACCGCCGACGAACAGAAGCTACCGCGCCCGCCTCGGGCGCGCGGCATTCCTGCAGCGCTGGCGGTCGAGGCGGCGTTGGCCGCCAACGCCACCTGCGCGGGCAATACCTACAAGACTACCGCCTTGATTACCGATTCAGCCGGCGTGCCGATCGTCGTGATCTCCAACGATGGCGTCGCCGCCATCACCCAGCGCGTCGCGATGAGCAAGGCTCAGGCGGTGCTGAAATACGGCATCACCAGCGGTGAAGTCGTAGCCAAGGCCGCCGCCGATCCGGCCTTCGCGGCTGAGGTGAAGGCCAATCCCCTGATCGATACTGCCCGCCGAGGCGCGGTGCCGATCAAGGCGGGATCCGAATTGGTCGGCGCTTTCGCCGTGTCGGGCGCGCCGGGCGGCGACAAGGACGAGGCCTGCGCGCTTGCGGGTCTCGCCAAGATCCAGGATCGCGTCAAGTAGGCGCATGCGGCGTCTATTGATTGCAGAATGTTGATCGAGCCGAGCGAACTCGTCCCTACTTGGTCAACGTACCCGCGCGGAATATCGGGCGGCGGGGGTCATCGGAACTCGGATAGGCGGGGATGACCTGGTTGGGGTACCAGAACGTGAGATGACAGCCTTCGCAAACCTCGTCGATCTCGCCGCCTGCTTTCACGAGGGCCACGGGGTCCTTCGCATCGATGGCTGCAATGGCTCTCAACCCCGCCTCGCGCAGCGCTGCGGCGAACGCATTGAACGCCGGCCGCCGGGCCTCGAGGAGTTCCTGGATGTGGACCGAATCTAAGGCGCCGTTGGCCTCCGCGGGAAACTCCTTGGCGCCCACGCGCCGGCCGTCGATGATCAGCAAGTTGCTGGTCTCGACCAAAGTGATTGCGGCATTCCTCGCCGCGATCCACTCTTCCGGCGTCCGTGGTTGGTGCTCCTCGGTGCCCGCCTTCGTCGTGATCGTTTCCACCGCATTCCAGACGCCGTCCGCAGAGGTATCGACCTCCGCCTGCATGAGCTCCTGGATCGAGGCGACAGGCCGCTGCGGTGGGGGTAGATTGATTACCGGCGCATCATGAGACGTACAGGCGCACAGCAGAGAACCTAATACGCCTAGTGGCCATAGGCAATGGACCTGATTCATCTTACGATGTCGCGATTCGGGAATGTCGAGTATTCAAGGTTGCGTGTGCACCGGGGCCAGCCTCTGGAGCCGGCTCGTACCGAAGTAGTGATTCGTCACGGGCACAACCATGTCCTCGCCATCGTCGGCGTCGTCGGCCTCGATCAGCAGGCCGTGGCGCTTCAACAGCGTTCGGATCACATTGCGCGACACGCCCAGCAGCTCGGCGGTTTGGACTTGATTGGAGTCGCAGTACCGATAGGCGTCCACCACGATGCGCCTTTCGATGTCACGCAACAAATGGGCACTCGGCTGCGCAAAGCACGAACGTAGAACCTCACCGATGCAATCCAGAGGCTGCAGTTCCCGCCTCATCACCGTGCCGCCTGCCCCGGCCGTCGCGGTCGGTGCGGTGGGTAGGCTCAAGTGCTCAACTCGTATCTCGTTCGCTGAGTTGACCAGCAGGGAAACATGAATGACGTTCTCCAGCTGTCGGATATTGCCGGGCCATGAATGCCCCCTGAGCGCTTCGAGGGCATCTCGGTGCAGTGTGGGCGGCGGGCGCTTCAAGCGTTCGCTATAGTGGAGAATGAAATATCGAGCGAGCGCGTCGATGTCGTTGGGACGCTCCCGCAGCGGAGGTAGGCGTACCGGGACGATGTGCAGTCGATAGAACAGATCTTGCCTGAAGTTACCGGCGGCAACGGCCGCTGCCAGATCGACGTTGGTGGCAGAAACGATTCGAACGTTGACAGGGGTGCTACGCCGCGACCCAACGCGGCTCACCTCGCCTTCCTGCAGTACGCGCAGCAATTTCCCCTGCAATGGCAGCGGAAGATCTCCGATCTCATCCAGAAACAAGGTGCCGCCGTCGGCGGCCTCGAACCATCCCTCGCGCCGTGCCGTCGCGCCGGTGAACGAACCGGCTTCATGGCCGAATAATTCGCTCTCCGCCAGATGCTCGCTGATTGCACCGCAATTGACCGCCACAAACGGTCCGGACCGTCCGCTCATTTCGTGGATTTGACGAGCCGCCAACTCCTTTCCGGTACCGGTCTCACCGGTAATCAGCACCGCGGCCTCACTAGGAGCAATCCGCGCCAGAAGATCGAACACGGTCTGTGAGGCCTCATCGATGAAAACGAGATGCCTCGCCCGCAGCAAGCGCCGTGATTCGATTTCGTCTTTGACCATGCCGGCCGGAAAGGGCGCCGCCTTTGTCGAACCCATCATTGTTCATCCCCTGACGAGTGTCTCACCGTCGTTCCTGAGCAACACTTACATGCGCTGCAGGATAGAGTTCCGATATGCGGCTGACCAATACCAAAATGACCTAAGACAATCAACTTTTCCTTCACATACAACCAGCCCAATCCAGTATTGACCATCGACACCGAGCGGAGTGCGCCCCCATGCGATGGGCTGAATCCCTCTCATGCTATTTCGTTGTATCGTTAGGAGTAGCAGGCAGCGAAACCGCTGCGCTAGGATAAGATGGGTGCGCGAGCAAGGAGCGATGATGGCAAACCTGGCGATCTACTATGAGCATCCTCACTGGTTCGAGCCTCTGTTCCGAGAGCTCGATCGGCGCGGCGTGCAGTGGCATCGGCTGCAGACCCAGGACTATATTTTTGACCCCACCGATCTCATTGCACCGGCGCCGGTGGTGTTCAACCGCCTCGCGATGTCGTCATTTTTGCGCCAGTCCGAGCACGCCATCTTTCACGGACTGGCGGCGGTTTCCCATTGGGAACTCGCGGGGGCGCGCGTCATTAACGGCTCGCACGCGTTGCATATCGATACGAGCAAAGCACGGCAGCTGAGTCTATTTCGCTCGTTGGGCCTGAACGTACCGCGAACTCGAGCAGTCCATAGATCGGAGGATATAGCGCTCGCCGCCGCTCAGATTGGATATCCTGTGGTCGTGAAGCCGAATATCGGTGGTTCGGGATCGGGCGTTGCTCGTTACGACTCCGACGAGGACCTTCGCGCCAAAATGGCGCAAGGCGGGGTCGCCAATACCATCGATGGAGTGACGCTCGTGCAGGATTACGTGCCAGCGCGCAACAGCAGGGTCATTCGCTGCGAAACCTTGAACGGTCGATTTCTTTACGCAATCGCATTGAACGGAGCGGGGTCAACCTTCGACCTGTGTCCGGCCGATGTCTGTATGGTGGACAAGCCGACCATCACCATCGAGGCCTACCGCCCCCCGGATGAGATCGTGGCGGCCGTCGAGGCCGTCGCCCGGGCTGCCCGCCTGGACGTCGGCGGCATCGAATATGTGATCGATGATCGCGACGGGGTGGCGCGATTTTACGACATCAACGCCCTATCCAACTTCGTCGCCAAACCCCAGGAAGTCCTTGGCTGGGACCCTCATGTGAAGCTCGTCGACTTCTTGACCGAGGTCATCGGTCAACATCGGAGGGCCGCATGAGATTCGGCTACTGGACTCCCGTCTTCGGCGGCTGGCTGAGAAATATCGCCGATGAGCGCATGGAAGCCAGCTGGGACTACACCAGCCGTTTGGTCCGACGCTCAGAGGCTCTCGGCTATGACCTGACGCTGATTGCCGAACTGAACCTGAACGACATCAAAGGCATCAGTGAACCCGCCCTGGACGCCTGGTCGACGGCGGCCGCGCTGGCGGCGGTGACCCATCGCATCGAGCTCATGGTGGCGGTGCGTCCCAATTTCCATCAGCCCGCTCTATTTGCGAAACAGGCCGCGAACATCGATCAAATCGCGCGCGGACGACTTTCTCTAAACGTGGTTTCGTCGTGGTGGCGCGACGAGGCGACGCAATACGGCCTGCCGTTCGATGAGCACGACGACCGCTATGGCCGCACGCGCGAGTGGCTCCAAGTCGTCGATGGTCTGTGGTCTCAGCCCGTTTTCAACCATCGTGGCCCGCGTTACACCCTGACTGATGCGATCTGCAGCCCGAAGCCGGTGACTAAGCCCCGCCCGACGATCTATGCCGGCGGTGAGTCGGAAGCAGCCAAGAACATGATCACTGAAATCTGCGATGCGTATGTCATGCACGGCGACGAGCCGGATGTCATCGCGGCAAAGATCGCCGACATGCGCGCGCGGCGTCACGCTGCGGGCAAGCCGCCGTTGGTATTCGGCATGGCCGCCTATGCCATCGTGCGGGACACCGAGGCGGAGGCACAGCGCGAGGTGGAGCGAATCACGACCATCGACCCCAATGCCGCGGGCTACTCCAATTTCGAGCAATGGCTTTCAGGCACGCAGTTAGAGCGTGATATGAAGCGCCAAGAATACTCCGTATCCAACCGAGGTCTTCGCCCCAAACTAGTGGGGACGCCGGAAACGGTGCGTGAGCGCATAGCGGAGTTCGAAGCGAGTGGAGTCGATCTGTTGCTCCTGCAGATGAGTCCCCAGGCAGAGGAAATGGAACGCTTTTCGGCTGAGGTGATTCGACAATACTCGGATTGACCTCTCCACGGATGTGGCAATCGAGATTACAGTATCTCAGCCACATCATCGAATTCGAATCGAGGCGCTCGCGGTCGCGGCAGCGTTTCATCCGCATAGCCGATGTTCGCTAAAAAATTTGCCTGGTAGCGCCCATGGGGAAAGAATTCCCGATTAATGGCATTGGCGTCGAAGCCCGACATGGGGCCTACCGTCAAGCCCAGCGCACGGGCCGCAATGACTAGATAGGCACCTTGCAGCGTACCGTTACGAAACGCCGTAGCCGTGGCCAATTCCGCGCTGTTGGCGAATATCTTGGTCATTTGTGCGCTCGCAGTCTCATCGGGGTGATCCGAGAAGAACTTGAGGTCATAGGCGACGATCACCGTCACCGGCGCCGCGAGCGTTTTGTCTCGATTGCCGCCGGACAATGCAGGTGTCAAGCGTGCCTTGGCCTCCGCGGATCGAACGAATACGTATCGTGCCGGCTGCGAATTGAAGGCCGTCGGCCCCCACTTCAGCAGTTCGTACAGATTCCGCAAGGTCGAGTCGGAGACCGGATCCGGCTTGAAAGTATGAACTGAACGAGCGGATCGGAATAGCCGATCGAGTACAACGTCGTCGATAACTTGATCCGTCAAAGCGGCCGCCTCTGAGTAATTGAAAAAATCGCTTCGGCATCATACGTCAGCGTGGACTCACTCGACACCCTCGGGTAACGGCCGTATGTCGCTGGATTCCCGAGCCAGCCGACCAGCCAGCAGCACCGCCTGAGTTCGATTCGAGGCGCCCAATTTGCGCAATATAACGGTCATGTGCGCCTTGACCGTTGCCTCCGTTATTTGCAACTCCTCGGCGATTTGTTTATTGAGACGACCGGCGCACAACATACCGAGGACCCTGAATTGTTGCGGGGTCAAGTGCGACATCCGTCGCGCAATGTCCAGCGCGCCCTCGTCCGCGCCGTGTTCGCCTCCCGATCCCAGCCCCTCCGGCGTGAAGACTTCGCCGCTCAAGACCGCCCGAACACCGATGCCGAAGGTCGCGGCGTCGGCGGATTTCGATACGAAACTCTGTGCCCCGAATGCCAATGCTTGGCGCACCGTGCGCGCGTCGTCGGAGGCGGAGACCACGATAATCGGCAGCTCGGGACGCGAGCCTCGCAAATGCGCGAGTGCGTTGAATCCATAGGCACCGGGTAGGTTCAGATCGAGAAGCAGCAAATCCACATTGGGATGGCCATCGAGCGCATCGAAAAGGCCGCCGACACAGTCGGCCTCAATGATCTCGCAATTCGGGCAGGCGGCCGCAACGGCGCCCCGGAGCGCCAAGCGATACAAAGGATGGTCATCAACAATGAGCACTTGATATTTCATGGCTTTCCAGCGATCGGACTCAGGCCGCCGACACGCTGCGTGACTGGCGTCGAAACGCGCCAAGCAGGGCTCGCAAAGCCGCCGGCCGCAGCGGTTTGTGCAGAATGGGAAATCCCGCGTGGCGTGCCGCCAGAATCAAGTCAGCGTCGTGATCCGCGCTGATGAGCGCGGCAGTGGCAACCGGTACACGAGATCGGCACAGCCGATGCAGCAACTCGATGCCGTCGTCGCCGTCGCCCAGGTGGTAATCGGCCAATATGGTGTCGACTGCGGATTCCTCATACAGTGCGGTGGCCTCGGTGCTGTTGCGCGCTTTGAGCACCCGTATACCCCACTGTCCCAACAGCGCCTCCATCCCGTCGAGAATGGCCACGTCGTTGTCCACGCACAGCACCCGAAGGCCGTTGAGATTGCTTGAATCCGGCAGTGGTGAGTGCCGGTCAACGTTGCGTGCGCGCCGCGCGCCGATATCACGCGACACGGTCACGCCGAACATGGAGCCTCGGCCAAGTTGACTGATGAACGACAGCCTATGCTGCATGAGCTTTGCAAGACGGTCACATATGGACAGGCCCAATCCCAACCCCTTCTCACCCCAGGGAGAATCGTGCTCGAGGCGGCTAAATTCGGCATACATGGCGTGACGTTGATGTAGGGCAATTCCAGGTCCGGTATCGCAAACGGAGATTTCGAGCTCGCCGCCACGCCTCCGGCAGCCGACCAGCACCCCGCCGCGCTCGGTGTAGCGCAGTCCGTTCGAGAGATAGTTTTGGATAATCCTGCGCAGCATGGAGCGATCGCTGCGAACCACTTCGCGGCAGCCGACAATGCGCAGCTTCAAATTGCGCGCTTTGGCGAGCGGCGCATATTGGCGGCGAAGTTCTTCGAGAAGATCGGATATGGGGAAACTACTGACGTCCGGTTTGAGCACTCCACTGTCCAATCTCGCGATGTCGAGCAGGTCGTTGAGAAGTTCCTCGGCGGCCCGCATCGAATCGTCGATGCGGCTTGCCAGCTCCTGTAACTCAGGATGTCCGCGCGCCTGCGATTCGAGGGCAGACACGAACAGTCGCGCGGCATTGAGCGGTTGCAATAGATCGTGACTGGCGGCCGCGAAGAACCGCGTCTTGCTGGTATTGGCGGCCTCCGCCTCCTGCTTGGCCTGCCGCTGCGCTTCGAGCGAGGCGCTTAATTCGCGAGTGCGATGAGCCACACGCTCCTCCAGTCCCT
>Ga0302310_10001999_pt1 | contig 16718 bp, 11 predicted proteins | sample III_Palsa_N1_2_FD_200451 | JGI IMG/M metagenome (GOLD analysis project Ga0302310, IMG submission 200451) | Peat permafrost microbial communities from Stordalen Mire near Abisko, Sweden - III_Palsa_N1_2 | ecosystem: Environmental > Terrestrial > Soil > Palsa > Peat permafrost | place: Sweden...
GGCAAGTTTAGCGGCGGACCGTGTAGCGGATAAGCACGAGAGGAACGGCTATGATCCCGGCGCGCTGGAATGAGGTGAAGGAGAAGCTTCAGATCGCGCTCGAATTGGAGCCGGCGGAGCGGGCCGCCTACCTTGAGACTCTCGAAGCGACGGACCCGGAGTTGCGGCGGGAAGTCGAATCGCTGCTTTCATCGCATGACCGGGTTGGCGACACATTTCTGAACGCGGCGACTCCTGGGTTTATCGGCTGGGAATCCGATTCACACCGATCCGCGATGATCGGCCGGCGCGTCGGCTCGTACCAGATTGTCGAGTGGATCGGCGCCGGCGGAATGGGCGAGGTTTACCGGGCGGCTCGAGCCGACGAGCAATATCAAAAGCAGGTCGCGCTCAAACTGCTGCGCGCCGGCCCTGATTCCGCATGGGTCATCGGCCATTTTAAGAATGAGCGGCAGATTCTGGCCAGTCTCGATCATCCCAACATCGCACGCCTGCTCGATGGCGGGACAACGGAAGACGGTGTGCCCTACTTCGTGATGGAGCTGATCGAAGGCGATCCAATCGACGAGTACTGCGACGCCCACAGACTGTCGATTCCAGCGCGACTGGCCCTCTTCAGCCAAGTGTGCCGGGCAGTGCAATACGCGCACCAGCGCCTGGTCATCCACCGCGATATCAAGCCCGGCAACATCCTGGTGACAGCGGAAGGAGTGCCGAAGCTGCTGGATTTCGGTATCGCCAAGATCCTGAGCGAGGCTGAGGGCAAAGGCCCGGATGCAACGTTGACGGCTCTTGCCGCGCTGACTCCCGGATATGCCAGCCCGGAACAGGTGCTGGGAAAAGCCATCACGACGGCGAGCGACGTGTACTCGTTGGGCGTGGTTCTCTACGAGCTGCTCACCGGCCGCCGGCCTTATCGCATCCGTAGTCGCTCGGCTCAGGAGATTGCGCGCGTCGTCTGCGAAACCGAACCCGAAAAACCCAGCACCGCGATTGCCCGTGAGGCGCAAGCGGATGAGGAAGCTGGCGACGCTGCACTGAGTCCATCGAAAATCAGCGCGATGCGCGATGAGTCTCCGGCAAAGCTCAAAAAGCGGCTGGAAGGCGATCTCGACAATATCGTCCTGACGGCATTGCGCAAGGAGCCGCTGCGCCGTTATGCCTCGGTCGATCAATTCAACCAGGATATTCAACGGCATCTCGAGCATCTTCCCATCGTCGCGCGCAAGACGACGTTGGCTTACAGAACAAGGAAGTTTGTGGCCCGGCATGGAACCGGCGTCGCGGCGGCGATCCTGGTTGCGTTCAGCCTGATCGCGGGAGTCGTTGTCTCACTGCGCGAGGCGAGTGTTGCCCGCACGGAGAGAGCGCGCGCCGAACGCCGCTTCAACGACGTGCGCGAGCTTTCGAACGTGCTGCTGTTCAAGATCGACGACTCGATTAAAGATCTGCCGGGATCGACCGAAGCGCAACACCTGCTGATAGCGAGCGCGCAAAAATACCTCGACAGCCTTTCGCAGGAGGCCAAGGGGGACGTTTCCCTGCTCCACCAGCTGGCGGACGGCTACCAGAAGCTTGGAATGATCCAGGGAAACGCTCGAAGCGCGAACCTGGGGGATTCCCAATCCGCGATCCAGAGTCTGCACAAAGCCGTTGATCTGCGTGAGGCGATCGTCCGGGCAAATCCCTCGGATCGGCGCGCGCGACATGAGCTGCAGGAATCGTATGCGGACCTGGTTGATTCTCTTTACAGTGTTGACATCAAGCAAGCCGCCACGTATCTCGATACGTCGGTAACCATGGCCGAAGCTCTCTATCGAGAGGATCCTTCCAGCACAGACCTGTTGCATTCGTTGGTCGAGGCCTATCAAAGCAAGGCGCAGATGCTCACCCGCCGCAACGATCTGCCTGGAGCGACAACCGTTCAGGAGAAGAGCCTCGAATTGGCGAAGCAGCTGGTGAGTCGAGCGCCGAGCGCATCCAGCCGGAGTTTGCTTTCCTTCGCGCACAAGAGGCTGGGAGCGTTGCTGATCGCGCAAAAGAAGTACGCGCAGGCTCTTCCCGAATACGAGGCGGCGCAGTCTTTGGACGAGTTGCTGCTTGCCGCGCATCCGGATGATGCCAACGCGCGCTACGCCCTCACCTTTAACTACAGCGATATTGGTTATATTTACTGGAAGCAAGGCGATCTCACCGCAGCGTTGAGGAACTATCAAAAGGTGCTGGGGATCCGCGAGGGTTTTGCCAAGGCTGACCCTCACGACGACCATGCCCTCTCGGGCGTTGCAAAGACCTGCGGATATATTGGCGATGTTCTGGACGATCAGAAGAAGCCGCAGGAGGCTTTGCACTACCACCTGCGGGAGCTCGCCATTCTGGATCAACAATCTCTGCGGGTTGCGAACAACCGCCAGCCAGGTGCAGACATTGCTTCGGCGAATTGGGACGTCGGGGACGACTACCTGGCAATCGCCAAAACGAGGAAAGGCAACGCTGACAGGGTGCAGCCTCTGAACCTTGCACAGCATTACCTGTTGCTCGCGCAGGCGGAGATGACGGACGCCAAGGCGCGTGGTTTGCTGTATGGGAATTTCTTGAACGCTCCCCAGGAAATCGAGAAGGATCTGGCCAAATGCGGGACGTTGCTGCATGCGTCCCGTGCGGGGAGCAGCGTGGATTCGGCATCTGCCCAGAGCCCATGAATGTAGTCATCCACGAGGAATGTGACTGCTGCATTCCGAAGCGCTTCGGGCGGGGGCTGCCACTACTTTTTCTGCGGCGGCTGCTTTGCGGCTTTCGGTGGTGGCTGTTTCGCGGCTTTCTTCGGAGCCTTGGGCGCATCGGCATCGAGAGCCTTCATTGCGTCGCGCAAATCCTTCGACTTCTTGAGCGTTTCCCAGTCGCGCTCGGTCTTGTCCGAGTAGGCGCGTGCGAAGCTGAGGATGGCGCGATCGAAACGGTTGGAGGTTCCGAGATACGAGGAGATCGTCACCGGATCGCCGGCGCGTGCGTGTCCGCGAGCCAGCAGTTCGCCGCAGATGTCGGCATAGCCGAGCATTGAAGCCGGGTTCAGAATTTCGAGGTCGAGCGACGCCTTGTGATCGTTCAGCTGGCGCACCAGGTAATCGCGTCCCTCGATGGTGGTGTAGCCGAGGAAGGGATCGGAGGTGAGCTGCATGGCGCGCTGGCCATCGACCACGCGATGGCCTTCGTGCGTGTGGCCGGAGCCTTCGGGCAGATAGGGTGCGTAGGCCGAGGCAGGCTCTTCCTTGATCTGGATGAAGAGCGGGTCGACGCCGTGGGGACGGCTGAGGCCCTCGAAATAGATAACGTAGTCGCGCAGGCCGACGGAGCCAGTTCCGACGACCTTGAAGGCAACGTCCTGCGGGGCGTACTGCTGGAGGAAGTGGACGCGCTCGGGCTGCAGCGTGCGGGTGTAGGGGCCGAGCGCCGCCAGGACGAGGGCAGCTTCCTTGGCGCTGAGGCGTTGGAGCTGCGGAGGATTGTTGTGGAAGATGCGCGGGACCGCCGAGTTCGTGGGCGAGTTGCCGGGGGAGTTGGCCGCCGATCGACCCGCCGCTGGTGCGGGCTGGGTGAGCGACTTGAGGAGCTTCGACGGAGTGGAATGGCCGGCCTGCGAAAGAATGGCTGGCATCGGATCGGTGGCGCCGAGGCGATGAATCTGGTAACGCGCAATCTCCACTACGGGCATGGCCGCAAACGTCTGCATCATGGTGCGGTACTGCTGGGCAAAATGGAGCACCGCATCGCGCCGCGCCGATCGCTTGACACCGGCTGCCCTGCCCGCGAGGAGCAGGCTGGTGGCGAAACGCTTGACGTCATACTCGAAGGGTCCGCGAATGGTCTCATCAAAGTCGTTGATGTCGAAGACCAGCCGCCCATCGAGCGACGCAAAGGCACCCAGGTTGAGGACGTGGGCATCGCCGCATAGCTGGGTGGTGATGCCGGTGTTCGGAAAGCAGGAGAGGTCGGCGGCCATGATCGGCACGGCACCTCGAAAGAAGCCGAAGGGGCTGGCGGCCATGCGCTGGTACTTGATGGGGATGAGGCTGGGCACGCGACCGGTCATGGAGGCGCGCAGGACCTGGAGGGGGTCCTGTTTGCATTCGGAAGCCTGAAAGTTGCCATGCTCGCGACGGGCGAGCTGCTTGCGTGCGCTAAGGCCCAGGGCCTGGCGATCGGCGTGATTGAGTGGTGCGGCAGGTGTCGTCATAGGGTTGGCTTTGAGTGTCACATATCAGGCTTACATATGAATAACTTCGGGTGTAGGATTACGCCCAAGGAATCCGGTACCAGGAGGGAGGGTTTGCCTCCGATACCGTCTCGGGCCACAACTCGAATGAGCCTTTGATCATACTGCGCTGCAGGCGGCAAGGCCAAAACGCTCCCACCGCACAATGTATGCCTGCCGCGACCGTTATAGTCCGGCAAATGAGACCTTTATCAATTTGGCCGACTGCAGCTGCAGGGCAATTGAGGGGAACTCGTTCCGAAAGAGATAAGAAGGACCGAACGTGCCTGTTACTACTGGAAATCTGCTGCTCGACGCGCTCTCACCTGAGCTTCGCGAGTCAATTCTGGCGCTCTCCCGCGCTATGGATCTTCCTCACCGAACACAGCTCTACGAACAGGGCGAGGCGCCGGCTCATGTGTACTTCCTGTGCACCGGCGTAGCTTCGCTTGAAGTCGCGATGGCGGAGGGCGGCAGCGCCGAGGTGGGGCTGACCGGCCACGAGGGGGTGGTCGGCGCAATGCAACTGCTGGGACCTACGCCAACGCCGTCGCAGGCTTGCATATTGGTGCAGGCTACGGCTCTGAGGATTCGGCTGGACGATCTCCGCGCAATCTTCAACACGTCGGAGGAGCTGCGCGGGCGGATCCTTGAGTTCGTGCAAGAGCAGAACGTGGCGCTCGAGCAGGTGGCAGCCTGCAACAAGCTGCACGACGCCGAACAGCGTCTGGCGCGATGGCTGCTGATGTGTCAGGATCGCTCCGAACAGGACACCATGACGCTGACCCAGGAGTTCATGGCGCACATGCTGGGGACGCGCCGGACCACGGTGACGCTGGTGGCGGGGTCGCTGCAGGAGCGCGGCATGATCAGCTATCGCCGGGGGAAGGTTACCATCCTGTCTCACAGCGGGCTGGAGAAGGCTGCGTGCCCTTGCTATCGCATTTGCAACAAGGCTCTGCGCAGCCTGTATCGGCCATTGAACGCGTAGCTCTGCGAAGACGTTCGGCGAGATCTTCGGCGAAGCGGCACGGAGCGCGATCGACGGGTTCGCGGTATACACTTAATCGTTATCACCCTTAGCGGCCTGCCAGTGGATGGCGGGCCGGATTGTTTGGGTTTGGGCTGGAGAGCGCGATGGCGACAGAGGCGAAGGTGAAGGATCAGAACGGGCATGCGGTGGCGGCGCAGCCGGTGATGCTGTATGGGCGGGAGATGTCGGCGAACCGGCGGATGCCGCTGAATCTGGATTGGGTGGAAGAGATCCAGGTAAATACGAGCGCGGTGGAGCGGCGAGCGGCGACGATTCCCGCGCGGCGGAGCGTGAAGAAGGAGTGGCAGGCGGCTTGGCTGCTGCGCGCGATCGCTTGCATGGATTTGACTACTTTGTCGGGGGATGATTCGGCAGATCGGGTGAGGAGGTTGTGCGCGAAGGCGCGGCGGCCGGTGGAAGACAAGATCGTGAAGGCGCTGGGGATCGAGGAACTCGGGCTGACCGTCGGCGCGGTGTGCGTGTATCACGCGTTTGTGGAGACGGCTGTGAAGGCGCTGGAGGGCTCGGGGATTCCGGTGGCCGCGGTGTCGACTGGCTTCCCTGCCGGGCTGTCGCCGCTGGAGACGCGGGTGGAAGAGATTCGGCGGAGCGTGGAGGCGGGGGCCAGCGAGATCGATATCGTCATCACGCGCGCGCATGTTTTCAATGGCGAATGGAATGCCCTGTACGACGAGGTCGCGGCGTTCAAGGATGCTTGTGGGGCGGCGCATATGAAGGCGATCCTCGGGACCGGGGATTTGCTGACGCTGCGGAATGTTGCGCGCGCGAGTTGGGTTGCCATGATGGCAGGGACCGACTTCATCAAGACGTCGACCGGCAAAGAAGCTGTGAACGCGACGCTGCCGGTCAGCCTGGTGATGATTCGCGCGCTGCGCGAGTATGGCGAGCGGACGGGGATGGCTGTGGGGTTCAAGCCGGCCGGCGGGATCAAGACCGCCAAGCAGGCGCTGGACTGGATGGCGACGATGAAGGATGAGCTGGGGCGGTCGTGGCTGGAGCCGACGCTGTTCCGGTATGGCGCTAGCTCGATGCTGGGAGATATTGAGCGGCAGTTGGAACACTTTGTTACGGGAAGGTATTCGGCTGCGTATCGGCACCCGATTGCGTGATGATTCGAATTTCTGATTGCGCGGAAACGCGAGCTACGTTCGTCAATATTCCTGAGTTTCAAAGAACATTTGCGACTCCGCTCAAGGACCTACGCCCATTTGTGTTGGGAATGCTGTCTCTTGTTCCGGCAGCGGATGCAGCGGTGCAGATCGAGCAGATCGTCTTCGATCCAGTCAACTTGATCGGGTTCTTGAAGACACAGGGAGTGGTATCGACCGAAGGTGAACTTCATAGCGTCTGTATTTCAGCGACCTCGGACCAAGCCGCTAATTTGCTGATTGCAACACTCTCGGATTGGATTGATTTTTGGTTCGTGCGCCAAACGGACGAGTTTCGGATCTTCGCAGATCATGATGAATATACGACCATCTACAGCAACAACCTCCAGACAGTAGCCGAAATTGGTTCTTTACTCAAAAGCAAAGGATTTCGGGAAATCAACGGCTGGCTAAGGGCATAACGAGTTAACGGCATTGGGAAAGAGGTGGCAAATGGCGAGCAGCATTGTGGAGAAGTTTGAGTCGATGGAATATGGGCCGGCGTTGGAAGATGCTGGTGAGGTGACTCGGTGGCTGGAGGCGCGGGGGCGGGCGTTTGGCTCTTTTATTGATGGGGCCTGGACGGTGGCGGAGGCCGGTGAGACGTTTGCCGTGAAGAATCCGGCGACAGGTGAGTTGCTGGCAACGGTCGCAAGCGCGGGTGCCGCGGAGGTAGATGCTGCGGTGTCGGCTGCTCGGGCGGCGCTGCCGGGGTGGCAGGCGCTTACGGGGCATCAGCGGGCTCGGTATTTGTATGCGCTGGCGCGGCAGGTGCAGAAGCATGCGCGGCGGCTGGCGGTGCTCGAGACACTGGATAATGGCAAGTCGATTCGCGAGTCGCGGGACATTGATATTCCGCTGGTGGCGCGGCATTTTTATCATCATGCTGGGTGGGCGCAATTGCTTGGTGAGGAATTTCCCGGGTATGCCCCGGTGGGTGTCGTCGGGCAGATTATTCCTTGGAATTTTCCGCTGCTGATGTTTGCTTGGAAGGTGGCGCCGGCGTTGGCTGCTGGATGCACCGTCGTGATCAAACCGGCGGAGTACACGCCGCTCACCGCCATTATGTTCGCCGAGATTGCGGATGAGATCGGGCTGCCTAAGGGCGTGCTGAATGTCGTGAATGGCGATGGGCAGACGGGTGCGGCGATTGTGGAGCATCCGGGGATCGACAAGATTGCGTTCACGGGATCGACCGAGGTTGGGCGGATTATTCGTAAGGCTACTGCTAAGACGTCGAAGAAGCTATCGCTGGAGCTTGGCGGGAAGTCGCCGTTCGTGGTGTTCGATGATGCCGATCTCGACTCCGCGGTGGAAGGGCTGGTGGATGGGATCTGGTTCAACCAGGGGCAGGTTTGCTGTGCGGGTTCGCGGCTGCTGGTGCAGGAGCGCATCGCTGAGCGGCTGTTCGAGAAGCTGCGCGCGCGCATGCAGACGTTGCGCATTGGCTCGCCGCTGGATAAGGCCATCGACATTGGGGCGATCGTCGACCAGGTGCAGTATGACCGGATTGCAGCGCTGGTGAAGACGGGTATTGCCGAGGGCGCTACGTGCTGGCAACCAGACGTTACGCTGCCGGAGAAGGGATTATTCTTCAAGCCGACGCTGCTGACGGGTGTATCGCCCAGTGCAACCGTTGCGCAGGAGGAGATCTTTGGGCCAGTGTTGGTGGCGATGACCTTTCGCACGCCGGCTGAGGCTGTGGAGCTGGCGAACAACACGGCGTACGGGCTCGCCGCAAGCATCTGGAGCGAGAACATTAATGTCGCGCTCGATGTTGCCGCGCAGGTGAAGGCTGGCGTGGTGTGGGTGAACGCGACGAATTTGTTCGACGCGGCGTGCGGCTTTGGCGGGTATCGCGAGTCGGGCTATGGGCGCGAGGGCGGCAAGGAAGGGATGTACGAGTACCTCGAGCCGGCATGGCTGCATGATGAAGTCGGGGCTGCGACTTCCCTGCCTGAGCCTGTGCAGGCCCACGTCCCAGAAGCCGGACATGGGGCACCCGGTTCTGTGGTGGGCGCTGAGTTTGGGATTGATCGCACGGTCAAGAACTACATTGGCGGCAAGCAGGCGCGGCCTGATTCGGGGTACAGCTATCCCGTGTATGGGCGCGATGGGAAGCTCGTCGGCGAGGCGCCGCTGGGCAGTCGCAAGGACATTCGGAATGCCGTGGAAGCCGCGCGCGCTGCGGGTAAGTGGGCGAAGACGACGGCGCATGGGCGCGCGCAAGTGCTGTACTTCGTCGCTGAAAATCTTGTGCAGCGGCGCGCGGAGATCATCGCCAAGCTAGCGGCATTTGTTGGGCCGGAGCAGGCTGCGGTTGAATTCGATGCGAGCGTGGAACGCACGTTTACCTATGCGGCGTGGGCGGATAAGTTCGAAGGCACAGTGCACAATCCTCCGGCACGCATGGTCACGCTGGCGATGAAGGAAGCTGTCGGCACCATCGGAATCCTCGCGCCGGACGAAGCGCCGTTGCTCTCGCTGCTCTCGCTGGTGCTGCCGGCGATTGCGATGGGCAACACCGTCGTTGCGGTGCCGAGCGAGCGCGCGGCGATCCTGATGGGCGAGCTCTACCAAGTGTTCGACACCAGCGATCTTCCCGGCGGCGTGGTGAATCTCGTTGCCGGCAAGGCGAGCGAGTTGGGCAAGACGCTCGCCGAGCACGATGATATCGACGCGATCTGGAGCTTCCGCGATGAGGCGGCTGGCGCGATGGTGAAGGCTGCGTCTATCGGGAACCTGAAGCAGGTGTTCAGTAATGACGGACGCGCGGTGGACTGGTTCGATCCGGCACAGGCGCAGGGCCGATGGTTCCTTCGCCACGCGACGCAGGTGAAGAATATCTGGGTGCCGTACGGCGAGTAGGCTTCTCTGCAACCTGGTTGCCCGGCATGGTTGCGAGTGCTGTTGAGGTTCTACGGTTCATCCACGTGCGGAAACAGTTTGCCGGCGGCCTCGGGAGTCACGGTCACACTCGCCCAGGCGATGGCCCGCGCCAGGACTGGGTCGCGGCCGGCTGCGAGGTCCTGGGCGGTGGGCAGCATTAACTCATCTGGAACAACGCCCTTGCCTTCGAGGCTATGCCCATCGGACATGATCAGATCGCCGATCGTCACTGAGTCCATGGCGGTATAGCCTATGTCGCCGCCCTCAACGAAAAGCTTATGGACGGCTTCCATGGTGTCTCCTGAGCTGAGGTCTCCGATCACCTGGGCCCTTCCTTGCAGCTGGACGGCGCGCGCGAAGATTTCCCCGGCGGAAGCTGTACGACTGTCGACCAGGACCAGCAGCTTGCCGTCGTAGAAGCCGCGATGGCTCGCCTTCACGATGAGGGCCTGCGGCTTGTCGCGTGAAATGACCTGTGCCACCTTGGTTCCATCAGGGAGGACATGAGACAGGTACTCGGTTACGGACTTTATCAGCCCACCCTGGTTGCCGCGCAGGTCGATGATCAGAGCTTTGTGTCCTTGCGCTTTCTTGAACAGGTCATCGATTGCACCTTCGGTCCGCTCGAAGCCAGGCAAGCGGATGACCATCAGGTCGGGCCCGAAGTCTTTGCTCTGGGCATCCATTGACATCCACTGTTTTTCAGACTGGACCTCGTCGTGCCACATTAGCGTTTCGTCGGAGAGCGGGGTCGTTGGAGCTTCGAAGCTTGACCCGACGTCGAGCTTTCGAACTTTCCCGGCAGGATCGCGCAGATACACGTGCACTACGGCGGTTGGCGTCAGTGCAACCATGGCATACTCCAGCTTCAGCGCACTGCCTCGATCCGCGGTGAATCCGTTAATGAGCAAAACCTCATCGCCGGGCTGCATTCCCTTCTTCGCAGCATCGCTCTTGGGCTTGACGTGCGTTACAAAACATCGGTTTCCGATGGCCTGGAAACTCCAGCCGTAGTCCACTGGTTTGCCCCTCCAGACCGGCACAAAGAAGGTGTGCGAGTCCTTCAGTTGCTCGAGTAGCGCCTGAATCAATGCATTGACGGTCATCATGTCTGGCGCAGCGGCGATGTCTCGTTTGGTCTGGGCTACAACGGACGGCCAATCCAGACCGTGCATCTTCGGGTCGTAGTAATGCTTTTGCACGTCGTCAGCCACGTCGGCGAGCATGGTCTGCGCCACCCTGCGCTCGGCGTTCGAAATGCGTTGAGGGTCCTGCGCGCTGACCTGCAGGGTAAGTCCGTTAGCAGCGATCAGGATCAGGCAGATTGTGATCCACCAAATCCTCGTGTTGCCTGGTTGTGACTCGCCACGAGCGTTTCTCAGCGTTTGACTCGAGCAATCCTTCGTCATGCCTCTTGCCTTGTAATCGTGATGTGATTTGATCTCGCACAACAGTCTACAGGGTGCACCTCTCGTTTTGGCACTATGAACCGGCGAAGGTGCCCGCACCGTTATGCGGCGTCGGATAGCGCGCCGAAGGTGACGCCGGTGAGCCGCTCAGATTCTGCCCACAGACGTTTCGCGAGAGCGACATCCTTTGCGGCCGCGGTGATCTTTGCGGGTGCGGGGTAGCCTTTGAGTTCCTGGAAACCACTCGGGCCGTAGTAGCCGCCGGGCGTGGCTTCGGGTGACGTCGCGGCGAAGAGCGTTGGCAATGCGCCGTGGGCAGCGTCCTGCGAGGCGAGCGGTTTCAGGATCATCGTTCCCAAGCGCAAGACGAAGGGCATATTTTCTCCGGGTCCGGTGACCTGCAGGTTCGTGATCGCATAGCCTGGATGGGCGCCGGTGCTGAGGATGGGTGAGCCCATCGCGGTGAGGCGGCGCTGGAGCTCCTGCTGAAAGATGAGGTCTGCAAGCTTCGACTGCGAGTACGCCCCGAACATCGGGCTGTAGCGGCGCTCGGATTGCAGGTTATCGAACTCGATCTTGCCCTGGTTGCTGACGCCGCTCGAAAGCGTGACGATGCGCGAGCCGGGCTGCGGCTTGATCGACCAGAAGAGTAGTGCCGTGAGCGCGAAGGGGCCGAGGTAGTTGGTTGCGAACTGGCGCTCGTAGCCGTCGACGGTGAGCTCGCGCGTCGGCACGGCCATCACGCCGGCGTTGTTGATCAGCAGATCGAGACTCTGGCCCGGGAACATCTCGGCGACCCGTTTCGCAAAGGCATGCACCGATTTCAGGTCGGCCAGATCGAGGATTTCGGGAATGATCGCGGCGTTGGGAACCTGGGCGCGGATGCGGGCGATCGCGTCGTCGGCCTTGGCTTCGGTGCGGGCGGGGAGGATGAGCTCCGCGCCGCGCCGCGCCAGCTCCAGGGCTGCTTCCCAGCCGATGCCGCTGTTTGCGCCGGTGATCAAGACCCGGCGGCCTGCTTGCGACGGGATATTTTTGGTGGTCCATTCTGTCTTCATGGGAGTGAGTTTCTCAGCTTGCCGGGTTACGCGAGCTCGGTCGCGGCTAACAGCTCTTGCGCTCCGCGCTCGATCAAAGCCTCGGCGACTGATGCTCCGAGGTCGCTCGCGGGAGTTCCCACCAGAGCCTTCTTGATTACGTGAGCGGCCTGCTCGCCATCGCGCGCGACGACCATTGCGTGCAGGTGCCATGTGTCGTCCACGCGATGACAGTATGCGCCGAGCGGCAACTGGCAGCCGCCACCGAGCGCGTTGAGCACCGCTCGCTCCGCCTGCGTTGCATACTCGGCGTCGGGGTCGTTGAGTGCGCGGACCGCGTTATAGATGAAGGGATCGCGCTCGGGATCTTCGGTGTCGAGGGGATGCTCGGCGCTGCGGGTCTCGAGGCCAAGAGCTCCCTGCCCTGGCGCCGGGGTCAATTCGTCGACGGCAAAGCGATAGTGCACGTGTTCCGTGTGGCCGAGGCGGTCGAGGCCAGCGCAGGCTAGCACCAGCGCGTCGGCTTGCCCTTCGGACCACTTGCGCAGGCGGGTGTCGATGTTGCCGCGCATCTCCACGAAGCGCAAGTCCGGACGCAGCGCGAGCAGCATTGCCTGGCGGCGTGGGCTGGTCGTTGCGATGGTTGAATCGGAGGGCAGCATGTGGAGGCCCCAATACTTTTCGCACACAAAGGCATCGCGCGCGTCGACGCGCGGTGGAATCGCGGCCAGGGCAAAGCGCTCGTGCAGCGTGGTCGGAAGATCCTTGAGCGAGTGGACCGCGAGGTCGATGCGGCCGGCCAGGAGCGCGTCTTCGATCTCCTTGATGAAGATGCCCTTGGCGTCGAGCGGGGTGCCGTCCTCGAAGGTTGCGGGGGTGACGAAGCCAGGATCCTGCATGCGGTCGCCGACCGTGCGGATGACCTCAATCTCTACGGTGTGGCCGTGGCTGCGAAGCTCGGCGGCAACGTGGTTGGCCTGCCACAAGGCAAGCTGCGAGCCGCGCGATCCAATTCGAATGGTGTAGATATTCACATTCGCTAGGATACTCGTTCTGGGCCACAGCTCGCACGTTCTTCGGGCCACGGCACGCGGTTATCATGGAATAGCAAGGGAATGGTGAATCGCTTGAAACTGGGACAGAGGTATTTGGCGGCTTGGACGCTGATGTTTGCGGGAAGCCTGGCTTCCCCGCTGCTCCACGCGCAGAGCTATGAAGCGGATAAGCCGATGGGCATGGCGGCCCAGCAGATGCCTGCTTATCTCGCCCACGCCGGCATCGAGCAGCGCCTCGGTCAGCCGCTTCCCATGACTGCCGTCTTCACTGACGAGACTGGCCGCACCGGGCCGCTTAGCACCTGGTTCAGCAATGAACCGGTGGTGATGGCCGAGGTGTATTACCAGTGCGCAATGATGTGTCCGCAGGTGCAGCATGGACTCGCCACGGGGCTTGCGCAAACGACGCTGAAGCCTGGACAGGACTACCAGGTGCTGGTGGTCAGCATCGACACGATGGACAAGCCGGTGAACGCCGTCGAGGAGAAGAAGACGTTCTTGAGCGACGCCGGGTGGACCAACAATCCGGCAGCTGCGAACGCCGTGCACTTCCTCACCGCCGATCAGCCGAGCATCGACGCGATTACGGACGCTACTGGATTTCATTACGTGCGCGTGCCGGGGCCGGATGGCAAGATGGACCAGTTCGCGCACTCCAGCGTAATCATGTTTGCGACGCCGGACGGCCGCATGTCGCGCTATCTTTCCGGCATCGACTACCCTGCCCGCGATCTGCGCATGGCGCTGCTGCAGGCCGGCGACAAGAAGATCAGCAATCCGGTTGACCTGCTCATCCTTTACTGCTGCAACTACAGCCCGGTGGTGGGGCGTTACTCGGTCTCGATTGTGCGGATTCTTGGAATCGCCGGCATGATCACGCTGGTGATTGTGGCCGCGATGATCTTCCTGCTGACGCGTAAACCGAAGGGCCTTGCCGCCCCGGTTGCCGGGCACTCCGCGCAGCCGTAAGGCCACATCTCAGAGAGTTGTTGCAGGGAACTCCACACGGAACTGGGTTGTCGCACCCGAAGGCAGCTTTTGTTCCTTGCTGCTGTGCGCGAAGATGTGGCCACCGTTTTTCTCTACGAGCTCCCGCGTGACCCACAACCCAATGCCCGTGCCGACCTCCTCCTTGGTGCTGAAGAAGGCCTCAAAGATGCGCGGCAGGTGGATGGGATCGATGCCCTCGCCGTTATCTTCCACCTCCAGCACGGCCTTCTCGCCTTCACGGGCAATGCGAATTTGAATCTGCGCGTGCTCGATGCCCACCGCGTCCGCGGCATTGGCGATCAGGTTGGTCACGATCTGCCGCAGCTCATGCGGAGCGATGGTGATGCTGACGTCTGGCTCGTAGGCGCGCTCCACACTCACGCCCTTGGTTTCGAAGCGGTGGTTGAAGATCGAGAGAACCTCATTGACGACCTCGGCCATCTCGGTCTCATCCGTGCTGGCGCTGGTGCGAACAAAACCCAGCGTCAGGCGCGTGATGTTGCTCAGTCGTGCGAGCTCACGCTCGGCCGTGGCGAGGTAGATCTGCGTCTCGGAATCCAACGAGCGGCTGGCCTGCGCAAGGAACAGCAGGTTGGTCACTGACTCCAGCGGGTTGTTGATCTCGTGCGCCACGGTCGACGCCAGGCGACCCATCGCGGCGAGCTTTTCTGCGCGTAAGAGGGCGGCTTCCGTCTTCTTGCGCTCGGTGATGTCGAGCGTGACGCCGCGCCACACGCAGCCGCGCCCTGCGACCCGGTTGCCACGCATCTCCAGCGTATGGATCTCTCCATTCGGCCAGGTCACGCGATGTTCAAACACCACTGGCTCCCACGTGGTTCGCATGCGCAGCATCAACTCGCGCAGCCGCACATCATCCTCGGGATGCACGAGGGGCTGCAGTGACGAGAGCTGCTCCAACTCGCTATACGGGCGTCCATAGAGCTGATAGCTGCCGCTGTACCAGCGCTCGCTGCGGCCGCTGTCCAGGTCCAGCGTCCAACACGCGCAGCGGCTGCTGTTGAGCGACGATACGAGGTCATCAGTGCGCTCCTGCAGCGCGACCAGCGTTGCTTCCAGCTGCTCTTCCGAGCGCCGCCGGTTGCGGCTCATGAACCACACCACGAACGCGGCCGCCAGCATGATCAACACATGCAGCAATTCATAGGAGAACGTAAACGTGTGGTCGGGAATGATGGAGAGATAAAGGATGCGCGTCAGCACCGCGACCGCGATGGCAACCATCGAAGGCGCAAGGCCGCCCAGGATGCCGACGATCACCACCGCCAGCAGGTTCGTGGAGTTCGGTATCCCGTGAAGGAAGGCCATGTGCTGCGTGAGCACCGTTCCTAAAACGGGCAACAGCACGGCCAGCGCGTACGCTAATCTAAGGCGCGATTGCCGGCCGGGCCGCAATGGCGCTATGGGACTCATTCAGCTGCTCTCCTACCGGACACTCTCTAATTTGATTTCGGGCCCACTCACGGTAACCCTCTAAGTTTACCTCAGCAGGTTGAACGATTCATGGCATCAACAAGCGCTTTGCGGCCCTTCATCGAAGGCGAATCTCCATTTCGCGCGCCAGCTCTTCCCCGGTAAAGACTTAGCAAACAGGGACATTCATTAGACGCAGCAATGACCTAGTCGTCTGACTCCCGTTCGGCTGCCATGTCGCGCAGCGCGGCAATCTGCGGATGCAGCAGCTTGCCGGTCAGCGACTTGGTCAGGCGATCGACCGCAGCCAGTTGCTCGGGCGTCAGAGGCTCGCGCGCGAGCTGATGGATGATCCGCGCCATCTCCTGGTGCCGCACCTCTTCCGCGCCCATCAGCAGCTCCTTGATGGACTCCGTCACCGGCGCCTGCGAGATACGGTCGCTGTAGCGCGCCACCTCGCGGGTGACAATCGACTCGGCGGCCTCGGCCTCGCGATTGCGCACGGCCTTATTTTGCATCGCCACCTGTTGCAGGTCGTCGATGTCATACACGAAGCAGCCGTCGACCTTGTTGACCTCGGGCGCCACATCGCGCGGCACCGCGATGTCGATGAAGAAGACGGGCCGGTTTTTGCGGCGCTGAAGAACGGCGCGTGCGCTTTCGGGAGTGAAGACCTGGCCGGCTCCGGTGCTCGTGATCACGATGTCGGCGCGATGTGCCTGCTCCATCAGTTGATCGAGGGGAATGACGCCGGTAGTGATGGCAGGAGTGCGCAGCGCGTCGGCGATGACCTGCGCCCTGGCCTCGGTGCGATTGCAGACAAGCAGCGTGGTGGCGCCCTGCTGGATGAGGTGCCGTGCGGTCAGGTCGCTCATCTTGCCCGCGCCCACCAGCAGGACCGTTTTGCCGGCGAGGGAGCCGAAGATTTTGCGCGCCAGTTCGGCTGCTACGGAGGCGACGGAGACGGTGGTGTTGCCGATCTGCGTTTCGGTACGCACCTTCTTGGCCACCGAGAACGCTCGCTGCAGCAGCGGGTCCAGCATCGTCTTCACTGCGCCGACCTCGCGGCCCACTGTCCACGACTGCTTCACCTGGCCAAGAATTTGCGGTTCGCCCACGACCATGGAGTCCAACGAACTTGCCACGCGGAACAGATGGCGGATCGCATCGCGCTCGCGGTATTCATACACATGCGGCTCGAGGTCGGTCTCACGAATCTGAAGATAGTCGTGCAGGAACTTGATCACGCTGAGGGTGGGAGCCTGCAGGCCGGCACGAACCTCGGCGTTCTCCTGGTCAACTCCATCCTGCACGGTAAGAATTTCGACACGGTTGCAGGTAGACAGGATCAGCGCCTCGCGAATTCCCGGCTGATGGGCCAGCGTGCGCGTCGCGTCCGCCAGCCGATGCCCGGGGATCGCCAGCCGCTCGCGCACCGCGATGGGCGCGGTGG